>ERZ835109.1-NODE-1-length-397242-cov-10.633266_pt1 | contig 397242 bp, 325 predicted proteins | sample MGYA00519946_ERZ835109 | MGnify/ENA primary metagenome ERZ835109 (study PRJEB31850, sample SAMEA3708771) | human gut metagenome | biome: human gut; feature: human-associated habitat; material: faeces | place: China | collected 2014 ...
AAAATTAAATAAAGTCCGGAAAAGAGGCGAGGAAAAAGAATCGGCAAGACCACGCTGGCTTAATTTATCCGTACGCAGGATGCCTGATAAAAGTAAATAAAACATCAGACGGCCATTCAAGACTTTGGCATAATGATCGACCTTACTTTTGGTGGCTATTTTTAGGATATGTTCATCAGGAATCTGACGCAATAGCTGAATCAAATCAATTTTCTGATTAAAGATGGTTGACATATATCTATTGTTTATGAAAACAAATATAGATATTTAAATACAAGTCAATGCACTATAAAACAATTAGTTACTAACAAAAATAATACATGATTGTTAATAACTGGTATGTTTTTTTTGATTTCCAAAATTGGAGGGACTGTTCTTCCGAACATGACTGGGACGGGGATAAAGTGCTATAAAAGTCAAATAGCACTTTATCCCCGTCCCCGGGTGCTACAGAATTCAATCAAAACCGCAAATCGATTGTTCTTCTCCTTTACTTCAATCCTCTGTTCTTCAGCAAAGGCTCTACACCCGGTTCTGCTCCACGGAAATTGGTATACATAACCATCGCATCGTCAATACCACCGGGTGTAAGGACATATTTTCTGAACTTAGCGGCTGTCTCCGGATCAAAGATATTGCCAGTCTCGACAAAAGCCTGATAAGCATCTGCATCCAGAACTTCTGCCCACATATAGCTATAATAACCAGCCGTATAGCCACCTCCCATCGTATGATTGAAATAAGTGGTCCGGTAACGGGGCGGAATCTGACTCAATGCACCCAAGCGTTTCATGCTGGCGGCTTCAAATTTTTCTACATCAAAATCTGCCGGCATCTCCTTCAATACATGATAATCCATATCCAGAACAGAAGCCTGAACATATTCTGCCGTTGCAAACCCTTGTCCGTACTTCCCACTCTTTTCAAGTTTCCCGATCAATTCCTTCGGCATCATTTCTCCGGTCTGATAATGTTTAGCATATACATTCAACACCTCCGGCTCAAATGCCCAATGTTCCATTATCTGAGAAGGTAATTCCACGAAATCACGCGGTACACCCGAAACTCCGTAATAATGAACATCTTTAAACAGGTTATGTAAGGCATGACCGAACTCATGAAACATCGTCGAAGCTTCATCAGGACTTAACAAAGCCGGTTGGCCTCCCGAAGGTTTTGTGAAATTACAAACAATCGTCACAACCGGTGCAACACGCACGGAATCTTTATAAGTCTGGGAACGATATGTACCACACCAGGCTCCGCCCCGCTTACTGGCACGCGGAAAGTAATCCATATACAAAACGCCCAGATGCGTACCGTCGGTATCTTTACATTCGAAAGCAATAGCTTCCTCATGCGGTTTAGGCATATCTTTCAATTCCGTAAAAGTAATACCGTACAGTTTATTGGCAACATAAAACATCCCTTCCCGTACATTTTCCAATTTAAGATAAGGCCGAAGCTGATTTTCATCGATATCAAACTTTTCCTTCATGACCTTCTCATTGTAATAACGCCAGTCCCAACCTTGCAGCTCGTCTTTTACCCCCTCTTTTTTCATTGCAACTTTCAAATCGCCGGCCTCTTCCTTCGCTTTACGCAAAGCCGGTTCCCAAACCTGATTCAGCAAACGGTAAACATTCGCCTCATTTTTAGCCATCCGGTCCTCCAATACAAAAGCAGCGTAATCGTCATACCCCATCAATTTCGCTTTTTCCAGACGAAGACTTACTAATTTCTTTACAACTTCTTTATTATCAGATTCATTGTTGTTATTTCCCCGATTTATATAAGCCTTGAAAATTTTCTCCCTCAACGGTCTCCGTTCTGAAAATTGCAAAAAAGGCATAATGCTGGGATTGTGCAAAGTAAACACCCACTTTCCTTCCAAGCCTGCCACCTTCGCTGCATCAGCAGCAGTTGCAATCAGAGAAGCCGGTAAACCGGCCAAATCTTCCTGATTGTCGATAACCAATTGAAAGGCATTCGTCTCTTTCAGCATATTCTGCCCGAACGTCAGTTGCAACAATGAAATTTCACTGTTCAATGCTCTCAGCCTCTCTTGTTTTTCCGGAGAAAGATTAGCCCCGCCACGCACAAAACTTTTATACGTATCTTCCAATAAAGCCGTCTGTTCTTTATCCAAATTGAAATCTTTCTGACGTTCATACACCTCTTTTACCCGAGCAAACAAGCGCGGATTCAGTTTAATATCGTCCCGGTGCTTCGACAACAGCGGAGCCAACTCTTTACTCAATGCCTGCATTTCTTCCGAAGTATTGGCACTATTTAAACCATAAAATACAGAACTGACTTTACTTAACAAGCGTCCACTCTGATCCAAAGCTACAATGGTATTTTCAAAATCAGGCATTGAACGCTGATTCAATAAAGCATCAATTTCCTGCTTCTGTTCTTCCATTCCTTTCAGAAAAGCCGGTTTATAATGCTCTATTTTAATCTTATCAAAAGGAGGGACTCCGAACGGAGTCGTATACTCCGCAAAAAAAGGATTTTCCGATGACTTAGCATCTTTTCCGGGGCTGTTACAGGCTCCTAATACCATAACAAGTCCCGCCATAATTAACATTCTTTTCATATATCAACGTTTAATTTAAAATTCACCGGGGATAAAGATAACAAATCGGGCAACGACTTCCTTCATATACACTTGCTTTTTTAATCAGCTTTTTGTTATTTTGCCGTTTATATAAATGAGTGTACAAAAGGTTTAGCGGTTTTCATGCAATTCATTCCGATAATCCGATTCCTTTTTTCGACTCTGAAAATAAACAAAATAGTGAACAATAATGGGTATTTTCAAATCACTTTTCGGTCGTGAGGCAGAACAACCGGAAGAGGCTCAGGACAAAAACCAAGAACGGAATTTCGATATTCTCAAATATGATGGATTAAAAGCGATGAAAATCGGTAAAACAGGCTATGCCATCCGTTGTTTTAACGAAGCCCTTGCCATCCGGGAAGAATTTGAAACCTTGAATTACCTGGCACTGGTTTATATTCAGGAAAACGATACGACAGAAGCCATCGATATATACACCCGGATGGTAAAAATTGATCCGGAACACACAGATACATTCTTAAACCGGGCCCAGCTATATCTCCGGGAACAACAACCGGAAGCCGTTATCGCTGACTGCGAATATGTACTTAGCAAAAACCCGGCAGAATTCAGAGCTTATTTTTTCATGGCAAAAGCCCGGCAAATGATGCAACAACAGCAAGAAGCAATTGATGATCTGAATAAAGCAGCCGGTATCAAAAGTGACTTCATGGAATTATTTCTATTACGTTCTTCCATTTGGATGGAACTCAAAGAATATGAAAACGCCTTAAACGACACAAATACAGCCATTTCCATTTCATCCGAAGAAGAAAGTACTTACCTGCAAAGAGCTGCGATCTATGAAGCACTTGGAAATACAGAAGCTGCTTTACAAGATTATGCCACTGTCGTGGAATTAAATCCTTTCCACGAACAGGCCTATCTGGAAACCGGACGTATTTTGCTGGACCGGCATCTGATCGACGAAACAATCCGGCATTTTGACGAAGCGATTGAAAACAAACCTGATTTCGGACGAGCCTACACCGCCAGAGGCCGGGCAAAAGAATTGAAAGGCGACATGGAAGGAGCACAGGAAGACCTCCAAACCGGTGCCGAACTGTCCGAGGAAAACGATGAAATTGAAAAACAACCTGTTAACTTCAATGACATGTACGCCAACCGGCCTTTATAAAGCAATTTTACAACTCCTTCAAACACTCTACGGGATTTAGGGTTACTATTTTTCGGATTTGCCAGGTAACGACAAGACAGACAAAGGTCAAACAGCAGAGTGCTACCAGGATGAAAAAATACCAATTCAGTTCAATCCGGCAAGCGAATTTTTCCAACCAGGAGCTGATGAGATAATACCCTAACGGAATACTAAAAAGGCAAGCCCACAATGTCAACACCACAAAATCCCGGTTAAGTTGTCTTTGAATAGCCCATTCCGTACCACCGTTGATCTTCCGCAGAGCCACCTCCTTCTTGCGGCTGGCGACAAAAAACACGGAAAAGGCAAATATACCGAGCCCCCCGATAAATATAGCGATCACGGCTACGATATTGATCAAACGCATAAAAGCTTCTTCTTTCCCATAAAGTCGTGCATAATCGTACACATAATAGCAGGTAAGATTATTTTCATGCAAAAATTGGAACACTTCCGTTTTTTTCAACGGCATATAACAAATTGTCGTTATATCATTGTTCATAAATCCATGGCTATAAGAGCCTTTACTATAACTGATCACTAAAGGATCAATCTCTTTATACAAGGGATGAGCATAAAAATCTTTAACAATACCGATGATTTTAAAATTTGAAAACGGCTCATCGTCAAAAGTCCTGCCCCTGAATAGGGTACCAACAGCCTGTTTCAGTCCGGATTTTCGAACAAATTGCTGATTGACAAGCAAAGGAATAACCCCTGTATTTTGCGGATCTGTTGCCGGATCGAAGTTTTTACCTTCCAGCAACTGTATCCGGTAAGTACTTAAATAATCAGCATCTCCACTGATAATTTCGGCTTTTTCCGGCATAAGTCCGTTATCAAACTGACAGGTCAATTTTAAAAAAGAAGGCTCTTCCATAGGCAAGGGAGTGCTCCCCGAGGTTACGGACAAAATATCCGGATTACCCGATAACGTAGCTTTGATAACTTCATTACTACCGGAGACACTCAATACATTTTCGACACTGTAGCCTAAATCTTTGTTTTTAAGAAAACCGATTTGTCGATTGACAATCGTAGCCGTAACAAACAATAAAGAAAATATGGCAACGGAAACAAAAGCCAAAACCTTCCGCAAATCAAATACGGAAACTTTCTTATCAACAGATTCTTTTATTCCACCGGTATTTAACCTATTCAGAAAATAATAACTCAAAGAAACGCTAATAAAAACAATAAATACACATAATATGCCAATAAAGCAAAAAACACTTGCGACACTGAACGGGAAAGGATAGTGAAATCCCGGTGTAATTACTTCCTGAAAAGCCGGAAAAAGCCACCTGGCTAAACAAATTCCGATAATTCCCGAAAGCACGAAATACACCGTTGTCTCTACCAGAAAATGAATCCATACACTCTTATTATCAGCACCATAACAACGTTGAATGGCAAACATTCTCAAATTATGTTGGCTCTGTACGACTTTGATCATGACGTAATTACAAGACGAAAGAAAAAATATGAGCAAGGTAATCCCGACAAGCAAACGGGTAAGAAACAGTGAACCCTGAGGTGCTTTATAATCACTGCTGTATTCAACATTCTCTCCGTGGTAATAAACACTACCGAGGGATTGAAGCTTGAATTGGTATTCTGTTTCCGGCTGGACGACAGCATAAAATTTTTTAATATCCTCTTCTATCGTCTGAACGGAATTTTTCGGACTTAACTGTACATAAGTAAGAGACAAAAAATTATTGTTCCAGTCCGTAAATTGTTCCGTATAACGATAATCCAATACAATATCCGTTTGTAATGTCGACCAGGCAGGAATATTCCGCATAACAGCGACCACCTGGTAAGGAATAGGCTTGGGAAACCACATATCCGAACGGACATAAACATTTTGTCCGACAGGATCCGTATCCTTAAAGTATTTTTGGGCCGCTCTTTCCGAAATCACAGCCCATCGAAAAGGCAGATTTTGAGAAAATACCCCATGCACCAACGGAAAAGTAAAAACACTGAAAAAAGTAGAATCAGCATGAAAACATGTTTCTACTGCATTAAAATCGGCCATCCCTTCCGTCTTTATTTCCATTGATTGCGGCCAAATACGAACAAAATCCTCAATCCCGCTGATTTGTCTCAAAACCGAGGGAGCCAGCAACCCACAATGCTCGCTGCTATAGGTATCGTCAGATTTTTCCTTGCCCAATATACGATAAATATTCTCACCATTCCGATGGAATTCATCCGTCTGTACTTCTTTTACAACAAAGCTATAGACAAGGAGACCAATTGCTATCGCAACGCTTAATCCCATCAGGTTTATAAAAATATACAACCTGTTTCGCGACAATTGCCGGGTAATAATCGTGAACAATCTCATACATCCGAATCATTTGTATACATAAATTAACAAAACACATGCCATTTTAATAAACTGCTGTATATAAGAATATTACATACACATAATCCTTTAAACTTGTAAAAGAAATAGACACTTATTGTCTCATTATTAGACAAATGCACAAAACAGATATTCCAATCAGAGATATCCATCCAAGCCTCAACTGTAGATTCAATATTTCAATTTCCGACTCTGTCCATTGTATTATTTTTCTTTTTTCTCCGGATCTACCCGGTCCAAATGAAACTCCAGTGCTTTGACAGAGATAAGCAATTCTTTCACCGATAATCCGAGTGAAATAACCAAAAGCAATAATGCCACTCCGAAAATATAGACGGCAGCCATTTGCCAGCCAACGTAAATAAAAAGCGTACACACGACACAAAGTAATAAACTCATCACTCCGAAAATTTGCATAGAACGGGTAATATAGAGCCTTTTTCTCAAATTATCGATCTGTCTTTGAGTGATAGGTGTCGGATTATTTTCATGCTCATTTTTCAAATTACGGATCACCGAGGCATAGGCCAGAAAGCGGTTTGTATAGGCCAGCATAATCAAGGATATGGCCGAGAACAATATCGAAGGAGTTGTTAATGTCAAATCTTCCATAATTTCAACTTTTTTAAATAGAAAACAACGTTCATAAAAGCAGACGCAAGGCGAAAACCACTTTTTAAAATATACGTATGTAAATTAAGCTTGTTTATTTTTTATTTCAAAAATAAAAAAACAAATCATCGGTTCCGGCATCCAATCGTAAATCAAAATCTTCTAAAGACCAGCGTATATGGTCTATTAAAATCTAAAATCAAATCCGCGGAATCAGCAAAATCTGCAGGCCAGCAAAACCGTAAATCAAAATAAAGCCTCAGTCAATCGTAACATATATGTCTCTCATTTTTAACGCATTCTTCATAAAAACGGATTTATTTTGTATAAGTAAAAAAAGAACTATGAACGACAGATTAAAAGTTTCAACAGTAGTTATCTCGGATGTACATTTGGGTTCTGAACATTCAAAAGTAGACGAACTTACTCGTTTTTTAAAAAGTGTTGATTGCGATAAACTTATCCTGAACGGAGATATTATCGACGGTTGGAAACTACAAAAGAATCCTTTCGGCCGTTGGAAAAAAAGTTATACCGATCTGATCAAAGTCATCATGAAAATGATGGAAAACCATCGGACACAGGTTATTTATGTAAGGGGAAACCACGATGACTTCCTTGACAAATTAGTACCGTTAATACTCCCCAACATCTCTATTGTCAGCGACTATGTCCATGTATCTAAGGGGAAACGCTATTATGTTACACACGGTGATATCTTCGATACCATCACATCCCATATGATCTGGCTGGCGAAACTCGGTGATTACGGTTACTCATTCCTGCTGTGGTTGAATAAAATACTGAATAACTATCGCCGCCGGCATGGTAAGCCTTACTACTCCTTCTCCCAACGTATCAAACACAAAGTAAAATCAGCCGTATCCTACATTTCAGATTTTGAAAAAGAACTGGTACAGATTGCAGCAAACCGCCACTTTGACGGTATCATCTGCGGGCACATCCATCAACCCGCCGATACCTGGTACGAAAAAGTACATTACCTGAATTCGGGTGACTGGGTAGAATCACTCAGTGCACTCGTCGAGTATCCGGACGGTCGTTGGGAAGTATACGATTACAATAAAGATGAAAAAATGCAGGAAAAAACATTAAAAATAGCCGTATAGAGCCAACATTCAATATCCGATTCATGCGTTTTATTTTCACAATTCAGGGAGAAGGCCGGGGACACTTTACCCAAGCGATAACATTAGAACAAATCTTAAGACAGCAAGGTGACGAGGTCATTGCAATACTTGTCGGCAAAAGCAGCCGCCGTGAAATACCTTCCTTCTTCACAACCAAAGTAAAAGCGCCTGTATACAGTTTCGAAAGTCCGAATTTTTTACCGACACCACTGAACAAACGTTCACCACTGTTGAAAAGTGTGGCTTTCAATCTGAAAAAACTACCTGCTTTCAGGCAAAGTATCGGTTTCATAGACCGAAAAATCAAGGAGCTGCAACCGGATATGGTCATTAATTTTTATGAATTAATGACAGGACTGACATACCTGTTCAGACATCCTGAAACTCCAATGGTTTGCATTGGTCATCAATACCTTTTTCTTCATAAAGACTTTGTATTTCCCCGCAAACCATGGATTCAACTCGCCTCTCTCCGCTTTTTCACCCGCTTAACTGCCATCGGCTCTTCACTCAAACTCGCACTCTCATTCTATAATTTCCCCGAAGACCCTAAAAAACGAATCATTATCGTACCGCCATTACTACGGGAAGAAGTTCTATCCCGAAAACCGACACGAGGTAATTACATTCACGGCTATCTGCTCAATAACGGCTACGTGGAAGAAATTGCCGAATGGCACCGGCGCTATCCGCATTATCCTCTCCATTTTTTCTGGGACCGGAAAAATGCTCCCGAAACCCAGGAGATCGCACCCGGCCTTACCCTTCACCGAATCGACGACAATCTGTTTATCGACTATATGGCCGGATGTAAAGCATTTGCCACCACAGCCGGATTCGAATCAGTCTGCGAGGCCCTTTATTTACAAAAACCGGTACTCATGGTTCCTGTACACATCGAGCAGGAATGCAATGCGTTCGATGCAACACGTGCCGGAGCAGGAATCCGGTCTGATCGTTTCGATCCGGAAACCCTGCTTTCCTATCTGCCTTCCTATCGTCCGAATCCCGTTTTCCGCTCCTGGACACAATCGGCCGGGATACGGATTTATGCAACACTCCTAAAATACAAAAGCAACTCCCGGAAAAAAGTCCCCTTTTACGACCGCTGCATCGGTAAACTAAAATCTATCCTTTCCATCAAAACCTTAGTGCAAGTATAAACGTTTAAGCAACAAAACCATATACCCAGGTTTTAAATTGTAGATTGACGATTTTAGATTACATTTACAATTCCTTCTCTGGAAGAGAAAAATATAAATCGTAAATTAAAAATAAATATACGGCTATGCTTACGTTTCAACCCATCACACCGGAAATCAGAGAGCTAATCACCACCTACACCCTACCCGGCGAATACCGTGACAACAACTTATCCATTTGCAACCTGTGCTGTTGGCATTTTCTCAACGAAAGCAGTTATACATTGATCGGTAAACAACTGGTTATACGCTTCCGCTATCACGACGGCAATTCGATTTATACATTACCTTTCGGAGAAGGAAATACGGCTGAAACGTTAGAAATACTACATACAGAAGCCCAAAACAACAAACAGCCTCTGATGTTTTTCGGTTCCTCTCCTTATCTTCAAAATGAGCTTGAAAAATATTTTGAACAAAAATTCAAATTCCATTGCCCGCGGGATCATGCCGACTATCTTTACATCCGTGAAAACTTAGTCACACTCAGAGGAAAAGACTACCAACCGAAACGCAATCATGCAAACCGTTTCCGTAAAAAATACGATTATCAATATTTACCGCTGACTCCGGCCATTGTTCCTCATTGCCTGGACCTGGCTGCAAAATGGTGTGAAGAACACGATTGCCAGGACGATCCCAATTTGCAATACGAACAACAAGCCATGAAATTTGCCATGGAACACTTTGAGACACTGGCCCTTCTAGGGGGAGCCTTATGGGTAGATAATGAAATCGTAGCTTTTACTTACGGAGCCCCGGTCAATTACGACACATTCTGTGTACACATAGAAAAGGCTGATACAAATTTTGACGGGGCTTACACCGTAATGAATCAGGAATTTGCTTCCAGAATCCCAGAACAGTTTACTTATATAAACCGGGAAGAAGATTTAGGTATACCCGGTTTAAGAAAGGCCAAACTATCATATTCCCCGGCGCTTCTATTAAAAAAATGCCGGGCTACACTTATTGAAGAATAAAGCAGAAACTTAAGAAAGTAATAAATCTTCATATTCTTTATGCCGAATCATGAATGTTTCTGCAAAAGGACAAGAAGGCACTACATTCAGATGACTTTCCCGTGCATATTCCAATGCTTGTTTTACCAATGCCGAGCCGACTCCCTTACCTTCCAGTTCCATCGGCACAACCGTATGCAGAATATCCATCACGCCGTCGGCAATAACATACTCCAGATAAGCTGTACTTCCCTGTATTTCAACCTCAAACCGGCTTTTCTTTTGACTATGACCCACCTTATATTTCATAACTTCAGTTATTAGTAAATAAATCCATCTTATTTATCGAATTCCATCAGAAAATGATAGCGAAATATAGACAATAAATGTGAAAAACAAAACAAAGAACTATGTTTTAAAAAATAACCTTTATTTTTGCGGAACGACTTATGTTGAGAAAATTATTATTTCTACTATTATCAGTCTGTTCGACATATATTTGCGTAGGTAATCCTTATGCCGACGACTTCGAATCCGTAACTCCGGATCAAGGCCTGGCCGATCCGGTCATATATTGTTTTGCCCAGGATCCGCAAGGCTATATCTGGATCGGAACAAAAGGAGGCCTAACCCGCTATGACGGTTACAGATTTACTACTTATACCCACACGGCAGGCGATACCACCTCTCTTTCTCATTCCCGGATCAATTGTCTGATGGCTGACGGAGATACGATATACATCGGAACAGACAGAGGGCTCAACCTATACGATATCCGTACCGGCAAAATCCGGCAACTCCTCAATACGCAAAATTATTCCGTAAAATTTATTCTTCATGATGCAAACAAACGTTTATGGATAGGTACAAATCAAGGCTTACTGAACTTCACTGAAAAAGGCATCGTCCGTTATTCCCGGCAAGACAGTCTTCACTATTTCCCCGGCGAATATGTCCCCTGCGGATACCTTGCCGATGACTCCGTCCTCTATGCCGGCACTCATAATTACATCTGCCGTTACCGGGAAGACGGGAAATTCAATCCGATACCCTTGCCTTTTTCTGAAAATTTAAAAGATAACTTGCTGCTTTCACTGATCGGAGACAAGGAATATCCGGGGCACCTATGGCTGGGTACAGAACAAGGTTTAATCCGGACGGATATGACAACGGGCAAATCAACCTTGTTTCTCCCCAATACACCGATCAAATCTCTGCTATACGACGAAAACGGATCGCTTTGGATCGGGACGGACAACGGACTGTATATTAAATCTCCGGGGACGACTGATTTTACCTATAAAAGAAAAAGTACCGATAACCCATATTCATTGCAAAACGATGTTGTATGGACCATTTTCAAGGACCGTGAATCCAACCTTTGGTTCGGAACAGACAACGGCATATCCATAAAACAAGCCCGCAACAGCTACAATAGTTATTCCATCCGGGAAATTACAGGCAGTAACGAAGAAAACCTGCTCTTTACCATACACCGGGACAATCACGGCAATCTATGGCTGGGAGGATCAAACGGACTTATCCGCTGGCACCGGGCCACCGGAAAATACGAATGGTTTAAAGCCGGTAAAAACGGATTGTCTCACAACAAAGTACGCTATTTGTATGAAGACCCGCAATCGCTCTGGATAGCTACAGACGGCGGACTCAACTGCTACGATTATGCCGGCGGACAAATCCACCGCTATATCATCCGGGACAAAAACGAAGCCTATAACTCAAACTGGATGTACTGCATCGTCGAAGATAAAGCCGGAAAACTATGGCTGGGAACTTATGAAGGCGGAATCTTTGTTGTTGATAAAAAACAGTTGTCAACAACCGCAGACATCATATATGCGGAAAATCATTTCGGTAGCTATACCGCTACCCGGTCCATATCGGGAAATATTATCAATTCACTTGCCTTGCATCCGGACGGGGCAATATGGGCCGGTACAGACAACTCAGGCATCAACCGGATTTCGACAATTGAACAAAAGGTCAATATCTATACGCACCCGGCCGACGGTTTGAGCAGCAATTTTATCAAATCCCTTGCCATAGACGATAAAGGAGAAATATGGATCGGTGCGGACAATGGACTCAATTACCTGAAAAAGCCTTATGAACAAATCCGGACAATAGAACCGGAAAAAATTACCGATCCGGTACGTTTTATCACAATTCAAAACGATAACCTCTGGTTCGGTACCAACATTGGAATTGCTTGTTATAATCGCACCCGCCGAAATCTCAATGCAGTATATCTGGGACAATCCTACTTTTCCTGTGCCACCTATTACGCCCCCGAAAACCGAATGTACCTGGGAGCGTCCAACGGAGTAATCGAATTTTATCCCGACTCCCTTTTAAAAGCAGAAACCGTACCGAGTTTACAAATTACCGGATATTCCACGGACAACGATCAAACTCAAAAAGAATTATTTGAAAGGAAAACACTTCGTTTACCTTACCGGCAAAACTCCTTTTCCGTAGAATTTTCGGCATTCCTTTACCGCAAAGCTTTTCTACGATATGCCTACCGTCTGAAAGGATACGACAATATATGGCGGGAAATACCGGGGATCTCCAACCGGGCCACCTATATCAACGTACCTCCCGGACAGTATACGTTCGAGGTAGGCAATATTGACAGCGACGGAACATTCATGGACAATACTGCATCCGTCGAAATCACAATACTTCCGCCCTGGTATCGTACAACGATTGCTTTACTCGTTTACATTCTGCTGCTGGCAGGCATTGTCATCGGGATCATCTACCGCACCCACAAACGCCACCGACAGGAAATCGAACGGGTGAAACGGGAAAAAACGATGAAATTAACACGCATGAAACTTGATTTCTTTGCCAATGTATCCCATGAATTCAAGACACCTTTGAGTCTGATTATCGGTTACATCAGTCAGTTAATCGTGCACGAAACCGACAACGAACAAAAGCGACAAATGCAGATTGTCCGCAAAAACGCAGATAAGATACATACACTCATCAATCAAATGCTTGATTACAAAGAAGGCGAAAACAAAGACGAGGAATTGATATTATCGGAAACAACCCTGCCTGAATTTATCCGGGAAATATTCACACAATTTGAAACCACATTCCGGGAGAAAGGAATCAATGCCGAATTTACTGCCGATAATATCCCGCACACCTTCTCCATCGACCGGGTAAAAATGGAATCGGTATTGACCAATTTATTATCGAATGCTTCCAAATTCGTTTCTCCACAGGGCCATATCCGGCTATCCGTAACTACGGTTCAAGAAGACGAACAATTTTATACCGCTTCAATTTCAATAGAAGACGACGGTTGCGGAATCCCGGCAAACGATTTACCGAAAGTATTTGACCGCTATTTTATATCGCAGTCTTCGCAGCACCTGAACAAAGAAGGTAGCGGTATCGGCCTGGATATCGCCCGGAAAATTGTAGAACAACACGGAGGAACGATCGGCATCCGATCGGAAGAAAATAAAGGAACTTGTGTAACCATCACTTTGACAACCTCCAAAACAATCGCTTTTACCAAAGACGGACTCCCCGGCAATCGGATTGGTACACCGGCAGAGAAACCGATTGTCCTGGTTGTAGAAGACAATACCGAAATCCGGGAATTCATCACATCAAATCTATCGGAGCATTTCTGCTTCCTGACGGCAAGCAACGGGAAGGAGGGTGTGGACATCGCCCGGAAATCCATGCCCCAACTGATCATTACCGATCTGATGATGCCGGAAGCCGACGGCGAATACCTCTGCCGTAGCTTAAGAAACAATGTCAACACGGCATTTATCCCAGTCATCATCCTCACAGCCCGCAACGACAGTCAGACAGAATTACAGTCGTACGAATACGCCGACGCTTTTATCACAAAACCGTTCGACCTGAACTACCTTTACCGCTTAAGTGAAAAATTAATCACCAAATCCCGGAAAATCGCCGAAAAAACACGCCAAAAAGAGATCATTACCCCTCAAGTCACAGAACTCATTTCCCCTGACGAGCAATTTTTAAAACAAATCACCCATATTATCGAGGAATCCCTTTCCGATCCGGATCTGAACGTAACCACCCTCTGTCAGAAAAGCGGCATAAACGACAAGCAGGTATACCGGAAAATCAAACAATTGACAGGGATGAGTGTCGTCGAGTACATCCGGAGCATCCGCCTCAAAAAAGCCGCCATGTTCTTACGCCAGGACAAACTAAGCGTTTCCGAAATCATGTACCTGGTCGGATTCTCCAACGCCTCCTATTTTACCCGCTGCTTCAAAGAAGAATACGGTGTCAGCCCCAAAGAATTTACCAGACAAAATAACACAAGTAAGCACGACAAACCTACTGAAAACTGAAAAAATCAATATTCTTCTATTTCAGCAAAATTCGCATAAATACAATTTTACAGAAAAATAAAGACATGTACACTGAACACCGGCCTTGCACTTTACTCTCTCCCTACATCGACAAATACTGGGAATTCAAAGGTAATCCAGAACAAGGGACACGTATCAACATACTTCCGGACGGATGTACGGATTTTATCTTCACTTTGGGAGATTCTCCACAGACCCTAAACGGCAACCTGACAATGCGGCCTTTTCATACCTACTTCATAGGACCGATGACAGGGTATTCTGAATTGATTACTTATACAAAAACCGTTCATATGCTCGGAATCCGCTTCCGGCCTTACGGAATATTCCGCTTTTTGGAACTGCCTCTACACGAACTCACCGATCAAAGGCTTTATGCCGGAGATATCAACACTTTCTTCAACGATTCATGGACACAGCAATTATCCGAACAACAAATCACTATAAAACAAATAAGCTTAATCGAAACCAGACTTATACAAGCGCTATACGAATATAAGCCGGTTCCCGATAAACCGATTTCATACGCAATCAACCAAATAAATACATTTAAAGGAAAACTTTCAATCCACACCTTGGTTGATAACATCTGTTTATCTCAACGTCATTTTGAACGAAAATTCAAAACATATACCGGATATACCCCTAAAGAATACAGCAGAATCGTAAAATTCAGGAATGCCGTCGACATTTTACGTAAAACGACTTTCGACAATTTATTATCCATCGCAATTGAAACCGGCTACTACGATGTTCCCCACCTTTCGAGAGAGATAAAAAAGATGTCCGGCAATACCCCGCTCTCGTTCTTATCATTACCCCCGGAAAGCGAAACGGCTTTACTTTATATAGAACAATAAAGTCGTTTTTATACAATACGATTCAATTTTTCGATCATATATTTGTTCCCATAAATCTATAAACACATATTCAATGGAGACATTAAACGAAAAAGCTTCGGTTATATTACAAAACAGTGAAATAGTAGTACTTACATCAGTAAACCAGGAAGGATACCCCAGACCGGTTCCCATGAGTAAAATCAAAGCCGAAGGCATTTCGGTAGTCTGGGTGGCGACAGGGAAAAATTCAGCGAAAACCAAAGATTTCTCTTTAAATCCCAAAGCGGGATTATGCTTTTACGAAAACGGAAACAGCGTAGCCCTGACAGGAGAAATTGAAATCATCACAGACGAAGCCATAAAAAAAGAACTTTGGCAAGACTGGTTTATCAGTCATTTCCCGGGAGGCCCGACCGATCCCAATTACATCCTATTAAAATTCAAATCCAGGGAAGTTACATTCTGGATTGACGGCAGCTTCATCCACAGGAAAGTCAAATAACGGAAAAGCAGGTACACACCTGTAAGGCAAGTTGTAAATAGACTGCAACACAAAATTTCGACCGGCTTCACCTTATCCGGTCGAAATCATTTTTCAAACTTTACAGATAACGTAGAGAAACATCTTATACCTCCGGACAAACCGATAAATATAAGATTATAGATCCTGACAGGAAACAGCTGTTCCGCTGGCGGTCACCATCAGCATGCTTCCATTGATGGTTTCATAATCCAGATCTACACCGATCACGGCATTCGCCCCCAAACGGGCAGCCTGCTCTCCCATCTCCTTCAAAGCTATATCTTTTGCCTGTTGCAGCACTTCTTCATAAGCCTTCGACCGTCCGCCGACAATATCCCGGATACTGGCAAACAGATCCCGGAATACATTCGCGCCGATAATGGTTTCACCGGTCACAATACCATAATAATTAATTATTCGTTTTCCTTCGATAACAGGTGTCGTAGTTAATAACATAATTTTAAATTAATTTGAAATACAAATAAGTACTCCCTCATAATTAGCCGAAATATTTAAACGTCATGAGAAACTCCAATTAAGCAGATTAAAAATTAAACGTAAAATTTAATAAGTCGATCGGCCTACCGTATTTTCTCATACAATCTCAAATTTATAAAAAATATCCTGAAATACAATTTTTCTACAGATTCCCTGAAACATATATTACATCAATAAACTACTTTCAAAAACAAGCCGTGACTTCCTTCATTTTATCCGGAATACCAGGCAAAACACAAGTATCCCACAAAATATATATCCACACAAACCTTGGGCTGAAAGAAAAATCAACGGACTTCAAAATAACGCAAAAACCTTTTCATTACCTTCTGTTTTTATATTTTTGCCCGTTTGAAAATATTTAATAATCAAACGTTTGCGAATAGTGTCTAATTTGTGTTAGTCTTTGTTCAATATGTGACAGAAAGACTAAAAAGGATTATCTAAAATTGCAAACGTTATCGGACATTCTTGGTGATGTCATTGGATAAACGGCTAAATAATATCATATCATGTTAAAAAAACTGATCATACCCATTTTATGCGTATTACAACTGGCTGTAGCCGGACAAAATTACAAAATAGATACGCAAGGAATCCTGCGTGACCCGCAAGGAAAAGAAGCCGCCTTTTTCGGCTTCAACTATTGCATGCCTTTTGCCCACGGCTACCGGAGTCACGGTATATTGGATACAGACCGTAAAACAGCTATCGACCGGGATATATATCACATGACCCGACTGGGAATCAACGCTTTCCGGATACATGTATGGGATGTGGAAATCAGTGACGGAGAAGGTAATCTACTGGAAAACGATCACCTCGACCTGCTGGATTACACCATCGCCCGATTTGCTCAGTACGGAGTGCAAACGTTAGTGACGGCTATCGCATTCTGGGGAAACGGATGGCCGGAAGAAGACGATAAAACCTTGCCCGGCTTTTCCAATCAAGTAACCAAGCAACAGGCTACCGTAGACGAAAAAAGTATCGCAGCCCAGGAACGTTACCTGAAAGCTCTGATGAACCATCAGAACCCTTATACAGGTTATTCCTATAAAAACGATCCGGCAATAGTAGCCGTAGAATTGAATAACGAACCGGATCATACAGCCAACGTACCGGATAAAACAGTAACAGCCTATATCGACAGACTGGCAAAAGCCGTACGCACCGCCGGTTGCCGCAAGCCCATCGTATACAATATCACACAAAATCCGGAACGGTCGCAAGCTGTAACTACCGCCCGGATCGACGGTGTCTCCGGACAATGGTATCCTTCCGGACTGGTAGGCGGAAAAAAACGTCACGAAAACTTTCTGCCGACCGTCTCCCATTACAACCTGCCTTATGACACTCGTGGAAAGGCCCGTTTCATCTACGAATTTGATGCCGCGGACATCGACGGCTCCTACATCTATCCGGCAATGGCACGTTCCTTCCGGGAAGCCGGTTTCCAATGGGCAACCCAATTCGCTTATGATCCGCTGGCAATGGCCGCTTACAACACAGATTACCAAACCCATTGGATAAACCTGGTATATACACCGGCAAAAGCGATCTCCCTGCGTATTGCCGCAGAAGTCTTCCGCAGCTTACCCCGGGGAAAAAATTTCGGCGATTACCCGGAAAACAACCGCTTTGCCGACTTCAACGTCAGCTATATCGACGACCTTTCTGTATTGAACCGCGACACTCTGTTTTGTTATTCAAATACAACCGAAGACCTCCCGGTTGCTCCCGAACGATTACGCCATATCGCCGGTCACGGCAGTTCACCCATCGTAAAATATAACGGCAGCGGAGCCTATTTTTTAGATAAACAAACAGACGGCAACTGGCGAATCGAAATTTACCCGGACATCACCGAAACAACCGATCCCTATAGCCGGCACAACTCTCTGAACCGCAAAATTGCATTAGCTCAATCGAATACCCGCCAAATGCAGATTTGCCTGCCGGATATACACACACAATTCGACATACGTCCGGGTATCTATTTATTACAAAAGGAGGGCAAACTGCAAAACATCACAAACGATACGCCATACCCGGTAATCGAGGATGATGTAAAAGAAACAGCCGTATTTCATACTCCGGCGGCCGAATGGAACGCAAGCACCCCGGCAACCGTCACGGCCGATATTGTTTCCCCTGCAAAAATAGACAGTGTCGTACTCTACGGCACAATGTGGTACGGCGAATCATTTAAAACCGTCATGCAACAACAATCCGGTTTTACCTATACGGCCAAACTTCCGTCATCTTTCCTTCGTCATGGTATTTTCCGCTATCGCATCGGCGTATACACCGGCAAAGGAAACCGGATTTTTCCGGGCAATTGCGACGTAAAACCGGGAGCCTGGAACGACTATTGTAAAAACGATTATCACAGCAATATTATAACTTCCAGCACGCCAGCCATACTGCTGGATGCACAAAACAAACCGGAATCCGTGGAATTGGTATGGCAACCCGGAATCCGGTTCGCCTACCTGCCGGAAGGTATCGGCATGAAAACAGAAACAACCGATTACCGGGGCGAAGCAGCCTTAGTTACAGACGCCCTCTTTGCTCCCCGTCCGTTGAATCAAATGACAATAGAAGCAATCATCACAGAAAAACCGGCAGAAGCATGTTTAGAACTACTCGACCGGGACGGTTTCCTCTGGTGTGCAGAGACAACCCTGCAAAACGGAAAAACAACAATTGCATTATCTGACTTCAAAACGACAGAAATTCGTCCGGTAAAGGAACTCTATCCCGGTATTTCTTTCCGGGGAGGCATCCGGTCCGACAGGCCGGGCATTCGGGCAGAAGAAATCACTTCCGTGCGATTTGTTTTGAAAAAAGGGGATGTCGTCATTCAAAAAATCTCGTTGGGAAAATAAAAATACAGTCCCTGTGTGCAAAACGACAAAGGAAATCTAAATAAAAACAAAAGGATATCAACTTAAAATCCGAAATATGAAATTATTCGCACTCATCGCATTTTGTGTATGTCTGGGAGCTTGCAGCCCGGGAGAAAGAATGGAAACACCGAATGCCGTTCCATTTAACGACAATTGGTTATTCACCCGTTCGGCAGTAACCCCGGAATCACTCCCGCCCGATAGTATGAAGAGCGTCACCTTACCGCACACCCCCCGCATCGAACCGATGACCGTAAACGATCAATGGCAAGGTATCTGCTATTATGCCAAAAAATTCGAGACACCGGAAAAAGTAAAAGAAAAATTGCTCTCACTTCGTTTCGAGGCCGCCATGAACATTGCCGATATATGGCTCAACGGCAAACACCTGGGAACACATACCGGCGGCTACCTTCCCTTCACGGTGTCCCTCGATAACGCTTTGAACAAATCCGGAGAAAACTTACTCGTCGTACGCCTTGACAACCGCGATAATGCCGTAACAGGCCCCAAACCGTTACATCTGCTCGACTTTTGCACTTATGGCGGAATCTATCGCAACGTATGGCTGATCGTTAAAGATTCGTTGCATATCACCGATCCCATAGCTCGGCAGGAAGGCGGCATTTTTGTACATGCATCGAACATCTCTTCACGAAAAGCCGGTATAAACATCCGGGTCAATGTGGACAATTGCGCTACCGAAAAAGCAAATGCCGTCATCGATTATGAAATCCGCAATGCTACAGGTAAAACAATTCTCCGCGAACAAAACCGGACAATAATAGCTCCCGGAACAGATACGACACTTACGACACATTGCTCAATAGAAAATCCGGAACTATGGAGCCCTGAAAGCCCGAACCTTTATACCCTGATTACCTCTGTCAGTAACAACGGCCGGACAACCGACCGGGAAGAAGTACGTTTCGGTATCCGTGATTTGAAAATTACGCCGGAAGGCTTGTGGCTGAACGGCAAAAAAAGATTCTTGCGGGGTGTCAACCGTCACCAGGAATACCCTTATATAGGCTACGCCCTTTCAGACGAAGCACAGCGCCGGGATGCACAGAAAATCAAAGATGCCGGATTCGATTACGTACGCTCAAGCCATTATCCACAGTCTCCCGCCTTTCTGGACGCCTGTGACGAACTGGGCATTATGGTACTCGACGCCATCCTCGGATGGCAATACTTCGGCGACTCTCTTTTCACCGCACATGCTTTGCAATCTTCCCGGGAATTAATCCGCCGCGACCGTAACCACCCTTGCATACTGGGCTGGGAACTCTCCATTAATGAAACTCAGATGCCGCAAAACTTCACCGAAGCAGCCAACCGTATCGCCAGAGAAGAATTCCCATATGACGATTGCTACACAGCCGGATGGATGAAAAAGGCTTACGACATTTACATCGAAGCCAGACAACACCGCCACAGTGCCCATCTGTCACAACCGCTCATCGTTTCCGAATACGGTGACTGGGAATATTACGCACAAAATGCAGGATTTCATCAGAATACCTGGAACGATCTGCTGGAAGAGGAACGCAACTCCCGCCAACCCCGGCAATCCGGAGAAAAAAGACTATTGCAACAAGCCCTCAATATACAGGAAGCACACAACGACAACCTGACAACCCACGCCTTTGCCGACGGCTACTGGGCCATGTTCGATTACAACCGCGGGTATGCCGACGACCTGGAATATTCCGGAATCATGGATATTACCCGCCTGCCTAAATTTTCCTACTACTTTTTCCGTAGCCAGCGTGATACACCCGAAACGGTATTTATCGCCTCCTACTGGCAACCCGGTGTAAGCCGGCAGGTAAAGGTATTCAGCAATTGCGAAGAAGTAGAACTCTATGCCGACGGCAAACTGACGGAACGTCGTCGTCCGGACAACGACAATTTTTCGACCCGGCTGTCCCATCCTCCTTTCACCTTCAACATTGCCTGCCAGAAACCGGGCACAGTGAAAGCCATAGGTTACAAAAACGGACAAGCCGTTGCCGAATACAGCGTAACGACACCTGCAAAAGCTGCTAAATTAACATTAAAAGTCGATGAAAGCGGTATAGCTCCGGCACGCAACGATGTCCTGTTCATCTATGCCACCGTATGTGATGCCGATGGGAATCCCGTACACCATTCCGCAGACAAAATTACTTTTCACATAAAAGGAGCACAACTTTGCAGCCCGACGAATATCCGGGCGGAAGCCGGAATTGCTACCGCACTGATACGCACGGCTGATGCACCGGCATCGATCAGTATCAGTGCAGAAGCCCCGGGATTAGAACCGGCTCAAACGACAATTTCAATCCAATAATCTAAATACACAACCTAATACACAAAAACATGCATAGCAAAACTTTATCACTACGTACAGCGGCAATATGCCTGATACTGTGTCTGTATAATCTTTGCAGCACATATCCTGTCTTTGCCCAACAGGCAAGCAGGACTGTCACAGGTAAGGTACTTGACGAAAACAAGCAACCGATGCCTGGAGTAGCCATCCTTATCGTAGGAACCACCTCAGGGGGTACTACGGATTTCGACGGGAATTTTACCCTCAGCGTTCCTGCCGGAAACAACGAGCTGCAATTCTCTTTCATCGGATATGAAACGGTAAAAATGCCCATTCCGGCAAACAACAACATCTGGTTGCAAATGAAACCGCAAACGATGACACTCGACGACGTAGTAGTCATCGGATACGGAACCTCCCGGAAAGGCGACCTGACAGGAGCGGTAGCCAACGTCAGCAGCAAAGACTTCAACGAAGGAATGATCAGTTCCCCGGAGCAACTCATCAACGGCAAAATCGCAGGAGTACAGATCATGTCCAACAGCGGTTCTCCGACTGCCGGAAGCACCATTCGTATCCGGGGCGGAGCTTCCTTAAACGCAAGCAACGATCCGTTGATCGTCCTTGACGGAGTACCCCTGGAAATCGGCGGTATCAGCGGTAACAACAGTAACTTTTTGAGCCTTATCAACCCCAATGACATCGAAAGCATGACCGTATTGAAAGATGCTTCTTCAACAGCTATCTATGGCTCCCGGGCCTCTAACGGTGTTATCATCATTACGACCAAAAAAGGAGCCGACAGCAAACTGAAAATCAGTTTCAATACAACCAATTCGTTACAAGTACGCACCCAAACAGCCGATATGCTCTCCCGTGGGGAATTCATCAATATCGTCAATTCGAACGGGACCGATGCCCAAAAAGCCCTGCTCGGTACGGCAAACACCGATTGGAACGACGAAATTTACAACGTTGCCTTCGGAACCGATAATAATTTAAGCTTTTCGGGTAAATTGAAAAACATACCTTACCGTGTTTCTTTGGGATATTACAACCAGGACGGAATCTTACGTACGGACAACGCAGAACGCATCACCGGAAACATTTCTGTCTCCCCGGGCTTTTTCAACAACTATTTAAAATTCAACGTCAACATAAAAGGTTCCCTCAATAAAAACCGTTTTGCAAACGGCGGAGCAATATGGGCAGCGTCAACTTATAACCCGACCCTCCCCGTACATTCCGGTAACGATGCTTTCGGCGGATATACCGAAGCGATCGACAACACCGGAACCCCGGTAACCCGAGGTGTACGCAACCCGCTGGGGCTGCTCAGACAATACAAATCAACCAGTGACATAAAACGGGTCATCGGAAATGCCGATGTCGATTACAAACTCCATTTTCTGCCGGAACTGAAATTCCACGCTACCGTCGGCTATGACTACGCCGAAGGCAAAGGAAAAATCTATGTTCCGGAAGAGGCTGCCGAATATGCCACCACCGGAGGACGGGATTTCACCTACGGTCCGCAAATAAACACCAACCGCCTGTTGACCACTTACCTGAACTATAACAAAACATTCGGTGAATTCACTGTCGATGCGACCGCCGGATACGACTACCAGGCATGGAAAAGCTCCAGCGAAAAATATTCGGAATTAAATGTCGCCGGAATCGAACAAAAAAGCATTGCAGCCAGCGATCAACGACACGTACTATTATCCTATTACGGCCGTCTGAACCTGACTTACGACACCCGTTACATGTTGACGGCAACCATACGCCGCGACGGGACCTCCCGTTTCAACAAAGACAACCGCTGGGGAACCTTCCCATCCCTCGCCCTGGCATGGCGTATCTCCGAAGAATCTTTTCTCGAAAACTGGGAAACATTGAGTAACCTGAAACTACGGGGTAGCTATGGTGTCACCGGACAACAGGACGGCATCGGCAACTACAACTACCTCCCCGTATATACCGGTAGTCAGAGCGGGGCCGAATACCAGTTCGGAAATGCATTCTATCCTACCTATCGTCCGGAAGCCTATGCATCAGACCTGAAATGGGAAACGACAACCGCCTGGAATGCCGGCATCGATTTCGGTTTCTTCAACAACCGTCTTTCCGGAAGTGTGGATTTTTACACCCGGAAAACAAAAGATTTGCTGGCGACGGTCCCTTCTCCCGCAGGAACCAATTTCGATAAAACAATCCTGACAAACGTCGGGAATGTCGACAGTCACGGACTCGAATTCGGACTGAATGTAACCCCTATCGATACCAAAAACATAACCTGGGATATGTCTTTCAATGCAACCTGGCAAAGAATGAAAATCCAAAACCTGTCGCTCGTAAAAGGCACAGCCATCACGAATACTTCCGTGGGACCGACCATCGACAGTTATTATTTTCAGGTATTGAGTGAAAGCTACGAACCCTATATGTTTTACCTATACCATCAATTATACGACGAAAAAGGCAAACCGATTGAAGGTGCGTATGCCGACCTCAACGATGACGGCGAAATCAATTCCGACGACCTGTATCGTTACAAATCACCGTCGCCCGATTGGATTCTCGGTTTCAGCACCTCCTTGCGATATAAAAAATGGAACCTCGGAATGAGCTTCCGGGCCAATATCGGTAACTACGTTTACAACGGAATGGCTATGAACACCGGAGCATGGAACACCATGTCCTATAACGACTACCAGCTAAACAACCTGTCGTCCAGCTATCTGAAAACCGGATTCCGGGAACGTCAATTCCTCTCGGACTATTACGTAGAAAACGCTTCGTTCCTGAAAATGGACAACATCACGTTGACCTACAACTTCGGTAAAATATGGAATTGCTTCAACCTGAATGCATCCGCAATGGTACAAAATGTATTTACCGTCACGAATTACTCGGGTGTAGACCCAGAAGTTCCCAATGGGATGGACTCCTCATTCTATCCCCGTCCCCGCATATTCTCACTTGGCCTCGGTCTGGATTTCTAACTTTAAAATATCGAAGTAATGAAAAAAATATTCTACATATTTATCATAACAGGAATATCCCTCCTGGCAACTTCCTGTGTCGGCGACCTCGACCAACTCCCACACAAGGAAACCACCTCCGGCAACATCTACACCACTGCCGCAAACTACAAATCGGTACTTGCAAAATTGTATGCATCCTATGTCATTGCCGGCCAGGAACAAGGCGGCGGTAACCCGGATCTGTCGAGCAATAGCGGGTACGACTACATGCGTTGCTACTTCAACATGCAGGAATGCGGCACGGAAGAAATCGCATCCACCTGGCTCGAAGGGGATAACGTAAAAGGACTGACTTATCTGTCCTGGGACGTAAACGACCCCTGGGTATCCGACACCTACTACCGCATTTATTACACCATCGCCCTCTGCAACGAATTTCTGCGGAATGCCGGTGACAGCCAGATTGCCGGATTCAGCGAAAGTGAACAGGCAGACATCCGTCATTACCGTGCAGAGGCCCGTTTTCTGCGGGCACTGTCATACTACCATGCCATGGATTTATACCGCAACATCCCTTTCGTAACAGAAGCGAACCCGGTAGGCTCTTACATTCCTCCCCGGTATACCTCTGCACAGATATTCGATTTCATCGAAACCGAATTGACAACCATCGAAAACGAACTGCTTCCGGTAAACGAATGCGAATACGCCCGGGCTTCTCAGGCGGCTGCCCAGACCCTGCTGGCACGTCTCTACCTGAATGCCGAAGTATACAGCGGAACGGCCCGTTACACCGATTGCATTACCTACTGCCGGCGTGTCATGCAAAACGGATATCACCTCGAATCGGAATATGCCAAACTGTTTAATGCTGACAACAACCTGCGTACCCATGAAATCATTTTTTCATTCGCAGTAGACGCCAACCGTACCACCTCCTGGGGAGCTACAACCTACATTATCTGCGGAGCCGTAAGCAGCACCTCCGAATTCCAGAATCCCGCCGACTACGGTGTCACAAGCGGCTGGGGTTCATTCCGGGTTCGCCAGGAACTCCCCCTCTTATTCCCCGAAGGTGACAAGCGCGGTATGTTCTTCACCGAAGGCCAATCCATAAGTGTCGACATCATCGACGACCAAAGCAAAGGATATTTTGCAGAAAAATGGACCAACCTGACTGATGCCGGAGAAGCGGCTTCCAACACGGGAGCATTGGGGGTATCTACCGACTTCCCCGTGTTCCGCCTGGCTGATGTTTACCTGATGTTTGCAGAAGCCGTACTACGCGGCGGAACCGGCGGTTCTGCCGGTGAAGCGGTCGGATACATTAACTTATTACGGGAGCGGGCCTATGGAAACACATCCGGAAATATCGGAACCGGCGATCTTACCCTCAACTTCATACTCGACGAACGGGCACGCGAACTCTATTGGGAATGTGTACGCCGCACCGACCTGATCCGTTACGGACGTTTCACGGATAACTCATACCTATGGCAATGGAAAGGCGGAGTAAAAGACGGTAAAGGAGTAAACGACAAATACAACACCTATCCGATTCCGGCCAGTGAACTATCCGCTAACCCGAATCTTTATAACGAAAAATATTAATCGATTAATCTGAACAGATATGAAAACGATAAAAGGACTGATAGCCCTGCTCGCTATATGCTGCACTGCCGTTTCCTGTGAAAAAGACGGTGACAAGATCATCTTGTCGGGACTGGAACCTTCTAAACTGATCGCTACGGCGACCGATGTCAGGCTAACACAGGAAAACGCCGAAGCAATTGCCCTCTCTTTTGCCTGGAATAACAGTGAACTGTACACCAACACCCCGGGCATGAATGTACCCTCTTCCCTCCCGCATATAAGTTTACAGTCTGCGGCTGACGCAGCATTTACGACGCCGACAGAAACAGTCGCAGACAAAGAATCTCACAGTTTTACGGGAACAGAACTCAATACCCTGGCTAAAAATGCCGGTTTGGAAGCTGATGAATCATCCCCGCTCTACTTTCGTCTCAAAGTAACTCTGGGGACCAACACAGATCCCGTATACAGCAATATTGTCAGCGTAAACATCACTCCTTATAAAATCGATATGTCGCTGATCAAAATGCTGGACGCCAAAAAAGAAAAAGTGCTGGGCACACTCTACTCACCCGAATCCGACGGAGAATATGCCGGATTTGTAAGTGCCACCTCCTGGCTGAACTTTTTTCTGCAGGAAGGTGACGGTACCCTTTGGGGTAATGTAGGCGTTGATGGGATGGCTTTCAAACTGACAAACGACGAATCCATGTGGAACTGCTGGTATCCCGGCCAAAGCGGCTGTTTCTACACGACAGTCAGCACATCCGGTAAAGAATGGACAGCCACCCATATTCCGGTCCTCGACATTTCCGGCGCTGTCGATGTTGAAATGAGCTATGTCACCTCCAAAAATCAATGGAAAGCAACCGTTACGACAACAACCGACAATTCTGTCATACAGATTTCAGGTACCGGAAAAAAATACAATGTTTCCACCCAAACGGACGACGCAGCCGCCATCGACACCCCTATCGCCTTTACCGTAAACGGCAATCAGATTGCCCTGACCGCAACGGCGGGCGACATCACTATCCCGACCGCCGGTACATGGACATTGACCCTTGATTTCAGCGATCCTAAAACAGGAACATATACTCTGACAGCAGGAGAAGGCGACGACCCCGAAGAGGAAATATTCCCGTTCCTCTATCTGGCAGGAATCGACGACGGAACGACAGGCCCGGATTGGAACTTCAATGTTAAAATTGCACGCGGCAACGACGGCATATACAGCGGAATAGTATATGTCAACTCCCTCTGGGGATTCAAAATGTACACCACAGCCGACGACTGGAATAACTATTACACCATGGGCGAAACAGAAGGTACGTTGATAAAAAACGGCGAAGGTAATATCACTGCCCCCGAAGAAGGAGTTTACCTGATCACAGTCGACCTGGCAAATCTGACCTATACCATGAAAAAACTGGAAAACCGGATTTACATCTCCGGCTTGAACGATGTATGGGATTTCACCGTAACTTTGGACAAAACCGCTGACGGCGTATATTCAGGTACAATCGAAGTGACCACCGTATCTCCATGGGGATTCAAAATTTATATCGAACCCGAAAACTGGAATGATTACTTCGGCGGAGGCGAAGGCCTGTTATATTACAAAGGCGAAGGTATCACCGACGACGCTGCCGGAGTCGGGATTTATACATTGACCGTAAATTTAATCAACGCCACCTACGAAATGATAAAACAATAAAAACGCGGATTACACGGATAAAATTATCAGCGGAATCCGTGTAATCTGCAAAAACACTTAAAATAATCAAAACATGAAACTGCATTATTTATTTATATCCCTGCTCCTCTTCAACTCACTGACTGCGTGCAGTGACGACGACAACAAACCCGGTACGCCTCCCGTACCTCCCGACATGAGCGGATTCGCCAAAGGAGCCGATGTAAGTTGGATCACCCAGATGGAAAAAGCAAACGTCAAATTCTACAACGCCCAAGGCCGGGAAATGGAATGTATGCGTTTATTACGCGACCTCGGCATGAACACCGTCCGTCTGCGGGTATGGGTCGATCCGGCCGACGGCTGGTGTAACAAAGCCGACTTACTGGTGAAAGCCTATCGGGCACATAATCTGGGGATGCGCCTCATGATCGACTTCCATTACAGCGACGTATGGGCAGATCCGGGAAGTCAAACCAAACCGGCAGCCTGGGAAAATCTCTCTTTCGATGAACTGAAAACAGCGGTCGCCGATCATACGACTGAAATTCTTACGGCCCTGAAAAATCAGGGTATCACTCCGGAGTGGGTACAGGTCGGGAACGAAACGGGCAACGGCATGTTATGGCCCGACGGACAAGCCGATAAAAACATGGCACAATATGCCGCCCTCAACAATGCCGGGTATGATGCAACAAAAGCAATATTTCCGAATGCCAAAGTCATCGTACACTTGCAAGGCGGCGACAACAACAACCTCTATCGCTGGCTCTTCGACGGCCTGAAAACCAACGGCGGGAAATGGGACGTCATCGGCATGTCCTTATATCCCTCCGCCGACAAATGGCAAACGTTCGTTGACGCTTGCGTCGACAACATCAAAGACATGACCGAACGTTATGGCAGTGAAGTCATGATTTGCGAAACAGGTATGCCTTGGGAACAGGCCGCTACCGCCAAACTTTTCCTCACCGATCTGATCACCCGTGTTCAGGGCTTTGACAACGCTCTCGGTGTTTTATATTGGGAACCGGAAGCTCACAATAGCTGGAACGGTTATCAATTGGGAGCCTTCGACGAATCGGGCAAACCTACCGAAGCCCTCGATGCCTTCAAATAAAAAACGTCCGTAAAACAAAACTAAAAGGAATAGGGCCTGTCTGGAAACCAGACAGGCCCTCCACAACTCAGGATAAATATACTATTTCGCCCTATGGGCCGACATAGCCGTCATTATTTTTTCGTCCAACCTGCCGTCCAATCGTTACCTGCTTTCACTGCCCCCTGATACTGGGCCTTTGTAAAAAACGGATCGATAGCCGACATATCCTCGCCTCCGTCAATTACACCGATATACTTATTGGTAAAAGCCGGGGTTGCATTGATCGTATTATGATTTGCAGCTGCCGTAAACAAGGCTGAAGAATAAATTCCCTCCTTACAATTGATATCTCCGGCCATTGTAATGTATTTCAACACCGATGTCCCGTCTGCCAGAAAACCTTCCGTCTCCGTCGTCTCCGTTGTCAGATTACGGGTCTTTCCGGTTACAATCGTATTGTAAAGCTTAGCCTGTGTACCGGCACGCAAACGGATACCCCGGTTTTGGGTGGCAATATCGCTACCTTCTGAAATCTCACTATCGGCACCGATCAAAGTCATATTGGCCAATACCGGACAAGCAATCGGAGTTGCACCGAAACCCTTATCCCAGTTATCGGCCTCGATCAAACAGTCACAACCCAACGGGAATTCGGATTGCGGAGCCTGATAAGCAACAAAAAATTGTCCTTTTCCTACCCATCCCTGTGTCCAGTCGAAAGCATCGTCACTATTGCTGTACGACACCAGATATTTGGCATTCACAGTACCGCCGAACCACTCGAAACCGTCATCCGTACCTTTATATGCCTGTAAATATTCCAAAGTAGTACCGTTACCAACACCATAAAAAGTGAAACCGTTACACTCTTTTTCTGCGGTAAACTTATACCCGGCATATTCAATACGTACATAGCGGAGAATACCGGAATTATCGTTAACGATATTTCCTCCGTAAGGTGCATCGCCGACCTCAGACTTCTGATTTCCGGCATTGATCGGAGCTCTACCGCAAATGTGCAAACCTCCCCATGCTCCCGGCTCTTCGGTTTCCGATGTCATGATAATCGGTTTTTCAGCTGTTCCTTCGGCCATGATCTTACCGCCCTGTTCCACCAGAATAAAATCGATCGTCTGATCTTCACTCTTGGCGATGATTTTCGTCCCGGCCTCAATCCGTAATACACCGCCGTCTTTAACGATATATTCTCCATCCAGATAATACGTATTATTAGCCGTCAACGTAACCGTAGACGTAACGTCTCCTTTCAGTGTAACCTCATCTCCGTCTCCACCGCCACCGTTACCATCGTCACTACAGGAAGTAAATGAAAGAGCCACAACTGCCATGGCCAATACTGCAAATTTCCAATAATTCATTTTCATACTATTCAAAATTAAATTGTTAATGTCTGATTCAATTAATATTACACATTCTATAGGTTGTGGTTAAACAACTTCATTCGTATCTAAAACTTATATGAAAAACCGATTTCTGCACTGCTTCCCGGGCGGAAAGATTCTACCAACTCACGGTTGCCGGTTGCGGGTATCTTTTGCATAAAGCGGATCTCACTATTCAGCAAATCCTTCACCTGTGCCTTCAGGCTAAAATGCTTATTGATAGCATAACTCGCTACAAAATCGAGTGTATGAAGAGTTTCCTGCTTGATATCCCCGGTTTTATAAATCCCTACCGAATGAATCCGGGGCCCCTGAACATTATAAACCAATGCCAACGTCATATCGCTCTCCTCATTAAAACGGGGGATATAACTTAAATCCGCATTGATCAGAAAAGGGGAAGCTCCTTGTAAAGCCCGCTCGCTCTCCGTATAAACTCCTTCATCCGGTAACTTGACATTCGTATACATAAAAGAAGCATTAGCACCCAAACGGACATCTTTGATAAGTTCTTTCCGGAATTCGACCTCTATCCCGGCAGCAATCCCATCCTCCGCATTGCGGAAAGAATGATAAACCGATCCTCCGGCAGCCTCCTGTGTACGCTCGATAGGCGAATCCAGCCTTTTAAAATAACCGGTCACGGAAAACATATCCCCCCGCCCCTGCGGGAACAAATCATAACGTAAATCCACATTATAATTGTACGCATTTTTCAGATTTTCATTACCACGCACATAAGCACTTCCGTACGATTCCTGATAGAGGAAAGGCGACATCTCGATAAACGAAGGACGGGTAACGGTACGCGACACGGAAAAACGCAGGCTACTGCTCTTGTTAATATCGTATTTTATATTCAATGCCGGGAAAAAATCCCCTTTGTTCAATCTGGCTTTAAACTCCCTGCCTCCGTCATTCCAATAACGTACCCATTGCTGCGATTGCTCATAACGGAGCCCGAAACTAATCATCAAAACCGAAAGCGGTAAATACTCCACCTCTGCAAAAGCCGCTCCGATATCATTTTTAGCATAGTAAGTATAACGGGGCTGTGCATCCAGATTAACCGTAATCAATCCGTTAGCTATATTCTCCTGGTTCAGATAGCCGTCAGTATCGTACATATTTTCCACTGCAGGAGAAAGATTATACACATCGTAATAAAAATTCATACACTGGAAATCCCGTTTCTTGCTCTTATATACCCCTCCGAAACGGATAAAATTACTTTCCCCGAAACGATAAGCCGCCCGCACATCACCTACTCCCTCATTCTCGTCCAATTCACTGAAATAACGGGACGTCGTTTGATTTTGCTTATATAATGTCAGCTTTCCCGTATTCCTATCCTTAAAAAACACCACCTGTCTCCGGTCCGGCTCATCACTATTCGTAATCCCATACGACCCACTCCAATTCAAGGTCCACCGCTTACCGAACTCATGATGTCCTGCCAACTGATTATTCAACAAACTATATGCCCGGAAAATACTGTTGCTGGTCGCGATATGATCACCCTCGGCATCCGTACCTTCCCGTTGCATATACGTATCGATCGCATTACGGGCATAAAAAAACGTATAACTGATCCGGTCCGTCTGACGGAAAGTATAACCCAGATTTGCCAGCCCGGCAATCTTCAGGTCTGAAGTATAACTATCGTAACTGAACTCATCCAGATTATATCCCTCGGCGTTCAACGTCCGCACATACCCGTTATCCAACATCTGCCGGCTGTTGCTGATCCCGAATGAAGCCAGTAAACTAAGCCGCTGGTTTCCGACATCCCAGCTTTTTCCCAATCCGGCAGAACCTCCGAAATCCGGCAATGCTTTTTTATCACGGACAGCAAACGTCGTCCCGAAAAGATCCTTCTTACGGGCATATTCCCTGAATTCTGTCTTCCCCATAGAAAGCACACTCTTATCCTCCAGATTAGGAGTTGTAAAAAGCGTACCCTTTTTATCGCTGTAATAAAAAGTTTTGCCCAACGTATTGAACTTCCCTCCGGTATTAAAGCCGAGCGTAAAAAAATCCCCACCCGTATTCTCCTTTGTTCCGATATCGATATGTGCTCCCGAATAATCGGCAAAAGAACCGGCTTCATACACCTTACTTACAGTGATATTTTTTACCGTTGCTGCCGGGAACAAATCCAGCGGTATCAACTTATTATCCGGATTCGGTGAAGCAATCGGCAATCCGTTCAACGTCGTCGTACTATACCGGTCCCCCAATCCCCGCACAATCAATTGTCCGGCACTTGCAATCGAAATCCCGGTTATCTTCTTCACCCCTTCTTCCACATTCGATGCCCCTTTCAGACTCATTTCCTTCGCTCCGATATTTTCGATAGCCACCATCGACTGCCGACGTTCCATCTGTAACATCCGTTCGTTCTCCATATTTTTACGTGCTTTCACCGATACTTCCTCCAAAGCCTCTGCTACTGCCTCCATTTCAAAATTCAATTCCGTATCTGCACCAACCCTTACCTGCTCCCGTACCACATCCCGATAGCCCATATACCGCACCTGTAACCGATAAGTCCCGCTTTCCAGATTCAATACATATTTTCCATCCAGATCGGCGGCAGTTCCGAATGTAGTCCCAACTACCTGTACCGTAGCCCCAATCAAAGGTTCCTTCGTTTGTTTATCGATAATCGTTCCCCGGAGAACACCTGCCGCTGCCTGAAAAGAAAGAGCGGCCCAAAAGAAAAGTAAAACAGTCAATTTTAAGTAATCTTGCTTTTTATACATCGTTACGTTTTTTATTCGTCGCAAAGATTACCCATAAACATTACATTACCGTCTCGTTTTTATTTCTATTTTATTACATTTCACAACAACCTGAAAATAGACTGTCAAAATCATTCCAACTGCGGCAACAGTTAAAACAAACTTTATAACATCCGGCAAAAAAGAAAACTACAACCTGAATCACAACGCAACAAATCCGCCTTCCTGCGTAAAAACAAAAGCTCCGGCATAAAAGCCGGCATCCTTCAGATAATTAATTGAAACCTATTTGACAATCCGGTCCACCGGGATAGCCACCTCATCCTCCAGATCCAGCATAGCGTTGATCAGATAAACACGGTCATAAGTATAAAGATCGGCAACACGGACCGGACATGCCCGGATTAAACCCTGTTGCAATAAGAAACGGCGTTTCGTCCCGTTCAGCAGATAAGTGTCCGGCGTATAAAATTCACCTCTACGGCTCAACACCACATTACTATAACTCGTATCCGTCAGAAATCCGTCCTTTACAATCAGCACATCATCGCAATCGCCCCGTTTCTCGTACAGCTTCATAAGCATCGAACGATCGGCAGACTTGTAAGGATACACGATGTCATCATCATCCACCACCTTCAGCGCACGGATAACCCGGGGACGATAAGCCGCAAATTCCACTCCACATATGCCTGCCGGATCATACACAACCCGACACTTCACCACTCCATTCCGTAAACCGGCAGGCGGTAAAAACAATCCTGCCTGCAATTCCGGCATAGGCATACCCATAGATTGCAGTGTTTCCTGCATCCGCCGGATATGAAACTCCAAATGACAGGGATACCCTTCCGAAATTTTAATTGTTTCTATAAATTGCATAGACTCTCTCATAACATCCTCAAACCGGCTAAAACGGTAGATATACCTTTTGTAAAACCTCCCGGTATTCATCCTCACAACGGCTGTTTACAGTGATTCCGCCTCCACTATGGAAATAACGCCTCCCCTCCCGCTCTTCGATAAACCGGATCAACACGGCCGAATCCAGATCACGACCATCAAAATAACCGAACACACCCGTATAAAATCCGCGTTTTTCCTTCTCCGCCTTCCCGATCATTTTTACCGTAGCCTCTTTAGGGGCACCGGAAATCGAACCTGCCGGAAGCATACGGAACAAAATATCTCCCAAATACGCCGGATAATCTTCCGGCAACCTTCCGGCAATCTCCGAACTCACCTGTAGAATAGCCCCGTTCGTCGTTTCAAGCCGGTCTATATAACGAAAACGCTCCACTTGTACATCCGTGGCAACCATACTCAAATCATTACGTATCAGGTCGACAATCGTATAATGCTCCGACGTCTCCTTATAATCTTCCAGTATCACCCGCTCTGCATCCGGTATCGATGCATCGATCGTTCCCTTCATCGGATAAGAAGCAATCCGCCCTTCCTGTATCCGCACGAAAGTTTCCGGAGAAAAACACACAAACCGCCCCGGCACCCACAACCGGTAACGAGCCCGGCTATACCGAAAAATATCCGCTAAACTTAAATCCGTCGTCACCTCCGTTCTCACGGTCAAATTGGCAAGAAATGAATCCCCCCGTAACAAGCCCTGACGGATAATCCCGAACTTTTGTTCATACGCTTCATAAGTCAACGGCTTCCGGGAAAAAGAAAAATCCCGGTCCGGAAGAACAACCGGATAAGCAGCATTCGTCACCCCTCCGATTTGCCACAACACTTCCTGTTGTGCAATAGGCATACGATAGAAAAAGCCTTCTTCTTGTTCATAATCTACTCCGAACAAAAAAGGACATCCGGCTTTGCCGGCCTCATTCATCAACTGTTTTACTTCAATCGCTGGAATCATAAAGACAAAATAAAGCCATCAGCACCGATTTTCCAACAACAACGCCTTTTATCTTCTTCAGATATTTTCCTTCCGGCAATTTTAAACTATTTTTGTCCCGGCAATCCCGATCGATATGCAGCACATTTTAGTCATCGACAACCACGACTCCTTCGTATATAACCTGGTCCAACTCCTCCGGCAAAACGGTCGTTGCCGGTTCGAAATCATTTCCAACGACCGGATTGCCCATTGCCACCCCCGTCGTTTCGATAAAATCCTTTTGTCTCCCGGACCGGGCATACCGGAAGAAGCCGGAGATATGCCGGCACTCATCGACCAGTGCAAACACACCCACCCGATATTGGGAATATGCCTTGGTCATCAGGCTATTGCCGAAAATTTCGGAGCCCGCTTACAACAGCTCACGTCTCCCCGGCACGGCCATAGCAGTCCGCTCAACATCACAGACCCCGGTGATCCTTTATTCCGACAGATACCCCCCGGTACGCCAATCGGTCGCTATCATTCCTGGGTCATCGACCCCGCCGGGTTACCGGCCTGCCTTAAAATCAGTTCTCTGGACGAAGAAGGACACATCATGTCCTTCTACCATGCAAGCCTTCCGATTCACGGACTGCAATTTCATCCCGAATCCATCATTACCCGCCACGGCCGGCAAATCATCGATAACTGGCTCGACGAATAAAAAAAAACTGTAACAAGCGTAAATTATTCAGGAAAAATGACACCTTTGTAAAGCGTCTGAATACAACTAACCTTAAATACTAAATATCATGCAAGAATGGTGGATGTCTCTTGACTTATTTTTAAAAAGCCTGTGGTGTATCAGCATCACAACGAGTCTGATCTTTATCATCCAAACCGTCCTTACCTTTATAGGTATGGATTCGGATGCCGGATCAGGTGCCGACTTTGACGGCAGTACCGGTACGGACGGGGATTTCCCTTTCCAGCTCTTTACATTCCGTAACTTTATCAACTTCTTCCTCGGATTCAGTTGGACGGCCATTGCCTTTTACGAAGTTATCACCCCGACCTGGTTCCTGTTGTTTATAGCTATCCTCGTCGGACTTTTACTTGTTGCAGCCGTTATGTATATTTTCTACCTGATGAGCCGCATGGAACAATCCGGAAACATCAATATCGACAACGCCCTCGGATGCCGGGGCAATGTATATCTTAAAATCCCGGCAAAACGTTCCGGTGAAGGGAAAATACAAATATCCATACAAGGGGCTATCCGGGAATACGATGCGCTCACCGATGGAGAAGAACTCCCTACGGGAAGCCCGATCCGGGTAATAGAAGTATTAAACGCAGAAACCCTGCTCGTCGAAAAAATTTAAATCCAAACAATCATTAAATTACAGTAAATGGAAACAACCCTTTATCCCATCATTGCGATCGTCGCCGTACTATTCGTCACCTTCGCCGCTATTCTGTCCCGTTACAAACGGTGTCCTTCCGATAAAATCCTTGTCGTTTACGGAAGAACAGGAAAAAACAAAGCCGGAGCAACCAGCTCCGCCCGTTGTATACACGGTGGTGCTGCTTTTATCTGGCCTGTATTCCAAAGCTACGCTTTCCTGGACCTTACTCCGATTTCCATCGAATGCAACCTGACCAACGCTTTGAGTAAACAAAATATCCGTGTCGACGTCCCCTGTCGTTTTACCGTAGGTATATCTACCGAATCCGAAAGCATGACCAATGCCGCCGAACGCTTACTCGGACAACGACTTGAAAATATTCAGGATTTAGCTAAAGACATCTTATTCGGACAATTACGTCTGGTCATTGCAACAATGGACATCGAAGAAATCAATTCCGACCGGGACAAATTTCTGGCCAATGTCAGTGCGAACGTAGAAGCCGAACTCCGTAAAATCGGTTTGAAACTGATCAATGTGAACGTCACCGACCTCCGCGATGAGTCCGGATACATTGAAGCTTTAGGAAAAGAAGCTGCAGCCAAAGCCATCAACGACGCAAAAAAAAGCGTAGCCGAACAAAACCGATTCGGGGAAATCGGTAAAGCCGAAGCCGACCGGGACAAAGACATCCGCATCGCCGAAACCGTACGCGACACCCGTGTCCGTACTTCAGAAGCCAATGCTTCAGCCGTAGAGGGGGAAAACAATGCCAAAATCCTCATCGCCGACTCCGATGCCACCCGTCGCGAAAGAGAAGCCGAAGCCGCACGTAAAGCCATCGCCGCCGAAAAAGTACAATCGGCAAAAGCCCTGGAAGAAGCCTACCTTGCAGAAAAAGAAGCCGAAACAGCCCGTGCCGAACGTGAAAAAGCGACCCAAACGGCCAACATCGTCGTTCCGGCACAGATTGAAAAAGAAAAAGCCATCATCGATGCAGAAGCAGAAGCAGAACGTATCCGCCGACTGGCCAAAGGTGAAGCCGATGCAATCTATGCTAAGATGGATGCTCAGGCAAGAGGTTTACTTGAAATCCTGACCAAGCAAGCATCGGGTTACGACCGTATCGTACAAGCAGCAAACGGCGATCCCGACAAAGCGATCCTCTTGCTGATCACCGACAAACTGCCCGAACTGGTTAAAACCCAGGTTGAAGCTGTTAAAAACATTAAAATCGATAAAATTACGGTATGGGATGGTAACAACACTGGAAATGGTAACACATCCACAGCCAACTTTATTTCCGGCATGATGAAATCCGTTCCACCGTTGAACGACCTGTTTAACATGGCAGGCCTGGATCTCCCGACCTATCTGAAAGGAAAAGAACAGGAAAAAAATCAGCAAATACCGGTTGCCGAAGAAGTTCCCGCCGAGGAAACCAAATAAATACCGAAAAGAGGCTGAATTCTAAGTCTCTTGCAAATTTTTGAGCAAGAAAATCGTGATAAACTGAGCTTTTATTGCGATTTTCTTTTTTTCGCACGTTTTCTTTTCCCAAATCTCGTGCTTTGTAAAAGCTTTCAAAAAGAAAAATAATCCCTCCTCTTTCTGGAATATCCCTTATGCGCTTAATATAACAAATGGCGTTCTTCTTTAAATTTCCTTGATTTCGCCTGTCCTTATAAATCCGATTTCGTTTCATTTTAATTATTATTTTAAATTTAAAATCTGATATTTGTATATTAAGATATAAATTATATATTTGTATTATTAATATACAAAATGTGAATTTTAGAAAAATATTTTCATTTTTAAATATCATCACGATACAAATTATGATAACCATATGCACTCCCCACTAACTATGTACTCCCCACTAACAGTTATAATTCCATTTTTAAATGAAGGTGATGAAGTTGAAAATACTGTAAAAAGCATAAGGGAAACAAATAGGGAGTATATCGAAATAATATTGATAAACGATTGTTCCAGTGATGGGTATGATTACGAAAGAGTAGCTACTATATATAATACACAATATATCGTTAACCCACAGAGAATGGGTGTTGCCAAAAGCAGAGAAATAGGGGTATCTTTAATCAAAACGCCGTTTTTTATTCTTCTCGATGCTCACATGAGATTTTATAAAGAGAATTGGTGTGATATCCTTGTCTCTTATTTAGAGAAGGAGGATCGAGCATTATACTGTCTTGCTTGTAAGGCAATTGATAAATCAGGTGAACCTATAAATAATCTTATCGGATGTGGTGCTAAACTATTTTTATATGGGAACGATTTTTCAAAAATATTACAGCCGGAATGGATAACCGAAGAAATTCCATATCAAGAAAAGGATATAGAAGAAATCCCTTGCATTTTAGGAGCGGCTTATGCCATGTCCAGTCGCTATTGGAATTACCTGAAAGGCTTATCGATGCTCAAATATTACGGGGCAGACGAAGCTTATCTTAGTCTGAAAGTCTGGTTAGAAGGCGGACGATGTATATTGATTAAAAATACGATTACCGGGCATATCTTCAGAACAGGCACTCAAACGCCTTATACCATGTATTGGCCGCATTTATTTTTTAATAAACTGATTATTTCTGAAACAGTATTGCCGGAAGATTATAAACGATATGTTCACGCAAAATTAATGGCTTTGAATCCCGAAGCCTACATGACGGCATATGCAGAACTGATAAAAGTAAAAGACGATATCGTCAATTTACGGTCCTATTATCAAGCTATTTTTACAAAAAACTTTGATTTTTTCAAGCAAATCAACCAAAAATACATCGATCCTGAAAATACCGATATCCCCTCTATAAAAATAAACGAGGAAGACGGTATCCGAAAAGTTTTGAAATCGGTTTATGATTATTTGATTAAAAATAATTCCTCAACGATTGGTTTTGGAGTAGGTGGCTTAGGAGAAATAATGTATATGGCTGAATATGCTAGTATATACGCTAAAGACGAATTACCTAAGGTAAAAAAATTACTCGACGAATTGCTGGAAAATAGTAAACTTGAGCAATTCGATTTCGAAACGGGGCTATCTGGCTTAGCCTGGGGACTGAATTATCTGAACCGTCATTTCCATGCTTTTGATATCGATGAACAATTCAAAGAATCAGATAAGCTGTTATGTAATGTTTTGTATGATAAAATCCAAAAACAGGATTTTGCCATCCCGGGCGGTGCGTTGGGAATTTCTTTCCCTTTTATGGAAAGAAAAAACAATAAAACTTTAAATGATACTATCGACATATTGTTAAGATATATAAATGCTTATATCTTTCGGTACAAAGATCGGATTCCCCGGTTCACATTATTCGAGATTACCTATTTTCTGATTTTAGCCCGTGACAAAAATTTTTGTATTTCAGATTCTCTGCATCTCGTATCTCAAGTTCTGTCAGACAGTGATAAAACAGATTATCTTTCCGAATGTATCTCGGCCTACCTTATGATAGCTATAAATGAAAAAACAGAAAATTCCTCAAAAGATTTCCATTACAATACACTGAGAAAGTCGGCGGCTTGCCGGGAAGCTGTTTTGGCTAAAGTATCGGAAATAGGTATTTATAAAGGATATCCATTACTGATGTATATATTCCATGCTATGTATAGAAAAACGCAAGAAACGGTATTTAGAGATGCCCTGGCCTATTGGAAGCAAGAAACGGCATTGAAAACAGCAAGCATACTGCTTCACACCTCCGTTTTAAGCGAAACTGAAAAGAGTTTTCTATATGGAATCGCAGGGGCCGCATTCGTTATATTAAAAACAAATCAACAATGAAATATTTATATTTGATTTTTATATTGACTCTATCGCTGCAATCCGTAAAATCGCAGATTTTAATAGGACGTGTTACCGATCTCTCGGACAAACCTTTGTCGGAAGCTACGATTGTGATTACAGACAGCATGTATTACAACATCCTTATCACAGACATGAAAGGAGGGTTTCGTGCCTTGGACTGTCCCGACAGCATAACAATCCGGATTTCGTATGTGGGATTCGCTACCTGGCAGAAAGATATAGTCATAAGTCAACTGAAGGACAGCTTGTTAACAGTAAAACTCGAACCGTCGAATATGGAATTGGACGACGTTATTGTGACCGCGCAACCGCCGAAAATCAAAAAAGAGCTGGGTAAGTTCGTAATGGACAACGTATCTGTATCGCCCTTTGCCAAAGGAACCAATGCACAGGGTTTTCTTCGTTTTATTCCTATTTTGAACACTGCCACTAACGGCACCGTCAAGATATTACACAGAAACGAGCCGGCAACCATTCAAATTAACGGCCGGCCGGCAAACATGCCGCTTAACCTTATACCAGCCCGCAATATCGATCGTATCGAAATAATCGCTGTTCCAGGAGCAGAATACGGCGGCAGCAAAGGCGGAATAATCAATGTCGTGTTAAAAAAAGAAATGGACGAAGGATTGAAAGCAGTAGTCAGTCTGAGCGATAAACAAAGCTATTATAATACACAGAATATCGGAACATTTATCTACTATTCAGGAAAAAAAATACGTATTATGGGTAGTGTTTCCGGAAATAATTTCAAAATGCGGTTAAAAAACGACTATAAACATATTCTGGCTGCCGAAAATAAAGTCTGGGATATCGTTTCTCCAATTAAAATTACCAAAAAGACCTTAAGTGCAAGCTTTAATCTGGAATACTTGCCTACTGACCGGCAGACATGGGGATTCCAGGTATCCGCTTTCGGTTCTGAAGACGAAAATACCTTCCATAGCAAGACAGTTTACTACAGGACAGAAAACATTACACCGGATTCTATTTTTAAGACAAAGATCAAAAACGACAATCCATTCAGACCGCACCTAAGCGCAAACGTGAGTTATAACCTGAAAATGGATAACAACGGAAGTAAATGGAACACCAATCTATATTACGGGCATTACAACAACAAAACCAATACCCGTGAAATAACCGGAGAATATCGCCAAAACGACCCATCCGGCAAAGAAATCAATGCGACACAATATACTTCCGTAAAAGTAGACTACAGCGGGTTGACAACCGATCTCCACAAAAAGTTCAATGACGACAACACATTGAAAAGCGGAGCCAATTTATATTATTACCACATGAACAACAAACTAGCTTATGAACAGACAAGCGGTACAAAATACGGACCTGAGCCTGTGGGTAGCTATTCGTTTCTTCACAAAGAGTTTACCGGAGCTTTTTATATCACTTACGAGCGGGTATGGTCAGATATGTTCGAAACCTCATTAGGAATAAGAACACAATACCGATGGGTAAACGGTATCGACACAAGGTGGAGTAACCGCATAATTAAAGACTATTTCCATATTCTTCCGTCTGTTTCTCTGTTATTTACACCAAACGATGAGCATGAGTTCTCATTAGATCTAAGCTCGTCGGTATCTTACCCCTCACTTAACAACCTGACCTCTTTCAAATATTTTTTGTCAGCCAATGAATACTCTCAGGGGAATCCGGATTTACTCGCTTCGCGTAATTTTGATTTCATGTTTTCCTATAATTTCTTCGATGATTACAGTTTCGTTGTCGACTATATGCACGATACCGACTGCTGGAGCGATTTTGTCATCCCGGACAAAGACGGCAATATCGTACATACACAAGCGAATTACGGCAATTGTGATGATATAGACTTCGCATTTATCATTCAAAAATATTTTTTCAACAATCGTTGGATGCTTAGTAGTGACCTCGGTGCAAATTATACTTATGATAAAGGAAGTTATAAAGGAATCAGAATAGATAATAAAAATTGGAGTTACAACTTCCGGATGAGCAACAATATTTTCTTGTCAAAGGATCAGAGTTGGCTAGCAGTAGTTGTATATAAATTTTCGAGTAAATCCAGGAATACAGTAACCATACCTGCCCATCATTCGATAGAAGCCAGCATACAAAAGACATTTAAAAATAGTTCGCTTTCAATTAATGCAGAGACGATGTTTAATAATAAAATGCAACTCAGCAGCAATTATGCGGAATCAGGGTATAGCTATAAGCTGACCAAACAATTTTATCCGTCTGTTTCGATAAATTATACATATACATTCGGAAATAAAAAAGTAAGAAATATATATGAACGAAAAGATAGTAATATTTTAGATCGGATAAAATGAAAAAGCGGAACCCGAAAAGCATAAAGAGTAGGGAAAATATTATATTTTATATTATGAACCATAAATTGAAAATTGTGGAAGACTTTCTGAATTCATTGGAAAGCGAGCAACTGAAAGCAAATCAGGATACAATGCTCATAAGCGGTTCCTATGAAAATCAATCAGGAGCAATAGGAACTAACGCAAGCAGATGTGTTAATGGAACAACCGCTTGTATTGGTTCTATTAATGACAGGCGGTGTTCCAATGGTGTTTGTGATTATACGATTAATGGTAAAAAATGTACGACAGTTAATGTCCCGACACCGGCACCGACACCGACACCAACCCCTGCAACGGGAGGCTCAATTTAGTTGAGATTCTCAGGGTTTATGTAGATATTTTTGCATAAACCCTTTATTAAAAGAAAGATTTATCAGGAATTTCATTTCTATCTATTAAGCCATTACTCACATTCTACCGATAAAAAATGACCGATTACAAATTCAGTAAGTATAATTCGATATTAAAAACCGATGCTAAATTAAACGTATTGTACAATGGGTTGAGCGACCGATTCATAGTGTTCAGAAAAAAACTCCGGGCACTGTTGGATAAAGATATCGAAGAATTGAAAAATACATCGGAAGAATTTTATCGTACATTAGTAGAAGCTGATGCAATTATAGCAACCGACCGAGACGAATTCGCAGAACTGAAAAGCCTGAGTGAAAAGATAGACAACGCACAGCATGAATGCAAAATAATTGTTAATCCGACGATGGATTGCAATTTTAAATGCTGGTATTGTTATGAAAATCATGTCGTCAATTCAAAAATCAATTCCGATATTCTGGAACGGATCAAACGATTGATCAGGCGACAAACAGAAAATGAGCAAATCGAATTTATAGATCTGGCATTCTTCGGAGGAGAACCTCTTCTCCAATATCCTGCCATCAAAGAACTGATCGACTATACCAGGGAACAATGCTGTTATCAAAAAAAGAATTACCACCTTGGATTTACTTCAAATGGATACTTACTGAATGAGGAAATAATCAATCATCTGAGCAGTATCGAAGACTCCAAAAGCTTTCAGATCACTCTCGACGGAGACCGGGAAAAGCATAATAAAATCAGGCATGAAAAAAATAACAGTGACTCATATGATACAATCATATTCAATAGTAAAATACTATTGAAACATAAAATACACGTCCTGCTAAGAATAAACTATACATTGCATAATATATTATCCGTCAAAAATATATTAGCAGATATAAATGATATTCCGGAAACAGACAGAAAATACCTCAGGATCAGTTTTCACCGGGTATGGCAGGATATAGACCATGATGAGGGAAATAAAACATTGATCGCAGATATCATAGAGTCATTTAAAAGCGAATTCGATCAAACTAACGATTCATATCATATGAATGACATGCGTTACCCATGCTACGGAGATAAACAAGGGACAGTAGTTGTGAATTACAATGGGGATGTCTATAAATGTACCGCACGGAATTTCTCGGCAGAAAATCGATATGGCATATTACTATCCGATGGGACAATAGCCTGGGATCAGCAAAAACTTGAAAAACGGAAACATGCTAAAATGAACAAAGAGATATGTAAATCATGCCGTATATTACCACTATGTGGAGGAGGATGTGCACAAAATTCGGTCGAAAATCCCGATAATTTTTGCGGATTAGCTTTCACTGAATCCGACAAAGACCGAATCATATTTAATCATTTTTACAATAGATATTTAAACAATACATACAATGAATAAAATAAAAATCGTAAAAGACTTTCTAAATTCCTTAGAAAGCGAACAAATGCAAGACGGACAAGATATTCTGTTATTGTCAAAACCACAGGAGAACTATTCTGCCGGAACTTCTATCAACAGCCGATGTTATAATGGGAATGCGACTTGCAACAGCAGTCAGAATGAAAAAAAATGCTTTAACGAAAAAAATTACTGCAACCAAGCCTACAATTCCGGAAGGTGTAAAGAACAGAAACCCCGTTGGGCGAAGAAGAAATAGGAATAAATGAGAAAAATACCATTTTTCCGCCAACGCTCATCCAATATATGCGGACCGACCTGTATACAAATGCTGTGTGCTTATTATGGCAAATTGTACAATATAGACACGATCATACAGCATTGTGAATTAACGAAGGCCGGCGTATCCATCAGGGATATCGTCAATATGGGAGAAAGCTTGGGATGCTATGCTTCATCTTTTAGCGTAAACCCGGCAGAAGCCCGAAGAATCCCCCTTCAAGCCATCCTTTATCTTAAAGAAGGTCATTTTGTTATCCTTGAAAAAATAAAATATAAACGAGGTCATTATTTCTACAAAATAATAGATCCGGATTACGGCCGGGTGGAATTGTCTGAAAAGGCTTTTATTGAAAAATGGATGGATAATAACAGAGGATTCGGGGTACTCCTGGTACCTAAAGACGATTTTCTTACTATCAATCCTGAAATTAATCTCCGGAACCGGAATAAAGAGATTTTTACTGATATAAAATCGGTGGCCAGCATTCATAAGAAAAAATTCATATGGGTGATCTTACTGACTTTTATCGTGCTTGGAACCAATTGGGCCATGCCGATTCTGTTACAGAAAACGATAGATGACGGTATTATGGCAAAGGATATAAATTTCGTTTGGCTGATGTTATTGGCTCAATTCGTCTTCTTCATCGGGTTTATGTTATCAAACACAATAACCAATCTTCTTTCGGCAAAAATAAATTTTAAAATCAACATTGACTTTGTCCAAAAATACTTCAACAAAGTTGTCAGGCTTCCGATCAATTTTTTTGATACAACGTTCCGGTCGGATTTGATACAACGATTGTCCGACCTCGGAAGGATTAACGGATTTATAACAGACAATATTGTCGATATTGTCTTTTCATTTGCAAACCTCATCGTTTTTTCAGTCATCCTGATGATCTACAACAGTAAGATATTTTTATTATTCATTCTTTTTAGTACCCTTTCTATCGTTTACTCATTGCTGTTCCTGAAAAAAAGAAAAAGTTTGGACTATTCTTTCTTCTCAATAGATTCACAAAGACGGAATTCTGTATATGAGTTGATTATGGGAATGTCCGAGATCAAGATCAACAATGCTTACCATTCCCGGATCAAAGCGTGGAATATCATTGAATCCAAACTGAATAAACTGAAGCTAAAAATATTATACTGGAGCTTTTACTCATCTGAGGGCGTTTCAATTATCGGACGTCTAAGGGATATCGTACTGACAGCCTTATCAGCATATTATGTGATCCAGGATCAAATGACAATGGGTACAATGATGATGATAAGTTTTGTTTTAGGACAGCTTTCTGCCCCTATAAGCGATATGATGTCCTACACTAAAATTATTCAGGACATTAAATTGTCTTATGAACGGGTATTTGATATATATAGTAAAAAAGATGAAGATGATGAGAAAATGATACATCTAAATCATCAGATAAGCGATGGTATCCGATTTGAAAACGTATATTTTAAATATCCAGGAACATCGAATCCATATATACTCAAAGATGTAAGTATTGATATCCCGGCGGGAAAAACTACCGCTATTGTCGGTCCCAGTGGAGGAGGCAAAACAACCATGTTAAAATTGATCCTGGGTTTTTACCAACCGTTGCAAGGAGCCATCAGGATCGATCGGTACAATTTAAATGATATCCGGCGGGAATCATGGAGAGAACAATGTGGTATTGTAATGCAAGACGGTTATATCTTCAGCGCCTCAATTGCCGAAAACATAGCTTTACATGAAGAGAAACCTGATATCAAGCGGCTTATATATGCGGCAAAAATAGCTAATCTATACGATTTCATTGAAAATTTACCGATGAAATTCAACACCAAAATTGGTGAAATAGGCCTCAATCTCAGCGGAGGAGAAAAACAACGTCTCTGGATAGCGCGTGCTGTTTACAAAAATCCTGCTATCGTATTATTTGATGAGGCTACTTCCTTGTTAGATGCGAATAATGAAAAAACAATCATTGGTAATTTAACTGCCTTTTTATCTAAGAGAACAGTAGTTATTATTGCTCATAGGCTAAGTACGGTAAAAAATGCCGATAATATTATTTTCTTGGATAAAGGAACTATTGTGGAACAAGGAACTCACGATGATTTGATTAAATTACGCGGAGCCTATTATAATTTAGTTAAAAACCAACTGAATTAGGCCGGTTTATAAACAATAAGTCTTTTCAAGCCAACACTCCTGCTTTGAATAAATTTACCGGAGGCAAAACAATAAACTAAAATCGGTTATTCCCCAGAATAGCTGGACTGCCCGGAAACATTCTACACAAATCACATGCCATATCCCACCGGTAGCACACTGGCAGCTTTCCTGACTATTTTTCATGAATATTTGACAGCTTTAACAAACGCCGCATTCAATTCACATCCTTGCCTCTTTTCCGGGTTACCCAAATATTCAACCAAAAGCCGTAAATCTAAAATTGTAAACACCAACTTATATTGCTAATTTAAAATCTAAAATTAAACCTACAGCCGGTCTAAAGCTTAAAATCCCCAAACCGCGCTTTTCACCTCCCTATACATATCAATCCTCCATCCCCCAATCAAAAATCGTAAATCGTAAATCGTAAATCGTAAATCAAAAATCCCTACACTTCAGACACCTCCACCTTCCAATCGTCAATCTATCGGAAATTTTCTATCTTTGTCCCCCCATTAAAAACACTGCCATGGAAAACATTCTTCAAATTGCCGAACAAAACCAACAAAAAGCCCGCAACATCATCCGGGATACCAGACTCATTGAAATCTGGCAATCGATCGGGGCCGAACCCCGGCTCGTCGGTTCGTTGAAAACAGGCTTACTCATGAAACACCGGGACATAGACTTTCACATTTATTCCGCTCCGCTAACCGTATCCGATAGCTTCGCTGCCATGACACGCCTGGCAGAAAATCCCGGAATCGTCCAAATTCAATACGGCAACCTGCTCGACACCGAAGAAAAATGCATCGAATGGCACGCCTACTACCGGGACTCTGACAAACAGCTATGGCAGATCGACATGATCCACATCCTGAAAGGCTCCGCATACGACGGCTACTTTGAGAAAATGGCAGAACGTATCACGGCCGTCCTCACTCCCGAAACCAGGGAAGCCATACTCCGGTTAAAATACGAAACCCCGGACACGGAAAAAATCATAGGTGTCGAATATTACCAGGCCGTTATCCGTGACGGCATCCGCAATTATACAGACTTTACAATCTGGCGTAAACAGCATCCGGTTACGGGCATTGTCAAATGGATTCCTTAATAAACTCCGGACCGGAAACGACACAATCTTCCCGGAATTCAACATATAAAACAAGGGCAGCCGCAACTTGCCGGCCACCCTTGCCATTCCGCTCTATCCGCTTCGGAACATCCGGTAAAATCCGGACCGGCTCATTTCATGTTTCTGATCTTTCTTTTTATCCGGAAATAATAACCGGTTACTGCAAAAACAGCTCCGAGTAATGAAGCCAGACAAGACAAAATCCGTGTTGTCATTCCACCCCAGGTACCGGTATGTACGGAATAAATCCATCCCCTTATCTTTCCGGATTTCGGCTGGTCCTTATACAACTGTACATCTGTGATTTGTCCGCTTGCCGGATCAAAAAGATAACGATCGCTTCCTCTCGTATTTCCATAATCAGCGGTAGCAACAGTTGCCGAACCGTCCTGAATTGTAATGGAATTGAAAGAGGAATACCGCTCTTGCAAAACGGATAACACCTCCGCCCAGCAGATATAATCCGGTTTTTGCGACTCTTTTCTTTTTCCTGCGGATAATCCGGTTTCTTTTACAGCAACACGGCTTTCCCGGCCGGAAAAACTTCTATCCCCGTCCTTCTTTTCCACCCCCCTTCCGGTCTTCCCTTCTTGTCCCGTACTTCGTCCTCCGGCTGAAATCGGGACATGTACCTCTGTCCGTCCGGTAGTGCCTCCGAACACTGCATAAAAAGCATCACGATACCAGCCGAACGACCAGGTTAACCCGGTTAAAGCAAGGGCAAGCAAAAACAATGCCGCATAAAAACCCCCGGACACATGCAAATCATAAAAAAAACGATGCCAACCGGCCCTGGTTTTTATTTTCAACCGATTTTTCAGCATCTTCCTGTTACATGGAAACCAAACCGCAAGTCCGCTCACCAAAATAACGACAAACACCAATGTTGCATATCCCACCACGGCTTTCCCCAGCGAAAAGCTGCCGTCCCGTTTATAAGAATCGAGCAACCAGCGGTGAAGGCGCATGGTTTGCATGAAAAATCCCTGTCCGTCGTCTATCCCGGTTACCTCTGCCGTATAAGGATCGATAAAACAGACTGCTTTCTTTCCCGGCAAAACCAACTGATAGGTCCGTCTCGGATCAGAAGAAATCCGGATACCGTTTATTTTAACAGAATCGGGTAATTGTTGCTGTGCCGAATAAATCAGGAAAGCAGGCGAAAGCGGCTCACCTTTGATTTCTCTGACAAAATAACGGGAAGGATAACATAACTCCAGGATTTCTGTTTCAAATACCAATATTGCACCTGTCAGGCAGACAATCGTTATGATAATACCGAAAGGTATCGATAACCATAAATGCATTTTCGCAAAAAACTTTCTCATCCCCGGTCATATTTGATTGTCAATTCCGGAAATAAGTCAGTTTGCCTACCCCGCTGATCTTCTCCGATTCTACGGTAAGTCCTTTTGTTGCAACAGCCGTTTTCGGATCAATCCGGTAAATGGCCGGCTGGCTTCCGTCAATTGTCGTTACAGGCATATAGGCAATACCGTTTTCAGAAAACGGTGTATTACCGAATCCGGAAATGACATCCTTGGCAGGCATACCTGTTACATAAGTAAGCCTTCCGGACTCTCCTTTGTAAATAGCCAGTTCATTGGCTGTAAACCCACTCTCCGTCAAAGGCCTGTCATACATCAGCAACAGAAAATAATCTTCGGTAATATGCCAGCAACGTAAAAATGACCTACCCTCGGTTTGTTCTTCGAGATTACAGTAGTAATTCGGATCGAATTCCTCTGTTCCGGCTTTAATACGCACCACTCCGGCAGGTAAAGCCGTTTTTTGTACCTGGGCGGTCATCGTCTTGGCATAAGACGGTGAAAATACATATACATCACCGTTGTCGGCTGCCCAAATCGTTTGGTAATATTGCGATTTGTAACGTCCGCAGGCATAACTGATCTTATCCGTCCGGATTAATTTCGGACTCTCGAACCTCTCATCGGCATATATGGCAATCCAGGCTTCATCCGGATACTGTGTCCACTGTAATTCACCTTTCTCATAAGCACCGCTGCCACTTCCCCCCGATTCGGTCTTCACCAACTCCGGATACTTAACATACTCGCCGTTATTCGCCTTTACACCGTACTTACTCAATCCCATCGGAATCGCCGCAGAATAAATCTTATTACCGGCTTGCAGAATACCGGCCAAAGTGACAAACTCGCCGTTTCCCAAATAATTCTCTGCCATGAGGACACTTTGATTCGTTGCAAACGTTTCATTGACCACATCCAGGTAAGACAACAGAAAACCCTTCGGCAGAAAACCGTTTCCATCGGACATATTCTCACCCAGATTACCGGTGGAAGAAGTGATAATATAATTCTTATAAATACCGTAAGATGTAAACCGTTTGATCTCATACGTATTGTCACGCTCTTCCGCTTTCCCTTTTTCATTCAGAACATACGAAGAAGTTACGCCTGCATTCCCCTGATTATATACCAGACGATACAGATATTTGTCCTGATAAAAAATCCATTGAGTTCCGCTCTCTGTGGTCAAACCGTTATTTTTAGCCGACACACTTCCCTCATCGAGTTTATCGCTGATCAGCAAATAATTGGCATCCCCGACAGAAGCAGCAATGACAAAATCAGACAATGCGCCATCACCTCCGTCATCCCCGCCCGATACATGATCGTCGCAGGATATTGTTAAACTCAAACACAAAATAACGGCTAAACTCCGGTTAAAATAATTCTTTTTCATATAAACATCGTTTTTAAAACTATAACATCGTATTCAAAATAACAGCACAGGACATTCCACAACTTACCAAGCCGACCTTCCTTTCCTCGTCCCTTCCTTTTTCACCGTCCCCCTGAAAGATACACCCTCACCTTGCCGTAAAATGCCCTGCCGGCCTTCTGCAAACTAAAATTGTCATACAACTTTTCATTCGTAAAATTCCGGCACTCGAAAGAAAAATTGTAGCGTCCCTCCTGTACACCGTAAGAAATTGTCAGATTATGAGAAAATTGTGTCGGTACGATAAATTTAGACTCATTGCCGACAGCTTCCGAATAAAGCGGAAAACGATGCATATATAAATTATCGTAAGTAACCGTCAGTTTATTCCCTTTTCGTAACAGGTCAGGCCAATAAAAAGTGATGTCCGAATTGGCAAACCGGTAAGGCAGATTAGGCATCCGGGCTTTATATGTCAGGCTGGCCTGATTCGACCCGCTGGTGACAGTCTTCACATTGTCGCGAACATCCATCTGCGTGAAATTTCCTCCGGCACTTATCCGGTTCGCAAAACCGTAACGAAAAGAAACAGTATACCCTTTCGTCAGCACTTTGCCGTGATTTACATAAGTAGCTCCGTACTTCCCGCCACTCAAACCGGATATATTCCTTTGGATGTAATCCTTTGTATTGCGATAAATCAAACCGCCCTCGGCATACACAGAATGCTTACCGAACAACTCATTATAACTCAGATTCAAATTTACATTATCACTATTTTCAGGTTTCAGTGCAATATCTCCGGTCTCGAGGTCCTCATCCCCGAACATCTCCTCATTGGTAGGTAAACGGTAAGCCTTTTCATAAGACAACTTCCCTTGCAGACTCTTCAATATAAAGTACGTACCGGCTGCTCCGTAACCCATTGCTCCGATCGAATTTGTTGTCCGTATATACTTGTCCTGTGCGGACGAAGTAGCAATCGGACCCGCAATAAATTGATCGTAATATTTACCGAAAACAGAAATATTCCAATGTTCCTTTGGCATCAGCCGATAAGAAAATCCACTGATATTCTTACGGGTTTCCTTCGGGATAGCATTTGCCTCCGAACTATTGCCCAGCAAAGAGCGGTTCGACCGCCGGAAATCATTAATCACATGGTTAAAAGTAAATACATGGGACCTGCCGAGACGGTAATTGACCGTAAAAGTCCCGTTCCAGTTATTATTATCCGAACGGGTATTCTGGTAAGACTGTTCCCCGGGCATCCGGAGAGGACGCATTTCTCCCCGCCAGTTAAACTCATAGGAAGAAGTATCGACATTATGAGTTACATTCTTATTGTAATTGGCCGTCAAAACCACATCCAGCCCTTTAGTAAACAAATCCCGCTTACGGTATTCCAGCGATGGCATCAGAGAATAACCTTTACGGTATTTCCCGCCGAATACAATTTCCTGCCGTACCCCCGTTTGTATATCCTTATACATATTCGACCAGGTAAATCCGAACACCAAACGATCTGCCCAGATCTTACCCGCAACACCGATCTTTCCGGCAACAGCCTCGTTATGATAATTATCATGGAAGCGTTTTACATGCTCTATCTTTTTCTTATTGATTGCGCCGGTCTCGAAATTCTTCACCGGAGTATCCACATAATAATCGTTATCGGAATAATTCTGGAACGCATTGATTTCATATATAAAGCCGCTCCGGAATGTCTGTCCGAAATTGACGTATGACTTATGCGTATTAAACGATCCGTAAGAATAAGAGGCATCCAGAAACCAGCTTTTCTGATTCCTTTTAGTAACAATATTGATCACTCCGCCGATAGCATCTGTTCCGAAACCGACTGGAACGACACCCTTATACACCTCGATACGCTCGGCAAAATTGACCGGAATATTATTCAGACCGAACGAGCTCCCGACACCTTCCTGCGGGACACCGTCAATAAACACCTTGACATGTTTACCGCTGAATCCGTCCATCATCAACTGCATATCCGAACCTACACCCCCCGATTCACGGATTTTCATACCCGGAGCTTGTGCCAGGGCCTCACTCAAATTCTGTGTCGAATTTTGCAAAGCCTTCGTATCGAGTGCTATCGCGTTAAATGCCGAACGCTTCAAACGACTTATCCCATTAGAAACGACCACGGCTTCTTCCAGTTCTTCCACCTGCGGGATAAGCGTTACATTTTGCTTATGCCGTTCGCCCGCAACCAACAGCACCTGTATTTCCTCCGTCTTATAACCGACAGCAGATACCACAAGCGTATAGCGACCTGCAGGAGCTTTCAGGTGATAAATTCCCTCTCCGTTAGCAACACCTCCATAACTGCTACCTTTCAGATAAACAGTTGAAAAATCCACGGTACCCCCTTCCGCAGACAATATCTTACCCGAAATCAAAGCTTGATCTTGCGAAAATGCCGATGCCGCTGATAATAAAAAAACAAAACAGAGGGAAAATTTCAAAAAAAATGCTCTCAACGTATTCTAAAATTTATGCCATTATTAATCCGGCACAAATATCTTTATAAACGAAAAACATAACAATCACTCAAAATAGGTAAAAAACAGCCCTGTTCCCATATAAATTACTAACCATTTATAGGTATGAGCACACACAACCGTCGGTAGAATATTTACCGTTTTACTTCCGATTTTCACCCTTTCTGCCTACCTTCGTATGACTTTTTCTGTTATCAGTAATTGTTCGAAATCAATCCTACATCTTAACACTTTAAGTGATTGTATACAAATAGTTTACGACACATTAAATAAGTCAACGGACTTGAAATGAATAAGGCAGTTATTTTCGAAAATAAGGAAAATCGTAAAGACACGATCATTTCAGCCTGTGTCTTTCTTTCCGGATTCTCTTGCTTTGCACAGCTATACTATTTCCAGCCCCTTTTACCGGACCTGGCACGCGAATTCGCACTAAGTGCCAGTCAAAGTAGCCTGGCAGTCTCTTTTTCCACCCTTGGAATGGTATTCGGACTGATAGCGACGATGTTTATCGCCGACCGCATTCCCCGAAAAACACTGATTAGCATCGGATTACTAGCTTCATCCGTTTTTTCCGTAGCCGCTTCCTTCTCACCTGTCTTCTGGCTGCTGATCCTGTTAAGCGCTGCCAAAGGCTTCCTGCTGGCAGGGGCAACCTCTGTTTCCATGGCCTACATCGGAGAAGAAGTATCCGACCGGAACAAAGCCAGAATTATGGCACTCTACATTGCCGGAAATGCCCTCGGAGGCATGGGAGGCCGCTTCATTGCCTCCTGGATCGGAGCCGTATCCGATTGGAGAATAGCCTCCGTTAGTATCGGACTGCTATGTGCTGTTTTTGCGCTGCTCTTTTTAATTTTCAGTCCGAAATCCACACATTTCACACCTAAAAAAGAAAGCCTTCACACCTTAGTCGTCGCCAACCTGCAACTGATAACCTCCAAATCCCTGGTACCCTTCTACCTCACCGGAGGACTGATCCTGGGGGTATTCGTCAGCCTTTATAATTACATGGGATTCTACCTGATTAAAGAGCCGTTCAACCTTCCGGAATACAGCATCCACTACATCTATCTGATGTACATCTTCGGAATGTTCGGTTCGATAGCCACCGTCCGCCTCACACGCCGGCGTACCCCTTTCTGCATCTTAAAAACCATGCTGCTGATATCTGCCGGAAGCATACTCTTACTCTATGTCGCTCACTTCCTCTTAATAGCTATCGGCCTGGCCATATTCACCTTCAACTTCTTCGTCGTCCACGTCCTTTGCAACCGTATCGTCAGCGACTACGACCTGTCGAAACGCTCCGTCACCATCTCCATTTACCTGCTTACCTACTACCTCGGATCGAGCCTGCTCGGTTGGGCAACCGGTATCCTCCTGGACATTTTCGGCTGGCGCTACTTCCTTGCCGGACTGATCGGGATCGTTCTCCTCAATTACACCATCGTCACACTCGGTATCAAACGAATCGAAAAAAAATAATCCGGAAAACAAACTGAAAGCACTCACCGCAACCTCACGCCCCATAATATTATAACTTCCAACTTTGATCGTTTTGTCAAAAAATAATTACATTTGACAAAATCTCAAACATCCTTCAACCATGAAATCTATAAAACTATTTATCTGCATGATCCTGCTGAACTTATGTTTTCTGGCCGTTAAAGCACAGGAAATGCCGGAAGTATATCTACTCTGGCCTGACGGACCGGAAGAAAACAACGGGTTAGCCGACCAAGAAATTACAGAATCAAACGGTAACATCACATTCAACAGTACCGCAAAATTGCATGTTTACCATCCGGAAAAAGAGATCCAAAACGGAATCGCTGTTATCATCTGTCCCGGAGGAGGTTACTCATTCCTTTCAATGGAATATGAAGGCCGGATGTTTGCCCAATGGCTGATCAAACAAGGAATAACGGCAATCATATTGCAATACCGCATGCCGGCACAGCACGACCGTATTCCACTGGCAGATGCACAAAGAGCAATGCGTTGGGTAAGAAACCGGGCTGAAAACTGGGGAATAAATCCGGATAAAGTGGGAATTGCCGGATTTTCTGCAGGAGGACATTTAGCATCCACGTTAGCTACTCACTTCGATCAAGGCAAAACCAAAGCCACCGACAGCCTGGAACATTTCAGTTGCCGTCCCGACTTTACCATACTGTTTTATCCGGTAATTTCCATGCAAGAAAGCCTGACTCACAAAGGTTCACAAAAAGCACTTCTGGGAAAAACGCCTGCTCCGGAAAAAATAACGGATTATTCCAACGAATTGCAAATCACTGCAGAAACACCAAAAACATTTCTGGTACACAGTGACGACGACAAAGGAGTATCCGTACAAAACAGTATTGTTTACTATCAAGCTTTGAAAAAACATAATATTCCGGCCGTTATGTATATTTTTCCGACCGGTGGCCACGGTTGGGGATTGCGAAGCGATTTTGAATATTATCCGGCTTGGACGTCCTTACTGAAAAAATGGCTTGAAGATATCGGAAAATAAATTCCCGGAAAAATTCTTCACCATACGAAAACAGGCTGTTTCCCTTCCGAAAACAGCCTGTTTTAATTATTTTTCTAAAACCGGATTTTATAACTTCTTCAGCCCTTTCAACTCCTGCGGATCGGTCACCTCCATAATACTGATGGCATATCCGCCGCCGGGAGCGGCTTTCAAGGTCAGCTTCGACCTATTCGTCACAACCCCCTTCCGGATGGTATAAGCTTGCGGATTATGCTCGTAATGTGCATCTTTGGCATCGGCATAAACCGTAGCAATATACTTCTTATCCGGATCAAGGTAACTGAAATCCAGATTAGAAACATGCCCGTTCTCATCTGCCGTACAACCCACAAACCAATTGTTCGTCCCCTTTGCCTTACGGGCCACTGTAATATAATCACCCGGTTCCGCCTCCAGATAACGACTGTCGTCCCAATCGACAGCTACATCCTTGATAAACTGGAATGCATCCATAAAAGGCTCGTAATTCTCAATCATATCGGCAGCCATCTGTAACGGACTGTACATCGTCACATACAAAGCCAACTGACGGGCCAAAGTCGAATGTACGAAAGAATGATTATCCGGATTTGCCTTGCTCACCTGCATTTCAAAAATACCGGGAGTATAATCCATCGGACCTCCCATCAAGCGGGTAAAAGGCAAAATAGTCGTATGATCGGGATTACTACCGCCGAATGCCTCGTATTCCGTACCGCGAGCCGACTCGTTACCGATCAGATTCGGATAAGTACGGCTCAAACCTGTAGGACGCACAGCCTCGTGGGCATTTACCATAATCTTATAATCCGCAGCCTTCTTCACAGCATACAGATAATGATTTACCAGCCATTGTCCGTAATGATATTCACCTCGGGGGATAATATCTCCCACATAACCGCTCTTCACGGCATTATAACCGTTGTCCGCCATAAATTGATAAGCCGTATCCATATGGCGCTCATAATTACGCACCGAAGCCGATGTCTCGTGGTGCATCATTAGCTTCACCCCTTTAGAGGCCGCATACTCATTCAATTCCTTAACATTAAAATCAGGATAAGGGGTAACAAAATCAAACACATAATCCTTCGTTTTACCGAACCAGTCTTCCCAACCGACATTCCAGCCTTCCACCAGTACCTGATCGAATCCGTGTTCCGCAGCAAAATCGATATACTTCTTCACATGTGCCGTATTAGCCGCGTGCTTTCCGTTAGGCTGTACCTTAGAATAATCCGTTTCTCCCAGTTTTACAGAAGGCAGATCGGCATAAGCCCAGCTACTTTTACCGGTAATCATCTCCCACCACACTCCGATATATTTCACCGGTTTAATCCAGGATACATCCTCGTAAGCACAAGGCTCATTCAGATTCAGAATCAGCTTCGAAGCCAGAATCTCACGCGCATCATCGCTGACCATCACCGTACGCCAGGGAGTTTGACAAGGAGCCTGCATATATCCTTTATCCCCGATAGCATCCGGTGTCAGCCACGATTCGAACACCATATTCTTATCATCTAAATTCAGATGCATACAAGAATAATCCACCAAAGCCGCCTCATGTATATTGATATACAATCCGTCGTCACTCTTCATCATCAACGACGTCTGCACTCCCGTCGGGGAAAACGGTGTTTGCGAAGCATTGGGAGTAATAGCCTCCTTCATCTTACCCCGGATCTCCGACAACCTGGACGTCACCGTACTATATTCCTGCGTATCATAATCGCCGGGTATCCAGAATGCCTTATGGTCTCCTGCCATAGCAAACTGAGTATGCTCCTCCTTAATTACAAAATAATTCAAATCCGGCTGTTGCGGAAATTCGTAACGAAATCCCAACCCATCATCGTACAAACGAAAACGGATCACCATCATCCGGTCAGTCCCGGCTTGTTTCAACGTCAATGCCAATTCATTATAATGATTACGGATATCCTTCACCTCACCCCAAACCGGTTGCCAGGTTTCATCGAAAGTCGAAACTTCCGTATCGGCAATGGTAAAACCGCTCATCAAATCCTTATCATTTTTCAGCTCCAATCCCAAAAAACTTTCCTTCACCACCGGACGCTGCTTATAATCGAGGCTATATACCGGACGTCCGTCCTTTACCCCGGCATGCAAAACTAAATTCCCATTCGGGGATTTCAACTCTGCCGCCTTCATTCCGAAAGTTGCCAGCAGACATACAAACAAAATCTGTAATCTTTTCATCATCTATTGTAATTGGTTTATTTATCCTTTATAACGTTTGCAGCACCCCTTCTATCCCTCTTCCCTTTCCATCGGACAAAAATATATCATCCGCCCTTACCGAACTATAGGCACACTAGAAAAAGGAGTGGAAAAGAGGTCCACACCCCAAACAACAAACTGATAAACAATATATTAAACTTCATGCAAGTATTAAAAAAGGGAGTAAATATTTCTAAAAATCACACGGACTTTTCGCCGATACAATTCAATCGGACATTAAAAAATAAGACCACATCCCATCGAATACGGAAAAGCCCTGGATTTAACCCGACTTATTTCCACAATAAAAATCTGCGAAATCAACGTGATCTGCAGGCCACTATTCCTTTCCCCCTCTAAAACGTCCCGATCCGCATCACCTCCTGTTCGAAATCATCCCGTACTCCCCGGGCCTTATTGCGCATCTTCGTCCGGTAATTATATATCGTCTTCAAAGAATAACGCAGAAACTGCGCAATCTTATTACTGTCCGTTATCCCCAGGCGGATCAGGGCAAAAATCCGCAACTCCGTATTCAGTAACTCACCCGGTTTCAGTACAATTTCTTCCCCATCTGCCAGTAAGGCATTAAAATCCGTTACAAAATCCGGAAACAGACGCAGAAAAGCCGTATCGAAATTGGCGTAAAACTCCTCCAGCTCATCGTCCACAAACTGTGTTGACCTCAACTCTTTAAACAGCTCCTCCGTCTGACCGTTCATAGCTTTCTTATTCAGCGAACGACGGTAAGTATCCAGCTTACCGATATACATCGAACAAAGATCCAGAAAACGGCCGATATAGGCTTCCTTGATATAATTCACTTCCGCCAGACTATCGTTCGTCTCCTGCAAACGCCTGTTCGAATCAGACAACTGCCGGTTCACATCCTGTAACTCTTCATTCAGCCACCTCAACTGCTCGTTCACCTTTCCCAATTCCCGCTTCGCTTGTGCCAACCGCCTCATCTGCCGCCTCAAATACAAAGCCAAAAGCACTAAGAAAAAAGCCAGCACACTGATACTCAACAAAGACACCGTCATCTGCCGTCTCTGCCTCTCCGTCTGCAAACGGTAAGCCTCATTGACAATCGGTAACACCTGCGACACTTCTATCGTGCGCAGCCGCGCATTACAAAAAGCAGCATCCTCCATAGCCTTCTTCATATAAGCATAAGCTCTCGCAACATCCCCTTCCTTATATAACAGCACTGCCAATTCCCGCAACGAAATGTACTCCTTCACCCCACACTTCAAATCCGATAAAGCCGATATCGTCAGATATTCTTTCTCCTTCCCCTCATCTCCCAAACTGCGATACGCATCTGCCACCGAATAAGCCGTATACCCCATTTCCCGTCCATCCGGATCGAGCGTAGCATAATAAGGCATCAAAATAGCCAAAGCCTCCTGCGCCCTTCCCCGGCTGATAAGCTGTTCCGCCTCCACCAGCACCTGGGTATCGCTTCCTGCCGGATAAAGCATCAACAAAGAATCCCGGTACAGATTTGCCAACCGTTCGTACTCCTGCTGTAAATCTTTACCGATAGCATAATCCCGCATTGCGCCGTACAAAGTATTGTACAAATGGTAGTAATATCCCTTCAAATCCTCAGACAATCCGGGGCTGCCGACAACAGACAGCAAATCCTGCGCTTCCCGGTACATACCGGTAATAATCCGTACCTCTGCCAGCATCATCCGGGCTTTATCCGCCAACCTGCGGTCTCCCAGCTTCTGTGCAAGATACAACTGCTCCTGTACATAATGCAAAGCCGAATCTGCAATATACACCTTATATTCCTCCACCAACTTCGCATCGGCTTCAAACCGATCTGCCTCCGTCACAGTACGGGCCCGTTCCGCCTTCAACACCGCAATCCGCTCTTCCTTCTGCTGTTCATACTTCTCCGGAAAAGCAACAATCCGGTCCAACTCTTTCAAACGGACCTCCCGGTCCGTAGATTGGGCAATCACCGGTAAAGAAAACAATAAACCGAATAAAAAATACAAGGATATTTGCATAATCATTTATATTCCAGGATCGGAAAGATTTCCGTATTTCGTTATTTCTACAAATATAACGACAAATCAGCCAATTCCTGATCGCCGGGACAAAGAAAAATAGCTATACGCACAACTGAACCGACGCGGCTATATTATTCCGATATCCCGAAACAAGGATATGCACGACAACTCTACTTTTCCCCCGTGCATCTTGGGAATACCCAAAAGAAAACCTAATTTTGCATAAAATATCTATAAAGACAAGCCATAAAAACATCAGACATGAAAATATTGAAACCCATTGTTGTTACATTGTCGGCAATCCTGGTACTCCTTATCCTTGCTACCATTATCGCCCCTCCGGTAGCCAAAAATTACATCATAAAACACAGCAAAGAAATGATAGGCCGCCAAATTAATATAGACGGCCTATATGCCAATATTTTCACAGGATACAGCCGCATCACGGGATTCGAACTCCTCGATACCAACGACAGAGAGCGTTTCGTCAAATTCGATACCCTGGCGGTAAAAGTATCCCTCTTCCGGCTATTGGCCAATGAACTGCGCATCAATCGTATCCGCCTGGTAAACCCGGACATACAAATATGGCAAAAAGGCAACGACTTTAACTTCAGCGACCTGTTACAAACTCCTGCCGATACCGCAACCTTACCGCTGGATACCGTCGTGCCTGCAACCACCGACACCACAGCTGACGACGATCCGATGGCCATCGCCATCAACAATATCGCCATCGTAGGCGGACAATTGGCTTACCGCGACCTGATTGTCGGCTCGGAATGGGACATGAACGATCTGCAACTGCATATTCCGGGTATTTACTTCAGCGGACAAAACACGGACATCGGACTGAACCTCAACTTCAACGAAGGCGGCTCACTCACCACAAGCATGCAATACAACCTGGAAGCCGGTAACTACAACCTTCACCTGCAACTGAACGACTTTGCCATCGGAAACGTACTGCCCTACCTGCAACAATCCATGAACGTCGGGGAAGTAGACGGCCTACTATCCGCCGACTTCACCATAGAAGGCAATACGGCACACGCTTCAGACATCACGATAACCGGTAACACCGCCCTGAGACAATTCAGGCTGGCCGACAATGATAAAAAAAATCTGCTCTCTGCCGGAGAACTTTTTATCGATATCGCCGCCCTTAACCCCGAAAAACAGCAATTCAGGTTTAACACCGTTTCCCTCAAAGATTTCAACTCCTGCTTCGACCTTTACCCACAGACCAACACCCTCTCCCAATTGCTGAAAACAGAGACCGGCAAGGACACACTGCCTTCCGTAGAAAATACAGAAAAAACGTTCCCCGCTCCGGAAACACAATCACCTGACTTTTTTGTCAGCCGGTTTACTATTGATAACGCAACCTTTACATTCAACGATCACACCCTGCACCAGCCCTTCCGGTTTACGCTCGCTAATATCGGCATACATGCCTCGAACCTGACTTTGACAGACAAGAACCGGATAGATGTAAAAAGTACCCTCGACAATGGCGGTACCGTCAATCTCACTTGGGATGGACAACTCAACGATCCTTCCAACCAGGACATCAACCTTCAGATTAAAAACCTCGACCTCAAACAATTTACACCGTACAGCCTGCAATATTTCGGTTACCCGCTAAGCAAAGGCGTACTGGCATTTTCAAGCATCAACGATATCCGGAACAACTACCTCGATGCCCGGAACAACCTCGACATCTATCGCTGCGAAGTCGATAAAAAACGCAAAGACATCAAGGCCGAATTTAATATCCCTTTACGCACAGCCCTCTACATCATCAAAGATGTTAACGACAAAATAAAAATAGACCTTCCCGTTAAAGGAAACATTAAATCTCCTTCATTTTCCTATAAAAAAATTATCATCCGTACCCTCACCAACCTGTTGGTAAAAGTAGCGGTTTCTCCGTTCAGCTTTATCGCCAATTCTTTAGGATTAAGCGGTGACGGATTCAAAGACATACCCTTCGAAGTCTATCAGGCTGATTTTACACCGGAACAATTCGACCGCATCAACCAACTGGCTACCGTTATCAAAGCCAAACCCGACATGACACTGCAACTCCGCCAATACTATAATCCGGAACAAGGCCGGCAAACCCTGGCCGCTTTTCAGGCCCGGAAAGCTTATTACCTGCATTCTCATCCGGAAATCAGCGACACTACCCTCCAGGCCATCGACTATGCCCGTATCATTGAAATTGATGTCAAAGACCCGGCATTCCAGGCATATATCACCTCCTTCGTACCCGAAGAACTGAAAACGGCGGAACTCAACCGGAAAATTCTTTCCCTTACTCCCGCTGAAAAATTACAGGAACAAATAGCATTTTTGGCCGGAATGCGGGATAGCAAACTTAAAAATTATCTGCTCCACCAAGGACTGACAGAAAAAAACATCCGAATCAATACCGTTCCCGCCGATTCATTAAACAACTACCAGGGCAAAAACCGCTACACCTTCCAACTCACCCTCGACGACGACATGTCGGGAATGACATTGGACACTCCGGATGAAACCGAAGAGACAAATAATTAAAAAAAACACAGCGGAGCGATAAAGGCTCCGCTGTGTTATCCATAACTTTTCCATACTCATTCCGTACTGATAATTAAAAGAAACAACTTATGAAACGCCGTTTATGCCCGCAATGTAAAATACCGAATTTCTATCTTCTCAACGAAAAAAGCGAACGCCGCCTCGTTTTCGTCACCGACGACTTCCGGATCGTTCCTTCCCGCCCCGGCGAAACCATCGAGGGTTTCGACACCACGGTTATCTATTGCCTCGGCTGCTCCTGGAGCGGATCTCCCCGCAAAACCGTCCGCTATTAAAACAATGCCTCTTCCGAAGCAGGCCATATCACATTTATAAACAGTCCTGAGACAAAATCATCCACCTACCTGAGCATACAAGCAGGAGTAAGCCCGAGTAGACCGATAACACCGGACACACCCTATGCAATTGGCCAGGTATCCTTGTAAAAAATACCGGAAACTCCGCAAACACAGACCGCACAACTTTTTAACCTCCGTATCGTTATATCATTTCCCAACCTGCTTCTCCCTCCGTTCTATCGCCTCCTGCAATTTATTCATGTTCCTCTTCGTATAACCGAAAGAAAAAGCCGTACTCCGCTTATTCAGGTCATTGACACTGTTAATCCAAACCTGCCCCCGGTCGAATACGACGAAAATTTGCTCCCCCCCACGTTGCACTAAGCCAATGCGAATGAGTATGGGCCACAACACAATCCCTCCCGGCATGATCAATCGTCCAGTTGTTCTCCCGGGCAGTTTCTTCCACAACTTCCAACATCACTTCATCGGAAAACGATATTTTCACAGACCGGAAATTGAGTTTTGAACGCTGGTTACGATAGACCGCAAAAGCAAGAAACGCAGGTAACAATCCGCACCAAAACCAAGGAAAAAATAAATCCTGACGCCCTTCCGTAAAATATTTGTATAAATTGCTAAGTAGAAAAAAGAACGGAATACTTACAAGAAACAATGGAAATCCGTAATGCGTCAAAGCCCAGTCCGTACTCAGATTCAAACGTCCCTCCCGGAGAACAAATGAAGCCAGTTCCTCGTCGGCTTCCCGGTGGAAACGCAACCACATAAAGCCGAATATCAACATACAACCGATGACAAGCACAATGACCACCTCATTATTTCCTCCCGGAGAAGAATGGCGTGTCTCGACCACCTTTATCACCTGATTGTCCAAAGAATACGGAATCCCGCCAAAAGTCAGGTTTTTCGCAGAGAAAGTATATACTCCACTTCCGTCCGATCGGATATTATAATGGAATTCATAAGATTCTTTCGCATTGACAAAAGCTGAGGTATCCTTTCCCGAACCCTTTGTATAGGAAAAACGCGAACTGGACCCGCTGGGTTTATAAATGCTGTCCCCCAACTCAAGAAGGGGAGCCAGATTATCCGGACGCCGGTTACAGGTAAGTGTCACAAAAAACGTTTCGCCTTCCTCGATATAGGATCTTTGGGTAGTTACACTACACACTACCCCTTGTATATTCCGCACGGCAGGCTTTACCCGGACATGAAGTGGCGGTGTAATATACACCCAGCCCTCCGCCTTTACCGAAGCTATAGGTAGACTGATAACACCCTCTCTCAAAAAACGGACTTGATAAGAAAAAACCTCCTCCATCCTCTGCTTCTTCTTTCCGTTTACAATAATAGTCGACAAATGCCGGTTAGGTACAGGACCTTTGATAACTTCCATCAGATTACCGAAATCAGGCGGACTCACAGAGTCAAAGCGCACCGTACATCTGTACTTCAAATTATACTCCTGTCCCACATATACACCATTATACGCCGTATCTATCTCCATAAAAAACGGGACCTCCGTTTGAGCCGATGCAATCATTCCAAAGGCCATAACCATTGCGGTACATACTGCTTTATATACCAAACGTCTTATCGGACAACAAATTCGCAAACACATCTTTCCTATGCTTATCAATTAAACCTATCCCCCCTACATCCCGGCAAACGATTTTAAAACAACTACATCCCCCCCTCCTGAACAACCGATGAAAACCTTTGCTCTTCAGAACACACGGCATATTAATTTATACACAAATATACACGATTTACATAAAGTTCCTCCGAAACATCAAACAATCACACCCCTTTTAATATGTGATAACTTAATATTATGGATAATTATAAGTTTTACTTTCAACAATTTGATATAAATAAGGCATCAGTTTGTTTTACATGGGATGATAATTTTTCACGACATAAGGAGATCATCGCCCCTTTATTTCTCCAAAATAAAAAGCGATGTACATTCTATGTGAATATTGGAGATACAAATTTTTCTCAATCTATATTAGGATATTATCTTCAATTACAGAATCAGGGATTTGAGATCGGCAGCCATGGCTACAATCATATTCACATGTCACAATTAAATGAATATGATTTTTTGAAACAATTAAAAGAATCTATTAGAGGGATGGAGTACGTATTGAAAAGACGTCCCACAACATTTGCATTTCCTCATCATGATTATAATGAAAACATGCTTTTACTAACCAAGCGGTTTTTTCTTGAAACAAGAAATACTCTATCAAATTCAATACGAATTAGTCTGAAATCAAACACTAAATCTTCTGATATTTTCAATAAAATAACTGAAACTGTTTTTCATAAATGTAATATCGTTTTTTCAGGACATTCCATAAAAACGGAAGAAGACGAAGAAAAAAACTATATAGACGGATATGAGCCTATAGATATAAAAAATTTAAAAGAAATATTAGATTTTTTAGATACAAATAAATATAATCTCGATGTCATCACATTTGAACAGGCAGCATTGAAAGAATATATAAAAAAGAAGTGTAATTATACAAATATCTATTATACTTTGAATGATACTAATTTAGATGAATTATTATCATTCGGATTTAATATGGATACGATATTGTCTTTATCATGAAAGATATTATACTGAGTTTAATAATTCCAGTTTATAATACAGAACAATATATCGATAGATGTCTTGATTCTGCTGTTTGCCAAAGACACGAAGGAATGGAAATTATTATTGTAAATGACGGTTCAACAGATGGATCCTTAAATATAATCAATAAATATATCGATATTTATGACAATATATTTCTTATAAACTTACCTGAGAATAAAAGTGTTGGATATGCGAGAAATGCAGGATTACAAAAAGCAAAAGGTAAATATATCGGTTTTATAGATAGTGACGATTGGATGGATATAAATGCGTATGATTTAATGGTAATGCAATTGGATAATTATGATGCCGATATTGCTGTATGTGGAGTAAAAAACGAATATCCGAATTCTAAAAATAATGAATATAGGTATCATTATGCAGGTAAAAAAATATTATCCAATAATTGTGCCTTGAATATTTTAACTAAAAATATAGATATGGGGGTATCTATAAGTTCTATTGTATGTAACAAATTATTTAAAAGGAATTTGTTGACAAAATATTCGATTAATTTTCCGGTAAATAGTTATAATGAAGACGACTATTTTACATTTTTGTCCTTTATATATGCTCAAAAGATAATTATAGTACCGGATTGTTACTATCATTATTACCAACGCACAAATTCTATTACTCACACTTTTTCAAAAAAACACATAGATGATTTATTCTCTACATTCAATGTCTTGAAACAAAGATTGATTGAACAACAAAGGTATTCTGCCTTTGAAAATGAATATTACTCTTTTTTGAATAAATGCTTGGTTTTTGTTTTATCAATAATGTTCAAGACAGAACAAAACGATATTATCCAAAAACGATATATTCAATATACATTGGAAGTTTTTTTGAAATATTTCACACTTTCCGATTTAGTTACACATTTGGATACGATGCAAATAAAAAGATATTTGAATTTGTTATAATATGAAATAATCTTTCAAATACTGAGAATATTTTTCATCGAATAATGTTATAAATTGTTGATTTGATGTGGAATCTAATTTTAAGATTGCAATACGCGCATGCTTTAAAACAAAAAATTGTTTGGTTTTTATAATTTCATCAATATGGGTTATAAGCCATTGATTTATAGCTTCAATACCTGAGTCTGCCTTTAATTTTCCAATGGCTTCTATTATACTTATAGCTGTATAATAATTATCTTCAAGCTCCAACTGTTTAATTAAACAAGGAATTGCAGAATATAATTTTTTTTCTCCGATAATATCAGCCATATGTTCTCTGATATAGCAACTATCATCAAATATAGCATCTTCGATTATTTGGTTAATCTGTATATCGGAAGTTAACATAAGAAATTTCTCTAATTTATATCGATTTAAATCAATTGTAGTTGATTTTGTTCTTGTAAAATAATTAATAATCCAAGGCATTACGATATTAATTTTTTGTTGGTGACCAGCCAACAAGAGCGCCAGATCCATCTGCCAGGATAATACATTCTTTTCATCTATTGTATATGATTGGAAAAAATTATTCAGAAAAGAAATAACAACCTTATCTGTAATAGCCGGGAAAGGAGAAGAAACAATTAATTCATAGTATACTTTAAGCACACCTTCCAATATGGAAAATTCATTGTTTAAAATCAAAGAATTTATTTCCATATCAAAATGTTTGAATAATTTTTCCAAATATAAAGGAGTCGTATCTTTTATCTCATAATTAAGAATATTGGTAATTATAGGTAATTCATTTTCGAAATGATTCTGTAAATAATCAACAAATATTTCTTTATTTTCATGAATTATATTTATTATCCCGCGCAGATGTAGAGCTTCCTGAAAACTTATGATAGAACTGTTTTCATTTATAAAATACAGGATTTTCGATGTCAGGAACTTTAGGTTACTGATATCGTATTCTATATATGTTAAATGAGTTATATCAAAAGGACATTTAAATCCTTTTTGTTTGATAAGTAATATATTTTGAGCATCCTTAAATGTATGTGCAATTCCCAACTCATAAAATACATTGGGATTTAAATTAGTCAAATCTGCAATTATATATTGGGATTTTAAGATTTCGGTAAGAATTTTATTCATTATAGGCTTACTACCACATATTTCATCAGCTCTGTTACAAATATAACCGTTATCCTGCAATTCATTTTTTATTGTTCCATAAACTAAGTCAAAAATCTTATCAAAAGGCATTAAAATGAAACATCTGTTCCGTTCAACTGGTATTTTAGCATTTCTAAACTGTTTCGGGTATATTATATAATTATCCATAATATTAAGTTATCGTTTATTCGTTTTTTCTGGTACTCTAACCAATCTGTTCTATTTTTCCCAAAATTATTTCATTAGCTGTAATTATCCCTAAAAGGATAAGTTCTCATAAAAAAATATTGAGTTTTATTAATCAATATATACAAATATATACATAAATAATAAAATACAAACTATCGTTTTAATAATAATCTTTCATTTTATCGAAAAAAACACCTCACTTAAACAACCACACCTTAAATCATAAAACACAGTCTTTCACCGGAATTGTTCTTGATTCAGGGTAAAGTATTTCCCTTTTATCCGGAGCAGTTCCTCGTGTGTGCCCCGTTCGACAATCTGCCCATGTTCAAGTACCAGGATGATATCGGCATTACGAATAGTAGAAAGACGGTGAGCGATAATCAGACTGGTACGGCCCTGCATCAACTGGTCCAAACCCTTTTGGATCAATATTTCACTCCGGGTATCGATATTGCTGGTTGCTTCATCCAGCAGTAAAATAGCAGGATCGGCAACAGCCGCCCGGGCGATATTCAGCAATTGCCGCTGTCCCTGACTTAAATTGGCACCGTCATTCTCAAGTAAAGTATCATATCCGTGGGGCAAACGCTTGATAAACGAATGGGCCGCCGTCAACTTAGCCGCTGCTACGACTTCTTCATCCGTAGCCTCCAACCGGCCGAAACGGATATTCTCACGCACCGTATCGGTAAACAAATGGGTATCCTGCAAAACAATAGCCATCGCTTTACGTAAACTCCTTCTCCGTACCGTACGGATTTCCTCCCCGTCTATCCGGATTTCTCCTGACCGGATATCAAAGAAACGAGGCAACATATTGAGAATCGTCGTCTTCCCGGCGCCGGTTGCTCCCACCAGAGCAATCTTCCGCCCAGCCGGAACCTCGAAAGAAATGCCTTTCAGGATCATCTTTTCCGGACGGTAACCAAACCATACCCCTTTCATCATCACTTCGCCTTTCACCCCTTCCAACTCCACCGCTTCCGGCAAATCCGGAGTTTCCGGTTTTTCATCGATTACCTCAAAAATCCGTTCTGCTCCCGCCAATGCTGCCTGAATACTATTATAAAGACTTGCCAACTCATTGACAGGCCGGCCGAACTGCCGCGAATATTGGAGGAATGCCGCTAATCCTCCCACATCAAAACCCCGGAATATGGCCAGCAAAGCCCCGGCAATGGTAACCAATACATAATTCAGGGTACCGAGATTCTGCATCACAGGCATCATCAACCCCGAATAAAACTGCGCTTTCAACGACTTGGTATTCAAATCCTGATTCAGGTCGCCAAAATCTTCCTCCGCCTTCTGTTCATGCCCGAATACCTTAACTACCTTCTGCCCGCTGATCATCTCCTCAATATAACCGTTGACATTCCCCAACGACTCCTGCTGTGCCTTAAAATATTTCCGGCTCTTCCGGACAATACCCCGGGCACCCAAAAACATCAAAGGTACAGTCACCAATGTAACTAATGTCAGTATCGGACTGATCACCAACATCAGACAAAAAATACCCACTACCGTCAAAACACTCGACAGCATATCCGACAAACTGTCGGTCAGGGCATCACTGATACGGTCCATATCATTCGTAAAGCGACTCATCAGGTCGCCATGCTGATGCATATCGAAATAACCTACCGGCAAATGCTCCATCTTCCGGAACAAATCCGCCCGCATCCGGGCCACTGTCTGCTGTCCGATCTTATTCAGCAACCGATACTCCACATACACCGCAACAATCCCCACCAGGTATATGACCACAAGTATCCCCAACATCCTTACCAAACCGGCAAAATCTCCGGGCAGAATATATTCGTTGATGATCGGCCGCAGCAAATAAGATCCTCCCAGATTAGCGGCTATGCTAACTACAATCAGGACACCGATTACGACAAGCAACATCCGGTCGCACACCAGATAAGCCGCCAACCGGATCAGAGTCCGTTTCCCGGCCCTGGGCCTCGCCTGATATTTCAAATGATCTCCGTGTGCCATAACTAATCCGGAATTTGTTGTGAACTGTAAATCTCCTGATACACTCTGGACGTGGCCAGCAATTCCTCAGGCGTACCGATCGTCTCTACCTCACCGTCTTCAAGCACGATCACCCGGTCGGCCGACTGCATCGTATTGATTCGCTGGGTAATAATCAAAACTGTCGTATCCTTCAACATCCGGTTCAGATTTTCACGTATCCGGAGTTCCGTCTCCGAATCCACGGCACTCGTACTATCGTCCAGAATCAATATCTTCGGTTTCCGCAACAAAGCCCGGGCAATACAAATCCGTTGCTTCTGTCCGCCGGACAAATTAATACCTCCGCGCCCCAACAGCGTATCGTATCTTTCACCCAACCCCATAATAAAATCATGTACCTGTGCCACACGGCAGGCCTCTTCCGCTTCTTCCAGGGAAGCATCCGGCTTGCCCCACCTCAGATTTTCCAATATCGTCCCGGTAAATAGCTCGTTCTTTTGCAACACCATCCCGATACAGGCGTGTAGCTCACGCAGGTTATACGCCTTCACCGGAATCCCGTCAATCCGGATCTCCCCGGCAGTCACGTCGTACAAACGGGGGATCAGCTGTACCATAGAACTTTTGGCCGATCCGGTAGCACCGACAAGAGCAATGGTCTCCGCAGGTCTGATATGAAAACTGATGTCTCTCAACACATCATTTTCTCCGTCCCCATATCGGAAACCGACATGCTCGAACCTGATATCCCCTTGCTCTATTTTATACCGGCTTGTCAGTCCTTCAGGCGTATCGGCAAGAGAAGGCGTGGTATCCAATACCTCCCTGATCCGCCGGGACGATGCCGAAGCCCGGGCCGTCGTCATAATAAACATCGATAACAACATCAGCGACATCAGCACCTGCGCCAGATAATTCACAAATGAAATCAGTTCCCCGATCTGCAACTCTCCCTCCATCACCTTATATCCCCCAACCCACAATATAGCGATCACTGACAGATTCATCACCAATTGCATCACGGGAAAAACGGTTACAATAATATCCGAAGCCCGGACAACCGTATCCTTCAATTCTTCGCTGCTCCGGGTAAACTTCCGGGTTTCGAAATCCTCCCGCACAAACGATTTTACCACCCGGATATTGATCAGATTTTCACGGACCACACCGTTCAGTTGATCGATTTTCTGCTGTACCTTCAGGAAATAAGGAAATCCCTTTTTCAGAATCACAAAAACGGCGATTCCCAGCACCGGAATAGCTGCCACCAGAATAAGCGCCAATTGTGCATTGATCCGGATGACAAAAAACACCGCCATCACCAGCATAAACGGCGAGCGAAGCATCATCCGCATAGACATCAGCACCACCTGCTGAATCCGTGCAATATCATTGGTGAGCCGCGTAATTAAAGAAGACGTACCGAAACGGTCCAGATCAAAGAAAGACAACTGCTGGATTTTCCCGAACAAAGCTGTCCGCAAATCAGTACCGAAACCGATCGAGGTCCGGGAAGCCACCCATACATTCGCCACACTGAAAGCCAATCCGAGTAACGAAATCAACACCATATAAGTACCCTTCTCCGCAATCAGCGAAAGATCGCGTTTCATCACCCCCTGATCGATAATCTCGGCCATATACATCGGCTGCACGGTCTCACACCACACCGTAACCAACACCAGCAAAGGACAAACCGCCAGGCTGCCCCTGTACTTGCGCAGTATATGCCAATACCTATACATAATTCCCGCTTATCTTCATAAAACCCATAAAGCTGTAACGAAAATAACAAAATTTATGTTGTGTTTAGCATATAAGTACAAAACTTTTGAATTTAAAACAAGTAAACTTTTCATTTCCAAAATCACAACTAAACCGATCCGCTTGTCATGATCCCATAATAACAATCAACATCTTCAACATCATTTTACAGTTTTCGGATAAAATGTCATTATATCTGTATCCCTATGTTACAAACAAATAAATTCAACACATCGTTCTGACATCGAATAAACAGACACCGCAACTTACAGGATCAGCACCAAGGCTTCGAAAGGACGGAGCCGGATCTCTTTGCCCAAGGGAGGACAGTCATTGTAATTATCCAGCAGGGCTTCTGCCCTGGTCAGACAGATACCCGGGCGACAACTTGCCTCCCGGCAGGAAAAATTCAATATAACCAGGAATTTACGTTCTCCTCCGTCCCGGATATAGGCGAACACCTTGGGGTTCTTCCGGTCGACCGGCTTCCAGGTACCAAAAATCAGTTCGGGATTTGCTTTCCGGAAAGCAATCATCTTCCGGAAATAATTTAACACCGAATCCGGATTTTTTTCCTCCACCGCAACATTCACCTTCCTGTAGCCGGCATTGACCTTCAGCCATGGTGTTACAGATGAGAAACCGGCATTCGGCGTATCGTCCCATTGCATAGGGGTACGGGCATTATCCCGGGAAATTTGCTTTTGCTGTTCCATAAATTCCGTCATATCCTTACGGTGTTTCCTGAACGACTTATACTGGTTCAGTACGGCAACATCCCTGTAGTCCCCGATATGATTAAATCCGGCATTCACCATCCCGATCTCATCCCCGGCATACCAATAGGGAGTTCCCCGCATTGTCAGTAAAAAAATGATCAGCATCCGGGCCGACACCTCCCGGAATTCGGGTAAATCGCTCCCGAAACGGGAAATCATACGCGGCTGATCGTGATTTCCCATATATATCGCAGGCCAACCGTTCCCCACGGCCTTATCCCAATCCCCGAACATCTTTTTTAAAGCCAGCAAACTATAGGGTATACCGGAATCCGGAGTATCCGGGACGGTATTATTTCGGACCTCTGACGGCCCGAACCCATACAGCATATCCAACTCCTGCCGTTCCGGTTCGACAAAGCCGGCAACATCCCTATACCCCAATGCCGAACCTTCCCCGACAGTCATGATATCGTATTTGCTCAACACTTCCGTATACATTTCATGCAGGTAATCGTGTAAATGCGGTCCGTGGGCATAATAAGAAAACACATCGGGATACTTCCGCCTATCAATGGGCGGGAATGCCGTATCTTTTGCAATCAGCGGAATTGAATCCATCCGGAAACCGTCGATACCTTTATCCAGCCAGAAACGCATCATATCGTAAATAGCATGCCTAACCCCGGGATTCTCCCAGTTCAGGTCAGGCTGCTTCCGGGAAAAATAATGCAAATACCAGGAACGTGTACGGGGATTATAACGCCAGGCATTCTCTTCAAAATAACTGGGACGATAAGCCGGACGCCCTTTTTCCAAAGGCCACCAATGGTAATATTCATAATGGGGATTTTCGCGGGACTTCCGGGCTTCCACAAACCACGGATGTTCGTCACTCGTATGATTGACCACCAGATCAAGCACCAGCTTCATCCCGCAGTTATGTACTTCCCTCAGCAATTCGTCAAAATCCTCCATTGTCCCGCACTCCTTCATAATTGCACGATAATCACTGATATCATATCCGTTATCGTCGTTCGGAGAAGCATAAATGGGACTCAGCCAGATAACATCCACCCCAAGACTGCGTATATAACCCAACCGGGAAATAATTCCCCGGAGATCGCCGATCCCGTCCCCGTTGCTATCCATAAAACTCCGGGGATAAATCTGATATACGACGACCTCTTTCCACCAATCCGTCCGCTTTTTTGCCTGCTTCATAACTCCCTGTTTTTTATCTGTATATTCATTACCGTTTTACCCATACCGCCAGCTTTCCGCCCGACACCGGAAATGTCCCTTCCCCCTTTTCATCAATCATGACCTCTTCCTTCCGGTTGCCGGTGATCTCATACCAGTACTCGCCCCGATGATGTTGGCCGACAGCCATCGTTTTATGCCCGTCTTCTCCGTTGGAAATGAGCAAAGCCAAACCGGATCCCGGATGCTCGGTGTCTCCAGTCCGTGTAAAACCGACCGTATTCGGATGATCAAAATAATTATGTTGTTCTCCGAAAGCGTATCTACGGCGGGCATCCAACAAAATATCAAGAATCAGCCGATGCGGGGATTTCTTGCCTTTCACCCCGTAATAATCCCCGTAAAAAATACAGGGGTACCCCTCTTTCATCAGTAATATCAAACCATAAGCCATCGGCTTAAACCAATCCTTCACCTGAGATTCCAGTGAACTGTTTTTCTGTGAGTCATGATTATCCACAAAAGTAACGGCCAGATCCGGATGATCGGCCACCAATGTACCTTCGATCAGTGTACTCAGATCAAAATCACGTCCCTTTTGTGAGGCCTGAAACATATGGTAATGCAGAGGTACATCGAATAAATCGACCTGGTATTCCACCTGAGCCAGATATTCATCCAGCGACTCCTTATCATTCTTCCAATATTCACCCACGGCATAAAAACGATCCCCCCGTTCTGCCCTTACCGCTTCCAGAAAATGTTTGATAAACTGGTCGTTGATATGTTTGATGGCATCCAGACGCATCCCGTCCAGATTCAGTTCCCGGGATACCCAAACACCCCAGTTTTTCATTTCCCCGACCACTTCCGGATGATCGAAATCAAGATCGGCGAACATCAGAAAATCGTAATTCCCGTTTTCACCGTCCACTCCTCCGTTCCATGCCTTGCCTTCCCCGACAACCTGAAATATCCCTTCTTTACCGGTTGATGCGTCGCAATCCACCCCGGAAAAATGATACCAGTGCCATTTGAAAGCCGAATACTTATCCCCGCGTCCCGGGAAATTAAAACCCGTCCACCCTTCAATCTCGTAAGGATCGCTTTCCGCATCCTCCCGCTGTTCCGGATTGACTTCCCGGGCCAGAAACTTCTCCGTATAATCCGCCCCGGCTTTGTGGTTCATGACTGCGTCCAGATACACACTGACCTGATACCGGTGAAGTTCCGCTATCATCTCTTTCAATTCCTGCACCGTACCGTACTTCGTACGTACCGTTCCCTTCTGGTCGAATTCGCCCAAATCGTACAAATCATACGTTCCATACCCCTCGTCTTCCTGCTTCAACCCCTTATAGGCTGGCGGTATCCAAACAGAAGTCACACCGATTTCATGCAAATGGGCAGCATCCGCCTTCAGTTCCTTCCATAAATTCCCGTTATTCGGCATATTCCATTCGAAATATTGCATCATCACTCCATTCTTCATATTCTTTGTATTTATTCAAATAAAACGGGCAAAAAAACAATAGGGTTACAATCACCCGGCAATTCTTCAAAAAAACCGGAACCAAAACAAAAAAAGAAATTCCAGCCCCGGGAAACCGACCGGTATCTTCACGCAGAACCCGGCGAATGCTCAATATCACCGGAAATATTATATCTTTGCATACCTGCACTTCCGGACAAGGCAGTCAACCAATCATAAAAAATACATCAATTATGGCAGACGATAAAAAAATCATCTTTTCCATGGTGGGAGTCAGCAAAACATTCCCTCCTCAAAAACAAGTATTAAAGAACATATACCTTTCTTTTTTCTACGGAGCTAAAATCGGTATTATCGGATTGAACGGTTCCGGTAAATCAACCCTGTTGAAAATCATTGCCGGCATCGAAAAAGATTACCTGGGAGAAGTCGTTTTCTCTCCGGGTTATTCCGTTGGATATCTGGAACAGGATCCGCAACTGGCTTCCGGCAAAACGGTCAAGGAAATCGTACAGGAAGGCGTACAAGACATCGTCGACACACTGAAAGAATTTGAAGAAGTAAATGAGAAATTCGGCGACCCGGATGTACTCGATAATCCGGAAAAAATGGATGCCCTCATCAGCCGGCAGGCAGAATTGCAGGACAAGATCGATGCTGCCGACGGATGGAACCTGGACAGCCGGCTGGAACGTGCCATGGATGCACTGCGCTGTCCGCCCGAAGATCAGCTTGTAGATACCCTTTCCGGAGGAGAGCGGCGCCGGGTAGCCCTATGCCGCCTGTTACTCCGGCAACCGGATGTATTGCTGCTCGACGAACCGACCAACCATCTGGATGCGGAATCCATCGACTGGCTGGAACAACATTTGCAACAATACGCAGGCACGGTGATCTGCATCACGCACGACCGGTATTTCCTGGATCATGTTGCCGGGTGGATACTGGAACTCGACCGGGGCGAAGGAATTCCCTGGAAAGGCAATTACTCCTCCTGGCTGGATCAAAAAACCAAACGGATGGCTCAGGAAGAAAAGCAAGCCAGCAAACGCCGTAAAACACTGGAACGCGAACTGGAATGGATAAACATGGCTCCCAAAGCCCGGCAAGCCAAGGGTAAGGCCCGGTTAAACTCGTACGAAACGTTGCTGAACGAGGACCAGAAAGAGCGTGAAGCCAAACTGGAAATTTTTATTCCCAACGGCCCCCGGTTAGGAAACAAGGTGATCGAAGCGCAACACGTTGCAAAAGCATTCGGCACCAAACTGTTGTTCGACGACCTGAATTTCATACTTCCGCCCAACGGCATCGTAGGTGTGATCGGTCCGAACGGAGCCGGAAAAACCACCCTGTTCAAAATGATCATGGGCATGGAAACCATCGACAAGGGCACGTTTGAAGTAGGTGAAACAGTCAGAATCGGCTATGCCGACCAGACCCACAAAGACATCGATCCGAAAAAAACCGTTTACCAGGTTATTTCCGGCGGACAGGAACTTATCCGTGTCGGAGGCAAAGAAATCAATGCGCGTGCTTACCTTTCTAAATTCAATTTCGCCGGAGCCGATCAGGAAAAGCCGTGTGGCGTACTATCCGGCGGAGAAAGAAACCGCCTCCATCTGGCACTCACCCTGAAAGCAGAAGCGAATGTATTGCTGCTCGACGAACCCACAAACGATATCGACGTAAACACCCTCCGGGCACTGGAAGAAGGATTGGAAAACTTCGCCGGATGTGCCGTCGTCGTCTCACACGACCGTTGGTTTCTGGACCGTATATGCACCCATATCCTTTCATTCGAGGGAGACTCGGATGTCGTCTTTTACGAAGGCTCGTACTCCGAATACGAAGAACACAAACGCAAATTATCCGGAAATGTCGAACCCAAGCGGGTACGCTACCGGAAACTAACTGCAGACTAACACGGCGGACGGGAACATCCCGCCGTGTCTCCCGTCCCCTTCATCCAGCATCCCCTTATCCTTTCTTTGCCCGGATATTACCGGGCCATCACTGCCGTTCACACCCATAAAATCCATCATTGCGATTTTCCCGGAGTCAGAGAGCAGCTTTCAGCATCCGCATTAAAGCAGGGCCGGCGATATCATCTGCCGGTAAAGAAAGATCATATTGGGACAGGCAACATCTTTTCCACATTTCAAAAATATCTCTCCACAAGGGATTCCTCTGAATATAATACCGTTCGACATCTTCCCGCTGTTTCGTAAAGCGATGGTACAAATCCTGAATTTGCTTTGACCCTGCAATACGTTCCGGAACAAGGGCCGCATCCACCAACTCCTGATAGCTACCCTTAACAAAATAATATAAACCGACGGTTTCATCAAACCGGAACATCAAATTTACCTGATCACGGGGAAAACCTCCCGTATATTGATCCAAAACCCCGGCACTGATCCCATTCGGATACAGCCTGTTATAGCTATATGTCAACTCTTCTCCTATCGGGATCGTCCGCCTGAAACGGGGAACAGGGTGGAGGCATCCAACCGAAAGGAGATAGGACATGTCCCTATAATCCAAACCCGAGACAGACGGAATAACACCGGCCATCGCATCGATCACTTTAACCATCAGATCGGCAGGCAGATTTTTATGAGCTTTTGCAAAACAAAAAAAAGCCAGAAAATCAACCTGCGGCTTCGTTAATTTCGGCAATAACACCAACGCCTCATCCAGACTCAATTGCCGCCGGTTTCCTTCCGTCGTTCCCAACCTTTCAAGCATGAGTTCTATAAGCCCCTCTCCCAATGTCTCATCGCCACTTTTCCCATACTCACAATAAATAGCGTGCAACGCCAACTGTATAGCAGGCTCGTTAAACCTTCTGAACAATAAACGATCCTTTTTCGACACGGACTCAATAAGCCGCCCGGCCAACTGCTCCACCCTCTCCTCAAACAATTGACGGGCCTCGCTGGCCAGTATATCCAGTTCCCGCCTTATTACCTCCGATGAAATCCGACGGACATCCTCGCCGGTCAGCCCCTGGTTAAAATCTCCGTTTACCTGAATAATTGTAGCGTTTTCTCCGGCCTTAGCTTCTTGTTTTGTCTGCATGATAATCGCCTCCGATTTGAATAATATGACTCCGGTCTCCCGTCTTTGCTTTCTGGCTGACCGTCCTCCTTTTGCCCATCCGGAATTTTACAACCCCGAATATACCACTGATAACGGCAACCGTAACAGGTACAAGCCAAACCGCATTTTCCGATAAAAAATCAACAAATCCGTCCATAATCTTCTCAAATAGAAACATTCCGATTCACAAAAATAATAAATAAGCCACAAAAACTACCCCCCGCTCCCCTACTGAATATCATAAATTACAACAAACCAAACTTTAAGCTTAAAACAAAGAAACCGGATTTAACAACAAATAAAAGCCGCCCTACACCCAATGGATAAAAAACAAAACACATTATTAAAAACATCATTTTGCTTCCGAGGTTAATAAAACATCATAATAAAAATACACTAATATCAGAAATGGATAACAAATTCGAAGAAAATACAAGCTACGGTATCGAATGGGATTTGGAATAAACAATTGTTACCTGATCTGACAATACAGAAATAACAGGCACAAGAAAACCGGAACTTTCAATAATTCCGTATCCACATACATGCATCAAATCGTCACTGACCTGTTATGGTAAATTTAAAAGCCAAAACCGCACATAATCAATCTTAGTGTTATTATTCATCCAAATCATTGCTGCTTTACCAATGAAATCTGTCTTATTCAATATATAAAAAAAATTAGAATTGATAAAAAAAGCATATTTGTTCCCAATTTTACGAATCGTTATCCTGTTAAAGCGGTCAGATAGCCAGTGTTTTTCAGAACTATATATTTGAGGGAAACCATTACCCAAGGCAAGAGAATGTTTATTACCTTCATTTTTCAGAACAAGAATGTAAATCTGTGAAGCAGGAATAACACCATTGTTACCCGCATAATCAGGATTATGAAGCGAAATAATTTGCCCTGTACCCGCATTGACATTGATTTCTATTTCATAATTTTTGTTTTGTTCGAGCATTACGGGCATTTGATAAGAACGAGAAAATGGTATTAAATAATCCGAACGCCCCATAAGAGATCCGTCAATTACAGTTAAACGCTGATCTATTGTAACATCTATTGGCCATTTCGAGTCATTATCATCAAACTCTTCGTGCCATATAAGCTGCTTATTTCGATCCATTACAGCATCATAGTCAAGTAGTCGTCTATCATGCTTATTATATAACGCATTTACCACATCATCCTTATTGAAATCATCGTTGAGAGAACAACTATAAAGCAGATAAACAAATATTGTTAAAACAGCAAATCTCATATTATTAGTCATTTAATACAATAAATATAATTTGTCCTTTCGCTTTATTCTGCGCTTAACATCAATAAGAATTCCAATATTTAGAGATCGATATCCCCTTAATTCGTTCGGATTTCGCAAACTTCGCTCATAATTAAGAACAATATTGAATGGTACATTGTCAAAAAACAAATTAATTCCGAAACTGTACATCCACCCTGACAAATTCAATATCGAAGACAAACCCGATGTCTCATTTTCGTTCTTAAGCAATTCAACATTTGAAAATTGATACCCCCAACCAATATACGGGACAATAATTTCAGATAATCTGCCGAAATGAGGCAAAGGACACACCGACAATTTTAAATCATAACAAGAAACACCCCCTCTTCGTATGGAATTTTTCTTAGATACAGGTGGAAAAGTTATTTTACCTAATGTCCAAATATCATTAATATTTCCAACCTCGAAAATGAAAGGAAAATATGTAACCTTAACCTGAGGCTTAAATCCAAGCAAACACACATTAGGAAATTTTGTCATGTTCAATGCAATGCCACCCGAAAAAAGAGAATGTTGGCTTCTCATGAACCTCCAATAATCCCTGTATGGGTGAAATGATAATGGAGTTTCGAGCAATTTATCATTATGGCTTTGTGCTGAAATACCAGAATTTAACAATAAAAACAATATAATTATCACAATCTTTTTCATATCAGGATTAAGTATGAAAAATATGCAGTTCCCCAACCGATTACAGGGTAAACAAACCCATCCCGCCACACAATCCATCGCTCATGTTTTATTGAATAAATAAAATCATCCAATCTTTTATCCTTGATTTTTTTACTGATTTCTTCTGCTTTACTGAAATAATATTTTGTCTTTTCCTTATTTTTCAAAATTTCCCCCCGCTTGTATGCATTTCCGAGTAAAGCATGTACAGCCGCACCTATTGCTGTAGAATCTATATTTACTCTATTGGATATCGTATCGCAATATTCAAAAACTTTTGTATAAAATCCATCATTATTGCATGCAAGAGCAGCACCTAATGCTGCTTTTACAGCTTTGTCTTTATATATAATTCTATCTTTTGTAAGGTAATATCTTAAAGCAAAGTCATATTTTATGTATGCCTCAAACGGACTACTGTTTAAATTGAGATTTCCCATCAGCATATTAATATCAGCCAGATTTTCTTTATTAAGATTCGCAAATTTTATAAGTGTATCAATACGCTCATTACATTGTGCTAACAATGTTCTTTTACCTATCATGGAGTAAAAATCGGCAATTTTAATCAAGCATTGTAAATAATTCAGGTTATCCGATTTATTTTTTTTGAACAAAATAATATACAGGCGAAGTGCTTCTTTGTAATTATCTTCGGCTTTTTGCGTGTTTCTTTTCTCTTTGTAATAATCAGCAAGCAATGTATAACTAATTGCTACATTTTTTTTTGATTCATAGTGGTTTAATGTATCCTTTTTATTACCGATATAAGCAATTACTGATTCTTTGTAATTTTCGTAATAATCTTTTTTACCCTGTTCTTTTGTAATTTTTCCTACTAAATTATTGAAATAAATTTTACTGTGTAAAGGTAACTTATACAAAGAATCCGCAGTTATTGCATACTTTAATGATTCATTCACAAGACTAGCATCAAAGATTCTGTTTTGAAATAAATATTCTGAACATTCAAATAACAGATTATACGATTCCGGAACCCCCGTATGTACTAAAATATCATCATATTTTTGTCTTACATCATAAAAGTTTCTTTCTATTTTTGCGAAACTCAACCAAAGCGACATCACCATTTTCCCTCTTACAACATCACCTTTAGCTCGTTCGTAACTCGGTAAATATTTTTTTGCCCCTTCTATATTACCTTCTTCAAAACATTCTCGTGCTTTTCGCAAATACTCATCTGCATGTTCAGGGTCAATACGGGCCATTTTTGCTGTCAGTTCCATATGCTCTCTTTGAAAAAGCTCATATTTTTCTTTGACAAACTCTAACTGTTTCTTAAAATCAGTTTCTGTTAGTTGTGCTTTCTTATCGTACAGTGCAGTAAGTTCTATTTCTTGCTCTTCTAACAACTTGTCAATATATGGTTTTGCAAGTTTCAATACCATATCTTCATACACTTTTTTGGAGCAAAGAGTAATTATTAACGGATCGACACGCCCTGCGGTAGCATCTATATCTGCTATATAATGATAAAGCCCGTCTACCTCCATTACGACGTAATCAGCTGTAGGCGGAATCACTTTAAGCCTTACTTGTTTTCTGTCATAATCCTCCGAAATACTAATACTAAAAGAACCGTTATTATCACTTTCTGCCGCATCGCCATTGTCCCTCACAATCTTAGCATAAGGTATCCCTTCAGATTTACTTCCATAAAGCCGAACAAACCCTGGAATACTTGTTTGAGCAAATACGCTCCACGAAACCCAACATAACAATATGCTTAAAAACAGTTTCTTCATTTTTTTTGCATCTCCCAAATGATGAAACGATTGTCAGTTGTCATATCGAGCTCTCTATTATGATAATCAACAAAACCGGTTTTTCTTATTGTCAATTCTTGATATTGTTTCTGTTTGTCCAACGGCAACGATATCGTAAATTTACCATCTGCCGTTGTTGTATCCGTAATGCCATTTATTTCTGCTATTGCTCCGACAACAGGATTTCCATCACGATCTTCTACGATACGGGTAATTTTATCTATCCCCCGAAAATACATTTTCAACCTATAAGCAGATGAGTCTTTACTCAAAAAAATAGTTGTATCCAATTTCATAAACTGACGTCGTTTCTCGGGTTGAAAATATACATTGATTTTTCGTTCTTTATCTGATTGAAATTTAAAAGTTCCATTATTTGTTTTTGTTAATTCGTTAGCGATACCATTTATATAAACAACACCGCCTTTGTTATATATTTCCGGATTACTTGTTGTGTTATTCCAATCTACAACCTGAATAACTGCATCAAAAGATTCGTCGGGAGATATCATTGGCTTAACCATGGCTATTACTGCACTGGCTAAAAGCGGCAACAACGTATAAATTAATCGCTTCCAATGCGATTTGCATAATAAAAAACAACAATTATTTTTACACCTTTTTTGATTCTTAGTATAAGGCCACAAACATCTCATAATAATTTTCTTTCAATCAGAGTTTGAAATAAATTTCATCTCAAAGTTAGTTAAATAGCATATCATTATAATTAACATCAATTAAATTATAACATTAATATCTTGCGGATTTTTTAATATAAATATTTAAATTTAGTTACAAAACTAATAAACTCTTTTAAATCATCAAAAAAGGATTAACTATATTATGATCATCACGGGGACGGGGGTAAAGTGCTATCCAGTTTATGAATGAGATTTTGATTCATTTATCCTTCGGCGTTCTGGTTTCAATTTTTCACATACATAGAACTAAATAATATAAAACAACAGGCTTTTATAGCACGGGAAACAGTTCCAGAGGGCTTTAAAAATAATCACAACACACCCTGCCAACCATTTTCCCTCACAATCGTTATAAAAGGAAACAAGAGATTGAAATGAACAGATTTAAAGATAAAGTTGTGATCGTCACCGGAGCAGCTTCCGGAATAGGAGAAGCTACCACACGGCGCATCGTGTCTGAAGGCGGAACAGTTGTAATGGCAGATTTTGCAAAAGAAAAAACAGCACTTCTGGCACAGGACTTAAAAACAGAAAAAGCCGAAGTTTACCCGGTTTATTTCTCGGCCGAAAATCTCGAAAGCTGCCGGACACTGACCGAACTGACACTTGAAAAATACCAAAGGATAGACGTTCTGGTCAACAATGTCGGAGGCACTGATCTGCAAAAAGATAAAAATATCGAAAACCTGGACATCAGTTATTTTGATCAGGCTTTCCATATCAATCTACGTTGTGCAATCTATTTAAGCCAGCTCGTCATCCCGGCAATGATCCGGCAAAAAGGAGGAAATATCGTGAATATAGCCTCTATCGGAGGGATCACTGGAGATTTCAGAGGCACTTACTACGGAGCTGCCAAAGCAGGGATCATCAACTTAACCCGCTACACGGCCACCCAAATGGGAAAACACAACATCCGCTGTAATGCCGTTGCCCCCGGTCTGGTACTGACCCCCGCAGCACTAAGCAATCTCCCGGAAGAAACCCGGAAAATATTTGCCCGACACAACGCCCTTCCTTACCTTGGCCAACCACAAGACATCGCCTCTGTTGTAGCCTTTTTAGCCTCAGAAGATGCAAAATACCTCACAGGTCAAACCCTCATAGCAGACGGTGGCCTGACCATCCACAACCCAACCGTCGCAGATTTCACCTAACTTTAAACCTATCATTTATGAGATACTTAACCCTCAGCCTGCTCACTTTCTTACTGAGCATTCATTTTTCACTACAGGCCTGCACCGGGCTTTCCCTGCAAGCCAAAGACGGGGCTTATATCCAGGCCCGCACCATCGAGTGGGGAGAAAGCTACCTACCCAGCGAATACGTCATTATCCCCAGAGGCAGACAAATAAAAACCTATACCCCGACAGGACTCAACGGAGCAACCTTCCAAACGAAATACGGCGTAGCCGGCCTGGCCATCATACAAAAAGAATTCATTGCAGAAGGGCTCAATGAAGCAGGGCTTTCTGCGGGCCTTTTCTATTTCCCCCGCTACGGAAGCTACTCAGCCTACGACCCGGCAGAAAACCTCCGTACTGTAAACGACCTGCAACTGGTAACCTGGATGCTTGCACAATTCTCTTCTGTCGACGAAGTTAAAACAGCCCTTCACTCCATCCGGATTATCGGCATAGACGAGCCCGGCTCCACTTCCACCGTCCACTGGCGCATAGGCGATTCAACCGGCAAACAGGCGGTACTGGAAATTGTAGACGGCATTCCTCATTTTTACGATAACCCCGTAGGAGTATTAACCAACTCCCCCGGATTCGAATGGCACCTCACCAACCTGAACAATTACATAAACCTTTTTCCGGGAGGTGTTGCCCCACACACTTTAAGCAACCTCACTCTGACTGCTTTAGGGGCTGGATCAGGATTTTTAGGATTGCCCGGAGATGTGACCCCGCCTTCCCGTTTCGTCCGGATCAGTTTTTATAAAGCAACAGCCCCCCAGCAGCCTACCGGCTTTGAAACTGTCCTCCAATGCTTCCACATCCTCAATAATTTCGACATCCCTATCGGTATAGAACATCCCGTTGGCGAATCCCCCGACCTCCCAAGTGCCACCCAATGGACCTCCGCCATCGATCTCACCAACCGTAAAATATATTACAAAACAGCCTACAACTCAACCATCCGCTGCATCGACCTGAAAAATATCGATTTCAACACAGTTCGCTACCAATCGTTTCCTCTGGACAAAACCCGGCAACAACCCATTGAATACCTGCAAGTAGAATAGTATCAAGCTCCCCGTCAATCCCCGACCCAACCACCCCGATTCTTTAATCACGGGGACGAGGCTAAAGTGCTATTTTCTGAAAACAGCACTTACCTAGATTTCCGGTAAACATTCCCGCTTTATATAGAACTCCAATTGATACATCCATTTTCCGGATTCGGCATCAATAACCCAAAGAACCACCTTACTTACCTGATAACGGCTTTCTGCCTTTCGGTTTACCTCACAATTCCGGCGTTCACATTCCCCGGACATCCCGTAATTTACTGAAATAAACCAATTACTCGCCTTTCTGCTCCCGCCCACGAATATACACCGAAAAACAACGCTTGTTCTTACCATCCGTATTTACAATCTTTCCGTTTATCCCCGTCTTTCCGTTTCTTATTCAGGGCAAAAACAGAGTGATTTTACGATGATAAGGTTTTTACAAAAACAGCGATTGATTATCAACGCATTACAATAGCAGTGATAAGGTTTTTATTTTGTATAATAAAAAAATCGCCGCTACCTTTAAAAGAAAACAGCAAAACCTTAAAAACAATACCTATGAAATCTTCACATCGATACCTGTTTCTGATTCTGATCATAAACCTCTCCTGTTTTATGATATCTTGTAAAAACAGCAAAAAACAAAACACAATCGGTTACGGAAAAATGCCAAAGGCCGACACGATTCCTGTTTCACAGGATTCATTATATAAAATCAGTTACAATGAGATATTGGGGATGATTGAAGAAAAATCACCTGTCAGTTTCAAAAGAGCCGTATTTCTCCTGGAATGGGCCTATTTAAACGGAAAACCGGATTACCAAAAATTTTGTACCGAGATAACAAAACATGCAGATAACTTAAAAAGATTTATCCGTCAAAAAGGTATCGGCCAATACCGGACAGCCGGAAACTATGCCCTGTTTGAGTTTTTCACAAAACCAAATTGGATGAACGGGAACAAACCCTACACCTACGATTTTGAAGATTTTACCGGCCGGGAAGACTATACTAAAATATTCATTACAAAACTCATGCAAACCCATACGGGACAATGCCGGTCTTTGCCCATATTCTATAAAATTCTTGCCGATGAAATCGGCTCCGAGGCCTATCTGGCACAAGCCCCGAACCACCTTTACATAAAACATCCGGGAGAAAACAACAGATGGGTAAACATTGAGCTGACAAATGGCCATTTCGCATCCGATCCCTACATCATCTCCTCCATGAACATTTCCGCAGAAGCCATACGAAATAAAATCTATATGGATGCCATGAGTGAAAAACAAAACATAGCATTCCTTTTGTATGAACTGGGCAACGGATATGAAAATTTATACGGATACACTCCGTTTGTACTACAATGCTATAATAAATCACTTCAGTACTACCCCCACAACCTACCCGCCCTTATGGAAAAACACAATGCACTCCGTACGATCGGTTTGGAGTATATCAAAAAAAACGGGGAAAAAACAGATGAATTTTTAAGGGCAAACCACAAAGAATTTAAAGTGACACAGAAAAAGATAGAAGCCCTCGGATATCGCGAAATGACCGAACAACAATACTCAAAATGGCTGAACGATATGGAAGCTGAAAAAAACAAGCAACGCACACAAAACAATACTGACAGTAAACTATAAATTAAAACCGTAATGCAATGAAAACAAAAATCTACATGGGACTTATAACAATCGGCATTTGTTGTTGCCTGTTTACAATCATTCGGAAAAATAAATCTTCCGAAATTACATTCACCGAAAACAAATTGTATAATACAACTTTGCAAAATCAAAATCCTTATTCTATCTTTGGAAGTGACGGCATACTCTTAACGACCGAATACGAAAGGAAAAGAGAGTACAAACTCAATATCACAAACAAAGATAAAACAAGTTCTTTAACAAAACTGGAACTGGATACACAAACGGGGATTGCAACCTTATTCGATAAAAACGGCAAAATCCTCACCCAAAAACAACTCGACACCAAAGAAAAGGCAAGATGGCTCTCCGTTGATCCCCTAAGTGAAAAATATTATGATTTGAGTCCGTACAACTATTGCTGGAACAACCCGACAAATGTTATTGACCCCGATGGCAGAGATAGTTATTTGTTAATTTGGTTTTCGAAAAATAACGAAACAGGCCACGCAGGTATTGCAATAGATAATTATAAACGACAAGAAGCCAGAGATAGAAAAGGAAATATTATTTTAGATAGTAAAGGAAACACTACTTATGAAATGGTTAAAGACGGAACTATGACGTATTATGATTTATGGCCCAATAGTCCAATAGGGAAAACAGAACTACAAAGTAATGTAAAACCTGATTATTCAAAAGGAATAATAATCGACAATTTAGAAGACTTAAAAACGAAAGATCCTACAGGATCGAGGAATGGGAATGTCAGTGCAGAAGGACGGGCAGCCGATGGGATTGTTCAAATTAATACAACCTATGATCAAGATTTAAAAATTCAAGGTTATACGTCCAGAACAGCTAATTCAGATAAAGCATATAATGCAAGTAATTTCAATTGCTCAACATTTGCGGAAAGTTCTCTAAAAACTGTTTTTTCAACTTTGGATGCAAGCCAATATGTAAAAGTTCCTTTTCCACTAAATGTGATGTATCATAATACAAGAATTACAGCACCGAATAATCTTTATAATGCAGTAATGACATTACCTGGTGCTAAGAATATAAAAGGTCCAAAATCTGTTGTCGCCAAACCTTATTTACAATATTATGGAAAATAAAATTACCTCATCCCTGTTTTGTTTCTTAATATTATCTATGAGTTCATGCTCTGTCAGTAAAACGATAAAATTGGAAACGCCTTTTGTTACTGTTGTAAAACTGATAGATGCAGAACAATCTATGCATTTAGATGACGCGATGCAATATATAGATGTAGAACAGGTATATTCAAAATTAGGCTCAAAAAATCCCAAAGAGGATTGGATAAAAATGATTAAATTTCATTATAACCTCGGTAAGGGGAAAAAAAATTCAAACGCTTTTGGATATGGAAATTATGATATAGAAGAAACGATCAAAGGCAACAATGCACAAGTTTATTTCAAAGCAAAAGATAAAAAAGCGAATATTAAAATGATAACTTATGGATTAGAGAAACGTCAAAAGGGATGGATAGTTATTTCTATCAACTATACAAAATAGCTATGCAAATGAAATGTTATTCCAAAAGCACACGGGGACGGGGATAAAGTGCTACCAAACAAAGGCAGATATCTCTGAGCGAATCACATCCTGTCAGCTGCCCGAAAAGCAGATAAAGAAGGTGATTATAACTATTTAGATTCTTGACATGCCAATCCCCTTTATATTGTTTTACAAACTTGTCAAATTGGTAATGTGATATAAACTCGATGATTTGGGAGAATACATATTTACCCTGATTCATAATCTTGATGTATTGAAACTACAAGACTAATAAATCACTTTCAAATCAAAAAATCAAAGAACGATCGTATTTGTTTATAAATTAATATTTTAACAACAGTGGTTAGATTTTTATCGCACCACTACTATCTTTAAATCTATGAGAAAATACAGATACAATATATTAATTGGTATCGTATTATTAATGGCAATCTTTCAGGCTCCGTTAATTTATTACTATACCTCCGGCTTAACCAGCCTTTTCTTCATTCCTTATATACTTATAGGTGCAGCATTAACCTTTGGGCTAACCTTTGTTTTAATGAAAAAAAAGCTTATAACCGGCATACAAAAAGCCGGACTTATATCGACAATTGTAATCGGAAGTTTATCGTTATTTTTCGGGCACATCCTCATCGAAAAAATAGATTGGAATTTGCGAAAAAGTACAAGAAATAAAATCGTTGCATTAGTAAAAACAAATCAGCTACAGCCAAATTCATCATATAACAAAAATATCTGTAAGCTAAAACGATGGAATATTCCTCCTATTTCAAACGGAGGAAATGAGATTGTCATTTATAAAACCGAAGACGGAAAATTCACAATCAGGTTTTACATCGACCGAGGTTTTTTGGATCATTATTCTGCTTTTACGTATACTGACAATCCCGCAGACATTAAGATGTTCAAGGAAAAAACCAAAACATATAAAAAAATAGATACCAATTGGTATCGGGAATCTTTTTAATAAGCACACAGGGACGAGGGTAAAATGCTACTGATAATGTCACAGGCAGTACGACTAATGTGGAAGTCAGCCAAGCAATGACCGGTATTGCAGGAAATAAAGGATTGAATTTTGTTACAACCGGACATATTAGGGCAAAAGAACCCGGAATGACAGAATTACTAAAAAAACAACTTTTACATGGATATACAATCCGGGAATTAAATCATAGTCATCCACGGGGAAAAACTCCAAGTGGTAATTATAAGCCAAAACCAAAAGGAGATTTAGGCTTTAAAGAGAGTATAAACAACTATTTGAAATCAAAAGGCATGGCAATCCCCTCTTACAATATATATCACGTACCTACAAAAAAGAAAATACCTTTTTAATACAAACATTTATGAAACATTTAAATTTATATCTGGCCTTTTTTTTCATAAATTTTATTTTTATAGCTCAATCACAGAGCTTAATTGTACCGAAACAACATTTTTCATATACTATTAATGAGTTGATAATTAAAGATAGTTCTTTTTTATCAACATTCGACTCTTTAGTATTTGAGAAAAAATGCCCCAAAATTAAAGATATGACATATAGTTATTTCATAATGAAAATTGAAAAAAAGAATGACGAATGTATTTATGAAATAGGCATGGAAGCTGATGAGAAACCATATATTGATGAAAATGCAATGGGGTATTTTGTTTTAAATAATTACTATTTCTTTGTTTATGGTTGTAATCCCAATAATATTTTCACGATAACTCCAAAAAAGAAACAATTTAATTATAAAACAGACGAAGAATTACCTTATATTGAAGAGTTCCCATATTGGATTTTCAATTTTTCAGACAATAAATTAACGTTAGTGGATTATTATTGCTGGTGAATCATTCCGAATAAACACAAGTAAACAGAGGCCTGCCGGATTCGGCGGCCTTACTTTACGAGACTTACATCAATAGCTGATGTAAGTCTCTGTTTTTATGGGTATTGATAGAGATTAGCATTTACAGGTTTAGCGTGATTTAAACCTTTTGAGGAGGGAAGCACTACTCTGATGTAGTCTGATACGGTGGGTCGTTTGACCACCTAAGCAGCAATCCGAACGAATGCTAAACTCTATTTTTATGTTTACGATCAACATCAAAGGGAAAGCTAATCCCAAAGACCCGAAGATGGTCAAACTCGAAATGATTATCTTCAAAACAGGTTACGCTCGTGTAACCAAAGTACTCAACATCTCCGGTCCAGTCAAGGAGTGGGATAATCAAGCCCAAGCCTTCAAGGGTAACGGTAGTACCCTTACTGCTAAGAACAAAATCCTATTCGAACTAAAGAACCAGTATCAGAAAGTCGCTGAGGATTGGGATTACGAGGAGCGAGTTTGGTCGCCGGTCGAACTGTCTCATTGCTTCGATGAAGTACAAACTCGTAAAGAAGAGGTAAAGTCACTTTCTGTTCTTCAGATGATAGATTCTCTGATCGAGAAGTTCACTCACAAGGAACGTTATAAGAATGGGCAAATCATCACGAGTATTAACAATACCCGCTGCTACAAGGAGATAAAGAACTCCCTATCTCGATTCACACAAGAAGTCTATAATCGTTCATTCTCTTCCTATTATTTCAAAGAGATAAATGAACGTTTCCTGCTTGATTATACTCTCTACATTCAGAAAGTTGGAATTGAAAATGGCAACAAAGGAGGTCTGACTCAGAAACTCCGCCGTCTTCGGGCGACTTGTCGTTATGCTGAAAAGCAAGGCATCTACGGTGTAGATATGAAAGCGTTCGAATGCTTGGGGGATAATATCAAGTGGGGACAAACTACCTCTAAAGCGACTTCTTATATGGCTTTGGCCAAACTGGAGAATGTCGATAGAAGTCTCTTCTCAAAGAAAGAACAATTGCATCTTGATCTGTTTCTATTCAGCTACTATACCGGAGGTATGGCCAATGTTGATGTCTGCTACCTGACGTGGGATAGCATCAAAGAGGATAAGATTATCTATGAGCGCATGAAGTTCCCCAAACAAGCCAAACCTCTTCTGATTGAAAAGGCGAAAAAGATAATCGAAAAGTATCGTGGTACTGGTTTCGAGAATTATGTATTTCCGGTCTTTACTCATAAACACAAGACCGATATGCAGCGAACTAAGAGAATCAGTAACCTTACGGTCAAAATGACCTTGACTCTTGCCAAAGCTTGTCGGTTGCTAAAAATCAAAGACAAACTGACATGGTACTCTGCCCGTGCCAGTTTTATTACCCGTATGGTGGATCAGGGCTACTCGCCCTATGTGGTAGCAGAGATGGCAGGTAACAGTCCAATGGTGATTTACAAACACTATTATAAGAATACTAAGGCCGATGAGATGCTCAAAGAGATGAATTCGATTTTTGGTGAATAAATTTTCAGTCTCAACAAACCTTTTCTGTCGAGACTCCCTATTCGTTTATATACCGACAAAGTCGGTGGAATATTAATCACTAAAAACATCTGTTATGAGCAAAAATGTATCACAAGCCTTTGATAAGCTACTGTTGCACTTATCACAAATTGAAAGAGAAAGAAACGGCCAGATAATCACAGGTTCCCCAAACGAACGAAAGTTCCGGTATGTGAGGGATTGCCTATGCAATTTCACCCAGACAATAATGAAACAGGATTTCAGCACACTGACCTTTGATGATATCGATAGGCATTTTCTTCAAAAGTATGTCAACTATTTGAATGGAAGTAATGTCGAGAATAAACTGCAAAAGCTCCGTCGAGTATTCCGAGAGGCCAATGTTGACACCTCGGTTTTTGATTGCATTAAGATTCTGGCAAAGGTGGAAAGTGATTTTTTGATGGTAGACCATACAGTGATTGAAAAGATAGAGTCAATGAACCGAGCTAAACTTACGGGAAAGGAAGAACTTTATATTGACCTATTCCTAATTGGATATTATACTGGTGGTTCGACAATTAACGAGATGGCATCGCTTAAGGTATCCTCCATCAAAAACGGGTATTTGTATTGCAAGCGGAATGCATCTGAAAATATTGCTATCATTCCTTTATGCTCAGAAGCATTACATATCATCGACAAATATCACTCGAAGTGCTTCGATGACTATTTGCTACCCATCTTTACCCATAAACACAACTCACCTGAACAACAACTCGGAAGAATCAAGCGTATCTCGGAGCTGACAAACCAGACATTGAGAAGAGTTTCAAAGATGCTTAAACTTGAAAATGCGATTACGATGGGAATGACGAAGTGGATATTTATTGAACATCTATTTTTAAACGAAGTGCCGTATGAAAAGGTAGCGCAATACTTGGGATGCTCTATTGAAACCGTGCTCCGTTACTCTGAAAAAATGCGTCAAAATTATGGTAAGTAACATACATCAAACGAAGACTAATTATGCCGATTTTACTTACGTAATAAAAGTAAGTAATTCGAGTGAAAACGATCCTCTCCTCTGTATATCTAAAAATGAGGCAAATGAAAAGAAATAGGGTGTCTCTTTCGAGACCCACCCTTTTTTCTTATATACACCTAATAACTATCAAGTTATTAAAATTCAGATATTTGAGCATTAAAACCATACAGGTTTTGCCATTTTTGTAGTTTTCTTCTTTTATACCTCTTTTTCGATCGATTTCAATGACTTTTTTGAAGCGAAAAAACTTCAAAAATCATTGTTATGTTTACCGTAAATATCAAGGGTAAAAGAGACCCTAAAAACATCCATTTTGTTAAACTCGAAATGGTGTTCTATAAACGAGGATATACCCGCGTTACAAAGGTGATTAATATCACCGGACTCTACTCAGAATGGAATCAGAAGTCCCAACTTTTTGTCGGAAAAGAGTCTTCTGAAAAGAATAAGTTTCTCCAGCAGCAAAAACTCAAATACCTCAAAGTTGGCGAGCATTGGGATGCTCAAGGCAAAGACTGGATTCCGGTGGAGTTGTCTCACTATTACGATACCGATCCAAACTACCGAAACAAATACATTTCAATTTCGGATGTTATAGAAGAAATGGCGATGAAGTTCGATAATCAGGAACGATATAAAAATGGCCGTGTACTCAAAAGTCTATCTACATCACGAAAGTATCGTTATCTAAACGCTTCGCTCCACCAATTTACAAAGAGTAAATATCGAAGAGATTTCTCAAACTATCGGTTTCGCGATCTAAAAGAGAAGTTTCTTCAGGATTTTGCAGTGTGGGTACAAATCAAAGCTGCTAAAAATGGCAATACCGGTGATGTGAGTGGAAAACTCCGAAAGTTGAAGGCGGTCTGCCTATTCGCAAAGGAACAGGGCATCTACAATATCAATCTCAATGCCTTCGGTTCGTTTAAGGAGAAGTTGAAGCATCGTATCACGACTCCCAAAGGAGTTTCCCCTGAAGTGATGAAAAAGATAGAGTCATTTGATAGAACTCTACTAACCAAGAAAGAGCAACTTTATCTCGACCTGTTTTTGTTTAGTTACTATGCTGGAGGTATGTCGGCCATTGATGTCTGTTTGCTTACTCGAAATCAAATCAAAGGAGATCTGATTATCTATGACCGTACCAAATATGACAAGCAGGCACGAGTGATTATCATTGATAAAGCGGCGGAAGTTATCGAACGCTATCGGAATGAAGCATATATGAACTATATATTTCCGACTATCAAGCGATGTAATCCAACTCAGCAAAAACTCTATGGACGAGTGAAACGGATAAATGAGAAAGTCAACGAGACCCTACGCAAAATTTGCGACCACTGCGGTATCAAATCACGAGTAACATGGGGAACCGCTCGCAGCAGCTATATCTCCAAGATGATTGACGAAGGCTTCCATCCGCTCCAAGTTGCCGAACTTGCAGGCAACTCACCGCAAACAATCTATCGGCACTACTACACCATCTCCAATAAAGAGAAAATGAAGGAGAAGATGAATGGGGTGTTTTAGGAGAGCAAAATTTGCATATCAATTATTAATGATATATCTTTGCATTATCAATGATAATTCACGAAATGATTGAAGTTTCAGAAATAAAAACCATTCAAGTGGAAAGTTATATTGACACTTTACGAGATATACCTGTGGGAGCAAATCGGGTTTATCTCTTGGTTGGTACTGTCTATACGGGCTTTCATAACGCTAAAACCAGATTGTCAAAACAAAACTTGCAGTTTGTGTTTAGGAGGTTTAGTGAAGAGAAAAAACAATACCTTGAGATAAAACGATTAAAATAAATATATATTATGGCAAATGAGCGTAAAACCGATTTTTTCATCGGAAAACTATTGGATGGGGCTAATATAGATTATACCCCCAATGGCAGTAGTATCAAGGAGATTAAAGATGCCTTGAAAACCTCATCAAAGAAAAAAACGGGGAAAGCAGGCTTCCCTGAGTTCGTATGTAAGTCGAAAGATTTTATTATTGTCATTGAAGATAAGGCCGATCTAAGTATGCAAGCATCATATGTTGATGAGAATAATACCACATTGCAAATGGATGTAAAAGCCTTATTTTGGGCACCTACATACCAGATTACACCAAAATATTACTCTAAAAGTTCTATTTTGAAATCACTGAAAATACAATCACAACTACTATTCGCCCATTGAGGGTCTCCAGTTAAACACATACGTGGATAATCAAAACTTCTTAAAATAATAATTACTTGAAAATTTATTACTATTGTACTTCCTTGTTTTACAACAACTTTTAATAAATCGGTTGTTAAATCATAACTAATATCAAAATCATAATAAACATTGAAAAGAGCTGCACCAGCTACTCCACCAACCCAATATATAACATTATCTGAGCTTTTAACCCAAAATATTAATTGTTCTTTACTACTGGAATTTGCATCTTGTACATTTATTTCCATACCATTAAGCACAGCTATTTTGCTCATAACAATAAACTATTTTTTATAATGCATTTGATTTTCACATTATAGAACCTGATATTTTAAATGATTTTGATGGATTAAAAGATGTTGAAAGTGTTGATAAATTATCGTTAATTGATGTCCCACTAAAAGAAAATATCGTTTTCCAAGACTCAGCTTTGATTATATCATCATCAATAACAAAATCATTATTACCATATTTGGTCAGTTTTGTTATATCACATTTTCCTGTTGCAACTAATTCTGATTTTCGTATCCAGTTAGCCCCCGCTTAATCCAAGTTTTGTATAGGCTTCGCTTACTTTTAGAAATGATTTACTCATAAAAAATCCTTTTAAGTTATATGTATTTATATCCGATAAATTATAGCTTAAAAGAGATTTTCTTCTTCTTTTGAAAACTTGACTCCATCAACAAACTTTCTTTAATTGTCAATAGGCAATCTATGCCCTTTCGTGTTCTTCAATATATGCAGGAATCTCTCTTTAGGTGCATAACCCATGGTGTTTCTCCTAAAGACAAATTCGTTGACGTAAGCCTGAAGATGCTTCTCTGACACGACCCGCCAGACCCCAATTATCGTACGTTTTAATTGAGACCAGTAGTTTTCAATGTTATTGGAGTATCTTTCTCTATCAACATACTAATATTCAATACATTCATTTACACATACAGCGTGGGATTGTTGCTTATTTTTATCTTCGGGGGTTACCAGAACCTACTACGTGAAAATAAGTCTACAATATCCACGCTTTCTTTTTATGAAATCCTCTTTAGGATATTGAGAAGCAAACAATCATTATTTATGATGAGAGACTTTTAAGTTGAAAAACAGTAAACTTGACTATTACAAATTCGAGAGTACCGGAGATTTAGATGAATACACTTATTTTTACAACAGTGATTATTTGAATCAAGTAAAATATGTTATTATTACTCTTTAACTTCTTATTTATCAAAGATTAAAACATTTATCTATGAACACCAAATGATCCACATTCTACAAAAATAATAAATTTTACAACCACCTGGTTAATACTTCATATACTCCTACTAACCTCTCAACAATTCCTCATGTCATTTCCTTTATCCTTCGATTATAACTCCTTCAGATTATTCTTCAATTCTTCCACAGTCTCAGCAGGTCCCTTTCCCGATCTCTCCAAATATTTTACATAATTATCTTCCCATAAAGGAAAAATATCTGTATAATAGAAATTCTGATATCTAACATTAATATTCATTGTCGATACCCAGCTCTTAAATACCTCCTCATCTTCGGGACGCATGATTCTAAAGTCAATTTCCAATTTTTCTCTTTCTCATCGACATTTTAGGGTTTCTTCAAATATAGGATACTGTGAATCAAATACTACAACCTTTTCCTCCCTCTTCTATATACCCCACACTTTTTATTAATACTATTCCAATCCATTTTTCAACCGGTCTATTTTCAAATACTCACGGATATATTTAAACGGAAAAGGCAAAACTGTCAAACCCTCATGACGTACAAAATCCACATTACAAGTTTGGATCAAATCATGAAACAAAAGAGGAGAATCGTCCACCGGTTGGATCATCCGAATATTGGCAGCATCCTTAAAACTAGTACGGATACCCTTGCTTTTCTCTCCAACAAAATACCAGCCCTTCCCCTCCTGCTCCCAGTAGCAAATATCCAGATTGGAATTTAACAGCTCATTTTTAGGTACCCGGCTCCGCAAATAATTCTTTAATATCACCCCTTGCTTTTGGAATATGATTTCAGATAACAATTTTTTATGCTGTCTGGGTTTTACAAAAGTCAACCCCAATAGCTCCTTCCGTGTCAATATTTGTCTGAAATCCTTTTCTATGACCCCTATTATGTTTCGGATCTCATCAGTCGCTTCAGGATGTTCCGTTGAATACTCATCCAACAGGCCTATCAGTAACTGCTTTTCAATCTGCCACCATTGATTTTCGGCCTTCAGAAGATCACCGATTTTTACAAAAGCAGGCAAGGTACGCAAAGTGGTTTTACAGATCAGATTCACATACCCTTCGGGTGACTGCACCAACCCTTCTACACGCATAGACTTGGACAGACCGGATGAAGAAAAAAACGATTTATACAATTCATATCTGGATACTCCCTGTGATAACTCATCCGAATGAATAATTTCAAATGAAAAACTTCCTGCCGGATCAACTCTCATAAAACAAATCCGGTTATCCTTATCTTCCTGCCAGGCAAATAGCCAATCGCCGGGAAACCCATAACTCTTCCAATCCGTAATCGTAATCTGCTTATCTACAATATCCTGTTTAATCAATAATTCCTTGAAAACATTACTCAATATACTTTTCAATAAACTGATCTGTTGTTCCATTCTTTTGCGTTCCCCGGATTCACTGCACTGCTTCACTTCATCCTTTAACACCACTTTGATTTTACAACCAAAATCCTCTTCCGTAATATGATGAACAATTATTCCCTGGGTAAAATAATCTCCGGCTTCCCGATAAGAATCATTTTCCTCTTCCTGATTTTCTTTATTATGAATGTAACGCAAACAAACATCCCCCGTCTCTAATTTCCCTGTCACTAAAGCACTGGTCTCAAACTGCTCCGTAATAAAATCCCTCAATTTATAGACATACTCTGAAGATTCATCCGTCCTGATATCATCCAATATTTTCACCATATGTGTATCCAGAAACGCTCTTACTTGCTCCTGTTTATAACGATTTTGCCATTCTTTCGCAGGAAAATACTCCAACTGATCGCAACGTTCAAAATCTACTGTCAGATAATCAGACAAATGTTTATCCATCAATTTTATCAAATGGTACCAAGCTGCTCCCTTTGATTTCTGAAAAGCCTCCCAGGAACTGAAATCAATAAATTTCAAATTGTTTTTTTGTCCCTTTATCTGCCGAATAATAAAAACCTCTTCAGGAACACAATTTTCATCCGGTAATTTACGTCGGAAAGTCTGTGTTGTATAATTAAAAACGTATTGTGGAAGCTTATGAAAAGGTGTTTTCTGAAACATCATCAGATTCCGGTAAACCACAGAAGTAAACGTACAAATCTCCGCAATCAATACCATCTCCTTTGTCACCGAAAACCGGCAAGCCGGTATCTGGAACACCTTTTTTTGTTGCCCTTCCCTCTTAAACAGAAACCAGGCGGGATTAGAATAATAAAATTTACCTGACAGATTATTCAATTTGTATTCCGTATTCCGGGCATTCGCCAAAGAATTTATAAACAACTGTGTAACAATTTCCAATGGAATCCTCTCCAAAGGAAGCACTTCCGCCGAAAGCACTTCATTTTCCCGGACCATCGCTCTCACAAACTGGCAAGCTTCTGTATAATTCTGACGTACCAATAAATAAAAACTTGATTCCAATACATGTACCAAAGCCTCGACAACAGGATATTCCAGCAAACGGTCCAGATAAATAGCATTCCAAACAGACTTTTCATCCGAGGTAACCTGGATAAAACTGAACTGCTTCCGGATATTTTCCTGTCTTAAAGTTACCTCGACTTTATTAATGGTTATCGGCTGTTTCATAAAGCAAATTTCTTAATTCATACACAACTTCCGGAAGTAACTTCCCCTGTTCCCGGTCATACAATTTTGGAACCACATAAATATCATCCCGATGATGCTCAATTCCTCGTGTCCCGTATATTTCTCCCAGAATATTAATAATAAAAACCTTCCGGGCATTTACTTCATTCTTTTTTCTGATGATTTTTTCCAGGTACTCTTCTTCATCCGCATGTGCCACCTGTTCATTCCAAAGTTTAAAATCGATATAAACGCCATCCTTTGTTTTCTTATCAAACAGCTCATATTCACCCATTTCCAAATCCGTCAATTCAACATCGCCATACTTACCGATCAAATAAGTCCCAATCACCTCCCCCAACGCTCCTTTATAAATATTATTAAACAATATCGGGGACAGAATATATTCTGCTTTCCTGAAATCCGTTGCATAACCTTTCTCCTGAAACAATTTATACAATTCCTCACATCTCATCAAGTCAGGCAAAAAACAACGTCCAGGACTGACTCCGGCATTTTTATCATTGGTGAAAGTTATCTGAACCTCTTTAAAATCATATTTTTGCGTATAATCGATATAGCTGTAATCTTCAGGCAAACGAACATACAAATCCCGCAGCTCAATAGGTAAATTATCCTCCCCATTCAACGTAGGATAGACTAATACCTGTTCCCGCAACATTTTCCACATTTCCATCCTAGGCAAACTGGAATTAATCCAGGTCAGGGATTGGGCAATCAAGGTATGTGCTCTTTCATTACACCTTTCCCCACAATGTTTCAATTTCTCTACTATTGCAGGTGATTTCTCATAAGGGTATCTTTTCGCCTCCTCTATTAATCGCTGATATTCGGGCGTATAAAAATGCCTGATCGTATCTTCCTGTTGTAAATACTTTACATTCTCCTTATCTACGTAAATATAGACCGTCTTATTTTTTAAATTACTCCGGCTAATCCGTCCAATTGCCTGATTCAGCAATTTAGCCGCATAATTATAATAATCTGTACGGTCATATAGGTTAACCTCTCCCTCTGATTTCTGGATATGATTACCGGCCAGCTTCCGGAATCCCTTTTCAATCTCTTTCCGCAACTGATTAGAAGAAATTTCTCCCTTTTGTGCCAAAGCTTCCACCTGATAAATACGCTCAACAATTTCCGGTTCCGTCAGTTCCTGATTCAAATTCACCAGCATCTGCGTCGGACGATCCACATAAATCGCATCAAAATCTTTTTCCCGTTTATCGGTAGAATAACTATTCACGCAGACCAATCCAACATCATCCGGGGCTTTATATTGCAGATTCTGTCCGGCCCCTAAGGTCTGATAAGTGGAAATCACCATTAACTTATATCCCTCTGTCAGAATATCATGCACCTCTTTCTTCTTAGCATCAAAATCATCACTATTCATGACATAAATAGCCTTCAAAGGATTCTGATCTTTAAATTCCTCCTGAAGCCCCTTCATTTTTATCATAGCCACAGCCAGATCCTGCAAAACACCCAAATCAATCCCACCTCCCGATTTCGGTAAAGTCATTCCTATAACCAAAAATGAACGGATATCCGGATGGGTCAAAAACTCGTGAAGCACTTTAAAATAACGGATATACCGGGACATATAATAAGGATCAGAATTTTGACTCCCGATCTTACCCAAAATATTATTAGCTAATTCCTCATCCCCATCACACAAATCCAACAATTCTGTTTCCGGATTCTGCACATCTAAAAACCGGCATACAATATTTACGTTTTTATAACCGGCCGTACTACCCTTCAACTTCTCCCAAAGGCGCAACCTTTCCCCTTCTTCATATTCCCGGAAAGAATCCCCTAAACGATCCTTCAAAAACACCAGATCGTAATTTCCCACCACGGTCTCGCAAGTCGCAGTAGCTGATATTCCGATCACATTTGCTTTTTGCGCCAACGTTAGCAAAAACTTTTCAGGGGTGTTGTCATATCCGAACATATATATTTTCGACTTCAGATCGTGCTCATCACTATCATGAAAATCATAGTACCGGAAACCATTCATATAAAAATTCAGATCTGGAAGCATAGATCCCTTTGGTTTCAAAGTCCGGTCATTACTCAGAATTGAATCAATCAGATAATTCCGCCACAAAGTCGGCAGGTTAAACAAATCCAGTGTAGAATGCAGGGCACTTTCAATAGGGAAGATTTCTCCCGGTTTCATTTGCTCTTCCTTCAACTGTTTATAATTGGAAGCAATGCTAAACACCAGATTCTTAAAATAAGTCAGAAAACCCCGCAATTGGTTCAGGAAACCTAAAAAACTTTTTTCCCGGCTGGGCATATTCTCTTCAAAATGAAGCTGATTGACATGATCTGCCACAGAATATTCCAGACGCACAAATTTTTTCCCTTCTTTCAGAATCGTATGATAATCATAATCGTGAAAAAGAAAATTACGCCGCGTATCCGGTGCCACCGTTTTAAAAGGAAAAGAAACATAAAACTTCCCCGCTAATTCAATCACCCGTTTTCTGACTTCCTGAAACCTTTGCTTTAAAGCATCCGGATGCTGTCCGTACTTCAACTGCTTTTCCGACATCTTCAATACAATATCAGGAACTTCCAAAGTAGAAAAAGCGGAATACACCTGTGTAAACAACCCGATTAAATCCAGTCGTTTAGAAAAACCATTATCAATAATCTTCGCAAGGATATTCTTTTTCGTCGCATCAAACTCATCAATAAAAATCAGCGCATCTTTAGTGATATCATCTTCCCAGAAATAATAAGAAGGACGGATCAGCGTTGAGTTTTTCAGAAAAAACTTATCCACACTCATAAAAAATATCCTCTTCTCAGCCGATAAAACAGCCGGATACAATTCCACCAGCCACGGGAAATTATTTTTCACCAATTGCAACTTCCGCTTTTCAGTGATCTGAGGCTCATTCTGCAACTTAAAGAAAGTATTCAGCATTTCCACAATCTTCCTGCGGAACTCGGGTTCCAGTTTTTTCCGAATTTCATCTTCCGCCATCGTTACCAAATCAGGCATTAATTTTGATTTTACAACCCCGATTCTGGTTTTCAAATTCACATATTCCGGCCATTTAGTTACCTCATTGGGAATATCCACATTCAGTAAATTATCAATCACTGTCTTCCCGTTAGAATCCAGTGTAATACAAAACTTGTAATACTCCCTTTCTATCCCTTTTTCCTGAAATCTTTTGAATAAATCCCCTTCCTGAAGATTCTTTTTCAAAGTCGTAATAAAAAATATCTTCCTATTCTTCTTATAATGCTTAAAAATATATTCAAACACATTATAAGTCTTTCCGCACCCTGTCGGCAAAGGCAACAAAAACAGCCCGTTGTTATACTCACAATATTTCTCTAAAATATCCCTCATACACAAATATTAAATCATTCCAGTGCAATTTTAAATATTCCGGAAATGTCAATTTACTTTACAAAATGATAACTTCAACAAAGATAAAAATTAATTAATGAATCGGATCAGTGATTTTATTAAATAGGGTAAGTCTAAGCTATTATTAGCTTTATTCAGCAAAAGAATCCGAAGATCATTCCCCGGGTTTACAATATCTGAAAAATATCTACAATATGAAGTAATTAACATTTCAATTCAGATGCATATCCAAACGTTCGACCTGCTGCCATTGTATACTATCGAGCATTTGGTTATTTGAACAACATCGTTCAAGTTTCAATCGGATATAATCACTTTTACACATCTCTATCCATTTATTCAAATAAACATGCTTCAACACAAACAGCAAAAACCGAAGGGGTGATATCACTTTATTCAAAGGAATTCTCACATTATTATTAAAACCAATGTGAAGATGAGACACAGCATGAATCAATGGACGATATCCTTTTTGATCATAATCGTAACGCATAACGGTATACTGGTTACTTAAAGATTGTTCATTTAGAAATTGTTCATATTCCGCCCTTAAATCGACTTCTTTCGCTTCCTCTTCTGTTATTTCAAAACGACTTAAAAAATCCTCATAACTCACAAAATTCAATGGATTCTGAAAAAATGCATACCGTATTATCATTTCTTCTTCAAGCTGCGAGCATTCAAATTGAATATAAGACTGATCAGTTAACAAGAAATCATAGTCATAATTCTCCAGCCCTGTCCGATAAATTTGCCAATAATTGTCTTCCTGCGTAGATTTTTTAAACTGATCAGATACACCATCTTCATTTAGATTTTTAATACCTCTCATCTGAAAAAGTTGAAATTCCTTCAATACTTCTTCAACCTCCTTCATCGAAATATTAAATATTGAAATATTCATTATTTTTCTGTCAGTTTATTCTGAATTTGTTTCATAATTTCCTCCGTACTCAATCCTGTAGCTTTCAACTGTTCAGCCATTCGCTCCACTTTATTGAGCAACTGTTGTTGGGCATTCGTCTCCTGAGAAATTGTCCTTACACTCTCTTTACTGGGTTGTATAAAATGTAATTGAAATTCATGATCCCGTAAAATTTTCAATTCTTCTATACATAAATCAACCGAGTCACCCACTCCCGATAAAGTCACCCAAGCTAAACTCCGCGTCATTGCAGTAAAAATTTTATTTCGCTGAATAATATTATCTTTTGCATTAAACACGGCATCAATACCAATTATATATACACTTCCGGCTTCATTACCCTTTGCACTATATATTGTTGATAAGGTCACGCAATTCTTTACTTTATAAAGTGTATTCGTAGGAGGTACATTCAATAAATTGAAAGTATTAATTCCATTCTTTCCCAACTGATCAGAAAGCCCGAGAAAATAACTTTTTGCATACTTATTATCCATACAGATCACCGTTATATCTTCAGGTTTCAACTCCCTCGAAATATCATTCAATATCTGATCTTTCACCCACCTTATTTCTTCCTCCAAAGAATCACATTTCTTTATCCCGATAATAGTATCGCCTTCCAACAATGCATTTTTGATTGGTGAACTATTATCTGAAGGCCGCTCTATAACCATGTGACAACCGTCTGTTGAATCTCCCTCTAATACATCAAAGCCCAAATCTTCCCATTGATTATTGCTTTCCAGCCTCTGAATCATCTGATATTCTCCCGAAGACTTTTTCTTATTATACACCCCCAACCCCAATGCAAAAGCAGCCAATAAAATCTTACGCGGATTACGATAACAACGGTGAAGAATAAGATCCTGAAGTTGATCATTTCGTTTTGAGAAATCTATATAATAATTTCCGGACAAATCTTTTCCGAAAGTCTCCTTTTCATTCTGAATATCCACATTCAAAATATTCTGAAAATCATCATAAGCCCAGACTATCCGGTTATTTCGAGTAATCTGACGACACACGCGATAGAAATGAATCGGAAAATCCTGTGCTTCATCCAACAACGCATAATCATATTGCAATGCTAAGCAATTTTCGTTCAATTTCTCACATACGTAATCAAAAGGATCTTCAAACCGATACCTTTTGGCTTCGGAAAGATTCATCGGTACAATATTATTATACCGGCAGGTATTGGAATACACCCCTTCCAGATAAGCCCCACCCCAGGCATGCAGGATATGTATCTTTTCCCAATCCGGATCTTTATCGGCAAATTGTCTGTAAAAACGGGTAATTAAACTCTTTACAAGTCCATTTAATGCCTTTGTGTAATAGGTATATAAAATCTCTGCTTTCGGATATTGCAAATGAATAATAGCAGCCTTCATCGCCAATATTACAGTCTTTCCCGATCCTGCCAAACCTCTGATTCTTTGTGCCCCGTCAATAACAAAAAGAGCTGCTCTTTTCTGTTCCTTGTCAAAATTACATATCTCACTTTCAATTGCTGTCAAAATAGCCCCTTTGGACCGAGCAAAATCCTTCGGATTTTTTATCTCCCGTTCCGTTAATTTAGGCACCCCTTTAGACCCTTCTATCGTTGCTTTTAAATCCCTGAACTCCATATCATTCAGGCCTCCTTTGCCATCATGGCTTAAAATCAGTGTTTTCAGACTATGCTCAGAAGTAACTATCTCAAATTCAGATGTGATCTGAAGATTGGTAGTATTAACAAATAAAGCTGAAGTCACATCGACTTTCAATTCCCGCCGATTAAGTTTTAACCGAGGTGATTCCTTCAAAATCTTTGCAAAAATCAAAGTATCCAAATGGGATAATTTTTCTTCATAGGGTTCTATATCTACCTCTAAACGATCTGAATATTCTACTGCCTGAAAAATAAAAACTCCATATTCCTGACTAAGAAAAATAACATTGGCTGTAATCGTATCCTCAGTTTCTATATTCGGGTAAATAGGGAATTGATAATAAACAGATGCATTACGGAAATTCACCTTTTTATCAATTTCAAACAATGCCCCGATTAAAGCAACAGCACCAGGCTCTTTTTTCAATAATACTTCGTTATAATTTTTCTCAATCATATGCTAAAATATAAAAGATGATTTCCTGAAGCCAGATAAATCACTGTAACCAATAATATTCTCATCTTTACAAAGATAAAACATATTACGCTTTTCCTCTTCTGTTTTTAATAAAATTCGTTTTGTAAATTTCAATTAAATTCAGTAAATGATAAAATACCATGGAATCATAAATTCAACAAATCCATATCTCTAAAAATACAATGCTAACTTTTATTTACATGAATTAAATCAAACTCAAAAGATGGTTTCCCTTCCGCACTACAATTATTCAAAAAAGAGGTTCTCAACAATATTATCTACTCTGCCAGTACCCCCTTTCATCAGCTCGTTTAAAGATACAACAAAAGGCCGTGCTGAATTTCTTTCTCCCTTATAAGCTGGAAACTTCGCAACATCCCACTTTCTAGCCAACAATTCCCGTTCCTTGATTTCTTCCAGCGAATAAACCAGATAAAAACCTTCCTTTCCCTTTTCTTTTTCCGACACCGGATAATGCTTCCGGATCAAATCATTGCGACTATAAATCTGAGGGCCACCCGGTACAATCCTGTACAAACGGGAGGTTCGTAATTCTCCAGTTGTATGCAGCAACACATATTTGGCATGAATCAACCCGGCATCCAGTTTGACCGCTCCTCTCCGGGTTCCCAAGCGGACATTGTACAATTTATGCTTTACAATCCAGTCCCAATGCATCTCATTCTTATAAAACCCAACCAGGACTGCTGTTTCATCCGGAAACAAACCTCTGTTTTCACCGATATATTCCGGCAAATGCTCTTTGACTACAATCGGTTGATTTTCTTTAAAGATTTCGTAAGTACGATAAGCCATTTTCTCCCGCTGAGAAGTCCTGTTCAGAAAATGCTCCACCACCTCCTTCAAAAATTTCTTCAGATTCTCCACACCCTGACAATGTTTGGTCGGATTAATAGCAAACGCCCCTATACCAGGTAATATTTCATGAAAGCCCCTCTTTTCAAAGGAGCCGGTTCCGGGATATAAAATATAAGCTCCTGCACTCCGACGGATAGCATCCCGGTAGGCATGCATCTTCCAAATATCTTCTTTCCGGCATCCTGTCGCATCCTCACAGGTTTCATTACCGACGTCAAACAACTGATTTGCTTTATCTAAACGGTATTTTGCATCAAAATGCAAATGCACGATCAACTCTTCCCGTTCTGCCTGTTCCTGCGTAATACCCACGGGCCAAATCGTCAGCGTATAATCCGGCCGCATCTCCAACGTCCAGCTCCCACCCTCCGGATAGGACTTTCCGCCTGTAAATCGCCGGTTATAGCTAAACTCAATATTCAACCGACGGGATTCACATTCATATACACCAGCTAAAGCAACCTGCCGTCCCTGTTTTAGCTGTAAAGCCAGCCCATCATCCGAACGAACAATCAAGCGGTCCAAATTTTGGACCTTCAGTTGAAACACTTCCTCCACCAAATGCAAAAGCCGGAAAAATAACCAATATTCATACAACCGGGCCACATCCCGTTTCCCGGCCTAATAGACATCTTCCCCTCCCTGCCATACCAATTTAGCCGCCAGATCGAACATCAGCCACACCCGTAAAATCTCCCGATACCCTTCTTTGCGCTGCAACACAGGACTATTCAAAGGCAATAAATCAGGTACACCGACCTGTTTCAACCTCGCATGATTCAGATAACGTCCCAAACAGTCCACCACTCTTTTACCCTCTTTTTTCAAACGATCTCCTGCTGCTTTATTCGAAATCAAAGCACTGCAAAAAGTATAAAACGTTGAAAGAGCATATTTCACAAAACGATTTTCAGGAGTATCTACCGTTTCCCGTAAACTCCGGACTTCAATCCTTTCAGGCAATGTTTTTAACCTGTCATATAGAGGATGTTGCACAGGGGTATTTATGCGACGCGCAGAGCAAGTTATTTGCCTCATTGCTTGCCGATCTATTCGTTTAACCCCACAAACACTTTTCAGTTCTTTATTTTCCTCCCAGCAAGTGGCAGGCGAAGATAATATCTGATGAACAGCATTAGCAAACTCTTTGGAATCGATCAACGACTTTACAAAAGCAAAACGCTGATACAAAATCCGAGCATCCCCCGACGCCGTAGGTTCAAAATACTGATTGACCGGCGAATTATAATGCATCAATAATTCTGTCGAACATTCGGTAATTTCCTCCAGCATTCGCCGGTAATCTTCCCGATAAGTTTCCTTGACAGAGCGAACTTCCAACTGAACTTCGCCAAACCATTGATCTCCCTGATAAACGGCCAGAGATAACCTCCCCACCTGATTCCCAGACTGTAAAATACCTGTAGATTTATTCAATTGAGAGGGAAAAACAACCTCTCCTTTCAAACGGTAATCCGATCCGATCCCATACTCATACTGCTTTCCTTCCATCAACTGGTAACAAGCCTCACCGAACTCCCGGGCTTCTTCCTTCGATATTTCAAACAACGTTCCCTCTTGCCCAAACAGCTCTAAAGGAACCGTCTGTCCATTATCCAGTGTTATGGGTATATCCAGCCTGTTCATTTCCTAAGCCTCAGCATAGCTAACAAATCCATTATTCACCACCCCTTTATACATCCTCACTAACTTATCCAAAGATAATGGATACTTTACCTTCTCTATGATTTTATCTTTTACAAAATAATCCTCAATATCCTGCCCCTCATTTAAACACAATTCTCCTAAAGTCCTCAAAGCACTTTCCAGTTTCCGCTGTGAACCATGTAATTTGGGTAATAATTTTTGCATAATCACCGCATCAATCACCTCATTTTCCGGCCAATCCGGAATAAGCTGCTTCGCAATAGCCACAAAAGCATAAATCTCACTGGCAGTCCGGTAACCGAACTCTGCACCCACCTTCTTCAACTTATTAAAAAAATCAAGTAGCGTATCCGTTAAATTTGCACACTCCTTCGGTTGCCATTTTCTATTCTTAGCCATTTCCACAAAAGCCTCTCCCATACCCGCTCCTTTCCCCCGAATATTATTCAAATCCACCGGAGTTTTATGCTCTAAGAAACGCTCCATCTCCTCCGAAGTAACCCGGAACTCAATCACATTTGCCCGGTCCAATACTTTCGGACTGAACATATAAGTCGTCTCGTCGATGTTCACCGTTCCCACAATAAACAAATTAGCAGGTAAGCCTACTTTACCAGGCACTTTACACCCTTTCCAAATCTCTGTATCCGGATGTAAGGGAATACGATCCTGCGATTCCATCACACTCAGGAAATCAGCAAAATAGCGTTCCACATGACTCAGATTCATTTCGTCCAGAATCAGGAAATAAGGTTTCCCTGCATTCTCCGGCTTATTTGCCTCCATCAATAAATTCAACACTCCGTTTTCCGGAAGTACATATTCCCCTTCATTCAAAGCATTCGGATACCCCAACAAAGCCTCCCGGTTTGTCCAATCCGCTCCCACCGGGACAATACACATCTGTTCCGCCTTCTCACAAATCCATTCAGCAAACACCTGAGCCAGTTTTGTTTTTCCGGAACCCGCCAATCCCGTCAATATCACAAACGGCTTAGCCAACAAAGCCGTCACAAATCGATTCAACAAACGATCTTCAAAGAGCAAACCCGTCTGTTGCAAATCACGGCTTAATACATCAATACTAAAATTTATACTTTCTGTTTTTTCCATTGGGGTTGCTCCCATTAACTGTTTATACTCCTGAACAATCTGCCACAAATCATCTTCCATACTTGCATAATCTAAGGTTGTGGAAGTATCATAAACCTTAAAAACATAGGATTGACCATAACGCTGTGGAACGATACCTGTTTTAGAAAAATAAGATTCAACTGTTTCAACCTCTTTCCCCAAATTCCAACTCAATTTGGGCTTCTTGGTTTCGCTTATACAATAAGCCAAAATCAACGTATTATATTCCTTAAACAAAAGATACACCGGATAAATACCATTACTTGTCACCTGTCCAGGATATAAAAAGGAAATCCAAGGAATTTGCGCAGTTGAACCTTGTCCAAAACTAATCTTAACAACTAATCCCTGGTACTTCCCTGCATAAAACTGAGTTTTTAAATTATTTGTCTTGGCTTGCTTCAGAAAATGCTCCAAATCAATAGCCAAATTCATTTCTTTGGAAACAATTTCAAACCCATTACTTTTTAAAATACTGAAACATTCGGTATCAGCACCACCATGAAACTCCTTATGACTTAATTTTACTCCATTCGCAAAATAATTGGCATAAGAAAATACCAATTTCGGTGGATATCGTAATCCATCAAAGATCAGATCATAAGTTGAGGACTGATAATGATTGGGAATTCCCGTTTCATTAATCTGCTGAATAGCTTTTAAAATATGTTCACGGGTAATATTATCTGGGATAGGCATATAAACTTACTTCTATAAAATCAATTATCTTCAAAATTATTTAACTCAAATAAAAATCATGCAAATTATCCAATAGAGACAAACACAAATTTTACCAAAGATAATAAATATCTTATAAAAACTAACTATTATGAAAACCGATTATATAGCTGATATACTTCCCTATGCTTGAGTGATAATCTTTTTCCAGTAGTCACATAAAACAGATTGAATGAAAATTGCTCGAAATTAACATATTCGCAGGAAAAGAAGACTTAGTTCTCTTTGATCCTTGTACATCAGTAAATGTCAACTTCAATATATCACTCAAATTTTTCCATTAAGCCCAAACAATCATCTCCTGTTTTAAGGATTATGCATAATTTGCATATTAGTAGTTCAGATCATGCGAATTCAACAGATGGACTGTATTCCCTCCAATAAATTTACTCAAAAAAGAGGTACGCCCGGGCGTACCTCCCAACCTAAACATGTGGCCAAACAATCCTCCCTCCTGTTTATATTACCTCTTCTTCAAAATCCGGGAGCAGGGGATTATTTCCAATCGGCCGCTACAATGAAAGTGAAAATAGCCGGAAAAAACACTTGGTTCTTCCCGTCCATGTTCGAGATTTCCAGCCCTATCCGGTAACGACCGGGAGGGACAGTGTGATTCCAAGGTAACTCGATAATGCCGCTTACCCCCAAACGGAATTGCTGTGCGATAGCCTCCCCGGCTTTGCCGCTTTCCGTCTCCACCATGTATATCCGGTATGACCGGGGATTAGTCCCTTCCACCCCCTGCAATACCGGAGATTGCCACGGGATCCGGAATGTTACACGCCGCGCATCGTCGGCATTTTCCTCCGGCCGAAGCACACTTTTCACCGTCATACTGTCAGGGATATAACGGGCGTGCAGGGCATCCAGGTAACCTTCACGCTTTTCACAGCCCCAAAACAATAAAAGGGGCAATAACAATAATAATATCCGTATGTTTTTCATAAGCTTTGTTTTTAAATAAAAATTATCCGCATGTGGCCCGATATCACCATTCCGTCCATTTGTAGGTGTTGCTGAGCGAATGGACCACACCGTTCGTACACCGGATATCGGCCGAAGCAACTTTCGTCATAAAACCGCTGCCCAAAGCATGCACTCCCAAACCTTCCGGGCCGATATCAGGGACATCCAGGTAGGGGGTGCGGATGCGGTAAACACGCAGCTTGCCGCCGAGTAAGTTCCCGACTACTGTGCCGCCCTCCAGCGTCCCCTTCACTTCATAGCCGAAACTCTCCTTCAGGTGCTTCCCCGGCAACACATGCGACATCACCATGCGCCGGCAGGCATCGACAGGGATATCACGCACACAATTATACCTGCCACCGCTGTTGAACAGCAAATTCATCACACTGTAATTTACAGGCCCGAAAACCGTTATTTCCCTGTATTCCGGGTCACTGCCGTCGAACAGCCCCTCCAACCCGGCATGTTCCACAGCCACCACCAATGAATCCCAGTTGCCGCGGTCGCGCCTCATATATTCCCACACACTGCAATCGTGGTTGCCATCGGCCAACCCACCATCGGCCACATACCCGTCCGTACAGGCACAAACCGAAAAAATCATTACCAGATAATATATATATTTTTCCATAATTCTGTGTTTATTAAATGATACTTTAAACCGTCCACCGGCATTAAATGGCAAAGCCGTTCCTCGCCCAATAAGCATTCTGTGTCATCACAGGATTGAAATAAAAAGCATTGACGCCTACAGGCAGGTACAGGGCATCACGGTCGGCAACCGTACGGAAACGGCCATCCAGCACCTCTTTATAATAACCGGTACGGAGGGCGTCGAAAAAATAGGTTTGTATGCCTTCACAGAACAATTCCCTCAAACGCTCCATAAAAATAGCCCTCTTCAGACTTCCCTCTGCCGGGGAATAGGGCCGCGCCCCCGCACGCTTGCGTACCGTGTTCAGGTCGGCTATAGCACCGGCAATGTCACCTTCCAACTCCCGCAGCTCAGCCCGCAACAGCAGGATATCCGGCAAACGCACCAATATCTCGTTCTGGTCAAGGATACGCGGCAACCCCGCCAGCCAACCGCTCTCATGGAATTTCAGGCGGCGGAATTTCCATATATAGGCGGAATTCTGGCTTACCGCCTCAGGGAAATCACGCGTGCTGTCCAGCTCATAAAAATATTCTTTCCTCCGGAGGTCGACCGCATCGGGATAAAGCCGGTCGACCGCCTCAAAGCTCAGCCGCAGATTCATCCGGGGAGTCGCAGACGTATAGATCGGCACAACAGGCCAGGTCTCGCAAAACAAAGCCAGCGTCGATCCCGCAAGGTTCTCCTCCCCTTCTATATCGTAAAAATCCAGTTCGAAAATCCCTTCCTGGCTGTTACCCTGCAAAACCGTACTGCACACCTCTGCCGGGCTTCCTACCAATGCATACTCGCCACCGCCGATCACCTCATCAGCGGCACGCAGCGCCTCCCTCCGCAGTTCAGGCTCATCGTTCAAAGCAGCCGTCCAGGCACACACATGAACCAATAAAGCCCATGCCGTACCACGGCTGGCAACCTGCTTGCTCATAACCTTCGCCCCGCCCTTGTCTTTCAACTCACCCGCAGGGGGAAGCATAACAGCTGCCTCACGCAAATCAGACATCACCTTACCGGCGATTTCCCTCCAAGGGGCACGGCCATGGGCTTCCTTGTCAAAGGATTTCAGCACCAGCGGCGCATCCCCCCAAGTCCGGAGAATATAAAAATACATCCATGCCCTCACCACATAAGCCTGCCCGAGATAATAATCCCGCCGGTCAGCGGGAAGCCCCGCACGGTGGATATTGTCGATAATCTGGTTTGCTACCGCTATGACGCCGTATTCGTTCCGCCAGTCGAGCACCGAGGACGTCAGCGTCCACGATTTTTCAAGTTCATTGCGCGATATATTGGCCCACAGGTAACCTTTAAAATCAAAAGGCAGACCGCGGTCGCGGTAAGCGCGGGCTTCCACCCGCCTGAAACAGTTGCGCAGGCGGGCATGCAACTGTGCTGTCATGGCAGCGACATCATCCTCCGTACGCCAGAAATTCACATCGGACACCATCGTTTCCGGCTCCTGCGAGAGCAATCCGTCACAAAACTCATCGCATCCTGCCGGCAGCAAACACATCAACATAAAAAACGGCAGACCCAATATCTTAATCAGTCTTTTCATAAAATCAAAAATTTAAAGTTAAACCGAATGTCACTTTCCGCGCTAGCGGGTAGTTGTTGAAATTATCGACTCCCGATACGGGATCGATGCTCTCCGGATCAGGTCCCGGATAGTCGGTAAGGGTAAAGAGGTTCTCCCCCGACACATACACCCGGGCCCCGAAGCCGAGGCGGCGGGAAAGGCTTTCAGGCAGCGTATACCCCAGCGAAGCCTGTTTCAGCTTGATATAGCTTACCCTGTACACATTGGAAAGCAGGTTTACCGCGAAATTGTTCAACCCGCGGTCCATCCGGTTGGCCGGATAATCCGCCCGGTCACCCGGCTGCTTCCAGAACGTCACGCGCCCGAGGTCGGCATAAACAGGAGAAGGGGCATTCGGGTCGGTCGCAAGCGAAGCCCCGGCATAAAGCACATGCCGCCCGATCACATACGGAAGCGAAAGGTTCAGGTCGAAACCCTTCCATTTCAGCGTAGCCCGTATGCCTCCCGAAGCCAGCGGGATGGGCGAACCGGCATATACCCGGTCGTCCCGGTTGGGCGGCAGCACCCCCATCACCCCATTGCCGTCGGCATCCGCAATGCGGCGGTCGCCGGGACGGTAAAACAGGTTCGTACTGCCGAACCACATCCGGCGGCCGTCCATATAATACCAGGGCACCTCATCCTGCGACTGGTAGATGCCGTTATCCCTGAAAACATAAATACCGTTAAGCGGCCGGCCAGCCACGCTGATATTGTCGGGATAGTAAGGGTTCAGGAAATCACGCTGCTTCTGGGATTTTTCAAGCCGGTTCCAGTTGCGGGCAATATTAAACGCCATCGTCCATTGCAACTTGCCTTCCCGGAGCAAATCGGCCTTCACCTCCAGTTCTACCCCCTGGTTTGAAACGGCAAAGGCATTCCGGTACTGTACAGACACCCCGCTGTAATTACCGGGTATGCGCACCGGATAAAGCAGGCCGTGGGTGTAGCGGTAGTAATAGTCGGCGGTGAGCGCCACCCTGTTGCCGGCAAAACCCAGGTCGAGCCCCGCATCGTATTGGTCGGTTTTCTCCCACGTCAGGACAGGGTTAGGGAATGAGGTATAAGCCATAGCCTGCCCCCCCTGAAAAGTAAGCCCCGCAGGGACAACCACCCCAAGGGCAAGGTAGGGATCCTCGAACTGGCGGCCGGTACGCCCATACGAAAGGCGCAACTTGCCGGCGGGTAAAATATCCCGCACACCTTCCATAAAAGGTTCCCGGACAAAATTATACCCGACAGCCACGGAGGGGAAGTCGCCCCAGCGGACATCACGGCCGAAGCGCGACGAGCCGTCACGGCGGAAAGCCGCCTCCACCATATAGCGCCCCTTGTAATTATAGGAAATGCGCCCGTAAAGGCTTACCAAGGCGCTCTTCTCCCGGTCGGACACATAGTCTTTCAGTTGTATGTTCCTGACAGGGTCGTAGGCTTTCCCCGTCCACGGCACATAGTGAACCAAACCGCTCGCCGCACCCTTGCCGAAGCCATGCAGGCCGTTCATCTCATCCGTCTGGAAGGAAATGCCGGCCAGTATACCGAGGTCGTGGCCGGAACCGAAACCGGCGCTGTACGACAACTGGTTTTCATTCAGCAGCGAAAGCTGCCTCTCCACCGAACCGCCCGAATACGACAGCCCCTTGTCGTCCAGGGAAGCCGGCAGCGAAAGGTTCTTGTTGTACTGGACATAACCGGCAGAAAACAGGCTTTTCACTTCCAGGCCGGGCAATACCATGTAGCGCCCGTCGAAATTCACACGCAGGGTGTAGCTCTCATTCACCTCCTTCGCGGCATCGTAACGCCGCAGCATCTCCCGGAAGGCTGCCGAACCCGGGCCCGGCAGCAGGGTGGAATAACCCATGACGGCATCAGGGATGGTCTCCAGCCCGCTGCCCGCATCCGCAAAATTAAACATATCCCGCCCTTTGCCGGCGCGGTCTTTGGACGTCCGGGCAAGGTAGAAACGAAGGTTGCCCGCAAAACGGGCATTGGGTTTCAAGTAGAGGTTCGACAGCAGGCTTACCCGGGTAAAGCCCGTATTCCTCAGCACTCCCTTTTCCCCGAAATAGCCCAGCCCGATATTGTATGCCACGGCAGCGCCCCCGCCCGAAAAACGCAGGCTGGCATCCGTAACCCGTGCCGTGCGGAAATAATAACGGAAAAGGTCGGTACGGTTGTTGTAAAACGGGTTCAAACTGTCCTGGTAGGCCGGCAGGTCCGCCCCGAAGCCCTGGTTCCAGAAATAATCGTAATGCAGCCAACGGTCATACGATTCGCGGTAAGAACCGACATATTTATACGAATTGGTTGCCGGGTCGTAATACGACTCGCTGTAATTGCGCAGGGCTTCCATACGGAAACGGCGTTCGCGGTTGCCGGCTGTGAAGACGGGCAGCGCGGAAGTGAACGAAAGGGAATGGGACACCGAGGCCGTCACCCGGAAGCGGGAGTTAAGAAGCCCCTGCCGGGTAGTGATAAGCACCACTCCGTTAGCCGCGCGCGAGCCGTACATGGCACAAGAAGCCGCATCCTTCAGGATGTCGATGCGCTCGATATCCGAAGAGGCCACCGCAGACAGGGGGTCGTCGCCCGAAAGGCGGCCCGCCTTCATCTCCACCGGGATACCGTCGATCACGTAAAGGGGCGCGCTGCCCACCCGCCCCGATTCGATGGAAATGCTGTTTTCACCACGGATACGGATATTACCGGATGAACCCGGCGCTCCCGTGGGCTTGATAATGTCCACCCCTGCCACTGCCCCCTGGATTTTATCGACAGGGTTCGAATAGGTATTGTCCTTCAGCCCGTCGGACTTGACGGTTGCGATGGAAGTTACCGTCAAGTCCTTACGCTGTGTCCCGTAAGCGATTACCTGCACCTCCTCCAGTTCCTCCGTGCTTTCGCTGAGTGTTACGGCAAGCGGGACGCCCGCGCGGTAGTCAAGCGTCACCGTACGGTAGCCGATGCAGGAAAAGGTAAGGCGCCCGCGTTCCCCGGGCAGCCGGAGGGCAAAAGCCCCCCCGTTGTCAGTGGCGGCACCCGCGTTGCCGTAACGGATCGTCACGCCCGGAAGGGGGATGCCCTTTTCGTCGGTCACCTTACCCGTGACTAGGTAGGTTTGTGATTGGGGCAAGCCCGCCGTTAAAGGTCCCGGCAGGATAAAAAACACCGATAAAAGGAAAAGGATGCATGTCAGCCGCCGTTTAAGGACGGCAAACCATAGGCTACGTTCGTTTTTTTTCATAGCTTTGTAATGGTTAATGTTAGAAATAATGTTAATGGGTGGGGAGAAGCTAACCGCGGCGGTCAAACTTTGGTTAGCCCTCCCTTTTTAAGCACCGCCCGCCGGCGGACAATAATCCGCAACGCCGGGCCTAATTTAAATACCTTCCAGGGGTGGCCCCGGGGGTAATTTAAAATCTAAAATTTAAAATCTACAATTCATTCCACCTCCTTTCTTCGTTCAGGGTTAACGGGCGGCCCTGTCCACGGCCAGGTTGCCGCAGCAAGGCCACAGGCAAGGCCATGTGCAGCCCGCAACAGGCGCCGCCCGTATAAGTTACTATTGTATCGCTTCTTCCTTGTAGACCGACAGCCGCCCCAGTTCCACACCGATCACAATCCTGTCGCCCGGGCAAAACCCTTTGCCCCGCATCCACCAACCCATCAGCCGGAGGCATAGTTCATAATCACAGCTTCCGTAAAGTAGCCGTTGTCCTCTTATGATCCGCCGGCGACGGACAGGACGACGTGTTTTGATTTTAGGCTTTTTGTTATTAGTCATTGATTTAGTTCTTATGGTTAATCAATAAATTGATTTGACTTAAATTTCCTCTATAACTTACTAGTTTCCTGTTCTATACTTACAAATTTTATCATTCCCACTCTTTGCTCGCTATTTACGACCATTGTAGGCATAAAAATACCTTAATTGCACACGTAAATAATTCATATATAATGAGTACAGCCATTGAACAATACGTAATTGACAAAGTCCGAAAAATGAGAAATGATAGAAATATAAAGCAACGAGAATTTGCTGATGCTATCAATTTATCTCACGGTTACATAGGTGACATTGAGGGTGGTCGAAAAGGAGCAAAGTACAGCATAAATCATCTTAATGAAATTGCAAAAGTTTTTAAATGCTCTATATGGGATCTACTTCCTCAATACCCTATTGATTAGATAAGTAATTCAAAACTTATTACAAAGATTAAGGCGTGAATTACTTCAACTATCTTTCACGTACTGAAGGTATCGCCAAACACCGACCTTGCATTACTTGATAGAATTCATAGTCCACGCCAAAATGGAATGAAACTATTCGTCTATCGACTTGCAAGGTGTAAAAATTGGCGATTTTTCAGTACAAGTCTAATATGACAAAAGTTTTTACTTTTATATTTCTAACCGTTTCTGAAAAAGGAACGGTTTTCTCATTATTTATTACTTACTTTCTGTTTCGTACTGTAACTATTTAATTCATTGATAATTGCAAATATATTAAAAATTCCTTAACTTCCAAAATTTTGTTTCGTATTTAAAAATATGGCGCAGATCAATAAGGAGGGAAGCTATTGTACAAGCGAGTCGCGAAAGATAACCTGCGCCATCATCCCCACTTTCCATCCCAGGCAGGAGGCACTCTTCTAAACCTCCGGCCTTTTCATTTCTAGATTATTTGGGTTAACATTCACAAGTTACAACAAATTTTAATACGATTCAAGCCTCTGCAATAAAAGTCATCCTTTGTATTTCTGCTTTTATCTTTAAAACAAATCGTTATGTTCTATTTTTACAATTTTACGAATTTGATTTTTATAAGCATTAATTTTAAAAAATAGCCCATCCAATGAACCGGCAAAAGAGCCACTGCCCGGCCTATATACATCCATTTGGCTTTCATCTTGGAAATAATCGGATAATGTGAACGAATAAATATCTTCATCCTTGTAAATTTTAACCCCTACATTATGCCCCAAAATATCGATAAAACATTCAAACAACAATTTCTCATTCATAATCAATACATTTTTATTTCTTAAAAACCTTATCCAAGTGATATTGCAGGAATTCTTCCCAGTTATTTATTCTCTTTATCAAAAACGTCTTTTTTTCCTGAAATTTCCATTTTTAGTCATATAATATCCTGATTCCTTATATCTCCTATAATGGATTTTCATACAACCACATTGCATTATCGGATATTGAAATGGTAGTTCATTTGATTTTTTTATATTCACCTTTACATTTGGTTTTTCTGATTTCACACGCAATATTTCTTCCTGAGTAAAATTATGCGATCGACAAATACCAAATACACTCCCAATACTGATATAAAATCGAAAAATTTCTTTTTGACAACGTTTACATCTAATTTTATCAGAAACAACCTCTCTCTCCAGTTTTGTACTCTTATATCCCAAGCATTGATGAACAAAACAAAGATCAACAATATCAGGTTTGGATAATTTTTCACCTATGTTTTTCAAATCCTCTTCTGACAATAGATTTATTTGTATTAAAACAATACCGTTGTCATTATAATATTGTAATACCTGTTCTTCAGGTTTATGAGTAACTACAATTTCTATTGCTGCGATAACGTTCCCACTTTTATCTAAAAGCGCAATATCTGGCCTGCAATTCCCAACTGTATATTCTTCTTTTACAGTTTTAGCCTTTGCAAGCAAATTTCCAGAATAACTTCCGTCACAAAAACGACAATTCCAAGTTAGCTTTAAAGGCTTATTTTCTGAAATATATTTCTCAAGAAATTCAATTGTCAATTTTTTAAATGAAGAATGAAGGACTCCTTCGGGTGTGCAATTAGGCTGCAGTTCATTATGTGCAAAGTGCGGCCGACGGTGGCCTTTCCCTGTTTTACCGCTCTTCCTCAATATGAATTTTTGCCCACAAGAAGGACAGAAATATTCATTCTTTTTTTCTGCATCATCTATAAAAATTAAAAGTCCATTCTCATCAAGAGCTGTTGTGTATAATATTTCTTTTTTCATAATCTATCTCCACATTACTTAGACAATTTGCAAATACCAAAGAATATATAATACTGATCATTAAACCATTTTCAAAATCCCATTCCTTTTCCCATTAATATTTACCAACCTCGTAGCCCAAATTACAAAAAATCTAAAATATCCATGTATATCTAATTTCCGTTATCTATCAAATTCTTGCAATATAACATTTTTATTACTAAACTGATCAGTATTCGTATTATTAAACCAAAAATCAATAATATTCATATTTTTGTCAAGCAACTCCATTTTAAAAATGAAAGTAGTATTTTCCTCATCATTAGGTGCCATCAACCCATCAACATTAGTAGCAAGGCCAATAATTTGATAATCCATTACCATAACATTGGCAGTTCTTTTAATTACTCCATTTCCGAATTTTATAAACTCTCCGGGTTTTACACCTATCCTGTATATATACGGCATACATATTTCGTAATAACATAACTGATTCTGGGGCATGTGTTTCCATAAATGCCTTGGAGATAATATTGTAGAGTCTATAAAAAATTCTAAAGTTCCAATTCTATTAACTGTACTCTCCCTATAAACTTTAAGCTCCAGAATCTTATCAGGATATTTTGAATAATCTTTTTCTTCAGATACAAATGGCAAATCAAAATTATCAACACAGAATCTAATTATACCATCAGAAGCCATTGCTATTTGATTCAAATCCATTGGTTTTAAAATCTTGTCCAAAGAAGTAAAATAACAATAATGAATATTTTTCATTTTTTTTGTCCCTTGGATATTCCAAAATGAAGCCAACATTTTATTGCTTCCCAAAATAAGATCTTTAACTTCATTCTTCGTATGATGATAGAGTTTTAAATATGGAATATCATTTTCAAAATAACCAATACCTGTACTATATTCCATTAAACCCGACGGGCCATAAACAATACATTTAAAAAGGGATGAATTATCAAGATAATTCATTACCCAGTCTGTACTATCAAACACTATCTTCATTGTATGTCCACCAGAAATATCAACAAATAATAAAACATGAATTCCAGTATCATCTTTCACCAACAAATTAGCGAAGAATGTAAAAGGTTGGAACCAAACAAAGCCTTTATCTGAAGTCATTACAAATATTTGATCCGGCTCAATGACAGAATCATCAATACTATGAACCAACCGACATTTTATATATGCATTAAATTTACAAGATATGTCAAATTGATGACCATAAATAGACAAATACATATTTTCCAGATCACCTTCATACCTGTTAAATCTCTTATTAAATATATGATTCATTGGTTTGCAAATTTTATCCATAAATAATTACAAATTTATTATCAAATTATAAATAATTACATAAATAAAAAATTAAGTAATATTATCTATCATTATTCAACCTCTATCGCACTGCATTATATCATTACAAAATAAAAACAAGTACAATTACAATAGAAATATACCAAATTATTCAATACTTCCACTAATTTCCTTATCTTTGGGATACATCCAAACAAGGAATATGGCAGATATTTATTCCAAAGAAAAACGGAGTTACCTAATGTCCCTAATCAGGAGCCAAAACACAAAACCCGAAATCATGGTAAGAAAATACCTTTTCAGTAAAGGTCTCCGTTTCAGGGTAAATGTAAAAAAACTCCCTGGCACCCCGGACATAGTATTGCCCAAATACCGGACTGTGATTTTTATTCACGGTTGCTTTTGGCATGGACATGGAAATTGCAAAATAGCCCATCTTCCTAAAACCCGGACAGAATGGTGGGAAAAGAAAATCAACCGGAACATAGAAAGGGACAATAGTAACAGGAGAAAATTAAAAGGAATGGGATGGCACACAATGGTTGTATGGGAGTGCCAATTAGTCCCCAAACAACGGCAAACGACCATGCAAGGAATTGTAGATCTCTTAGATAAAGCCTATTTGGAAGACTATAAAATCAAAGCAACGAATTCCTTAGCTAAAAAAATTAACCTAACAAATCATAAACTTTGCTCGGGGGAAATAATAGGTTCAACGACTGGGGATGGATTTTGAAAAGGGGACCTTTTTCACATACTTTCCCTTGGGAACGTTTTATTACGTGATCCATTGTAATCATACCTTGTTCCAATAATACATCAAATTGTGAAACAATTGGCTTATATGTATGTTCCACTTTATTATAACGGAAACATTCCACACCGTCTATCCTCTTCGTTTCAGCCGCAATCCAAAATGTTTCATTATGCTTTTCAAGCAACCGGGCATGAAGTTTCTCAAGTCTCCACACGGCAAAATCACCTATGTCAACACTATTTTCTACTAGCTGAGCCAAATTATTGTCCATACGGAAAATAAGCCCTTGGGAATTCTTCTTAATTGTAGAAACTGTACAATACAATTTAAATTCATTCCCTCTCTTGTAACCAAAATGTTCTAATATTTCTTCGGAACTTTTCAATTTACTCAAGTCCCAGTCTGCCACTTGTGCAAACAAATTTTTACGGTTAGTCCTCCTTTCCCTGAAAGCCTTTAGTTCTATTCCTTTATAGTCAGGCTTTTTTGAACAATTGATTTGAATACCCAAGGCTGATTCCAATACTCGCCCAACAGCAGTATCTGCGTCAACTGGAGAAGAAATAAAACCCTGATGTGCCAAAGATTTCAATTTATTTAATAACTCTATGGCTACAGCATTCACATTATAGCTCAACTGTTCCACCACCTCTTTCAATGGTGTTGCCAATATTCCCTCCACAAATTCAACAACAGGCAGTTGCGTAAGGTTAATTACATACAATTTTTCCTCAAATACCATCATGGCTAATATATCATCAGCCTTTGCATAATTTTTTAAACCAGTAAACCATATACGTGGGTCCCCTTTTTTAGTATGAGGCCTATATAATGATGCCACACTTTTGTCCATTGACCATTCCCTAACAAGATAAGACTCTACTTTAACTTTATTTTCTGGACCTTGCGACTGTATTCCATAATCATGTACCCCATTATTTTTCAAAAATAAACGTACGGGAGCCGTAGCATCCATGATCGATTTTTTTAAACCATTACCTGTGGGCTGGATTAAAGTAACAGCGACAGACTTACTAGTTAAAAAAGCTAAACGTCCTTGTTCTGTTTTCGTCAATGATCTCATCACTTTATATATTTCAATAATTCCGTAGCAACTGCTTTTGCCATCAAGGGAGGGACTGCATTGCCGACTAAAGTATATTGTGGAATTTCCATTTTGCGTTTTTCTCCCCCAGTAGAACGTTTCCCTTGGAATACAAAAGAATCATCAAATGACTGTATCCTAGCCATCTCCCTGACAGTCAAAGAACGGGGAGCATTATAATGGATATAATCATCCTGTATTGTCAAGATTGTCGGGCTTAAACAGCCTGCCTTCAAAACATTATAATTACGTTTATCAGAAGCCAAGCCTTCTGCAACCAATTTTTCCTGAGCTTCATCATATCCCCCTTTATCCAAAATAATCCCCAAACGTTTTATGACATCCCCGTTTTGCTTACTAGTCTTATGATTATGTAATACGCCGTAATTCAACTGGTTATTTGCCAAAGCCATCGTATCACGGACATAAAAGGGGGCTGTGACTTTATAACGTGCCCCAAGCCTACCTTCCCTAGCCCATTGTGCAAATAACTTCCCTTTTACAGAGGGCTTACCCGCAACATTTCTCTTCAGCAACAAAGCATACATATCTTTCGCCTTTTCTCCATACTGCCTATCCAGATCAATGGCCTTATAGTCCAAAGTTTCATCGTCATTTCCAAGAAAATCCAAATCATACAAAGCTTCAAAGACATTGACTTTTTCACTGTCTTTGACTGTCGGCGGAATTGTTTCTATAAAATGTTGATCTTTACGACAACCTATAAATAACACCCTTTCCCTGTTTTGTGGAACCCCATAATCAGAGGCATTAGCAATAAAAGGTTTTTTAATCCTATAAAGCCGAATTCCTGAGATTAGCTTTTCCAATTCCCCAATTATATTTTCCCCCGCCGCAATTTCCAACTTCCGCACACAATCATCAAAAGTCCCTATGAAAATATGCAAGGCCTCTATGATACGCCATACTTCTTGCTTATACTCTCCAACAATCCCCAAGTCATTAAAAGCCTTTTCCATTTGGGAAATTATCGCCTCTGGCACCAACATATCCAAGAAATCATTGAACCCATCCACATAATAATCATTATCAATATTGCACAGATCTTTCTCCTTGATAAATTCTTTTTGCAACCTAAAAAGTTCCTTTGTGCGTCCCAACAAAGAGAACCCATGCCTTATTGTGTTAATACGGCAATCTGTCTTACTTTCCTTATAAGCTACAATCTTGGGAGTCAATTGCTTAAAACGCAATCCAACTGCTTTAATATAGAGTTCCTTACCCTTTTCCACATCTGGACCAGTTAACCGTTCAATATTTATCTTCTTAACCAAGCAATCTACAATAAACCCATCCATATGCATACCCTCCTTATTCTTACTTATGAAATCCAACAATCTTCCCACAACTTTTATATCTACAATAGAGTTTATCTTATTAATTATCATCTCTTTGATTTTCCCCCCCTCTTTGGTTAAAATCCCTTTTACATTTTCCATTACAAAATATTTCGGTTGTAGTACCTTGATTACTTCCAAATAATGGCTAAATAGATCATCTTTTTTGTCATATTTTCTCCTTTTGCCTGCAAGACTAAAGCTCTGGCAAGGAGGCCCTCCACACAGAACATCAACCTTTTGCCCATCTAAATCTGCCAATAACTTGACTAAGAAATCCGTTTCTGTAATATCTTGCCTCAAAAATTTGACATCTAGTCCTAATTGCTTATTATACCGTACAATATGTGTTAATTCACAATTTTCATTTATATCACTTGCCAATAAAAATTTAAAATATTTACGGGAATAACTAGCCTGTAAAAAACCTTCACTAAAACCTCCCGCCCCAGCAAAAAGATCCACAAAAGTTACCGGAATGCCACTTCCAACACCATCCTTTACAACAGAATTTTCCATTAAAACAATTTCCTCCATCAATTAATTCAAACAAAATTTAAGATATAACCATAATATTAGGCTGGGACCCCATAGTTTCCTCCATTTTGAAACTTTATAATCAACAAACATTATCCCTAAAATGAACGCCCCTCCAAAGATAAACATTTTTATATTATTAATCATCTAACCTAGCACCATACACATTAATTAAATTCACACAATTAATACCTAAAAATATAAGAATATTCTTTTAGTTTTAGAAACAAGCCAACACTAATTCTTCCACCTTATTAAAAATTAAACTTGAAGTTATTTATATAACCTAATGCAACAACCTCCCCGACCTTTATTGTCAGGGAGGATTAAACAATAGGATTCCACTATGCTCACGTATCCTGCCGGTCACGGTGTTCCCAGCGCCAACGGAGCCAGGCGATGATGATGGCACTACAAATGCCTCCGATCAAGCTAAGCAGGTTTTCCCGCCAAAGTTCCATGCCCTGTCCGCCGATAGCACTGCTCATGCCAAAGGTGGACAGCCAACCCGTTATAAAATTAACCAACCTGTCCATAACGCGAGATTCAGACTGTAGTCAATGGCAGGTAAGAAGTGCGAGAGACCTGTGTCCCCTCCGGATTCCGGGCAAAGGTGTAGAATTCGCAATTGCCGATCGCCCAATCCTCCGGCATGCCGGCCGTAACTTCCCCGCCCTCTTTGCGGGATTTCAAGGGATAAACCTCGGATTCGCACTGTACTTTTTCGTACACCACAACCCAGGCAATATCCGCCGGATTACAAGTTAGTGTTTGTTGCTGCACCGCCTGCGTGAAAACAAACTGCCGCCCGGATTCATTAAAACTTACCGTCACTTTCGGCACTTTCAACCGTCCGGACGAACATACCAGTTTTGTAAAATCGACAGTGGCTTTGAAAGCATCACCGACCGTCACAGCCTCCATGTTATCCTGCACAAAGCGGTTATTAGCGCTGACAAGACCCGTTACCTGAGGATAACCCACCGGAAGCGCCGGCCCGAAGCCACTGACCAATCCGACCAACGCCTTCATTTTAGCCCGCTGAACCCGTTGCTTGTCGGTGCGGGGATTGTGGACATTGAGGGGTTTTCCCCTTACAATGCTTACCCCCTTTGCAATATACATCGTCAGGTTTGCTACTGATTTTTTCACATCACCCAACAAAAAAGACCTGAATATAGCCATAATAAAAAGTTTTAAACATTACTACCCTATTTTATCAAAGTAATCCCACTACGGAAATTTTCACAGGTATCCCGCAGGAGCGGAATACGGTTGAGCGGATTATTCTCTCCGGTAGAGTTTTTATATTCATGTACACCCTTTCAATAATCGTTACCGACATATTTATATATTATTCAGGACCCAAACGGCAATAAACATCGCCGGAATATGCCCTACAGCCGGAGGAAGCAAAAAAGCAATAAACACCGGCCGGGGGCAAACAGCCTTCCGGCAGACGAAGACAAGCCCGGCCATCGCGCCTGTTGTAACCTTCCCCGCCTGCAAACACCGTAAATCCGTCGTCCTCATACAATACGACTGCCATAAAACGGTCGGCATAACGTTTTTCATTAAGCAACGTCGCATTGTCCCAACTGATTCCGATGGTGCCGTCCGAAGGCTGCCAAACCGCCCGGAAACAGTCGCCCTGCGGTAAAGAACCGTAACTAAAATGCAATTTTTCATAATCAGTTACCCGACCGTTTCCGTCAAAAGCCGCAATATTCAACTTTACAAAAAGATTCATCCGTGACATTCCCCTTTCATTCCCGGCCCGTTGCCAGACGACGAGCAACGGACTCTGACGCACAACCATATAGAAGGCAACGACATCCCTCATCCGGTTACGCTGTAACCGTTGCAACGGAGTATTCGGATTCGACATTTCTTTCGGACGGCTACGGGCATACGTATGGCCTCTCCGGTTAAAAAATATCAAATCGCGCAACCTTCCTTTCATCTGTGTAAACAAGCCGTTTTTAATATGTGCCATTGTCGTGGTATTAAATCTATTAACTTACATTTTTAAATGCCCTAAAATCCTGACATATATTTTACATCATCAAAAGGGAAAGCCGGCCCGGGATCGATTTTACGGAATGTAACATCCGAATGACGCAAAAGCCAGCGAATCAGATAGCGTTTACGAAGCAACGCACAAATCCCGGCCACCATGCCGACCTGTGCATTGGTGTAACGATGGTAATAGGCCGCATGACCGTTCTCTACCGTAGTAAATACTTCTCCCGGCGGGTACTCTTTGTTAAACCACGAAAAAAAACGGTTGCCCCGGCGGTGAAGCCGTCCGGCATTATCGATTTCGATGCCGACAGAAAAATCATTCAGCCCCCGTCGTCCTTTGTGTTCACTAATTCCGGCATGCCACGCCCGGACATTAAAAGGCAAAAGCTGGATAACATGACCGCTACGGGCTACGACAAGATGGGCGGAAACCGACGTATCGCTACGCGCCAGATAACGGGCTGACGACATGGCATTAGCCCCGTCGGTAGAATGCAGCACAATGGTATCGACTATCTCCATCAAACGGCTGCATTTAGCACAATGGAGATATTCAACCCCGCAGCCGGTTAAACGATGGGCCTCGATCTTCATTTGCGGCCTCCCTTCCAATGGCCGGTGATTTTTTCAGCACTCCGCCCAACGACGTAACCGCCGATACCGATTTCCAACAAATCCCAGAACCGGGAAGTATCGGCCAATATCGGAAGATCGAAAAAAGTGCCGACCAATACGATAGCCGCAAAAACAAGCATAACGACAGGCCGCCACGAACGCTGCAACCAATTTCCCCCGGCTTCAGCCCGGATGATCGCCGAACGGCTACGGCTCAACTCTTCTTCCTGACGGCAAACCGCCGCAATAAGATCGGCTTCGATCTGTTTTTTCTCTTTGGAAGAAACCGACAAAGTACTGATTACCGAGCCGATCTCCCCAACCAATCCTGATAATAGTTTCATAATTTCCTGATTTTAATGATTAACCAATTTCCCGGGATTTTTATCTGTACGGTAAATTACAACAACCTCCATCCTATCGGACTATAGTCCTGTCCGAATTTGTAAAAAACATTATTCTATTTTGCAACACACTATCTATAAATATTTTATACAAACAATCCCCGATAACAAGAAACATAATAAAGGACTGATTTTTGAAAAAAAAGAAAAAAACTGACAGTTTCAGACCTCCCGGTCTTCCCAGTAAACAAGATAATTGTCACGAAGCCACGAAAGGAATAAATCAGGCCGGGCCCTCAAACTAATTTCGCCGAGACGGTGGCAGGGATCGTCGGGAAGGGGAAGATTGAAAAAACCGAACAGCCGCCGGAAATACTGTTTCTTTGTTCTTTCCGCAGCCAAAGGACGTACACGCTCTGACACCCAAAGGGCATCACACAATTCAAGCAGTTCGATTTCCTTCCCCTGCCATAAATAATTTCCCCGGTAAACTGAAAAAAAAGATTCGCATAAACTGCACATTTCCACCCATGCGGAATATTGCACTGACAGATAAGCCGCCAGAATATGACGCGATTGTACGTCAAGCTCAGCCACACCGACCGCGACACCACACCGATAAACAAGTATATTGCGATGTAATACTACCCGCCCGTTTTCAGATATGAAATTCTTTCCGGCTTCCTGCAACCTGACCGTCACATACTGCCAATGGTGGCAAGGAAGGCCGGTTTTATTCAATTCGGTGAGTACCTGCTGCGAAAGCTGTAACCACGAATAAATATATTGCCGTCTGCTCCTGAAACGATTGAACACGCAAGCACGCATATTTCCGGCCGAAGGAAAATAGACTTCTGCATACATCAATTCGGTGATATATTTATCAAAAGCTTTCAGTAACATTCCCGCATAGGATTAACCGGAGATTCGCCGGGGATTCGCCTTATTAACTCCGGTACAACTCCGGTATAACTCCGGTACAACTCCGGCGGAGACCGTTCTTATACCGGAGCAATACCGTTCCTGTAACGTTGTATATATAACCATAAGTATACGCACAGCGAAGGTTGCCTAATCTACAGATATAAAAAAAGTGCCTCTGGCACCCTCCTATTTTTGTACAACCTTCCAAACGACACTCAATGTAAAATCCCCTTAATTTCAAAATTATAGCAGAATGAAAACGTAGGATTACCACATTAAAAGGGTGGCACAAACCACCCTTAATTAAAAAATTCAGAAAATAACATCTTGAAACGAAGTACTGGAACTCCCGGAACTATTCCGGACCTGCTTTGTTATTGTACCCCAAGTGTATGTACAATTAAACGTAGAATTTGCATCTACCTCCGCAGAGTAAAAGCCCAAATTATCGCTGGAGGCTGAATAAACATCTCCGGTCGATATGTTCTGCATAGAAATGTTAACACCTGAAATCGCCGAACCACCGGCACTGCGGCAAAAACCACTGACTGTTACAAGTTCACTTGAGGACTCGAGTGTAAAACCAGTCAACGACAGAAAAATAACGACTAAACCTACAAACATCTTTTTTTTCATAACTGGAAAAATTAAATTGTTAAACATTTCAACACGACGCGTAGAATTTTTTGCATGCTTTTACAAGTTACAGAAAAAACAATTACCACCCCAAAAGAAATTTAAACTCTATATAACATAAAATCCCTTTTTACCGTTTTTGCACCAACAAACAAAATCTCTCCGCATTTGAAAATCCGCATTTGTCTCCCCGGGAAATAGGTATTAATACACCTGTAAGGAAAGTGGAATCGGAGTAATTTTACAAAAAACAGAATCTATGGAAACAAACAAAACATTGGCGGAAGATTTCGGGGGCGAACGGGTGGTGAGCAACGGATACGGAGGGTTTATGGAAGGGCTGTTGCAACTGGTGAACGGTAAAGAGATAGGCGCCCTCCTGGGAGAACAGATTAAAACGTATGCCCTGGGATTTGTGGAGGAACACGACCTGGGCGGGTTTAACCGGTTTTCGGACGAAACGTATGTGAGGGACTATATCGGCAGGGATGCCGGAACAGGATGGGAAGCCATTGTGATGTGCTGGAAAAAGGGCAACCGGACAGCCATTCACAGCCACCCGCAGTTTGCCGGATACACGTTTGCCGACGGCGAGTTTTTGGTGGAAATATTCGAACCCCGCGGAACAGGCGCCCACCCCGTACAACAACTCCATATCACCGGACAATCGGGGCTCTACGCCATCGGCGAAGCCGGAAAATTTACCAACCACATCCACCGTATTACCTGCCTGAGCGAAACCGCCCACAGCCTGCATATCTATTCGGACGATGCACTGAAAGGGCTGAAATATGAAGAGGTGTAGTTTGCCGACGTTCAGAAGATTTTAGATTTATGATTTACGATTGTTGATTATACCCGCCATCCCTCCCTGCAAAAAAGAGGAAGCGTAAATCAGCAATCGTAAATTATCACAGCCGTTCGGTTTTCGGCTGTTCCGGTTTAAATATCCTGTCCAGAATCATTTTGAGGATTTCGCCCCGGAGGATATCGCCCTTATAGAGAATACGCCCCCCGGGAGAGATCAGGAAAAGGGAAGGATAGCCGTTGATGTTGTACAGCCGGCCGGGTTTCGTCTGCTGGTCGCGTTCGGCGACGACAGGCCACGGCAGGGGAACGGTGCGGCTGAAAGCGGCAATATCGGCAGCATTGTCGGCGGCTATGCCCAGAATTTCAAATCCCTGTGCTTTGTAGCGCTCGTAAAGAGCGGGATAGACATTCCGGATTTCATCACGGCAAGGGCCGCAGGTGGTTGCCCAGAAATCAAGCAAGACATATTTACCCTTGAAATCCCCGGGGAAACGAAGGATGCGCCCATCAGTGGCCGTAACGGTGAAAGGAATAGGCGGGAAACCGACCTGAGTGCCGGCCATCGACGCCGTGTCCTTTACGCGGGACAAACGAAGGTAGCGGCCGTCGTCGCCGACGCTGTCGGCTTTGTAATAGGCATCGCCCAGTTTCAGATATTCATTGGGCGCACATTTAAGCAGGGTGTCGGACGACTCACATTCGATCGATGTGCGTTGTTCCCCGTATTGCAGGCCGGAAGGGATCATCCGGCAAATATAGTTTTTCCCCTCCAGAGAGAAGGTTGTTTCTGTTTTTTCCCGGTATTGTACGTACAAAAAAGCTTCATCACCGGACAGCCGCTTGGGAAGGATCCAGGACGAATCGGTTACAGGGCGGTTGCCGTCGAATCGCTCGAAGACAACTTTTACCGGGGAAGTGGCAGCGGAGAGGGGTTGCACCCGGTCGTCGGTAAAGTCGAAGTTCCCATTACCGTCGGCCACAACATATTCCAAACCGTCCTCACCTTCTCCCGTCAACAGGGCGAAATAGCCTTTGCGTTCGACAGGGGAACAAGAATTGGTATCCCTTCCCCATCCCCTGAAATATTCCATACAGAGTTCCTGGCTAACCCGCCCGGCTTTATACGCCTGGAACAGGAGCTGCGGAAAGTCGATATCGTTATAATACAATTGCGAATTTTTCCAACCGGGAATACGTGTTACGGTTTCGGGATGAATACCGGGAAAAGGATTTTTTTCTTCTGAAAGGAATCCGCTGGCCGAACGCGGACGCGAAACCGTGTCCTGCGATTTTGTAAGCGTCAGATGGATGACATCCGTATCCGCCTGCTGCCTCCCTGTGCAACCTGCCAGGCAAGCGAAGATAAACAGTATAATGCAATTTTTCATATTATCAGAATTTTAGATGCAAGATAAATGTATTTTTATTTTTTAACAACTAAAAGCATCTTTTTTATCCGGCAGGAATTAGCCGCCCGTTTACAAGGGCTTTTGCTTCATTTTCCCTATCTTTGCGCCATTATCGGGTGCGACCGCAGATACACCGGCGGATTTAAGAAAACAGCATGTACTGGAGGCTCTTCATAACATTTGTCAAGATCGGGATGTTTACCATCGGCGGAGGATATGCCATGATCCCGCTGATCGAACGGGAGGTGGTGAACCGGGGATGGCTGAACAAACAGGATTTTATAGACCTGTTTGCCGTAACCCAGTCGCTGCCGGGAATTTTCGCGGTGAATATTTCGATATTCGTGGGCTTTAAGCTGAAACGGGTGAAAGGGAGCATTGTTTGCGCCCTGGGCACCATACTGCCCTCTTTTTTTATCATACTGGCAATTGCCCTGTTTTTTAACCGCTTTCAGGACAATGTATGGGTGATGAAGGTTTTCAACGGCATACGCCCGGCAGTGGTGGCCCTGATCCTGGTGCCCTGTATTACGGCTGCCCAGGCTGTAAAACTGAAACGGGCGGAACTCATCTTCCCGCTGGCAGGGGCCGTGCTGATCTGGAAGGCCGGGGTGTCGCCCGCCTATATCGTGCTGGCAGGGATTGCCGGAGGACTGGCCTATACGTTTTGGATCAAGGATAAAATCAGAAAGGACAAAGGATGATTTACTGGCATTTGTGGTGTGTGTACCTGAAAATCGGCCTTTTCGGCTTCGGTGGCGGATATGCCATGCTGTCGCTTATCCAGTATGAGGTGGTGGATAAGCACCACTGGCTGTCGTTGCAGGAATTTACCGACGTGGTCGCTATCTCGCAGATGACACCCGGCCCCATCGGTATCAACAGCGCCACTTACATCGGCTATACGGTGACAGGCAATGTATGGGGATCGGTTATCGCCACGATTGCAGTATGCCTCCCCTCTTTCCTGCTGGTGTTGCTGATTTCATTCTTTTTTGCCAGGTTTAAAAAGAACAAATACGTAGCTGCCGCTTTTACGGGCCTGCGGCCGATGACGGTAGGGCTGATTGCCGCCGCTGCCCTGATTATGATGAACGGCGAGAATTTTATCGATTACAAAAGTGTCCTGATTTTTGCGGCCACCTTTTACCTGACGTGGAGATACAAGGTACACCCCATCCTGATGATCTGTATGGCCGGAGTGGCCGGAGTGATTTTGTACTGGTAAAAAAAGGGCGTGCGGTTATTGGTTTACGGTTTCAGCGGGGAAGCCGATCAGAGAATAATCACTCCTGAAAAGGTTTGCCGGATTTTACCTCCAATGCCCTGCACCTGCCAAACCCTACGCTTTTCTGACTGCCGGCCAATAAGGACAAACCAATAATGATAAATCAACATCAAAACCCCTATCCTTTTTTCAACGGAACAATTTCTCCCAATGCAGGAATAGCAACGGGGATGTTGCGTTTGCGGGCTTCTTCGGCAAACACTTTGGGCGGATCGCTCAACGGTTCGTCCGACAGGTCGAAAGTGCCGTAGTGCATGGGGATCGTTACCCGGGCATTCATTTCGGCCGATGCCGTCAGCGAATCGTAGGGAGAGATGTGGTTGGGCTGCATAAACCAGCGCGGTTTGTAGGCCCCGATACCCAAAAGCGCATAATCGGGCGCACCGAAAAGCTCGGGTATCTCCGTAAAATGCCTGGAATAGCCGGTGTCTCCGCTGTAATACACCGACAAACCGTTGGCCTGCAACATAAAAGCCCCCCAAAGGCGCTGCCCGCCATCGTGTACAGAGCGTTTGCTCCAATGCTGGGATGGCAGGAAGGTTATTTTCAAGCCGTTGTCCTCGATCTGCTGGTACCATCCGGCCTCGATGACCTCCATTTCCGGGAACCAGCTTTTTACCAGGCTGCCGGTGCCCAATCCGCAGAATAATTTCATCTCCGGATTGTTCCGGTACAGAAGAGTAATGCTTTTTTTATCCATATGATCGAAATGATCGTGGCTGATAAGCAGGTAGTCGATATTTTTAAACACCGAAGGGTCGACAGGCAACTTGCTGCGGCGACGCACAAAAGGGATGTTGCCGAACACGGGATCGAACATGAGCCGCTTGCCGCCGAACTGCATAAAAAAAGAATTGTGCCCCAACCACACCAGCGAATCGCCTTTTATATTTTCGAGGGAGTGGAGGTAGTTCATCCGGGGATCCCATTTTTCGCGGCGCTTCTCCTTGCGCTGGGGATTGAGTGACAAACGCCATTTGAGGACGTTCCCGATGCCGGTTGCAGCCCGGTGCTGGCGATTGACAAAACGCCCCCTTACAACCGGATTTCCCCGCCAATATGGCTTTACGGTAAGCAGTCCTTCGTTTTTCCGGAAAGATATATGTTCCCCCATTTTCGTTCAATCATTTAACGATACAAAAATAGACAGCCGACGGGAGTATTCCGAGTTATCACAATATAAAAAAAATTAAATTTCTCACAAAGAGCTTTCCCGCCGGAAAAAACCAGGCGCAAGGGCGGTTGGCAGCAGGGGGGGAATTGTAGATTTACGATTTATGATTGTAGATTGTAGATTTACGATTTATGATTGTAGATTGTAGATTTACGATTTATGATTTACGATTGTTGATTTATGATTGTTGGTTATACCTACAATTTTCCCCTGCCCAAAAGAGAATCGTAAATCGTCAATCAACAATCGTAAATTGCTTTAGTTTTCCCAACCGCCGCCGAGGGCTTTGTAAAGGTTGACAACGGCGATCAGTTCGTCGCGGACGGCATTGTTGAGGCCGATCTGGGCATCGAAATAACCACGCTGGGCGTCGAGCACGTCGATGTAGCCGATGACACCGTTGATGTATTGCAGGTTGGCCAGTTGCAGGTAGGAACGGGCAGCCTCTTCCAGATTGGCACGCGACTGCCGGATTTCCTCGATCTTACGGCTGGATACCAGCGCATTGTTTACTTCTTTAAAAGCCGTGAGTACGACCTGCTGATAGGCATAGCCTTCCTGCTCGGCCACCGCCTGAGCCGCTTTGTACTGGGCCCGGTTTTTACCCATATTGAGCAGGGGAGCCGCTAATTGTCCGCCCAGGAAAAAGAAAGGCGTCTGGAAGAAGTTCTCCCAGTGGTTATTTTCCAAGCCATACTGGGCCGACAGGGTCAGTTTGGGAAACATATTGGTGTAAGCCATCCCTCTTTTGGCAACAGCCGCTTTGAGCCGGTATTCGGCCTGACGGATATCCGGACGGCGCTCGAGCAAAGCAGAAGGAACCCCTACAGGCAGCAACCGGGGCAATCCCTGCTGACGGATGCCCTCTCCCCGGCTGACCGTGCCGGGGTATTGCCCCGTAAGCAGGCAGATATCGTTTTCTTTCAGTTTGATTTTCCGTTCCAAATCGGGCACCAGGGTGGCCGCACGCGCCAATTCCACCTGAGCCTGGCGCAAGGAGGTTTCGGAGGTCAATCCTCCCTCATAGCGCAGTTTGGCCAGGTGTACCCCTTCCTCACGGGCTGCCAGAGTACGGCGTACGATTTTGAGTTCTTCGTCCAAGGCGCTCAATTCGAAATAAGCCTGGGCCACCTGGGCGATAATGGTCATCTGCAGGGCACGACGGCCTTCAATGGTTTGCAGGTATTGCGCTATCGCTGCCTGGTTTCCCCAACGTAAACGTCCCCATAAGTCGGCTTCCCAGGATAACATTCCTTTGATTTCAAAATTATTCTCGGGCGTATAGTCGTAATCCCGCTGTCCCCCAACCCTTGCATCGACCCGCGGAAAAATATCCGCTTTGGCTATCCGCCTGGAGGCTTCGGTTTCCCTGACACGGGCAACCGCGATCTGCATGTCTTTGTTGTAAGCCAACGCCTGCCGGATCAATCCCTGTAAGACTGTATCGGTGTATAAGTCCCACCATTTTAAATCACTTACCGAAGCCGAATCGGTTTTCACCCCGGCTTCGATCCGGTCCGGCAATCCCAGTTCCGGACGGGTATATTCTTTCCCGATTTTGCAGGAAGTCAGCGCGACTCCCGATAACAAAACGATCATTATAAATTTATACATCATAATTCCCCTTTATTTCCCGCATATCCTGCGGTTTTATCAGATAAACATTGCATTCCCGGCACAGAGCAAGAATCTTTCCCCGTGCTATTTTTTAAGCCAACTTTTTACTTTGTTCTCACATCTTTCTTTCAGGCCGAGACGACGAATTTTACGCCCCATTTTTTCCTTTGCCCGGTTGATGAGGTAAAAGAAAAACGGCACCATGACAATCCCGACCGTAATTGCGGCCAACATCCCGAAGAATACGCCCGTGCCTATGGAATGGCGGCTGGCAGAACCCGGCCCGGAAGCCAATACCAACGGCAACATCCCCAATACAAAGGCCAGTGAAGTCATCAGGATCGGGCGAAACCGCAAGCTGGCAGCCGTCAGGGCAGCCTGCAAGGCATCGACGCCACGCTGCACTTCAACCTGGGCGAATTCGACAATCAATATCGCATTTTTAGCCGCCAGTCCGATCAGGGTTACGAGTCCGATCTGGAAATAAACATCGTTTTCCAAACCGAACACCCAAATTCCCAGATAGGCTCCCAATGCAGCCACAGGCAGTGACAACAATACGGCCACCGGCACCAGCCAGCTTTCATACAACGCAGCCAGAAACAGGAATACGAATACGAACACCAGCAGCATAATGAGTCCCATCTGGCCCTCGGCTTTTTTCTCCTGGTAAGAGAGTCCGCTCCACTCCACCCCAATCTCTTCGGGCAGGTATTTTTTAGCCACATCTTCGAGGATACGCATTGCTTCGCCCGAACTATATCCGGGGGCCGTGTTGCCGCGGATGACAGCCGTAGAGAACATATTGAAACGCCTCATGCTTCCCGGTCCGGTGGTGTATTCGGCCGTTCCCAAAGCCGTAAGCGGCACCATTTCGCCCGAAGCCGCACGCACGAAAAAGAGGTTGATGTCGTCAGCATGCATCCGGTAGGGGGCTTCTGCCTGTATATATACGCGGTAGATACGGTTGAACATATTGAAGTCGTTGACATATACCGATCCCGTATAAGCCTTCATGGTCGAGAATATATCGGCCATCGGGATGCCCAGGAATTTGGCCTTGTCGCGGTCGACATCGAAATAGAGTTGGGGTATTTCAGCCTGTAAGGAGGAAGAAAGCCCCGTCAACGCCTTTTCTTTGCCGGCATACATCATAAAGGTGTCGACAGCCGTCACCAATTGTTCGAACGAAGCGCCGCCACGGGCTTCCAATTGCAATTCAAATCCTCCTGCCGTTCCCAGTCCCGGAATTACAGGCGGTTTGGACAAATATACCTTTGCCTCGGGATAGTGGTAGAATTCTTCGCGTACGTCGGTCATTACATCTTCTACCCCCATACGTCCCCCCTTGCGTTTTTCCCAGGGCTTGAGTATCACGGTCAGTTCGGAGCGGGCCTGGTTTGTCCCGACACGCGGACTGGAACCGGTTACATTCAACACATAGTCGACAGCCGGATGCCCCTGCAGGTAGGTTATCGCCCGGTCGGTGACCGCACGTGTGCGCTCGAGGGTAGCCCCTTCAGGCAATTCGAGCTCTACCTTGAAATAACCCTGGTCTTCTTCCGGGATAAAACTTCCGGGAACGACACGGTTCAGGACAAAGATCAGCACCAACACCATCCCGAAACCTGCCAGTACACGGCGCGAATTACGGGCAGCCTTTTCCACCAATCCCGTGTATTTGTGATTGCCTTTGGCCAGCCATTCGTTGATTTTGCGGAAAAACCGGTTTTTATCACCTCTGGCAGGCCGCAGCAGGATGGCACACATAGCAGGACTCAATGTCAAAGCCACGACCAGCGAAATCAGTACCGACACTACGATCGTCACGGCAAACTGGCGATAGAGCATACCTGTGATGCCCCCGAGAAAACTTACCGGTACAAACACAGCCGCCAGTACAAGGGAGGTGGCTACCAGTGCCCCCGTCAGTCCGTGCATGGCTTTTTTGGTGGCTTCATAGGGGGATAGTCCCTCTTTTTCCATATAGCTTTCGACAGCTTCCACAACCACAATCGCATCGTCGACCACAATACCGATGGCCAGGACCAATCCCAGCAAAGTCAGCATGTTTAGAGAAAAGCCCAGCACCAGCATCACCCCGAACGTACCGATCAGCGAAATCGGAACCGCTACCAGGGGCACCAATGATGCACGCCAGTTTTGTAACGACAGGAACACCACCAGGATAACGAGCACAAGGGCTTCGAATAAAGTTTTATATACCTCGTGTATGGATTCTGCGATATAGGTGGTGATGTCGAAAGGGATATCGTAGCTTAATCCTTCCGGAAAATCCTTGCTGATGCCTTTCATGGCCTCTTTGACATCATCGGCCACCTGCATGGCATTTGCCCCGGGCAACATATAAATTCCGAGTACGGCCGCATTTTCCCCGTTCACACCGCTTTCCGTAGCATAGGAAGAAGCCTCCAGAGACACGCGCGCCACATCGCGCATACGTATCACCGAACCGTCCGGATTGGCCCGCACGACAATTTCCTCGAACTCCTGCACCGTCGACAAACGGCCCTGGGTTGTAATGGGGATGGTGATATCGGAACCGGTGATGGGCTGTTGCCCCAGCACCCCGGCAGCCGACTCGCGGTTTTGGTCTTTCAAGGCATTCTGCAAATCTTTCACCGTCAGTCCGAAATTCGCCAGACGGTCGGGCATCACCCAAATACACATCCCATAGTAGCGGCTGCCTATGTTGGACACCCGTCCCACTCCCGGAATACGCCGGAGTATGTCGAGCACGTTGATTGTCGCAAAATTACTCAGGTAGATTTCATCGAAACGTTCGTCGGACGATTTCAGGGCGATGGTCATCAACTGGCTGGCCGATTGTTTTTCGACTTTGATACCGTTTTGGATCACCTCGGCCGGCAGGCGCGATTCGGCCAGTTTCACCCGGTTTTGCACTTCTACGGCCGATAATTCGGGGTTGGCTGAAATATCGAACGTAATATCTATTGTCAGACCGCCGGAATTATTACTGCTCGATTCCATATACAACATCCCCGGCGTACCGTTGAGTTCCTGTTCGATAGGCGTGGCAACGGCCTGTGAAACGGTCAGCGCACTGGCCCCGGGATAGGAAGCCGATACTTTCACCACCGGAGGGGTGATCTGAGGATATTGGTCTATCGGCAACAGAAACAAACCGATAAACCCGACAATGACGATCAATATGGATAATACCGCCGAAAAAATCGGACGGTCGATAAAGAATGTAGGCTTCATCGGCTACCTCCTTCTTCTTTTCTCACGACTGCCGCCACAGCGACCGAATCTTTTTTCTCACCGGGCACCGTCGCTTCCTCCTGAATAACCAATACACCCGGAGCCAGCTTATGGTAGCCTTCGGTGATAATCGTCTCGCCCAATCCCAATCCTCGTTCTACAACGATACGGTTGCCCACTTCCGGCCCTGTTTCGATAAAACGTTTTTCGGTTGTGCTATCGCGGCGAACGACATATACGTAGGCTCCCCCTTTTTCAATCACAACGGCTTTGGCAGGCACCACAACCGCATTTTCCCTTACGTCGAGCAGCAATTTCACTTTTGTGAACTGCCCCGGCAATAATTTCCGCTCGGGATTTCCCAGTTCGGCACGTACGCTGAACGTACCCGTTTTCGGGTCGACCTGGGGTTCGGCAAAATCAACCCATCCCCGGATCGGGTAGATGGAATTGTCGGCCAGGGTTACCGTAATATTCGGTTGCCAGGAGCGGGAAGTGTCCCGCTCGCCCAATTTCACATTCCGTTGCAGGCTACGGAGATAGTCCTGGGCGGTAAGGCTGAAATCCACCAATACGGTATCGCTGTCGACCACCGTTGCCAACAATGATTTGGCTCCCGGTCCGACCAAGGTACCGACATCGACGTAACGCTCGCTGATGTAGCCTGTAATCGGCGACTTAACCGTTGTATAACCCAATTCCAGATTTGCCTGAGCCAAATCGGCCCGGCTCATGGCAACACTTGCCTTTGCACTTTCATAAGCGGCAACGGCATTGTCCAAATCCAGCTGGCTGGCTGCCTTCTGCTCATAAAGGGGGCGCAGGCGCTCTACATCCCTGGCGGTTTTCGCTTCCTGTGCCAAATCTTTTTTCAGTTGGGCATCGGCCTTGTCGGCCCGGGCCTTATACTGGGCACGGTTAATAATAAATAAGGGCTGGTCGCGGTGTACCCGTTTCCCTTCCTCGAAAAGCATATTCTCCAAATAGCCTTCGACCCGGGCACGCACTTCCACAAACCGCTTGGCGCGGATACGTCCCACATATTCCCCATAAATTTCCATATTGTCCGTCCCCACTTTCTCCATTTTCACCACGACCTTTTCCGGTTCTTTTTCTTTTTTACATCCTCCTAACAAAAGGGCAGTCATCCCCACTGCCACAATCATATACTTTCTGTTCATATACCTTTTATTGTTTAATTCCTTATCTTTTGAAAATAATATGCCAAAATGGAGCTGCGAAGATAATATACTTATTTCAAGCAGATTAAATATATTTAGTTATTTCATGTTATAATGGCAACTGTAGAAAAATTCCCCACAGATGTGGATTTTTTCTTAAAAAAAGAACCTGTATAATTGCAGATTGACGATTTCAGATTATACTCACAATCCTTCCCTGCAAAAAAAGGAATCGTAAATTTACAATTTATCCAAGGGAATATCAAAATTATATCTACCGGAAATCAATACGGACAAGTCTGTTTTGCCGGACTCCGACTTACCGATAAAATATTTTTCCAGTTGTGTATGACCAGATTGAAAGATACGATATTAGCTATAAAGAATGTCAATAACCAGGCTGACCGGATCATAGCTGAAATCTGGACATCTGCCTCATCCTCAAAGATAGAAGAAAACATATAAAATATTACGGAAGACAAAGCCAATGATATGACAAAAAGATAGGCTATAAGATAAGTGAGTCCCTGCAATTTACCGCCTCCAGTCCGGAGCATCCTTTGGGATTTGGCGGACAGGATGGCCTGTTTTAAGCTGATTCTCTGCAACACCCATCCTATCACGATAAGCCCCTGGGGTATATACCAATATTCGGTGTTTATGTATATGTATTCCACAGGAATAAATACCCCGATACCCCACCAGATATATACAAATATATGCAGCAATATCCCGATGTAAATATGTACCGCTTTCTCTTCGGGACTTATCCGCCGCCCCCTCGCTAACATCCAAACCCGCCACCCATATATCAAAAGCGTAAACAAACCGATTACAGCCACAATCGGAGTTAAGGATACGGCACGCGTAAGCCATTCGGTTGTTTCATTGACATCTGTGCGCAAGCGCACCAGATCCCATAAAACAAATTCGATTACGCTAATGCCCCCCAGAATCCAACCCAACCCCATACCTTTTATGGTTTTTCCCATAACTATATTACGTTTCTATTTCAGCACGTATTTATTCTCAAATGCCGGTACTTCATTTTATACGCCGGAAATACCATTTGCACATATCCGGAACCTACTGCATATAATGCTAAACAACTTTAAAGGTCATATAAATTGTAAATTTTAGATTGTAAATTTTAAATTACCTGACAACCTGATTCGTTATCAATTCTTTCAGTCCCAAATCGTCAATTTAAAATCTGCAATTAAAAGGTTCGTTTTTATTGTGAAAATAATACGCGATACATCGAAATAAGTAAAACGAATGAAAAATACTGATTACAAATATTTTGATTTCTTTAGCTTTTGTTTATTTTTGTGAAATTGACTTAGGGGTGTGTGTCTGATAAAAACGAACGTTTTAACCAGCCAGGACGACACTGAAAAACAATTCTCCGGCGTTCCTATCCCAATGGGAATGAGTACAAAACAGGGGTCTGTCCATGTTCGTATTGCAGCCTGTTTCTTTTTTCCTATCTTTGCCGGACTTTTGATTTTAGATTTTACATTATGATTTCAGTAGACGGACTTACAGTAGAATTCGGGGACAGAGCCCTTTTTAAAGATATTTCATTTCAGATTAACGAGAAAGACCGTATCGCCCTTATGGGCAAGAACGGAGCAGGAAAATCGACCTTACTGAAAATTCTGGCAGGGGCCCGGAAGCCTACCCGCGGGAATGTGACTGCCCCCAAAGACACTGTAATCGCCTACCTGCCGCAACACCTGATGACGGAAGACGGACGGACAGTGTATGAAGAAGCCTCCCAGGCTTTTTCCCACCTGTTTGAAATGGAAAAAAGAATCGAGGACCTGAACCGCCAATTGACGGAAAGGACAGATTACGATTCGCCGGAATACTACAAACTGATCGAAGAGGTTTCGGCCCTCAGTGAAAAATTCTACAGTATCGACCTCACCCATTTTGAAGCGGACGTAGAAAAGACATTGCTGGGCCTGGGCTTTAAACGTGAAGACCTGCATAAGCAAACCCGTGATTTCAGCGGCGGTTGGCGCATGCGTATCGAACTGGCCAAAATGTTGCTGAAAAATCCGGATGTCCTGCTGCTTGACGAGCCCACTAATCACCTGGATATCGATTCGATCCAATGGCTGGAAGATTTCCTGATAAACAACGGGAAAGCTGTTGTTGTGATCTCTCACGACAAGACATTTATTGATAATATCACGACCCGCACAATAGAGGTGACGATGGGAAGGATTTACGATTATAAAGTAAATTACTCCAAATACCTGGAACTGCGTAAAGACCGCCGGGCACAACAGCAAAAAGCCTACGACGAACAACAGAAAATGATTGCCGAAACCAAAGAATTTATCGAACGGTTTAAAGGCACGTATTCCAAAACCCTGCAAGTACAATCGCGGGTGAAGATGCTCGAAAAACTGGAAATCCTGGAAGTAGACGAAGAGGATACGTCGGCTTTACGCCTGAAATTTCCTCCTTCCCCCCGTTCGGGCAGCTATCCGGTGATTGCAGAAGATTTGTCGAAGCATTACGGCGATTATGAGGTGTTCAATCACGCCGGCTTTACGATACAACGGGGGGAAAAAGTAGCTTTTGTGGGACGTAACGGAGAAGGAAAATCCACTTTGGTGAAATGTATTATGGGAGAAATCACCGATTACACAGGCAAACTGACACTCGGCCACAATGCCCAGATCGGATATTTTGCCCAAAATGCAGCTTCGCTGATGGATGAAGACCTTACTGTTTTTCAGACGGTTGACGACGTGACCCCTCTGGAATTGAAAAGCAATACCAAAAATTTACTGGGGGCTTTTATGTTCAGCGGGGATGATATCGACAAAAAAGTAAAAGTGTTGTCGGGAGGAGAGCGTACCCGGCTGGCTATGATCAAATTGCTGTTGCAGCCGGTGAATTTGCTGATCCTCGACGAGCCTACCAACCACCTCGATCTGAAAACCAAGGATATACTGAAAAATGCCTTGCTGGACTTCGACGGCACGGTGATTGTCGTCTCACACGACCGCGATTTTCTCAACGGCCTGGTGACAAAGGTATATGAATTCGGCAACCGGAAAGTAACCGAACACCTGGAAGATATCAACGGCTTCCTCCGGAAGAAAAAAATGGAAAATTTACGGGAGATCGAACGGCAATCCAAATAGGTTATAAAATTATTTATTTCAGCGGTAGCTGTATATTTTTGATTTTCAATTACTTTTTCCAGAAGCAAACAACAGATTTCTGAAAAGAATATCCGTGAAACCGGTTCCTTTATCCGACAAACCAGGACCTCTTCACGATTTTATTTATAACGGCCGGGGCTGTATTCCGATAGCGGAAATACGATCCCGGCCGCTTGTTATAAACCGGTTTATCCATAAACTTTTCAGCCCGGTTTCCGTATAGTTTTCACACAAGGATCTTGTCCGGATTTACAGAAAAGAACAAAACAAGTACGCTGACTTATTCAGCTTTACGTTCGGGCTCTGTAATCTGCTCAAATAATTATAGTTACGATGTAGCGATGTAGCGAACAAATACTAATGAAGCACTTATACCATGAGAAACACATTTTTCTTCTGCCTGATTTATATGGGTTTGCTGATCCCCGCAAAAGCACAGCACTACACGACGCTGAATTTAGAACAGCAATTGCCGACAGAAGACGGCTGGTGGCGTCTTTTCAGCGACCCGACCCTCGACAGCCTGATCCGGAAAGCCACCCGCAACAATTACAATCTGCAAAATACGCTGCGCAATATCGATATTGCCAAAAAACGAACCCGGGTACAACAGAGCGCCTGGTTTCCGGAATTAAGCGCCACAGCATCCTATAGCCCCGAAAAAAACAGCCTCGGCATAGAGCACATCAATGAACGGAATTACACCGGCCAGGCCCAGCTTGAAATGAACTGGGAAATCGATGTTTTCGGGAGTATACGCAAAAATGTAAAGTCGCAAAAAGAATATTACTATGCCTCGAAAGAAAATTACCGTGCCGCCCTGGTATCTCTTACAGCCCAGCTTGCCTCGTCGTATATCAATTTACGCAATTATCAGGCCAAATGGCAGGTGGCCCGCCAGAACCTAGAATCCCAAAAAGAGATTCTCGATCTGACCGAAACCCGCTTTAAAACCGGACTGACCTCACAACTCGATTTTTCCCAGGCCAAAAGCCTTTATTTGCAAACAGCCTCCCTGATCCCGGCAATCGAATCGACGATTACGAATCAGATCAACACCATTTGTATCCTTACCGGAGAATATAACGACAGTTTACGACAGGCACTCCGGGCCATAGCCCCCCTTCCGGATAACCAAAACATCCTGATCACGGGCATTCCGGCCAATCTTATCCGCCGCCGTCCGGACGTAAAAGCGGCCGAGAATACGATGGACGCACTTTCGGCAGCCGTCGGTGCCAGCCGGGCCGATTGGTTCCCCAAATTTTATGTCACCGGAAGTTTCGGATACGGTTCGGATAAGTTCAAGCAATTTTTCCGCAGAGAGAATATGGACTGGCAAATCAGTCCCAGTATGAAATGGACTTTTTTCAGCGGACGGCAACTGAACGAAACGACCCGCATTGCCCAATTGCAGCTAGAACAAGGTATCAATGATTATAACAACACCCTGCTCACCGCTTTGCAGGAAGTGGACGACGCCCTTTATTCCTATGCCAAAGCCCAGGAGCAATTGTCGGCCGACCGCCAGGCCTATGAACAGGCACAGGAAACCCTGAACCTGGCCCTCACTCTCTATAAGCAAGGCCTATCCGACTACCAAAACGTGCTCGATTCACAAAAGGATGTACTGAATTACCAGAATACCCTGGTCGGTGCCCAAGCCACTACCTTGCTTTATCTGATCCAACTGTATAAGGCCCTGGGAGGCGGTTGGGAAAACTAAAGCAATTGACGATTTACGATTCTCTTTCGGGCAGGGGAGAATTGTGGACATAATCAACAATCTAAAATCTAAAATTCGACACAGCAGCCTCACGTTATCAATGAATCATGCAAAACCCGGAAAACGACAGGACAAAGCCGCATAAGGGGAATGCTTCCGGAATATCATCTGTCTATCCACGCTTTAAATAAAGCGACCCGCTCCCGGCTAACCAATATATTCTCTTTTTTATCCCATCCGTAAAGTATTATTTTTAAACGGTTGGAAGAATAATTTATGATATCCCCGATTGAATTATAAGCAATAATAAAGTTTCTGTTTACCCTGAAAAACAAACCGGGATCGACAAGCTGCCCGATTTTGTCCAGTGAATAATCTACAGGATGATTTTTACCGGTGTCATCAAAAATAAAAGTGGAACGCTCCGCTATATAAAAACATCTGATTGCAGATACAGGAACTGACCTGTAATGTTCCCCTATTTTTACCATAAAACGTTCTTTACGTACCGGATACAATTCTTTAATTATTGCTTCAAGCCGCGTATATCCCATATTCAACCGATGGATCGTATTAAATTTGTCAACCGCTTTTTTTAATTCTTCCAATCCTACCGGCTTAAGGAGATAATCCACACTGTTGACCTTAAATGCTTTCAAGGCATATTCGTCATAGGCCGTTGTAAATATTACCGGAATTTTTATTTCAAGCAGGTCAAATACCTCAAAAGAAATACCATCTTCCAGTTGTATATCCATAAATACCAAATCGGGAGGCGTATTAACCGAAAACCAATTTACAACCTGCTCAACAGACGAGAGGACACCGATAATCACAATTGCCGGATCGACTTCTTCCAATAAGCGAACCAGTTTCCGCACAGCGGGCTGCTCATCTTCTACAATCAATACTTTCATAATTCAATTATTTTCAAGAGGCAGTTTGACAATGAAACGACTATTTTCCTGATTAATGACGATTTCTTTACCCATGACCAATTTTATCCTTTCCCGAAGATTTGCTAATCCTATACCCGAAGGACGACACAATACAGTTTTGCTATTCATTGTATTGGCAACTACAATATACCTCCCTTCCCGATAAATACTTATTTCCAAAGGCCGGGCTTGCGAAGCGATGTTGTGCTTTAACGCATTTTCAACCAATATCTGCAAGGATATGGGGATTATTTTAAATTTCCCCGGATTTTCTATCCTGATCTCCAACGTTATCTTCTCCCCGTCACGCTCTTTTCGTAAACCAAAATAATTTTTTACGAACTCAATTTCCACATCCAGAGGTACCCAATCTACATTTTCATTTTCAAGTATATAACGATAAACAGAAGCTAATTTCTGAATACAAATATCTGTTTTCCGGGCATCTTCATACACCATTTCAGAAAGTGTATTCAAACTGTTAAACAAGAAATGGGGATTGACCTGAGCTTTTAAATTTCCATATCTGAATCTTAAATTCTCCTCCCTCAATTTCTGTTCCCGGTTAATGGACTGACGCCATATCTCGTAGAAAAATATAACCGATGCCACAAAGATTCCGATAAAAAGAGACGAGAATGTCCCCGGAATATCCTTATAGAGTAAATTTTCCACAAAATTACGGGTATCCCATCCCTTAAGCAGAAACAATACATAATCACTTAAACTGAAAATAAACAAAGAAACAACAACTGCCGACAACACAAAAAATACAAATGAAGGAATCAGTTTCTTTTTTAATTCGCTGACCGGCTTCTTTATATTATCGGCCTGTATTTTAAAAAACAGACTTACGATGAATAAAACGGTAAATATATTGGATACCGTAATTACGATGACAGATGTATCGAAAATATCAGTTCCTTCGCCTCGTTTTATAAACCATGTATAAATGATACTAAACAGTAGTACTGCTATAATCATCTTTATTTTTCTGTATTTTCCGGACATAAACACGTTTTATATTACACTCCTATAGCCTTACCTGATGCCAAAAAGCCCCCAATACTCATAAATAAAATCAGCGATATAAATATAGCGGAAATAATCGTAATATATTTCCGTTCAAATTTATACCAAAGCGATATAATTCCCGAGAAAAGAACAGTGTATAACAAGGCTTCGGGAATAGCACCCAAATGGTAAGATACCGGCAGTAGCGTATAAATATATCCGTCAAAAGAGCCGGGGGCAGGTCCGATTGTAGAAATAAAAGAAAATCCTAAAACCAACCAGGCTAATTTTATAAAACCCTTTTTTTCAAAGATAAAGCCACGCACCGGCAATAACACCAACGCAATTATTATGCCTCTGAATAATTGAAATGAAGGCCCTAGCATAACCCAAGGAGACTCCACCGGCTTCATCATTGATGATAAATATTCCGAGGAAAAATGTGTTTTATAATCCAGGAAAAACAGTGCCAATATACCTGCTGTAAAATAAGCGATAAAATGTGCCGCACATACCCTCCAAATAAAATTCATCTGCAAAGCCGTTACTTTTTTCATGTCTTTCATTTTTAATGTTATACCTCAATTTACCAATCCGACCTGCAGTCGGACGGATTTCTGAAGTAAAATAAAAGTATGAAGAACACACGGACAAATAATAATTGCAGAGTTGTCGTTTCAGATAACCAAGTTGTTATTTCACACCTCCCAATTGTATAAGAACAACCTATTTTGGATTATGAAGGAGGAGCGTGTACCGACGCTCCTCCTTATGATGCCAGCATTTAACGGCGAAATATATAAGTTATACCGCCTAACAAGAGCAGGGTCAATATTACTGCCCAGAGATTTAACCGGCGGGATTCGGCTGTCAGGATATAATCGGCCGGCAGAAAGCGATAGGCATTCAGTTGCCAGGTCAATTTGTCGTTTTCACAATGCGGCGCATTGGTTGAAACAACTTTACCCGGCATGACCAATTCGTATTTGATATGGGGTTCGAACAATTCGAGTACGGCCGATTCAGCATCAGAAAGGGAATCGAGTACCCGCTGATTTTTCCGGTATTCTTCCGAAAAATAACCGGTCCGGAAATACTGATCCAGGAAAGGAGCCAAATTATCCGACCAAAAATCAGATTTATCCTTATTGAGGATAAAAATAGAATCCCGGGCCTGGGACAAACGGCCGCTCCAGAGATTGTCAGGCCTGGAGGCCAGGAAATCCTGAATCACCGAATACTGCATGACAAACAAAGATTTCTTTCCCCAGGTTTCAGCTTTTTCCTGTATCTGTTCCAGGTATTCATACATCTCATAACCATTCATCCCCTGACAGGCAGCAGGATCCCCCTGAAACCAGAGTATCTGCTCTTCGGGTGTCAGGTATTCTCCTAAGGGGACAGGCAGATCCTGCGACGGATAACGGGTATATTTCTCTGAAAAAGTATAGTAGGTATAAAACCACCTGAAAGATTTATTCCATGTGATTTCCGGTTTTATGTTTTTCCATGAACTGTGGTCAAACCGAAAGTTACGGTTCATTTCTTCAACCGAAGCATAGTGACAGGTGGCCACAACTGCCGAAGCAGCTGCAGGACTCTTTAAATGCTGCAATGGCCAAGGCTGTAATCCGCCGCTTACCGAATCATACACCGAGACCTGCCAACCGTCATCCAGGCGGACGGGGAAGGGATTGCGGGCCGTGTCTCCCGCTAAGAAGGCAGAGTCTTTCGTCGTTAACCGGAACTGCCGGAAACAGGAACCGTCCGGGTTTATCCGGGTCAGCATTTCGTAATGTTTGTCACAAGAGCATAATAAAAAAACTAAAAACAGATTGATTATAAAGATACTATTTTTCATGGCTTTGTTTTTTTAAGTTTGACATCCGGGAGCTGAAATAAAATTCTTCCCGCTGTTGTTTTCTGGCTTCCTGCGCCTGCCGGAAAGCGGCATATTGCTTTATCTTTTCCGGTATCGGGGAAGCAGGATCGATAAAGCGGTCCAGCTGTCCGGTTATACCGGCATACGCAGCCTCACGAAGAACCGGAAAGGGTTTCGTTAATTCATAAACGAATAAACCGATCACCATGGCTGCCGCCACTCCGGACAGCATACGGATGATGCCGAACCGGCTGCCGGCTGCCGCATGCTCCGGCAAACGGGTAGCGATATGCTCCATAATCTGCCGGGAGAGTTTTTCCGGGTGTTCCAGGACAGGTTGCATCTCCCTGATTTTTCCGATCGTCCGATCGTATTGTTTATCTGTATTTTCCATTTGCTTTTTATAAGATTTTACTGATTCGTTGACGAATATATTTTCTGGCCAGATATAAATTACTTTTAATTTTTGCACTGCTCATCCCGGTGATTAATTTAATTTCTTCCGGATCTATTCCTTCCAGATCCCAAAGTGTAAACACCAGTTTTTGCTTGGGTGTCAGTTCCCCGGTCAGCCGGGTGATACGAGTTATCAGTTCCTGATTTTCCAAATTTTGTCCGGTATCTTCTTCTACCGGAACTTCCATCGCCTTTTCCTGTTGTCCCGCAGCTATCAAACCGGATTGCCGTCGCTGCTGCCGCATTTGATCGTAACACAAATTTACCGTTATCTTATACAACCAGGTCGTAAACTTCACCTGCGGCTTAAATTGCGCCAGATGCGTCCAGGCCCGGATAAACACTTCCTGTGTTGCATCCCGGGCTTCTTCAGTATTACAGAGCAGGCGGAAAGCAAGCCTGAAGACATAATATTGATATTCGGTAACCAACCGGCCGAAAGCCGCTGTGTCGTTCCCCACGCTTTGCCTGATTAACTGTTGTTCGCGCTCCTGATTCATGTTTTATTATCAATGATTCACAAATGTAACGTCCGAATCGGCGATAAGTCGAAAAAAAAGACAGATTTTATAAAATAATCACAGAAAAGCACCCGCCACATCCGGATCATTTCAGTCCCGGGGTATGATTCATAACTGAACATTCTAAAGCCGGATGACGTATATGAGGGCAAAAACTTATATGATGAAAGCCTATATCTTAATCGCAATTTTTTTCTGTCTGGCGGCAGGATGTCACACTAAAAAAGAAGGACGGGAACAAATGCCGTTACCGGAAATCCCGGTAAATACTCCCCAAACCCGTAATGTTGTGTACAGCTACGAATATCCGGCCTATCTCGAAGCGGAGCAAACTGTAAACCTTGTAGCCCGGGTCTCCGGTTTTCTCGAAAGAGTCGGTTACACTCCCGGCCAGGAAGTCAAAGCGGGGCAAACCCTTTTCATCATTGAACCCAAACCCTACGAGGATCAGGTGAATGCAGCCTTAGCAGGGGTGAATACCGCCGAGTCCCAATTGGCATATGCCAAGGCCTCGTTTGAAAAGATGAAGGAGGCCGTACGTACCAAAGCGGTCAGCGAGATCGATTACCTGCAATCGGAATCTTCTTATAACTCGGCCCTCGCCGATTTGCAAAATGCCAAGGCTCAGCTCAATACAGCCCGTATCAATCTCAATTACTGCTATATCAAGGCTCCTTTCGACGGGAAGGTAACCCGGAATCTGGTAGACCGTGCCAATTTTGTTGCCGGTTCGGTCAGTCCCACAACCCTCGCCACGATGTATAAGGACCGGCAAATGTACGCTTATTTCAATATGGCCTACCCGGAATACCTCAATCTGCCGGCAACCGGCACAAAGCAAGCGACGAACGATTCGCTCCGGTTTCTGACCGTCAGTGATGCCGCCAATCCGCAACACCAATGGAAAGGCCAGCTCGACTATACTTCGCCGAATGTCGACCTGCAAACAGGGACAGTCGGCGTCCGGGCCATTATAGATAATCCGGAACAACAACTGCTGAGCGGCATGTACGTCAAGATACATGTCCCCTACCGCTACGTAAGCAATGCTTTGCTTATCCCGGAAACCTCCATCGGCACAAACCAAACAGGAAGGTTTGTTTATATCCTGGGAACGGACAACCGGGTCGAGCTTAAACCCGTCACCGTCGGTGTGCTCGAACCGGACGGGATGCGCGAAATTGTCAGCGGTATACGTCCCGGCGACCGTTATATTGTGGATGCCCTTATGAGCGTACGCCCCGGCATGCAGATCAAACCTAAAAATAAATGATGTTTTAATTACAGGTTTTAAATTGTTTGTCCAACCGGTTTATTATCAGGATCATTTAATCTAAAACCGGCCATTTAAAATCTATATGCACGTTGCCCCCGATTACGGATTAACTTACGATTTTTCAATTTACACGATTCAAATTCAATAACCAGATCATGATAAGCACTTTCTTTATCAACCGCCCGATATTTGCCACCGTATTGTCGATACTGATCGTCATTGCAGGCCTTGTTTCCCTGAACAGCCTGCCTGTCGAGCAATATCCTTCCATTACCCCGCCGACCGTTGTCGTACGCGCTTCTTATCCGGGAGCCAATGCAACGACGATTGCCAATATGATCGGCACTCCCATTGAACAACAAGTCAACGGCGTCGAAGGAATGCTTTACATGTCGTCCTCATCTTCCAGCACCGGCTCTTATCAACTGACCATTACTTTCGAAGTCGGTACGGACCTCGATATGGCCACCGTCCTGGTTGAAAACCGCGTTAATATCGCTTTACCGACCTTACCGCAGGAAGTTACCAAGATCGGGGTGACGACGACCAAAGAATCGACCAATGTCGTCATGTTTATCTCCCTGACCACCAGCTCTCCCGATTACGACGCCCTTTACCTGTCGAATTATGCCGATCTGAATATCGTCAACCAGTTGGAACGGGTTAAAGGTGTGGGTAATGTCAGTCTTTTCGGTATGGGGAATTACAGTATGCGCATCTGGCTCGATCCCGATCTGCTGGCCATCCGCGGAATCACAGCCGACGATGTCCTTGCGGCCATACAGAGCCAGAATATACAGGTAGCGGCCGGAAGTGTCGGCGCCGAACCGCTGCAACACAAAGAAGCCTACCAATATACACTGGAAACCCAGGGTTTGCTCGTCAATGAAGAAGAGTTCGGTAATATCATCATCAAAGCCTTTCCCGACGGGAAATACCTTCGTATGCGGGACATTGCCGATATTGAGATCGGCCGCGAAACATACAGTACTACCGCCCAATTAAAAGGCGGTTCTGTAGCTGCACTGGCCATCTATCAGCTTCCCGGAGCAAACGCCCTCGATGTTTCCGAGCGGGTAAAAACGGAAATGAACCATCTGGCTACTTATTTCCCGCAGGGTATCGATTATAACGTCACCCTCGATACAACCGAGTTTATCCGGACTTCCATCGCCGGTATTTACAGTACGCTTATCACGGCTTTCATACTCGTACTGCTGGTGATCCTGCTTTTCCTGCAAAACTGGCGGGCGATGCTGATTCCACTCATTGCGATCCCCGTATCTCTGGTCGGTACTTTCACATTTATGAAACTATTCGGGTTTTCCATCAATACGCTGACCCTATTCGGATTGGTACTGGCCATCGGACTGGTGGTAGACGACGCCATTATCATCGTTGAAAACAGCTACCGCCTGATCGAAACCGGGAAATACAATACCGTCAAGGAAGCCGTCAACCAGGCCATGAAAGAAGTGTCGGGCGCTGTTATCGGCATCGTGCTTGTATTGCTGGCCGTATTTATACCCACAGCTTTTATCGGAGGCATCACGGGGCAACTTTACAAGCAATTTGCCCTGACGATTGCCATATCGACGGTTATCAGCGGCTTTAACGCCCTTACCCTGAGTCCTGCACTGTGCGCTCTTTTTCTCAAGCCGAAACAACCGACCCGGTTTTTCCTGTTCAAAGCTTTCAACCGTTTTTTTGAAAAAACAACCAACGGTTACACCTGGGTCATCCGGGGCTTTATGCGTAAATCCATACTTACCCTCATCGTATTTTTCGTTATTTCTTTCTTTGCTTTCTGGGGATTCCTGAAATGGCCGCGTACTTTCCTGCCGGAAGAAGACCAGGGTTATTTCCTGGCTTTTATGCAGCTTACGGATGCCGCTTCTTCTTCACAGACCCAGACAGCCCTTGAAAAAGCCGCCGCCATCATCAACCGCATCGACGGTGTAGAAACCTATATCACGATCAACGGCTTTTCAGTCATGAGCGGTGCCAATGCCTCCAATGCAGCCACCGTTTTCGTCATGCTGAAAAACTGGGACGAACGTAAAGCCCCCGGCATGAGTGCCCAGGCTATTGTCGACAAATTCAATATGCTCGCCCATTTCGAGATACCGGAGGCCCTGACTTTCGCCGTGCTGCCGCCTTCCATCCCCGGATTAGGGGAAAGCAGCGGGTTTGAAGTGATGCTCCAGGATATCAATAATTACGGTCCGCAGGAACTCCAAAAAATGACGGATGAGCTCATGGTAGCCGCCGCACAAACCCCCGGCCTGGCTTCTGTGGAATCGATGTTCAGTGCCGATGTTCCCTTGTATTACCTCAATATCGACCGGAACAAAATAGAAATGATGCAAATCCCGATCAGCAATGTTTTCAACACGCTGACGGTGTTCCTCGGCTCTTCTTATGTCAATAATTTCGTAAAATTCGGCCGCACTTACCAGGTGAAGGTCGAAGGCGCTCCCGACAGCCGGGCCCTGATCGGGGATATCCGCCGGCTGAATGTCAGAAACGCCCAGGGCGATATGATTCCCCTTTCGGCCTTTACTACGGTAGAAAGCCGCGTCGGGGCAGAAAACCTGACCCGTTACAACACCTATACTTCGGCTCTTATCTCGGGCTCTGCCGCTTCCGGTTACAGTTCGGGAGAGGCACTGGAAATTATGGGTAATCTGATCAAAGAGAAGGCCGGCTCCTCATTCGGTTACGAATGGACGTCCATGGCCTATCAGGAAGAAAATTCCAGTTCGAGCACGAGCCTGATATTTATTCTCGCAATTCTCGTCGCCTATCTTATTCTGGCTGCCCAATATGAAAGCTGGACGAATCCGGCCGCTGTCATCATGGGACTCCCTATCGCCCTGCTGGGCGTCGTTATCGGGGTGATGGTGATGAACCTGCCTATCAGTGTATACACACAGATCGGTATCGTCCTCCTTATCGCCCTGACGGCCAAGAACGCCATCCTCATCGTCGAATTTGCCCGCGATTACCACGCCGCCGGCAAATCCATCAACGAAGCCGCACTGGAAGGGGGCCGTGTCCGCCTGCGCCCGATACTGATGACCTCCTTTGCCTTTATCCTCGGTACCTTCCCGTTGGTTATCTCCTCCGGAGCCGGAGCCGCCAGCCGCATCTCCCTCGGTATCGCCGTTTTCGCCGGCATGCTTATGACCGCCCTCGTCGGTACCCTGTTTATCCCCAATTTCTACAAACTTATGCAGGAACTACAGGAAAAATTCACCCGCAACAAAAAAACGCCGCCGGACACCAATTCTGTGATCTGACCCCAGGCAGCCGGTCGCAAGATCAGCCCCACGATCACACCTAATAAACAGCCCCTCCGGTTTTTCAAACTTCCGGGGGGCTGTTCGGTTCTGACTTATATTACAAATCTACCGACTTATTTAATATTTTTATAATCATTCGGATTACAACTTATTAAATCTTTGAGATGTATAACTAATTATAAATATCGATTTATACGATAAAATATACGGTTCTTATTTCACCGTGTACTTTCGATATGTTCCAATAGTTTTTCCAGGACAGGATCGCCGCCTTTCATATATTCCGAGGCAACGAAAGGAATCTCTATATCCGGATATACCTGACCGTCCGGATTGCGGGTGTATTCATCGAGTTCTATTGTTGAGATACTTACTGTGGCGTAAGGATTACTGCTCCACGGCAGATGAGTTATTTCCCCGTATTTCAAAGCATTGTGCAAAAGCGGAACACCGGCCAATTTTGCAGAACCGTTATATTGCAAAATATTGGCAAATGTTGCGGCCTGTGATCCCGTATCTTCGCTTATTAATACGTAAATATTCATATTCTGGTATTTCTCTTTATTCAAAGGAAATGATTTAACAAAATACCGTTCAGGCAAATTAATCAATTGCCCCATCCTGTCTTCCGTAAGAAAATCATAATCTTTAATGGTATTTGGAGACACCCGTAATCTGACATTTTTTAAATAAACGACCGTGTCCTTATTAACGAGCAACGACATTAACTCATCGAAATCGCTTCCACTGCCTCCCCCATTTTTTCGTATATCAATGATCAGGTTCGGATAGCCTATTTTTTTCAAACGCTTAATAAAAGAATGCAGGTCTTTAATGATACTTTTATTATACCTGAAAGCCGGAATACTGAAATATCCGGTTTTATAGTCTGCCCATATTTTCTTTTGATTTTCAGAGATTTTATTTTTTAAATAATGATCGTAAGTTATTCCTTCCGTATGAATATTCAGTATTTGATTCTGACGTTGAGTTTTAACCGTATAGCCGGGACTATAAGCATAGTGATAATAAGCCTGATAAACAATAAACGGAGAATAACGGTTCGTATACGTGTACTTTATAAATTCCTCAACAGGCGTATTATTAATCTCTAAAATACGATCTCCTTTATGGAATTTTTCATCATATGAATGATCAATGATAATGGTATCGTTTATATTAATAATATCCCAAGGCAATATCGGTATTTTATCAGAATTCGCTCTATTGTTTTTCGTGATAAACCAAGGGATTAACGGACGGAAATGAGGATCTTCAAATTTCAACCGATCAAAATAAGGTTTAAAAGCATATAATGATTCCGTTAAATTAAGCGTGTCTTTCTTCATTCTGGAAATCACTATCCTTCGGATAGAATCCCTTTCCGATATCGACAAACTCTCAAAAAGATGAGGATGTATTACATCTTTTGGAAAAGCTGTTATTACAGAATCCGGGGAAAACAGCCGGGAATAAGGATTCACCAACACCTCCGGATAAGCCTCAACAAGATCATACCCCCGGAAATCCTGCCCCATACCCCAATTAAATACCCCCAATAAAATACACGATAACCCTATTGATTTTAACATATTTCAAATAAAAATTAAATCCGGTTTTGTAATATCAATTATTCATGATCAATATCAAAAAAGTGTCGTTTCATCTAAATTATACATAGAGCATTGCTTTATATCGTTACAGTCTAAATATGAATAAAGCTCTGTTTTTCACCACAATATTTATAAAATCAGTGAGTTTAAGAATACGTATTAAAACGATTTATTGTCGTTTATCAACGAATTACTTATCTCATATCCTTTGATATTTGTTTACAAATATATAAAATTGAGAAAATAGTATTCCATTTTATTACTAATAAATAGAATATTTTACCGATATTCAATATATGTAACGAATATTTTTGTTTATTGTATTTGTCTCTTTACATTTTTTTATATATCTTGCCTCCGTCTGTATGTCAGGTCGGTTGGACAGCCTTTGTGGTACGTCTTAAAATAGGATTCGATTTTTATGTTTAAGGATAACGATAAACCGGAAACGCCCAACCGATAAACCTTTTTGTTAAATCAAAGCAGCTCACCGGGAAGCAATCATACAAACCGATTTTAAACCTGTTGAAGCTAACATCGAAGTATTTGCGTGGCAATAAACGATCGTAAGATCGTCGGATAAATTTTTGACAGACAGATTCAGGTAAACACACCTTTGGCAGTAAGGTTTAAGGCCTGGCAGAGTAACCCAAAATTTAACGTTCAGCAAGTGTTACCCCTGCTTTTGTTAAAGGTAGCGCCGCAAAATTACCGATAACCGATTTGAATTTTTCCCTGTGTTGTTCATTCGCCTTTACAGGTATTATCGGACGAATTGGAAAAATTACCACCGGGTAGTCCGGTGATGCAATTAAAACGAAATATGAAGGATCAGGTACTCATAGGGCACGATTTCAATTGTCATACGATAAATCCAGCAATTGAATGAACCCCGATAATAATTAATACAATGAAAAAATATAAGTACATCACTTTTTTAATTCTCCTATTGCTAATCGCACTTCTATTAAGAATAATCCTAAATCAGCATACCTGCGAAACGGTATACCGGATACCGATGTACGGATTTTGTTATATGTTACTCGCATTAAGTCGCATAGGCCATAAAATCAGCTTGCTGTATATCTGTACGTCGATCGCAACGTTAATTGAAGTTGTAGATTTTGCCACCGGAGGTAATTATTTACATTTAGCTGTCATTATGGGGACTCTTGTTCTAAATACGGGGATATATGTATTTATCGTTAAAAAGCTCAAACAACCTTCCACTTTATAATCCAATGTATAATATTCATCGTTTAAAGGAAATCATAGGCAAAGCGAACATGATTCAATTTTGCCTTATCGTGTTGATTGCGGTTAATCTGACAAAAGCCATTGTTCATTTACCTTTTAAAATACTCCGAATAAATGATATACAGTTTAATGAACCATTAATAAATCTGGAAAAACCCGTTTTAACCGTCGATCTGTTGTTAGATATTTTAGTATTTGCACCTATTATCGAAACGGCATTGTATCAGACACTTATTTTTAAATTTACGAAATGGTTGAATTTTAACGATATCACTATTGTACTGATTTCAGCTGTATGCTTCGGTCTGATGCATGACTACAGCCTGTTTTATATGATCAGCACCTTTTTTACGGGAAGTATTCTGATGTACACCTATATTTTAAGGGCAAAATATCGCAATAAACCGTATTGGTCTATAACCTTAGCTCATTCTACTATCAACGTTCTTGCTTTACTTATGCTATTGGTATTTGAAATATTGTAAATAATGATCATCGGGATAAAGCAATACGACATGACGTTTTCTTATCCGATCGTACTTTGATTTTTTAACAGCAGTGAGCATTTCGATATGCCGGTTTTGTTCCTTTTGCATTCGACACGTTTTAAAAGTAAATCTATTGCACAATGTATAATCGTTTAAAAAAAATCATAGGCAAAGCGAACATGATTCAATTTTGTCTTATCGTGTTGGTTGCGGTTAATCTAACAAAAGCCATTGTTTACTTGCCCTTCAAAATGTTTCAATTAGAGGATATTCAGTTTAGAGAAGAACTAATAAATCCCGAACAACCGACCTTAACCGTTACGATATTAATATCGGCTTTGATTTTAGCACCTATTGTTGAAACGGCATTATTTCAGACACTTATTTATCAATTAAAAAAATGGTTGCATTTTAACAATATAACTATCGTCTTAATTTCATCTGTATGTTTCAGTCTGATACATAATTTCAGCCTGCTTTATATAATCAGCACCTTTTTTATAGGAAGCATTCTGATGTACACATATATTTTAAGGTCGGAATATAACAATAAACCGTATTGGTCTATGACCTTGGCTCATTCTACTCTCAACGCTTTTGCTTTATTTATGCTATTGATATTTGAAATATTGTAAGGCTAGCGGAGATTCATTTATTCGGACATGTTTTATCAGCAATGGTCAATTATACAAGTATACTTTTTATGAATCAACAGGAAAAAATCAAATAATTCTTTGCGTTTATTTTACACCCTTCAAATGTGCTTCGTATGCCGGGAGCATGAGTATCATATCTTTGTCTTTCCGGGCGATTTTCAATGCCTGACGGTAGCAGCGGCGAGCCGCTTTCAGTTGTTGCCGGCGTTCGTACAGTTCACCCAAGCTATCGTATAAGTTCGCAGCAGAAGGATAGTAATTCTTATAAAAACAAATGCTTTTACCCAGCTATATCCAATCTCCGTTTAATTGAAACGATAGGCGGCTATTCTCAATTCCTTATGGGATTTAAACGGTTTAGAGGGTTTCAGGTGTTTTGCCAGATATTTGTATATATCGTAGCGGATTTCGGTCGCGGTTCTGATGTCGATCCGGTCAAAAGAATGCCCGCCGGGCATATCCTGAAATATCTTGTAATCAAATTGCTTTCCTTCTGCTTTCAGGGCCCTGATCATATGTTCTACTTCGATAACATTCACATCGTCGTCATTCGTATTCGTATAGATCAATACCGGGTCTTTCAGCTTGTCGGCATGCCACACCGGAGAACGCCTTTTGTATTCTGCAATATCACCCCTGGCGCTTTTCCCGATGTCCCGCCTGAACATTTCCCGGTAACCATCTTCGGCATATCCCATCCGCATGATAACATCGCAAACAGGTACTCCCGCAAACCCACATTTATACACACCGGGATAGGTCATCAGATTCATCAGCGTAATCATTCCTCCGTGACTCCAGCCTATAATCCCAATCCGGTTTTTATCCACGAAACTATAATTTTCAACCATATATTGTCCGCTCTCGTAAACATCCTGATTTTCCAGACCACCGTAATCGATGTTTTTATACGTCCCGGCACCATACCCGGTACTTCCCCGGTATTCGGCCGCCACTACAATATACTCCTGGGCCACTAATTCCCGGACAATATGGGCATAATAGGTCGAAAAATCCGCATGTACTCCGCTATGGGCAAAAACGATCAAAGGATATTTTTTGTCCGGATCAATACTTTTCGGAACAAATACATACGCCCAGAACTTCAACGGGTTATTCACACCCATAGCTGTGGGATTGGACGGATTGGCCTTAGGCGGACCACACAGATATACTTTATCGACATAGGCCACGTCCCCCACCTTGTTATACCACAGGACATCATCCACTTTCTTCATTACTTCTTCAAAAGAACGTGAAAATCCGGTATGATCGGCATTCAATGTCCGCAACTGCTTCGCCACATCTACCTCACCGGCTTGAGCCAACACGGTAAGATGTCCGGTCCATAATAAACTTACAATAAACAAAAAACCATAATATTTCATCTGCATAATTCAAATGAAGTCCCTCGACTTATTTAATATTTTCGTAATCTGCCCGATTTCAGATGATCGACATTCCTAAAATGTATACCTAATTACGAACGATTACTTATTATAAAATACACATTTTATTATCCTTGCTTCCGGGATATCCACGGTAATCCGTAAAACTTTCCGTCCATACCCGGCAAATTTTCAAAGCTGTACGACCGGTTCTTTTCCTTTAGCCTTGTATTGCCGACCGATCTATCAGATTTACAACAAATATAAATATTTTCACGTATTTTTCAACTTTTTTAATCAATAAGTCGGCCAAATAAAAACATCACGATTTTTCTGCATGACTCTGTCACCTGATTTCCTTACTCACAGAAATATCCGCATCCGGTAAGAATCTGTCCGGATTTTGGATTCATATCTCAGCTATCCGCATTGTCATTATTTTCATGTGTAAATAAAAACCGTCAGAAAAAAAGCATGAATATCAATGCATTATCCTCCTGTTTTCATATATATATCCGGAAAAGAAGTTTTTTGTTCCTATTTGTGTAAATTTCCGTCCCTTTTCGTGTAATATATTTGTTGTATAATCGTCTTGTATACGATGACGGAGAAAGAGTTCAATACATCGATTTTACCGCTGACACACGACATTTTTACTTTTGCGGTACATCTGACGGGCGACCGGTCCGGAGCTGCGGATATTACCCAGGATGTGATGTATAAACTGTGGGAGATGCGCCAGGAGTTACGCAAGGTGCAAAATCCCAAAGCATGGGCTTTGAAAATCACACGCAATTTATGCCTCGACATTCTTAAAAAACAAAAACCGTTATATGATGAAGAACAGATGTACAAAAACAGCGGTTACGATCACGACCTGCTCCGGTCACTGGAAGATAAAGAAACGGCGGCATTGGTAAAGCAGATCATCGATACCCTTCCGGACAACCAGCGGGAGGTTGTCATTCTCCGGGAGATCGAAGAGATGGAATACAATGAGATTGCAGAAATCACCGGCCTCGGCCTGAACAATATACGGGTGCTGTTATCCAGGGCCCGCACCAAAATCAAAGAGATTCTGGTAAAACAATACAGTATTTCGAAATACGAATGATTATGGATAATATACAGGATATATTAAAACGATATTACCGGGGAGAGACGACCCTCGCAGAAGAAAGATACCTCAAAGAAGAGTTTCGCCGGGGCCATCTGACGGAAGAACCGGCCTTATCCACCGGTCCGGTTCAGGAGAGCCTGCCCGAAGGTTTATATGCCGGCATACGGCAAGGCATACGGAAGCGACGGCAAAAACACTTCCGGCAATTATATCTGACAGCCGGAAGCATCGCCGCTATGCTGGTACTGATTATTTTTGTCAAAGGTTCGTTTAGGCCGGCACTTCCATCCGATCTGCAAGTTACGGACAATATAAAGCGTGAGCGTTTCGAAAATGCTTTACGCACCATCGGTAATATATTGGAAGAGGATCGCCCAAATGAAAAAGTATTGTACGAAGATCATAAACTGATCATTGCCATCGAATAACAAACAATTAAATAAGAATTGCCATGAAAAAAGTATTATTTATTCTCGTTGCAGGCATGCTTCTTCCCTTTTTCAGCCATGCCCAGGTTCATAAGCTCATGTCGGCTTATGAAGGAAAAGACGGTGTAACCATTACTCACCTGGATAAAAATTTGTACGGCCTGTATAAAAAGAAAAATCTCTCGCCGGCAGCAGAAAAGTTATTAAAAGATTTGAACGAAGTCAACATTCTTTCGTTTGATCTGGTACGCAATACAACATGGACAGCCGACGGTATTACCGGCAAATTTACCGACGAACTGAAAAAGAAGGGGTATACTCTGGTAAAAAGTGCCACCACCAACGACAGCAAACAATTTATTTATTCCAAGAATGCGGAAGATAAATTATCGGATCTGGTTGTCATCAATCAGGAAACGAAAAACAATCTGGAAATCATTGAACTACGGGGTAATATCCAGGCAGAAAATATCGCTTTGCTTTCCCGGGCTTTAAATATCAAAGGGCTCAACTCCTTGTCGGCCCTGAATCCGAACAATGAAAAATACACATCTTATCTGCAATCGTTCAATTACAACACGATGTCCTCTGAAGAGGTTAAAAAGCAGGCGGAAGAAATGAGAAAGCAAGCAGAAATCATGAGAAAAAAGGCAGAAGAAATGCGACGGAATTTCAATATGGGAACAAATTTCAACTTCAACTTTTCGGGGGATGATTCGACTTTTTTTAACAGGCTTGGAACTATGGATTCTATTTTCAATACCATAGGTTCGGGATTCAGCACAATGGGCAGCTTTTTCGACCAATTGGGCAGTAATATCGGAGATTTTGGAAATACGATCAGTACAATGGGCAGTTCCATACAGATTACAGAAGATAACGGTAAAACCAAAATCAAAATCAACACGAAAAATCTGGATATCATTTATATTGTCGACGGCATCAAATTTGAAGGAGAAGAGATCACCATGCCCGAACAAATCAAATACGTGAATCTGGTCAACGATAAAAAAGACAGCCGCAAATCTTACCTTATCGTCACATCCGACAGCAGATTAGGTGATTTCATTTCACTAAAAGACAATACACTACGTTTCAAATACGATAATCAGGATTTCAAATACAATCTTGCCAAATCCGACAAGCCTTTGCTATGGCTCAACGGAGCGGCAGCAGCGGATTTTTCCGGTGTCGATATCGCCAATATCCGCCAAATCCGCCCCATTACCCAAGCAGAAAAAGAAACCGGATACTATAAAAGTGCCGAAGTGTTTATTACGACAAAATAAAAAAAGGGAAACGAGTTTACCCCGTTTCGGACAACACCTTCGACATCGTATAAAACAGCAGGTTTAAAATTGTAGATTTACGATTTCAGATTAAATAAATCCGACGACGAATTCCATTATTAAGCAATTTTAAATCTGCCAGATTCACTTACTCAAAAGTCCTAAAAATGAAAAAACTCCTCTCAACAGCCATAATTATCTGCACGGTATTTGCCGCTATAGCACAAGATTATCGTTCTGTGGATTCCCTATTGTGTGAGATATACCGGAAAGACCAGCGTGTCAGAGCCAATTTCGAAACCGTATTCACAGGCAAGCTTCCACAGGACAGTGTACTTAAATTCGTACAGACAATGCACAATACCGATCAAGAAAATCAAGCCGTGATCTATAAACTTCTGGATGAACAAGGATGGCCCGACAACCTGTCACCATTAGCCAATCAAGCTATCTTTTTAGTTGTCGATCATGGAAATATTACAGATCAACAAAAGTATTTTCCCCTGATCGAGCAACAGGTAAAGAAAGGCAATCTGGACAAAAGTTCGTGTATGACATTATACGACCGCATCTTAATGCACACAGGAAAAAAACAAATTTACGGCACTCAAACTGTCAGTTATACAGATAAACAGACCGGAGATCAGGTGTTCTATCTGTGGCCGGTAGAAAATCCTTCCCGGCTAGACTCGTTACGGAAGGCGATAAACCTACCCCCGATCGAACAGTACCTGGAAGTGTTCAAGCAACGAGGCATGCATGTCATCTGGGACAAAGAACTGACAATCGACGAAATCCAGAAAAAAAAGACAGGCTTATAAGTACATGCATACAAATCCGGTTTTAATCGCCGGATTTTCTTTTACGATTCCCGGCAAACAGTTTCCAGACACAAACAGAACCGGATAAACATACAAATTTGCCCGGGTATACAAAGTAAACCCGGGCAAAATCCAAGCCCCTTCAGGACTCTATAAATATTCAGCCTAAATATTCTTTTCCAAAATTATTTTTTTTGTTCATCCTTCTTTTTTGTAGTAATAATAATTACACCGTTTTTTCCTTTCTCTCCATATATTTTTATAGCCGATTCATCCTTCAGTACTGTGATTGTCTGAATATTATTCGGATCGGCTATTTGGGATATATCTTTTACGGATTCCGGCTGAATAACATCGTCTATCACATAAAGCGGCTGGCTTCCGGCAGACATCATTTTCAGGATTGGCTCTCCCCTATCAGACCTAACTGTAAAACTACCCGTCACGATGATCTCATCGACTTTTCCGCTTAAAGAGAAATTAACCGGAATCATAAAATCATAAGGAACGGCTTTCCCTCTTTGCCGGGCAGGAGTCCAAGCGGGCATCATTTTCACTACCCGTAATGCTTCCTTGTCCAATAACGGATCAACGCCTGTCACTACCTGGGGGTCGATAATTTTCCCTTGCTCATTCACTCTGAAACCGACCATCACTTCTCCGGTGATACCTTTTTGCTGGGCCTCCTGCGGGTATTTTACATTTTCGAGCAGAAAAGCTTTAAGGGCTACATCTCCGCCCGGAAATTGAGGTGTACTTTCCACAACCTCCATCACTTCATCTTTTATCTTTGTCTTTTTCTTTGCAGTATAAGCAACAACTTCCACCCGGTCCAGGACTTTAGCTTCCGGTTGCAATTCAATGACCAGATCAGCCTCTTTACCGTCATCCACAAAATTGTCGGCCTTGACTTCTATAGTTCTTCTCCCGACATAACTCACAACGATTGTCTCTCCCTTATTCAATTCCAAAGTAAAATTACCTTTCTTGTCAGTAGTCGTTCCGTAGCTGGTTCCCTTTACCAAAACAATAGCACCTGTTACCGGAGTCTTACTTTCATTTAAAACTGTGCCTTTCACCTGAATTTTCTTATCTGTTTGCGGTTGCCGGGCGATCACTTCCCGGGCAACTGCCTTTTCCGGAAGCAAACGTGCTAAAGCCTGTACATTACTGGACATAACCAACAGTCCGGTGACAGGCACCAACAGAGCATATTTTAAAAGTCCCGCCCGCGATGTTTTTCTTTTATTCATCATGATAATCCGTTTTTTTAACTGTGAAACATTGAAATTATTTACGATTTGTGCTGCAGCCGATTGATGCGATAAACGCAGTAAATGATATTGATAATTTTTCCGGTTATATCCCGCCTCCATGACATCCTGATCCGCCAGAAATTCCAGATTCTGGCGAATCTCATGCCTTAACAACCACACCGCCGGATTAAACCAAAAAACAATGCATACAAACTCACTCAACAGCATATCCAGGGAATGTTTTTGGGCGACATGTGCTTTTTCATGAGCCAGAATTTCCTGCATCTCCCGAAGCGTATAATCGTCCGGATGCATAAAAATCCAATGGCAAAAAGAAAAAGGAGCAATTCCGCTACCGGGAGAAACAACGGTTGTTCCCAGACAATCCAAACGTTTCCCCAATCGGATAAAACGCCAGATATACCATAATTGCACCAACATCCGTACGCATAAAAACAAGGCCCCTGCCAGATATATTCCCCACAATATCCGTTCCCACGTCAGTACAACAGCCTGCTCCTGCGGTAATACGGAAAAAGCGATGTGCTGAATATCCATTGCATAACGAACCAGCACAACCTGCTGTTCTTCTTTTATCCAACTTGCAATATCGATAAGAGGGTAAACAAAGGATAATCCCAGGACCGTTAACAAACAAGCCCGTTTTATCCCAAGAAAAGTGTCTTTCCCGAAGACCAAACGGCAAAATAACCAAAATACCAACAATGCGATATTCACTTTCAAAATATAGACATACAAATTATCCATAATGCCTTCTTCATTTTAAATTCCGGACCTTAACCAACATTCCCGATTGTAGATTTCAGATTAAATAAATCCGCCATCGGATCCTTTTGCCAAGCAATCTAAAATTTACAATTTCTATGAATGTCATTTCAGATCGTTCCAAACCGATCTTTTTACACTCCTGTCCCGGTCCGGGATATCCTATTCCTTCTCTATTAAATCTATAATCTCTTTCAGCTCTTCAGTCGAAATCTTTTGTTTCTTCGCAAAAAATGCAACCAGCTCCTTATATGAATTGGCAAAATAGTTGCGCACGACTCCCGACATAAATTTCGTCTTATATTCATTTTCTTCGATCAAAGGCCGATAGGCATAAGTATTGCCGTAACGCTTACTTTCCACATATCCTTTCTTTTCCAAATTCTTCACGATGGAAGCCACTGTCGTATAGGGCGGACGCGGTTCTTCCATCTGCATCAGGAAATCCTTAATTACTCCTTCTTTTACTTGCCAGATAATCAGCATAAGTTCTTCTTCCTGAAATGTCAATTTTTCCATCATCCTGATTTTTGTTTACGATTATATCGCAAATCTACGAATATTTCGTAATAAAACAACTGTCAAGCGGAAATTTTTTATTTTTCTCAAAAAATACCCTGAAAAAAATTGCCTGAAAATTCCGGTTCAGGAATTCCCAGGCAATACCGATATTAAGATCAGTGAAAATTATTCAACGACAGTAATCCAACCGAATTTATCCGGTTCGTCTCCGTATTGGATGGCACGCAAACGGTGGTACAATTTTGTACTCCATTCTCCGGCTACATCCGGTTTTCCGAAACGGATGCTCTTATTGTTTTCCAGATCATCGATCTGGCTGATCGGACTGATGACAGCAGCGGTTCCACATGCTCCTGCTTCTTCAAAAGTTTCCAACTCTTCTACCGGAATATGACGGCGTTCTACTTTCAATCCCATATCTTCGGCCAACACCATCAGGCTGGCATTGGTAATGGAAGGTAAAATCGTATGGGAATACGGAGTAATATACAAACCGTTCTTTATACCGAAGAAGTTAGCCGGACCACATTCGTCGATGTATTTCTTTTCTTTCGAATCGAGGAATATAGCCGTTGAATAGCCTTTTTCATGGGCCACAACACCTGAGCGCATTCCGGCTGCGTAATTTCCTCCTACTTTGATATGCCCCGTTCCATTGGGAGCTGCACGGTCGTATTTCCGTTCCAACATCACTTTCGTCGGTTTGAAACCTTCTTTAAAATAGGGTCCTACCGGAGCAACAAACACCACAAACATATATTCTTTAGCCGGAGCAACCCCCATTTGCGGGCCTACACCGATCAAAAGCGGACGAATGTACAGGCTGGCACCTGATTCATAAGGCGGAACAAACTCTTCATTTGCCTTGATCGCTTTGACTACTGCTTCTGTAAACAATTCGACAGAAGGAGCCTGCATCATCACATAATCTGCAGAATTCTGCATCCGTTTTGCATTCTCTTCACAACGGAACAAACGGATTTTACCGTCTTTGCCTCGGAAAGCTTTCATACCTTCAAAAGCTTCCTGTCCATAGTGGAGACAAGTTGAAGCCATGTGTATACTCAACATCTCCGAATCGCTTATTTCCGGAGCGCTCCATTTGCCGTCTTTATAATAACAGCGTACATTATAATCTGTCTTAGAATAACCGAAAGACAAATCTTTCCAATTCATGTTTTTCATTGTTGTAATATTTAAATTCTAACCAGTAAAACCAATATTAATTGTAAATTGTAAATTTTAGATTGTAAATTTTAAATTGTCTGAACAAAGGGGGTCGTCGTCGGATTTATGAATCCCAAATCGTCAATCTAAAATTTACAATTTATCTATGTATTATTAAAATAATCGGCTTGCCTTTTTATTTTACCAATGTCATTTCATCGATCAGGTTTTTCGCACCGGCATATTTATCGATTACGAAAAGCACATAGCGCATATCTACATTGATACACCGTTGCAGGTTTTCCTCAAAATCGATATCTCCGGACATCGCTTCCGAGTTACCGTCGAAAGCCGCTCCGATCAGTTCGCCGTTCGCATTGATTACGGGTGAACCCGAATTACCTCCGGTAATATCATTGTCTGTAATAAAACAGGTTACGACATTGCCTTCGCCGTACTGACCGAAATCTTTTGCCTTATAAAGTTCCTTCAATCTGTCCGGTACTTCGAATTCGCCTCCTTTCGGGCCTTCCTTTTCCATCACGCCGGTCAGGGTCGTATAATAGTCATAGAACACGGCATCCCGCGGTTTGTAACTTTTTACCTTTCCATAAGTCAGACGAAGCGTTGAATTTGCATTCGGAGCCATAACTTTGTCCGGTTCCATCTGCATCAGCCCCCTCACAAACAAACGGTTGTTTTTAGCGATGCTTTCCTTCATATCGTTCATGTAGGCCGAAAGTTTGATCCACATTCCGATGTAAGAGGTGCCGGCCTGATAAGCCAAATCTTTTTTCAATTTTTTACAATTCGGCTTATCGATGAATGCATCCAAAGCTTTCTCATTCATAAATACGGAGGTGTGAAGCATGTCCCGGGCAAATTCTTCATAATTTCCTTTGTATTTCTTATTGATCATTTCGATAATCTCCGGTTTCAGATCGGGGTCCACATTTTCATCGTACATTTTAAACAATGCAGCAAATAAGCGGGCATCCAGTTCGGCATTATAATCCTTAAAAAACTCCTGTGCACTTTCTTTCAGGGATTTCCGGATTTCTGCTTTTTCTTCCGCAGTAGTTTCCTTATCACACAATTTCTCAAGTTGTCCGGCAAAAGCATAAGCTGTCTTATGGGCTTCCGGTCCTCCCAGTGCTTCGAATAAATAAGTCTGAGCCTCGGCATAACTCCGGATATCCTTAAAGTTTTTCTCCAACTCGGGCAATACATTACCGTATTGAGCCTTACGGGCAGGATCGGCATTTACCCAAGCTGTAAATTCCGCCTCTATCTCCTTTTTATTTCCCATCGTATTCAATTGCTCCAGCGCTTTGTTCTGTTCGTAAGAATATTTCCAGTAATTGGCACTGCTGGCATGTTTTGAAGCATACTGGATACGCGTTTTCGGACTCTTATCCATCTCTTCTTTCATGATGCGTAAAGCTTCCGTACGCACTTTATAACGAATGGCATTGGTGGCATCTATCGTATTTTGCAAGCTATAGCTGGTAGCAAAGCGGTCTGTCGATCCCGGGAAACCCATAATCATTGCAAAATCACCATCCTGAACGCCTTTCAGGGATATCGGCAAATGGTGTTTCGGTTTCAAAGGAACATTATCTTTCGAATATTCCGCGGGACGACCGTCCGGACCGGTATAGATACGGAACATGGAAAAATCACAGGTGTGGCGCGGCCACATCCAGTTATCGGTATCTCCGCCGAATTTACCCATGCTCTGGGGAGGAGCACCCACTAAACGAACGTCTTTGTAAATGGTATACAAAAAGAGGAAAAACTGATTTCCTTCAAACATAGAAATTACCTGACCGCTCAAATCGGTACTGTCGGTAGCTTCTTTCACGATCACTTTGTAGATGCTATCGAGGGCAACGTCTCTTTCCATTGCGCTCATATTGTCGTTTAATACGGCATTTACCCGGTCGGTTACGTCTTCCATTCTTTCCAGGATAGAAGCGGTTATACCCGGATTGGTCAATTCGTCTTCCATTTTATAAGCCCAGAAACCATCGGATAAATAGTCGTGTTCTACCGATGAATGTGCCTGAATCGCACCAAAACCGCAATGATGGTTGGTAATCATCAGACCCTGGTCCGATACGATTTCTCCGGAACAAAAATGACGGAACGGCCGGCCGATATTTCCCAATCCGACGATTGCATCTTTAATCCCGGGCTTGTTTACAGAATAAATATCTTCGGCGCTTAATTTGAAGCCCATTTGCTGCATTTTTTCAATGTTCTGCTGTTTTAACAACGACAACAACCACATCCCCTCATCAGCCCGAACCATTGAAACCGTAAGCAACGTCAAAATAACAATCAGTAATCTTTTCATATTTCTCTTTTTTCCTGTTTTTTAATATTAATTTGTAACTTTAGCACTTATATAACTGCAAATATATAATTAAATCGTTTGAAAAAGAATTATTCCTAACGTTTTTCAAGAGATAATAAACGAAGAATAATTACAGTAGCATAAAGTTACAAATCTATAAAATCAATCGGAGAACTTTACTTATTTAAATTCCGGAAACTGAAAATTATCTTATTTTTGTATCCGATAAATGCATTCCGGCGTAGCTCAAATAAGCCTGACTTTGCATTCAGAAAACAAAATGACAGCAGAAAAACAAAACATCAGGGAAATCACGACGGAGGAGATTGCTCAATTCCTGACTTCAAAAGGAGAAAAAGCCTTCCGCGCCAAACAAATCCGGCAATGGATCTGGCAGAAAGGAGTACATAGTTTCGATGAAATGACCAATTTGCCTAAAAGCACACGGGAGTTGCTTGCCGGGCAATACATATTCGATTCTCTTACGGCCGACCGCATTCAATCGGCAACAGACGGTACGACCAAAACAGCCTGGCGCCTGCATGACGGGAATTATGTGGAAAGCGTACTGATTCCCGGCAACGACCGCTATACGGTTTGTGTATCCTCTCAGGCAGGCTGCCAATTAGGATGCAGTTTTTGTGCGACAGGTACTTTAGGCTTCAAGCGGAATCTTACTCCGGGAGAAATATTCGATCAGGTCGTTGCTGCCCGGGAAGAAGCGGAGAAACGGGAATCGCAGTTATCGAATATCGTCTTTATGGGCATGGGCGAACCTTTGATGAATTACGACAATGTACTCCGGGCTATCGACCGGATTACAGCGGAAGACGGCCTGGCCATGTCGCCTTCCCGCATTACCGTTTCCACAGCCGGTATTCCGGACAAAATCCGGCAACTGGCAGACGATGACGTACGTTTTAATCTGGCCGTTTCCTTACATTCCGCCCGTGAAGAGATCCGGAGTAAGCTTATGCCGGTAAACCGGGCTCACTCCCTGGCAGAACTGGCAGAAAGCCTGAAATATTTTACAGGCAAAACAGGCATCCGCCCCACATTCGAATATCTGTTACTGGCAGGAATAAACGATTCATTGGAGGATGCGAAGGTTTTAGCAGCTTATTGCCGTCAATTTCCCGTAAAAATCAACATTATCGAATACAATGCCGTAGAAAACTCCCCGTTTCGCCACAGCCCTGAGAAACAACGGGACAGTTTTATCCGTTTTCTCGAGTCCTGTAATATGATCGTCAATATCCGGCGCAGCAAAGGAAAAGACATCGATGCCGCCTGCGGACAGTTAGCCAATAAAGCCAATAAAAAGAAATGATTATGTATATCTTATCCGCAATACTCCTGTTGCTGAATGTTTTTATCATCGCATTACTCTTGCGTAAAAAGAACGATCATGCGACAGCCGAATTGTCTTCTTTGCGGGAAGACATCGGCCGGCTGGAAAAAATCATACGGGAAGAGTGCCGCTATTTATTGGAAAACCATTCCAAAACAGCCCGCGAGAACCGCGAAGAGCTTGCGAAATCGTTAGGAGCTTTCCGAACGGAAAATGCTGAAAGCTTAAAGCATATTGCCGAACAAAATTTTCAATCACTGGAAACTGTCCGGCGGACTCTTGATTCGTCTTTCCAGGAATTCCGGAAAATATTTACTGAAAACATACAAAGTTTCAATGAGCTCCAACGGGAAAAATTCGGAGAGTTGAGTAAAAAACAAAGCGAACTGCTGCAATCCACGGAAAAACGCCTGGATGAAATGCGGTCGACTGTAGACGAAAAACTTCAGAAAACACTGAACGAACGTATCGGCCAATCGTTTGAAATGGTAAGCAAGCAACTCGAACATGTACAGAAAGGCTTGGGTGAGATGCAATCGCTGGCCCAGGATGTCGGGGGGCTGAAAAAAGTACTGGGAAATGTCAAAATGCGCGGTTGTATCGGGGAAGTCCAGTTGGAAATGTTGCTGGAGCAGATTCTGGCACCGGAACAATACGAAGCCAATGTAAAAACCAGAAAGGGATCGGATACGCTTGTCGAATTTGCCATTAAGTTGCCGGGTAAAGACGATAGCGGTAATTGTGTGTACCTTCCCATCGACGCCAAATTTCCCAAAGATGCATACGAGCAGCTTCAAAATGCTTACGATTCAGGAGATACGTCAGAACTGGACGCGGCTTCCCGAAACATCGAGCAAACCATAAAAGCGATGGCGAAGGACATCCATGACAAATACCTGGACCCGCCTTATACAACAGATTTCGGAATCATGTTTTTACCGTTCGAGTCTATTTACGGCGAAGTGGTCCGCCGGGCCAGCCTGTTAGAGCAGCTTCAACGCGATTACAAAGTGATTGTAACCGGTCCGACCACCCTGGCTGCCATTCTCAACAGTCTGCAAATGGGATTCCGTACGTTGGCCATCCAAAAACGGAGCAGTGAAGTCTGGAAGGTGTTGGGTGCCGTTAAAACCGAATTCGAAAAGTTCGGAGGCATGCTCGAAAAAGCCCAGAAAAATATACAAACGGCCAATAACCAGATCGAAGAAGTGATGGGCAAACGGACACGGGCTATACAACGGCATTTGCGCAATGTAGAAGCACTTCCGCAAAGCGAAAGCGAATTGCTGATACCCATCGGACAAGAGGACCTTCCGGAAGAAGAAAACTGATTCCGGACACAGGTTCTAATATAGGAAATAGCCTGCTACTCCCGCCAATATAATCAATAGTATGGGATCGACTTTTTTCAGGGAAGCCAGAAAAACTATGCCAAAAATCAACCAGCTTTTATAATCCTCAAAATTACGCCCGTTCATCAGCAACAGGGCTGCCGCAGCAATCAGGCCGATCACTGTCGGTTTTAATGCTCCCAATATAGCTGCTACATAAGCATTATCCCGGAACATAAAGAAGAAACGGCATACCAGTGTCATCAATATGATCGAAGGCAGGCTTACCGCAAGGGTACATACGGCAGACCCCCATACACTTCCCGTAGCCGTATAACCGATATAAGTGGCCGTATTAAAAGCGATAGGTCCCGGTGTTGTCTGCGAAATAGCCACTATATCCGTAAAGTCGGAAACACTGATCCAGTGGTGAACTTCAACAACCTCGTGCTGGATCAAAGAAATCATGGCATAACCACCTCCGAAACCGAAAAGCCCGATTTTGAAAAAGGCCCAGAACAAGCTCAGATACAAACTCCATTCATCCATTACTTTCTCTTTTTCAATTGCAACATATACCAGCCGATACCGCCGGCTATCGCCACCATAACGATATATACCGGGGATATTCCAGCCAGCCAGATCAGCAAAGCCGCGGCAACCGGAATCCACAAGTTTCTCCAGGTAATACCCGCTTTTTTACCCATATTCCACAACGGGGCAGCAATCAATGCCACAACAGCCGGGCGGATTCCCTTGAATACCCGCTCCACTCCGGGGTTGTCCTTGAATTCGGTAAATACCAGAGCGATGAGCAAAATAACAATAAAAGAAGGGAGAATAATCCCCAAACCTGAAATCAGACTTCCCTTTATTCCCCGCATTTTATTACCGACAAAAACAGCCGTATTCAGAGAAATAGGTCCGGGTACCGATTGGGCTATCGCCAGCATATCGATAAATTCATCCTCTTCCAGCCATTTTTTCCGGTCGACCACTTCCCGCTGGATCAGCGGAATCATGGCATACCCTCCACCGAAAGTGAATGCCCCGATCTTGAAAAAAGCCCAAAATAAACGGAAATACAAATTCATAATCGTCCAATTACGAATTGACAAATAAAACCTGCCCCTTATTGTACGTTACCGAGGCCGGCGATGATTCATCCGAATCCGACACAAAGGTATATTTTAATTGTAGATTTACGATTTTAAATTTTAGATTAAATAAATCCGGCAACGAATCCCTTTGTCAAGCAATTTAAAATTTACAATTTATATGTGCATCGATTTATGATTTTCGATTCCTCTTTTTTGCAGAGAGAGATTGTGAATATAATCTATAATACTTTAACAACCGGATTGTGGGTTCAATCTAAAATCGTAAATTTACGATCTGCAATTAAATGTGTCTTGCGGCCAAATTTCTAAATTATGAAAAAGCGTCTGATCATCTTATCCGCCAGTGTGGTACTAATCGCAGTTCTCGTATGGTTTGCCATTTTCCGCGATGCACGCCGCTATTCCATCAATATGGCTATTCCTGCCAATGCATTGTTTATTGTCCGGACTCCGTCTTTCAATAATGTTTATAATAAATTAAAACCCAATACCATCTGGCAATCCCTGAAAGACTATCCCTATTTTCAGGAATACCACCGCAACATCGAGCTTGCCGACTCCCTGGCCGGCGTATACCCCACTTTACGCTCGCTGGTCACGGATCGTCCGTTCGCCCTTTCCTGCCACCGTCTCCCAAGCGGAAAATACGATTTTCTCTACGTATGCGATCTGCAAAAGCTGAATGTTATCAAAACGTTCGAAGACTTTCTTCCGGCGCTGATAAAGGACTACGGTTTAAGAATCAGTAAACAACCCAATCGTATCAACCGTTTACTATATGAGAACTATATATTTTATTATACTTTTCAGGATAATTTGCTTATCGGATCACTTTCCGAGGAATTGGTAAAAGAATCGGTGAAAACCTGTGAAGACCGCAAAAAGCAGAAAACAGAAAACTATAAAAACGACATCACCCTTTATCTTAACCACCGGGAATTAGGACATTGGCTGGGAAGCGATATTTCCGCACTGACGGATAAAAACGAAACAGCTTTTCTCGACAGCACTTTTTTATCTGTAAATCTGAAAAACGAAGAGATCGTTTTTACAGGATGCAGTTTACCGGACACCGCATATTCTCCTATTTTAAACGCGATAAAGAGCATCGGAGGAGGAACCTCTCATATCAAGGAAATCGCCGGGGACAATACAGCCTCTTATCTTTCCTTTTGCTACAGTTCTTTTGCCGATTTAAAAAAAGCACTGACCGACAATTATCGTACCCAAAATCCCGGTCAATGGAACACGTATGATGCTTCCCTGCAAAAACTCAACAAATTTTTAAAAATCGACGTACTCGATATTTTCACCTCCTGGATCGGCAATGAAATTGCCTTAATCAAACCGGAGTGTGCCGGCGAACAACCGATGCAAACCGTTATTCTGGCCATTCACAGTAAAGACATCGACTACGCCCAAGACCAGCTGAATTACCTTTCCGAACAGATCCGGCTCCGCACTCCGGTTAAATTCAGAAACATCAATTACAACGGATACATCATCAATTACCTTAGCCTGAAAGGATTCTTCCGCTTATTCGCCGGAGGACTGTTCGACAGGCTGGAAAAACCTTATTATACCATAATCGGAGATTATGTTTTATTCAGTAATTCCCCCGCAGCCCTGACGACGACAATAAAAAAATACATTCTCGGACAAACTTTAGCTAACAGTGAGAAATACAATGTCTTAAATACACAATTGGATAACGATTCCAATATCCAGTTGTACGTCAATATGCCGAATCTCTATCGCTATCTCTATTTATCCATACCCGAAAAATCGCGCAAAGAACTAAATTCCAACCGAAACGCAGCTTTAAGCTTTGAACAATTCGGTATGGAACTGACTCAAGACGAAGGATTGTTTAAAACCCGTATCGTTGCCCGTTATAATCTCAACGCTCCCGAAGATTACGAAATCAAAGAAATCAACGAAAATTTCGAGCAATTGGCAGACGAAATTGAGTCCGGTCGTTACCTTCCGGCCATTCCCGACAGTATTCTCATCAGCACCCTTACGGATTACACCTGGGAGTCGGAAAAATTCATTATGAAAGGACGCCTGAAAGACGGTGCTCCGGAAGGTTTCTGGAACATTTACAACCGCAACAACCGACTTGCAGGCCAGGTTCCGTTTGACAACGGGAAAGCCAACGGGTTAGCCCGCTTGTTTTACGACAACGACAAACTTAAAGCCGAGATCGAATACGACCGCGGGAATATCAAAACCTACCGGGAATATTTTCCGGACGGCATTTTACGCACGGAACTGGAGTACCGGCGGGGCAAACGTCATGGGACAGCCCATTTCTATTATACAACGGGCCACCTCCTTTGTGAAGGCAAATATAAGAAAGGACTCCGCAGCGGCACCTGGCACTACTATAAAGTGACCGGAGAAAACGACAAAAAAGTCAAATTCTGATTAAAGTTGTCTCAACTGTCCGATAATCGTATCCTTCAAAATAGTAAAACGGGCGAGATTTTCCGGTTTTACCGGACTCTTGGGCTGTGATTTAATGGTCAACGGATTGATCGGTTTCCCATTTTCATACACCCGGAAATCCAGATGCGGTCCGGTTGCCAATCCTGTACTACCGACATAACCGATAACTTCTTTTTGAGCCACTTTCGAACCGACTTTGATTCCTTTTTCAAAACGGGACAAATGCATATAACACGTCACATACGTCCCATTGTGTTTGATTTTCAGATAGTTTCCCCCTCCTTTAGCCTGATAGCCTTTGGCTATCACCGTTCCCGCACCGATTGCATACACCGGAGTGCCCACCGGAGCGGCATAATCGACCCCATGATGAGCCCGGTAGATTTTCAACACCGGATGGTAGCGGCTATTGGAGAAACGGGAAGATATCCGGAAAAAATCGAGCGGAGCCTTGAGGAATGCCCCTTCCAGACTTTTACCGTGCTCATTGAAAAAGAGCACTTCCCCATCCTGCAAAAAAGGGATCGCATAATACGCACTGTCGGCATGAACGAATACCGCACCCACAATACTGAAATTAGACAACTCCTGTCCTTCCACACTCTCCTGCTTGTAGAGCACCCGGAATTCATCTTCTTTTTGCAGGCCGAAAAAATCGATTGTCCAGCCGAATATCCGGGATAGCTCGACGGCCAATAAGGGGTCTGCATTACAACTCACCATGGCATTCCACAAAGACGATTCGACTTTTCCTTTAACAGATTTGGGAACCCATTCTACGGGATATTTCCCGATGGTAACTTTACCGTTTTCCCGTAAATCGAAAACGACATAGGAACGGGGATCGGCCTCATACACAAAATAAACCGGTTCGGGAATACTGTCTTTTGTCGAAAAGAAAGCATACGACTGACCGCCACGGATTTTTCTGACATCGAACACGCCCTTCGAGTTTTGAGCAAGCTGATGCACCTGACGGCCCGTCAATCCATGTGTCTCCAAAATAACCGATAAACTCTGATTGCGTTTTACAACGCCGTAATCCACCTCATAATCATTCAACGGAATACCATATTTATAGACGATCTTCTGCACCTCCAACGAATCGACGATATCAACCTCATCCAACGATTCGACAGGTGTCCAGCGTTTCGGCATAAAAATCACCAACAATAAAATAATCCCCAAAAGAGAAGAAAAAATAATCTGCTTTTTTTTCGTCATATTACGATTAAATTTATCTATTCAGCTATCTGTTTTGTTATCCCAAAAACGATTTTCCGACCATCGCTTGCCTCTGTTCTCCTTGGTTTTCCAGGCTACAAACCAAATGATGGCAACAACAACACATCCCAGCCCCGCATAATAAGACAGCGCATGCGGAAGTCCGAAACCTTCAGGCGCAATGCAAAGGTAGGTAGAACATACGCATGTCATGAACAATGCCGGAATGAGTGTAATCCAGTAATTTTTTCCGGATACGACCAAAAAAACCGTTATGGCCCATAATGTAAACACGGAAAGTGTCTGATTGGACCAGGCAAAATACCGCCAGATCATATCGAAGCCCGCGGCATCCTCCATGCTATACAATAACAGGGCAATCGCTGCCAAAAACATGGGAATACAAATATACAAACGCCGGCGGATACTTTTCTGTTCCATATGCATAAAATCCGCCACAATCAAACGGGCGGAACGAAAAGCCGTATCTCCCGAGGTTATCGGTGCTGCAATCACGCCTAAAATCGCCAGAACGCCGCCTACGGTCCCCAGCCAGTTTTTCGTAATCGCATCAACAATGACGGAGGCATTATTTTCCCCCATACCGTTTTCATGATAAAAATAGGTTGCTGCTGCCGCCCAGATCAAAGCCACAATACCTTCTGTAATCATCGCACCGTAAAACACCGGCCGGCCATACGTCTCATTTTTCAGACAACGGGCCATCATCGGCGATTGGGTTGCATGAAAGCCCGAAATCGCACCACAGGCTATACTCACGAACATAATCGGAAATACCGGCAAAGCCGCAGCGTTGGGATGTGTATTCTGGACGCCGTCCCACAGTTCGGGCAAAGCCGGATGATAGACATACAACATGACCAAAATACCGACGGCCATAAACAACAAAGCTATGGCAAAAACCGGATAAATCTTACCGATAATCTTATCTATCGGCAGAAGTGTAGCCAAAATATAATAAAGGAATACAACAATAATCCAGAATGTCGTGTCCAAAGAATCGGGTGTCAGTTTCGCCAAAAGTCCGGCCGGCCCGGCCACAAAAACAGCTCCTACCAGTATCATCAACACCACCGTAAACACCCGCATCACCTGCTTTGTCGTTATTCCCAGGTAACGTCCGATTATCTCGGGCAAACTCTCTCCTCCGTGACGCATAGACAACATCCCTGAAAAATAATCATGCACGGCTCCAGCTAAAACACTGCCCAGAACGATCCACAAATAGGACGCCGTCCCGAATTTCGCTCCCATAATCGCACCGAAAATAGGTCCCAAACCAGCAATATTCAAGAACTGAATCATAAAAATCTTCCAGGTCGGCAACGGGATATAATCCACTCCGTCAGCTTTGGTCACAGCCGGAGTCTGCCGCTTTGCATCAGGTCCGAACATCCGCTCTACATATTTTCCATACACAAAATAGCCGACAATCAATATCAGCAAACAGACACTAAAAGAAACCACAACTTAATCTATTTTCAATTCAACTATTTTCTTCCTTTATTTTTCTTTTTCCCTCTTTTTTCTCTCTTTTCCCACTTTTCTTCCCGCATCTGACGTTCCTGTTTTTTCACCACCTCAGCCAAAACAAAATCCAACTGCCGGGCAACCAGATTCGCCTTTGCTACCCTTACCTTCACTTTATCTCCTAACTGATAACGCTTCCCGTGATGCCTTCCGACAATGCAATAATTTTTCTCGTCGAATTCATAATAATCGTCTTCCAGTTCGGTTATGGACACCAGACCTTCACACTTCGAATCGTCCAATTCCACATAAAATCCCCATTGGGTAACTCCTGAAATCGTACCGATAAAATCCTGACCGATTTTATCCGACATGTATTCAACCTGCTTATACTTTATGGAAGCCCGTTCGGCATTTGCCGCCAACTGCTCCATTTCCGACGAATGTTTGCACCATTCTTCGTAACGGTCCCGGTTGGCCGAACGTCCTCCGTCCAGATAACGTTGCAACAAACGATGCACCATTACATCCGGATAGCGGCGGATAGGCGACGTAAAATGGGTGTAATACTCAAAAGCCAGACCGTAATGTCCGATATTCATGGTCGAGTAAACCGCTTTTGCCATGGTACGTACAGCCAGAGTTTCAATCATATTCTGTTCGGGACGTCCCTTCACTTTCTGCATCAGGCCATTGATTGAAGAGGTCAACGCTTTCCGGCTTCCCAGTTTCAATCCATAACCGAAACGGCCGATAAATTTATTAAATTCTTCCAGCTTCTCATCGAAAGGCTTATCGTGAATACGATATACAAATGTCTTTTCCTTCTGATTCCCTTTTATTTTTCCGACCTTCTCCGCAACCTTTTTATTGGCCAGCAGCATAAATTCCTCGATCAGCTTATTGGCTTCTTTGGACTCTTTAAAATACACCCCTAAAGGTTTTCCTTTTTCGTCCAGATCGAATTTCACTTCAACATGATCAAAATCGAGAGCTCCGTTTTTAAACCGTTCTGCCCGTAATTTCTGTGCCAGATCATTCAACAGCAGTATTTCTTCCTTATAGTCGCCTGCATTCCCTTCGATGATTGCCTGCGCCTCTTCATAGGTATAGCGGCGATTCGATTTGATTACCGTACGTCCGAACCATTGCTCCAACACTTCGGCATTATCATTCATCTTGAAAACGGCGGAAAAACAGAGTTTTTCTTCATCCGGACGCAACGAACATACGCCATTCGACAATTTCTCCGGCAACATCGGAACCGTACGGTCGACGAGATACACAGAGGTCGCACGGTTATAAGCTTCCTTGTCCAAAGCCGTATCCGGAGCTACATAATAACTGACATCAGCAATATGCACCCCGATTTCATAAAGCCCGTTCTTGATTTTTCTGACCGACAAAGCGTCGTCGAAGTCCTTTGCATCCTTCGGGTCGATCGTAAAGGTCACTGCTTTCCGGAAATCCTTACGCCGGGCGACTTCATCAGCCGGCAGTTCCATCGGAATACGTTCGGAAGCTTTGAGCACTTTTGTCGGGAAGGCCACCGGTAACTCATATTCCGCCATAATAGCATTCATTTCCGTATCGTTATCCCCCGGTTTTCCCAATACTTGTATAACCGTTCCGACAGGATTCTTCTGGGCTTCCGGCCATTCGGTAATTTCCACCACCACTTTATCCCCGTCTTTGGCTCCATGCAACTGAGCCAACGGTACAAAGACATCGTAAGGTAATTGCTTACCGCTGGGCATCAGAAAAGCATAGTTTTTCGAACGCTGAATAATACCGACAAACGTCGTCCGTTTCCGCTCCAGAATCTCCACCACTTCTCCCTCCGGACGGCTGTTACGCCTGCGGGCATATACCCATACTTTTACCTTATCTCCATTCAGCGCATGGCGTAAATTCGGAAATGCGACAAATATGTCGTCTTTGCCCTCTTCCGAAAGGATATAGGCGGCACCCTTCGCCGTGAGATCAACAATCCCGGTGACATAGGAACCTATCGCTTTACTCCTGTATTTCCCCGGTGTTTCCTCCAACAACTCTCCGGCATCGCGCATCTCCTCCAACACTTCTACGATCAACCGCTTCGTTTCCATATTCTTCACTTCCAAGTGTTTTGCCACCTGCTTGTAATTATAGCATGAGCCGGGATGTTGTTCAAACAATTCTCCCAATCTCTTCCTCAATTCGGGCTTAGCAATGATCGCTTCTCCCTTTTTCTTATTTTTCGACATATTCATAAATTTTGCCGAAAGACAAAGGCTGGAAGTCAGCAGGCTATGGCACATACGGCATTTCCTAAAGGGTCAGACTCAACAACCGATCGTACTCTCGGATTTCGATGCCCTAAATTTAATGATTAAAAAACAGAGTGTACTCAAAAAAAGAAAAAAATCCATTCTCTCCCGGAACATCTTCCTTTTTTCACCGAAGTATTCCTAAAGCCATAAAAAAACCGTCCGGAAAATTTCCAAACGGTTTTCATATAAGTCTGTTGACTTATTCAATAGTTTTGCAGTCTCTTTGTGTACAGACACTTAAAGCACTGAACTATATACTTGATTTCGAACAATTACTTATAAAAGTAACTTGTCTTATTTTATCAATCCTGCATCGAATTTTTCTTTTACCTTAACAAGCATATCCGTCGTCATATTCTGCAAGTTGTATTCAGCTTTCCATCCCCATTCTTCATGAGCACATGAATCGTCCATGCTGTTCGGCCAACTGTCGGCAATTGCCTGTTTTACGGGATCTACCTGATAATCCATTTTGAAATCCGGAATATGTTTGCGAATTTCCGCAGCGATCTGTTCCGGCTCGAAACTCATCGCAGCAATGTTAAAGCTGTTCCGGTGCTTCAATTTGGCCGGGTCAGCTTCCATCAACTCAACGACAGCCCGCAAAGCATCCGGCATATACATCATGTCCATATATGTGCCAGCCTTTACATTGCAGGTAAACGAACCCTTACGGATTGCATCATAATATATCTCTACTGCATAATCGGTTGTACCGCCACCGGGCAGCGTCACATAGGAAATCAATCCCGGGAAACGTACGCTCCGGGCATCCACACCGAAACGGTTGTAATAGTAATCGCTCAACAATTCTCCGGTCACTTTACATACTCCGTAAATCGTCGTATTGGAGCGCTGCAACGTGTCCTGCGGTGTCTTATCTTTCGGCGTATCCTTACCGAAAGCACCGATAGAGCTCGGTGTAAATACGGCACAATTATTATCCTTTGCAATGTACAATGAATTGGTCAATGCTCCGATATTAATGTCCCATGCCAATTTCGGATTTTTTTCTCCGGTAGCCGACAATAAAGCAACCATGTTAAAAATCGTATCAATACCGTATTTCTTTACAATAGCGGTATATTTTTCCCCGTCAAGGGCATTCAATTCCTCAAACGGTCCGGCCTCAGCCAGTGCCTTACATTTTTCAGCGCTGATATCAGCAGCCACGACATTATTATTCCCATAAAGAGATCTCAAATGAGGAACCAGTTCGGATCCGATCTGTCCTCCTGCACCGACTATTAATATCTTTTTCATTGCAGAATTTAATTTTAAATTGTTCTTAATTCAACAGCACCTACCTCCGTCGAAATCGTTACAAATGTAATAATTAAAATTTTTTACAAAGCTAAAAAATGAAATATTTTTTAGCATTTAAGTAAAAATTTATCAGGTATTCTTATTCTCAGCTTCATAAAAATAATCTATCTGTAAATCAGTACGTTTATACGCAGAAACAGCCAATTGGTCGCAGCGTTCGTTCTCCGGATTATCGGCATGTCCTTTCACCCAAACAAAACGAACCTTATGTTTCCGGTAAATTAACAGGAAGCGTTTCCACAAATCGGGATTTTTCTTTCCGTTGAATGCTTTTTTTTCCCAACCGAATACCCATCCTTTTTCAACGGCATCTACCACATAACGGGAATCGGAATAAATCGTTACCTCCTCACCCTCGTTTTTCAAAGCCTCCAGCCCGACGATGACAGCCAGCAATTCCATCCGGTTGTTTGTCGTCAGCCGAAACCCACCCATCAATTCTTTCCGGTAAGGTCCGGCCATCAATACCACGCCGAATCCTCCCGGCCCCGGATTTCCACTGGCAGCGCCATCCGTATATATCGTTATCTGATTTCCCATAAATTTGTCACACCACTATATAATATTGTACCCTCCGCATCAAGCCTTCAAAATTAAATTTTCTTTTAATAAGTTCCAATTCCAGGCGACAGGATAGCTGAAAGTAAAAACAGGCTATTCCCCTGTAAAGAAAATAGCCCAACGAAACCGTTTGTTTACTGTTTTTTATCGTAACATCAATCTGTTTGTGGAGGGCGTCCGACATTTTCCGATTCCTCTTTCAGTTCATCCATATAATCGGCCAGGTTATCCCTGGCATCTTCGTCGTCGTTTTCCAATATCTCCCCCAAAGTATCTTCATACGCTTCGCGTAACCTCTCGTCTTCCCGGATTCTCTCGGCATCTGTCATCTCCGGCTTTACCTTTTGTGTTTTTTTCTTCGTGCTCATAGTATTTACCATTAAAACAAAGCATTATCGTAAAAATAGTACGCAGAGAAATGGAAAAAGTTAGAACCGGACTTTTACAAGAAATAGAAAAAAAGGTTCATATACACTTAGGAAACAGTATCAAAATAATTCAGGTTCTTTGAACATTATAAGGTTTTCTTTCCCGTCTTTTTAACGGGCTTTTCATATTCACAGTTAAATCTTACATAAAACACAACAGCATTAAATACAAATACATTTGCCAAATCAATTCAAAGCATAAATATTTGACTTCAAATAATACATCGACAAAATATCATACAGACACCCGCTTTTTACTCGTATAAGATTAAACAATACACATCAATAAGCATGTGTATTATATCACAAAAAATTGATAAATTACCACTGAATGAGTTTCATCCGCAACAAATTGCACCGCTCTTTTAATCACCGGATCTAATGTATGCAAAACTGTCTCATCATGCGTCAAACATTTCAATTTTTCAATCGCTTCTATTTCATGAATTATTTTTTCCCTCAAAACTTTTTCTTTTCCTCATCCCCCTCCAACTGCATGATCCGTGAACAGACCAAAAAGTCGGCCGATTATCGGTAATAAAGAAATGCTGAACGCTTGTTAATTTTCGAGGACAAACAAAAATAATCCTGTCTTCAGATTCTACATGATTCATTTCAGGGGTATACATGATCCTGGAACATTTCTTATGTACAAGCAAAAAATATTTCAAAATTCAGATTTCATATTTTCCCAATAGAATAAATCAGTTTATGAATGGCGTTATATCAGATTAGATTACTTTTTCAAGTTCTGCTTCCCTGGCTTCGCCGGTTCCTGCCTTTCCCTGACTGCATGATATTCTGAATTATTTATAGCTGATCTTTTCTGTGTATTAAAACCAAAGCAGATCAATCAATCATTTTCTTCTGGCCTGATAAACCCAATGGGCCTGCGGGGAGTTGAGGACAGTTTCTTTTGCACCTGCAATTCTGCAAGTGTCCGGTTAATCAATTCAAGTTGCGTCCGGGTATCCTCGTTAATATCGTTCTGATCAGCAAACATTTCTTCAATATATTCTTTCAACTCCTTTACTTCCCTTTGAAGCAGCGAGCTTTTATCCGTCGGAGGATTGGAAATAAGTTGCCTCATCGCAACAAAAGCACGCATGATATTTATATTTACCTGTATAGCTATATCAGAATTCAATATTCCTGAAAGCATTGCCAACCCTTGCTCGGTAAAAGCATAGGGAAACTTACGGGTTCCTCCCCAGTTTGATCTTCCATTTTGGAATATCAAGTTTGCCTTCAATTCTTCAAATTCTTCCTTAGTTAACTGAAACATAAAGTCAAGCGGGAAACGCTTGATATTTCTTTGGACTGCCTTATTCAGATTACCTGTTGTAACCTGATACATTTCTGCCAGATCGCGGTCCAGCATCACCCTTTGTCCTCTGATCTCATATATTTTGCTTTGTATCGTCTGTAACTGATCCATAATTTTCAGGTATATTCAGATTGTATATGACAAATTTAACTGAAATTCAGTATATTTACAAAAATTACAGGGTGTGGAATGTGGATTCTGTTCCGCGGGTGGAAGGTGTTGCGAGCATCTGTCGATCGGAGCATCTGAAATATTTCACGCTTTATGTACAACGGTTCCGTACTCCCATTGGGAGAATCAATACTTCCGCCCGTCCTTGTGTTGTCAGACAAAACGGGTCAGCGGAACCGTTCCTTTTGCCCATCTTAAATTAATACTATCCCTATGCTTACAATCCGCCCGGTCTTTCGCCCGGAATCCCCCTTCTTTGGGCAATAAAAAAAGAGAAGCCTTAAAGCTTCTCTCTGGGGTGGGTCCTGAGGGATTCGAACCCCCGACCCTCTGGGTGTAAACCAGATGCTCTGAACCAACTGAGCTAAGAACCCGTGCAATTCATTTTATTGCGGGACAAATGTAGTGCTTTTTTCTTTTTCTCCAAAACATCCGGTAAAAAGTTTACCAAAAATATTACATTTATATCTTTTCGAATTCTTTTATACCTTTACTGCCTTTAAAACATAAGCGTATGAATATCTGTGGGAGATCCGTCTGTTTCTTTTTATTATACTTACTCAGCCTCTCTGGCTCCGGAGAAACACCCTACTCTCCCGGAATAACTATTTCTTCGGATACGACGCTGACGTTTTCCGATACAATTGCCAAAACCATACCTGCCCCCATTACATTCAGTTATAAAAATGTACGCGACTATATTTTCAATCAACTCAGCTATCCGCAAGCCGCCATCGACTCGACAATTCAAGGTACGGTCGTGCTTAAATTTACGATTATGCCCAGCGGGATAGTCGACAGTCTCCGGATCACCCAACCGGTCCATCCTCTTCTCGATGCGGAAGCATTACGCCTTTTCAAAGAAATGCCTCAATGGAAACCGGTCATATATCAGGGTAAACCCATTGCAGTTACTTATGAAATACCTGTCATATTTGAGTTAGTCGATCCGGAAAAGAAGTAGCATTTACTCCCGGTTTGTCATTTGAAAAATAAAAAAACACATTTCCTGAAAATGAAAAGATAAATTTTTAACATTGTTACAGGTAAATATTAATTTTATTTAACAATTAAGCTCTTTTATATTTGAGAATAACCCCTACCTTTGCACCGTCTTTAGAAAAAGATTGTTTTTCATAAGTTTGTATGGTTTAGGTTAGTAGTTAGTAAATGTTTAAGGGTCGGTTTTCCGGCCCTTATCATTTTTTATATACAAGCTTATTTCTCCCGTAAAAACAAATTGGAATCTATCGTTTAATACCCTATTTTTGCACCGGATTCAAACAGAAATCAAAAATACACCGGATTTCGGTACATTTATCATTTGTTAAATTCAGCACATATGAACGGAATCATCGAAATAGAAGGCATGGAATTTTTTGCATATCACGGTTGTTTTGAGGCAGAACAAATTGTCGGTAACAAATTCACGGTATATGCATGTTTACACTATGATTGCAGCCGGCCGGCCGAAAGCGACCAGATCACCGATGCCCTGAGCTATCAAACGGCTTATGAAATCATTGCCCGGGAGATGATGAAACGCTCCCATTTACTGGAACATGTGGGGCAGCGTATGTTAAATGCCCTGTACGAAACATTTCCTCAATTGACGTACGCCAAAATCAAAATTTCGAAGATGAACCCACCGTTAGGCGGTAAAATCGGCAGTACCAGCGTAACACTGGAAAAATAATTTTCCCGTACCTTTTTTTGGTAATTAATAAAAACGTCATATCTTTGCAACGCAAATCGCAACAAGGTCGGTTGGCCGAAAGGTTAGGCAACGGTCTGCAAAACCGTCTAAAGCAGTTCGATTCTGCTACCGACCTCGACAAACAAACAGCAATTATTTAGTAATCAAATAATTGCTGTTTTTGTTTTGATACAATTTATTGTTTCTACACAACATTTGCACGACACCATCAAATAACAGCAACTTAATTCATCTAATTTTCCCATTTCAAAAATATGTTTCGAAGATTGCTGTTTGCCGGAACTTCAATTCCCGAAATTTCAACGAAATAACTCAGATTTACGTATATTTGTCAAAACTTTTGAGTGCGAGTATCAATATTAAAGAAAGACTCTAGCTGAAATATGTCATTTTATTAGTGAAATATTCCATATCACAAATCTTCCTTATATGAAAAAAGCAGATAACAACTTTTTATCAGAACTGATGACAAAGGCCAATATGGGGTGGTGGGAAGCTGATTTAGAAAGCCAAAACTATATTTGCTCCGGATATATCTCGACATTGCTGGGATTAAAAGAAGACGGGGTTATCAGTTTCGACGACTTTAATAAACGCATAATTAAGGAAGAACAACACCATACAACGGTACATTCTTTTGACAACAACCAACAAATACCTGAAGTTGTTTATTTGCTGGATACCTGTAAGGGGGCAATTTGGATACGCAGTAAAATCTGTTTTCAAAGAACCGATGAAAACGGGAAAAATAAAATTTACGGTATAGCAGAAGCCCAGGACGGTCCTGATATGGCATCGGCGTATCAAGCTTTGCAACGCAGTGAGCAAATTTTATACAACATATACAAGAATTTACCTGTCGGGATCGAATTATATGACAAGGACGGAATTCTGGTCGACTTAAATAATAAAGAACTGGATTTGTTTTATCTGGAGCGGAAAGAAGATTTATTGGGAATCAATATTTTTGACAACCCGATTTTTCCGGAAGAAATGAAAGAGAAGCTGAAGAAGAAAGAGGATGCAGATTTTACTTTCCGTTACGATTTCTCAAAAATCAACGGATATTATAAAACGAGGAAAAAGACAGGTACAATCGATCTTGTTACGAAAGTAACGGTTCTGTATGACAATAAAGGAAATCCGATCAACTATTTACTGATTAATGCAGATAAAACGGAAACAACCATTGCCTACAATAAAATACAGGAATTCGAAAGTTATTTTGAACTCGTAGGGGATTATGCCAAGGTGGGATACGCCAATTGCAATATTTTGACGAATGAAGGCTATGCTTTAAAGAGCTGGTATAAAAATATCGGGGAACAAGAAGGACGCCCGCTATCGGAAATCATCGGCATTTACGAGCATTTTCATTCCGAAGACCGGGCTGTGATCAATCAATTCATCAGCGATGTAAAAAAAGGGCAAGGCAACAAGCTGAGTCGTGAGGTAAGAGTTATCAGAGAAGACGGAAGTTATACATGGACACACGTCAATCTGCTACTGAACAAATATGCTCCACAAGATCATATCATCGAAATTATCTCTATCAATTATGATATTACCGAGTTAAAGAAAACAGAAGAACAACTTATCAAGGCCAAAAATAAAGCAGAACAATCCGACAGGTTGAAATCTGCCTTTCTCGCTAATATCAGTCACGAAATCCGTACCCCGTTGAATGCCATCGTCGGTTTTTCAAGTCTGCTCCCGAACCTGACCGATACGGAAGAACTCGAACTCTATTATACATTGATAGACCAGAATAATAATTTATTACTCAAATTACTCAATGATATTCTGGATTTTTCTAAAATAGAAGCCGGTCACACGGAACTTCACCCGGATTGGTTCAATTTATCGGATTTGATTGCTGAAACGATCGTTGAAAACACGCCCCATACTCCTCCCAATGTAAAACTTTTGTCTAAAATTCCAAAGCAGGACTATATCGTCGAACTTGACAGGCTTCAAACCAAACAAATCCTGAATAAGCTCATCTCTAATGCCCAAAAGAATACAATTCAAGGCCATATAGAAATCTCATATAAAACGAATAAGCAAAATGTCCAAATAAATGTTACGGACACAGGACACGGTATTCCGAAAGACAAGTTAAAAATCATTTTCGAAAGATTTGAGAAACTGGATCCCTTCGCACAAGGTGTCGGGTTAGGACTACCTATCATCAAATCCATCGTCGATATGATGAAAGGGAATATCACTGTTGACTCAAAAGTCGGAGCCGGCAGTACATTTAAAGTAACATTACCTTGCCGGATCAAAAAAGCAAACGAGTCGGTATCAGGCAATTTTTAAACCGGAAATAATTACCGAATGTACATCACATCATTTTCAGGCCATGAGACTCCGTTCTGCCTGTAAGTGCAGCGCCGAATTAAAACGAAGCAGATATCCGGAGAAAATACACTCAATGATTACAGTGCAATTTACCGTATTTACCAATCAGGCCGCAGTAAATAAAACTTAAAGTCAGGACAACGCCCATAAGATAATAAAATCTCCATTCGTGAAGCCACTCGTAACCCACAAATATCAATATTTGCAATACCATATAGATCGTTGCGACATATGTGTGAGGCCATTTCAATTCGTTTGCCAGCAACTGATAGGCATGTTTCCGGTGTGCCTCGAATATGTTTTCACGCAGAATAATGCGGTGAACGATCGTCAGCAAACTGTCTATTCCATATACAACCAACAGAATCATATAGCTCAAATCCTGGGTCCGGAGAATCAGTTTCCCCAATATAAACAAGATCACAAAGGCCATACTTACGGAACCGACATCACCGGCAAAGCATTTCGCTTTTTTTCTGAAATTGAAAAAATTAAAGACCAGCAACGACAAACCTGTCACGTAAAGTAAACCGGGATCGATAAATGATACGACGTACCGGTCGATATACCAAAACATTCCGATAACGGCAAGGCTGTAACCACCTGTTATGCCGTTGATCCCGTCCATAAAATTATAAGCATTGATAATCCCGATGCAAAAGATTAAAACAAGGAATAAATAATACCAGGATAAGGAAAACAGTTCCCATTGGTAAAATAATAAGAGCATGGCGGTCATGTGAAATAACAACCGTTTTTTTTGAGATACTCCCCGGATATCGTCGACGAAGCTCACTCCGGCAATCAGCAGAAGCCCGGAAACAAACCAGAGATATTCAAATCCGTTACTGAAAAAATAGATTAAAATTCCCACAGGGAATACAATGCCGCCTCCCCGTAAAGTGATCCGGGTATGAGAACTTCTTTCGTTCGGCTTATCGATGATATTAAAATTGTCGGCTAGACGAAAATATAAAAGTTCTGCCGATAATAAAGTAATAAGTAAAATAAAGTAGTACATATCATTGGATTTACCGGAAACTACGAATGGTTTTTCTTAATCCCTCTTTGGCCCTGACGGGCATATACCGGATATTTAGTGCCTGCTTTAACTTTGTATTGGAAACGACATAATTTTCCGTCAGCTTGGCCAGCCTCTCCATGTTCAGGGGAAGATGCAGGAATCCACCCACCCGGGCACAGCCTTTCATCAGATTTCTATTGATTTTCCAGATATGAGGCAATTTTGTGAGTTCTTCACACATCAGTTCAATCAATTCATTCGTTGAAACGGCTTCGTCGTCCGCCATGTGATAAATGCCGGAAACCACGTTACGGGCAAGCAATTCTTCAATCACGTAACTGAGGTTGTCGATGGAAGTAAACGACCGTCTGTTATCAAAATCTCCCAAAGGCCAGGGCAGTCCTTTTTTCACCACCTGATACAAAAGATTCAGGTTCCCTTTATTGCCCGGGCCGTGTATCATACAGGGACGCAGGATATATACTTTTTTTCCGCAGTGAGCCGGGGAAGATACCGCCAGTTTTTCCTGAATATACTTTTCGGCAGCGATCTTACTTTCCCCATAGGGACCTTTAGGAACCGGAATAATATCTTCCGTCAGTACCTCTCCCACCACAAAGTCGGCCGCCGCTTTTACGGAACTGAAAAAGATAAATTTCCGGGCCTCAGAAGCTAAAAAATAATCGAAGACTTTTTGAGTCAAGCCCGTATTGATATCGAAATACTCCTGCGCCCTGGTCCGTTTTTTTGTATCGTGCGCCTTTCCTGCCAAATGGATAACTGCATCGACGGACGGCAATTGTCCGGTTTCCAGGTCGTTCCAGGAATAAGTCTTTACAATCCCTTCTTTTTCAGGGCTGACGATATCCAACCCGAATAACCGATGTTCCCGACCTAAGGACACGACAAGATTAGAGCCCACAAAACCGTGGACTCCGGTAAGTAAAACATTCATAAAGCCTATCAATTAAGTAACCGTTTTAAATTAACCATGCATTTCAATGTTTTAACAGTGTGTAAACAAGATGCATAGGGAAATATGAAATAAGTCAACGGACTTATTCATTTGAAGCGACAAGTCCCGAATAGATTTTCATGTGTTTTTCCACCACTATTTTCAGGGAAAACTGCTGTTCGGCCAACAAACGGGAATGCCGCCCGAACTCTTTTCTCAACCCGCCGTTCCTCACCAGTTCCAATATGGCCTTTGCCAGCATCCGGAAGTCTTTGGCCGGCACTAAAAAGCCGTTCCATCCCTCCCGGACACATTCCCTACAACCGGGTACATCCGTCGTGATAACGGGCCGCCCCACTGCACAAGCTTCTATCAATGACTTGGGCAATCCTTCCCGGTAAGAAGGCAAAACAACGATGTCACTTTCCCGGTAAACCGCATACATATCCTTCCGGAATCCGATCCATTCTATGTATCCGGGGTCCAGCAAAGGGAGTAAATCTGCCTCTTTCAAAACAGCCAGATTCCCCTTATCGCAGTCTCCTGCCAAAAGGAACACGGCTTTCCCGGCGATCTCCTCCCGTATCATCCGGGCCGCGCCGATAAATTCCATGACCCCTTTGTCCCGTAATATCCGGGCCGGAAATAAAATATGCAATTTCTTTTTCTCCTCCGGCGGCGTCTCCCTGAACAGGTCCAAATCGACACCCGAACCCTTGATCAGATGTATATGGGAAGCAGGCACAAGGTGAAGCCCGGAGATCATTTTCACATCGTCGGGATTTTGCAGGATAAAAGAAAAATGACGGCTTTTAAACGCTATACGGATTAAAAAACGAATCATTTTCTGCACAACACCGTTACGTCCGTCCGTAAAATTATAGCCCAAACCGCTGATGGCATTCACCACCTTCCGGGAAAAAGTCAGTTTTGCAGCCAAAGAACCCAGCAATGCGGCCTTCAAAGTGATATGATGAATAACGTCCGGACGGTAAATCCGGTAATATTTACAAAGCAGCCACAGGCATTTCAGTTCGTGAAAAGGATTCCGGCCGGATCTTTCAAAAGGAATAGCGATAAAACGGATTCCGACAGCTTCCAGTTCTTTCCTCCTTCCGGTGTCCGCTGTAAGCAAATACACCTCATACCCATCCTTTATGGCCTGTAAAGCCAACGGAAGCCTGTGGGATATAAAAAACCAGTCTACATTGACCACAAAAAAAAGTTTCATAAATTCGAAATTCAGAAAATAAAAATCCCTGCCGGGAAACCGACAGGGCAACTCTTAACCTATAATATAACAATCGTTACATCAAAAAACAGAACCACCGATTAAAGTGATTTTCATATAATCCTTTATTACAAAAAAAAGGTACCTGGAATCCCAGATACCTTAAATTAATTCTATAACAAAAATTTCAGTCAATATATGCCTACCCTAATTTTTCATCTTACTACACAGGTTTCACAATCTCAATCCTCAATCCCAAAGCATCCATAATACGATAAAAAGTCCCGACACTCGGTTCTATCAATCCTTTTTCTATTCGGGATATATAAGATTTACTGCTACCGATCCGGGCGGCTAATTCTGACTGTGTAATCTTTTCGTTTTTACGGGCTTCATAAATCACCTGACCCATACAATAAGCATAGGCATCCCGTCTGAACTGCTCACGTTCCTCAGACCCCACCTGTCCGAATTTTTCATTCATGATGGCATCGATATCTACAATTTGCTCATTTCTTACTGTCATAATATTCCTCCATTATTTTTAATGCCCTCTCTATTTCATTCTGTGGAGTACGCTGTGATTTTTTCTGAAAACCATTAAATAATACCACTATTTTATCTTCATCAAAACAAAAGAAAACCCGATAAATATTACGATTCCATTCAGCCCGGATTTCATACAACCCATCCCGCAAATACTTAACGAATTTTACAGGGACCCGATTCTGAACCTTTAACATATCAAGCACATAATATATTTTAATGGCTTCTTTTTCATTCAATGAAGAAATAAAATCCAAAAAATAATGCTTATATGCTACAATTTTCCTTTCTTGTTTCACGTTTCAAAAGTAAAAAAAGTTTCAACATATTACAACTCATTGGACAAAAATCATTCTACACCAACAGGAAAAACAACAAGAAATGAAAGGAATTAAAAAGCATTAATCTAATTATTTTAGAATCATTATTGGAGAAAACAAGGAATACGCCACAAAGACTAAGTATACTTATAATCGACCATCTACGACCTCTTTTTCCCACACGCCCTTCACATCATAAACAACATGCCTGGCTTTAACCATCCGATCGGTTTCCAGTTTTTTAAATTGATCATGGGCCACCGCCAAAATAACGGCATCATACTGAATATCGGTTAATTGGCCTACGACCTCTATGCCGTATTCTTTCCGGGCAATCCCGGGATTCACCCAGGGATCGTAAATCGTCACACACACATTATAGCTCTGTAAAGCCCTGACAATATCCACAACTTTGGTATTCCTCACATCCGGACAGTTTTCTTTAAACGTAAAGCCCAGTATCAGAACTTTGGCCTCCAGCACCTGTATTCCCTTTTTCAACATCAGCTTTACGACCTGATTGGCCACATATTCCCCCATGCCATCGTTCATCCTCCGTCCGGCCAGTATAATTTCCGGGTTGTAGCCGTACCCCTGAGCACATTGTGCCAGATAGTAAGGATCGACACCGATACAATGCCCCCCGACAAGTCCCGGTTTAAAAGGCAGGAAATTCCATTTGGTAGAAGCCGCTTCCAGCACTTCCTGGGTATCGATGCCCATGCAGGCAAAAATTTTGGACAATTCGTTAACAAAAGCGATATTGATATCCCGCTGCGAATTCTCGATCACCTTGGCAGCCTCGGCCACTTTGATCGAAGGAGCCAGATGGGTCCCGGCAGTAATTACCGAAGCATAGACCGCATCGATTTTTTTCCCTATTTCCGGAGTCGACCCGGAAGTTACCTTTCTGATTTTTTCCACCGTGTGCAATTTGTCTCCCGGATTGATGCGTTCCGGAGAGTAACCGGCAAAAAAACCGGCATTGAACTTCAATCCCGATACCCTTTCCACTACCGGGATACATTCATCCTCGGTTACTCCGGGATACACCGTCGACTCGTACACTACGATATCTCCTTCGGAAATCACTTTCCCCACCGTTTCACTCGCCCTATAAAGGGGTATCAGGTCGGGATTATGGTTTTTGTCTACCGGAGTCGGAACAGCCACCACATAAAAATTACAACCGCGGATTTCCTCCGGATCGGAAGTACATCTGAATCCGTTTTTCAAAGCGGCCTGCAACAATTCGTCCGGAACTTCCAGGGTCGAATCGTGTCCGTCCATCAATGCCTGCACCCGCGAACGGTTCATGTCAAAACCGATTGTCGTATATTTGGTCGAAAACAGACGGGCCAAAGGCAGCCCTACGTAACCGAGACCGATTACGGCAATTTTTACATTTTTCATAAATTCATTCTGATTAATTAAGAGAGGATTGCTTCCGATTTTTAACGGAACTTTTTCACTGAATCACGCTATTCATTTTTCAGGATAAAGCAATCTAAAATCGTAAATCTAAAATCTACAATTATCAAATATTCTCCCAGTACCATTTCACGGCCTCTTTCAAACCATCCCGCATTGAATATTGCGGATTATAGCCAAGCAGATCTTTGGCCTTATCAATACAAGCAAGCGAATGCGGAATATCCCCGACCCGGTTGGGGCCATGTTGAATTTCTATATTTGCGATCTCAGGATCGAATTCGCTCAGAAATTCTTTTAAATAACCGGTCAATTGATTCAATGTTGTACGTTCTCCGAAAGCTGTATTATAGATTTGATTCACAGCCTCCGGATTTTCAGTCGTCATAGCCAGTATATTCATTTGGACAACATTGTCGATATAGGTGAAATCACGACTATACTCTCCGTCCCCGTTGATAACCGGGCTTTCATGTGCCATCAATTTTTTTACGAACAAAGGAATTACGGCTGCATAGGCTCCGAAAGGGTCCTGACGGCGGCCGAACACATTGAAATAACGCAAACCGACATATTCCAACCCATAGGTTCCCGCAAATACACCGGTATAGAGTTCGTTTACATATTTGGTCACGGCATAGGGAGACAAAGGACGGCCTATCACTTCCTCCGTTTTAGGCAATTCCTTCGAATCGCCGTAAGTGGACGAACTTGCCGCAAAAACAAACCTTTTTATGCCTGCATCACGCGACGCCACCAGCATATTCAGAAAACCAGTGACGTTCACTTCATTGGTCGTCACCGGATCGTCGATACTCCGGGGGACGGAACCCAAAGCTGCCTCGTGCAGTACATATTCCATTCCCTCCACCGCTTTCCGGCAATCTTCCGGTTTCCGGATATCTCCGACAATCAGCCGGAAACGTTCCGGATACCGCTGCAATAACGGAAGTAAATTCCCGATCTTCCCGGTAGCAAAATTATCCAGACAACAAACCTCATCGCCTTGCCCGAGCAAAGCCTCACAAAGATTGGAACCGATAAAACCGGCCCCACCAGTAACCAATACCTTTCGCATATTATCAATTATTAATTTTCAACTGAAACCTTCTTTTATGCTTTACTCTGATTTAAATACCATTTCTGGAACACATAAAGATTCCAGAGTTTTGCTTTATGGTTTTTCCGGCCGCAAAGGTGCTCGGTCAACAACCGCTGCACTTCCCCATACCGGAATATACCCTGCCGTTCAATAAGTTCTTTGTCCAGTAAGGCTTTCAGTTCATCCCTTAACTCATTTCTGAACCAGTAATCGACCGGTACACCGAATCCCCGTTTTGAAAAAGAAAAAGTCTTCCGGGGAAGCAGATCTTTAAAGGCTTCCTTCAGAATGTATTTTTTATTCCTTCCTTTCAGTTTGTAATCCGGCGGCAGACGGAAAGCCAGCTCCACAATTCCGGAATCGATAAACGGAGCCCGGTTTTCAAGGGAACTCTTCATACAGGCGCGGTCGACTTTCACAAACATATCCCCTTCCAGTACAACCTGAACATCGGTCAACTGTTCCCGGGTCAACACCGGACCTCCCTGCAAAACATCATATCTCGTCCTGATTTCCGGCTTAATGTCCCGGAAAACGCCCGGACAAAGCAGCCTTGTACGTTCATCGTCCCGGAAACCCAGAGACATCAGGTTGTAATACAAATCAAAATCTTCCAGTCCCGCATTCTCTATCACTTTACCGGCCTTACGCAATATATTGTTCGTAAACCGGTTGTAAGGCAACCATTCTACGGCCCGGCGGATCACAGCCTGAATCCATCGGGGCAAGCGGCGGAAACGTTCTGCATAGTAATGTCCCAGATACTTTTCATATCCGGCAAACACCTCATCTGCACAATCCCCCGTCAGTACCACTTTTACCTCTTTCCGGGCCAGCCGGGCCACGTAAAAAGAAGGAATGGCCGACGAATCCCCGAACGGCTCATCATAATACAGAATCAGGTCGTCCAGTTCCTTTACCACATCCCTGTAATCCAGGGTATACTGCCGGTGACGGGATTTGATGTGTTCCGCCACCAATCTGGCCCTGTCACTCTCATCATAATCCTTTTCCTGAAATCCGATGGAAAAAGTGCGGACGGGTTCCTCCGAAATCCGGCTCATAATCGCACAAACAATGCTCGAATCTATTCCCCCGCTCAGAAAAGCCCCCATCGGTACATCAGCAATCATCCTCCGCCTGACCGATTCCGTCAGCCGTTCCCTCAGCTCCTGTTTCGCTTCTTCGAAAGAAAGCTGCTCTTTTTCCCCGGAAAACTGCTCCGCAAGATGATAATAGCGATAAATCCTCCGGTCTCCGTCGGGCGTAATCTTCCAGTACACGCCCGGCATCAGCTTCCGGATTTCCCGGTAAATCGTATAAGGAGCAGGAATATAACTCAGTGTCAGAAAATAATTCAAAGCTTCCGTATCCAGATGAAAACGCTCCAAACCGGGAGCAAAGGCTTTCAGCTCCGAAGCAAAACTCACCTTCCCTTTTTCCTCCCGCACAAACAAAGGCTTTTCCCCAAATTTATCCCGGGCCAGATAGAAATCTCCGCTAACCGTATCATACAAGGCAAAAGCAAACATACCTTCCAGTTGTCGTAGAATCCCCTCCATGCCATAAAGCCTGTAACCGTTCAGAATTACTTCCGTATCGCTCTGTGTCACAAAGACCTGTCCTTGCGCTTCCAATTTTTGCCGCAACTCCCGGAAGTTATAAATCTCCCCGTTAAAAACGATCACCACGCTCCGGTCGGGCGAAAACATAGGCTGATCGCCCGTGCTTAAATCAATAACCGATAAACGGCGATGCCCCAGCCCGACCTGCTTTCCCGCGTAAAGCCCTCCCCGGTCCGGCCCCCGCAATTTCATCCGTTCGCACATCCGTTCCAGTTCCTGCTTATCCACTCCCTCACTTTTACTGAATATTCCGGCAATTGCACACATAAGATTATATTTTTTAACAGGTTAGAAATAAAAAGAGGAATCCGAATTATAAAGTCACACAACATGAATATACTGAAATACAAAGGTTTTATCGGCACAGTGCTTACAGTGAAGAAGATGACGTATTTTTCGGAAAAATAGAGGGAATCAATGGTCTCGTCAATTTTGAAGGGACTTCTGTTGCAGAACTGAAAAAGGCCTTCCACCAGGCTGCCGACGATTACCTGGCCTATTGTGAAGAACATAACCGGAAACCGGAAAAATCATATACAGGTGTTCTGAATGTCCGTCTGTCCCCGGAAATACACCGCAGGATTGCCCTTTTGGCTCAATCTTCCGGCAAAACCATCAACTCCCTCATCAAAGATGCAGTAGAAAACCAATTAAAATTTTCCGGAATTTAAAGGAAACCGAGCGAAAGTAAAGTGCCCCCTGAAAGTCAGACACGAAACTTTCGGGGAGCACATCATTTTCGACCGGCCTCAACCTAAAAACATGAATATTTTACGCAAAAAAATATCCTGTCGATTTCTCAACAGGATAACAAGTCAGTTGACTTATTCCATGATATCCGCAATCATTTTATTTATAATTATCAGAATATTTAATCTTTTTCATTCAACAACTTCTTTAAACCGATAATATCCTGACGATTATCCCATACCAAAACAATATGTACACAACCATCATTTATAAAATAAAACACCTTACATTTTTTATTAATTATCAGAAAACGGAATTCCGTTTGATTGAATGCATATTCCTCTGCCACTTTCCCTAACAATGGATTTTCTGCAAGTAACCCCACCTTTTTTTCTATCATCAAACGAATTTTACGGGCAACGTTATTTCCCAAATGATCGTGAATAAAATGTATCGTTTCTATCAAACTGTCAATAGCCTGCGGAGTCCAGTTTATTTCCATTGCATTTCCTGATCAAGTTTGCCCATTGCAATTTCAGTAGAACACAATCTTCCCTCCTTTTGCGCTTTCAAGGCTTCATTAACAGAAGAAGACAACACTTCCTTTACAACTTCTTTCTCTGCTGCCTTATCACACATGTGTCTGGAAACCATATATTTATAAACTTCCAGTAAACTCACCTCATCCAGTTTCATAATCTCCCGGAAAATATTCATTCGTATACCATCTAAATTCACCGTTTCCATAACCATCAGATTTTATAGGACAAATATAAACTTTTATCGGGAACTTTAGAATCAATTAATTATTAAAATATCTGATTCAAAATCATTTATCGCGCGCCAAACCGAATTAAATCCCGAAAATCCAAGCCGAAAACAGAAGTAATGTCCCGAAAATCCAAAGCAAATTTACCATACAACCAACCCTATCCCCTCTTTTTTTAAATCCGGCCTTTATATAAATCCTCGTAAATCTTTTCATAAGCATCCACGGTTTTCCGGATATCATATTCAGAAGCCCGTTGCAGGCACAACCCGGCAATCTGCTGATACCAGGACTGATCATTCATCAAATGCTCAATATGAAAGGCCAGTGCCCGGGCATCCTCAACAGGGAATAAAATTCCGGCTCCGTCGACGACCTGAGCCAGCCCCGGAACATCCGAAGCAACAACCGGCTTACCGGCAGCCATACCTTCTACCGCTGCCAATCCGAATCCTTCCCAATGCGAGGACATAACTACGACATCGGAAGTTTTCAATAAACGGGGCACATCATTCCTTACTCCCAGGAAAACAACCCGCCTCTCCAGACCCAGTTTTTTCACCAATTCTTCACAAACAGGACGACGGACTCCATCTCCGACCAGGCACAGGGAATAATTGTCAGGAAGTAAAGCCATTGCCCGGATAAGTGTATCCTGATCCTTTTCTTCCCGAAAACCGGCAACCATAGACACTAAAAAAAACTCTCCCGCCATTATTTCATTTTTAGCGAACGGTCCGGCATTAAAAAACACAGACAGGTGAATGCCATTATATACGGTATATATTTTCCCGGCCTTCGCCAGATAAGACGACAGCATGTCTGTCGCTTTACCGGAAATAGTAATTATAGCATTGTAACAACCGTACATCCATCTATCCACCAGACGAAACCACCGGGTTTCCCGTCTCCTGTTAGTCGTACTATGCTCTGTCGTGACCAATCGTACTCGACTGCCGGAAATCAGCTTCGCAAGTGCTACAAAATATTGGCACGCCGTGTTATGGGTATGAACGATATCATATTGCCTTAAATAAGGAACTAATTTCAATATAATCAACGGATTATAAACTTTTGTACTGCGCCCCACCTGAAACACCCGGATTCCTTTTTCCTCCAACTCCTTTTTTAAAGGAGTGTCGCTTCCGTCAAAAAGCAAAACATCCGCTTCATAACCATGTTCCCGGTACAAAGGCACCATATCCGCAATCAGTTTCTCTGCCCCACCCATCCGGAGAGAAGTGATGACCTGCAATATTTTCATGAACGCTTATCTTTCAAGTGTAACAAAAAACCAATGGGAAATAAGGGCAAAGAACAAAAACCGATTTGTCTGATCTTAGCAGAAAGATAACGATCCGAACAAAATGCAAACCTCCAATAATTCACAGCTGCTTTCATCCTTTGCAAAAAAGGGATAGGACTATGATATAACTCACTATAATAAGTCATCGATGTCAACGGACTTCTCATCCGTAATTTTACAATACCGGCCGTCAGACCATCGGGCAGATAATCACACAAATAAATCTTTTCATAAAAATACCTGAGTCTGTATTTCCGGGCGATCCGGTTCCATATCAAGCCTTCCGGACAAAATTTCTCTCCTTCTATTTCCGGAAAAGGGTATTCCCGTAATATTCCCGTCCGGAAAACTTCTGCCATATCCCCTTTGATCGCATACTTAAACCGATAATCCAATGCATTACAGTCCAGAATGCCAAAATCCGACTCCCTTCCAACCTTCTCACCGGAAAAGTAGGCTTTTAAACCACATACTCCGGCAAAGGTTTTATCTTCCCGGACCGTTTCGTAATGGTAAACAATCCGTGCCACAGCTTCCGGCGTCAACTGGTCGTCACTGTCCACAATAAAAAACAACTCCCCGGCGGCTTCCCGTACGCCGCGATTTATCGCCCGGTGTTTGCCTCCGTTTTCCTGTCGGAAATAACGGATAGAAATCCTGTCTTCCCGGATAAAAGAACCGATCAGCTCCCGGGTATTATCCGTACTCCCGTCATCGACGATCAGCCATTCAAAATTCCGGTCGGTTTGCTCCAGCAAACTCCCGTACAGCTTACCGATAATATATGCCCGGTTATAAGTGGGGGTAAAAATTGTAACCATATAAGTACCTGTTCAAAATCAGTCATACATTTCCAGAGATTTAATGATCTGAAAATAAAACAATTACAAAAACACAGAATAAGCCAATGGACTTATCATCTGAATTTATCTTCCCGGTGAGTATCCATAAATACCGCCTTATAGGGAATAAAATTTCCGTCATCCCGGACGATGACATTCCTGAAATACACAAAAGAAAAATAGATCAGTACAAACAGCAAAATCAATTCTTTATAGCGGACAAAACGGAACAACATAACAGGCACCAGAACCGCGTAACTGATAAAGTAATACCAGATAAAGCGTATCACGCCTGCATCCCGCAACGTCAGATAAGAGAATACCGAATACAATACCAACATATTCAGTAACACGATATATTTTTTATCGGCATATATCCTTTTACGATAGTAAAGCACCCCGGCCACCACCAAAGACGTTTCTATAAAATAGGGGATATGAAACGAATCCTGGGCTGCTTCTGCATATCCGTCAAGCTTATCCAGCATCAAAAAATGATTCACCGAAGCCATCGCCCATTTGATAAAGGGCGAAACACCCAAGACCAATGCAACAACAAATACAATGCCCAGGAATTTGCCGGAAAATCGCCGGTTTGCCAGAAAATACATCGGAAACACGACGAAAGCACTGTAATGAATAGTCGTTGCCAGTAACAGAAAAACCAAAAACACATTTTTCCGGTTTTCTTCCAGAAAACGAAGACTCCACCATACGATCCCCATGGCTATAAACTGCCGGGTATAAACAAAACCCACAATAAAGAATTTGGCAAAAAACAGGAAAAAAGCGAACACAAAAAAAGGATACCTCCGGAAAGCTTTCCCTATCAAAAAGTAAGTCAGCAAGGCAACCGTAAAAAAATAAAAATACGCATCCGCACAAAAAAACTTAATCACCGAATTTAAAAGCAAATATCCGGGTTCAAAACGAAAATAAACAGAGGGATCTCCTGCAGACCAGGGGAACAAGCTATCTATCGCCGGAATTTCGTCAAAAAACCAGGCATAGATATAAACGTCATACCCGCCTATCATATCCCTGAACCCGGTCATCAGAGCCACAGCCGAAACCAGAAAGAAATAAACCGCTCTATGCTGGAAGCTGATCATATCTTGCCGGGCAGAAGGCAGATATAATTCATAAAAAAGCCCCAAACACAACAGCAACAAAATCAAAATATAGGGAATCATCAACTAAGCGAATTCTGTAAAAATCTCAGGGAACGTTCTCTCTCCTTATCCAATAATCCGCCCACTCTTTTATAATCTATAAGCTCCATCCTATCCAATCTCCTGTACACCTCGTCCACTGAATCATAATACCTGTCCACAATACCCAGCAAACGAAGCAAAGAAACTACTCTTCCCATCCGGGATTTTACCGAAGGAAGTACAATAAATTGTTTCCGGTGAATCAATGCAAAAGCTACCCCATGAAAAGAATCTGTAACCAACATCTCACATTCCGCAATCGCTTTTACCCAATCATTGACACTTACATGCCTGTTTATGTATCCCTTATTACGAATTTTTATGAATTTGCGATCCAATCTGTTTATCTTTAAATTTGACTTACCGGCTAAAATCTCCAGAAGCCGATCGTACTCCGGCGATTGTACAAACTTAAAACTCACCAATGTATTCTGCTTCGTCACAGGACCGGATATCCGGGAATAATCGGTCAATAAAAGCGTCGGGTCTAAAACAAGTCCGGGAACGATCTTGAAGTTTTCCCGGCATACTTCCACAGCAAAACTTTCGCGGACACTGACAGCCGAGAACTTACTCAAAAGCGCCCGTATACGTTCCTTTATCCTGTCCGTATATTTTAAATCCTGTTCTCCGAAACTGGCTGCATAGGAAATCCGTTTCACCTCATCAGGCAAAAAGTCGAAGAAAAACAATAAGCCGTGTAACGTCATAAAATGCGGGTTCCACACCTGATCGCTACCAACAATATATACCGCCTCCCGGTCAATATCCCCGATTTTTACATATGCAGGCAAATAGTGTTTCTGAAAGCGTAACATAAACCGATCATACAGATAACAACGAAGCGTATTTTTCAATGAAGGTTTATATAACAATACTTTCAACAAATCCACCTGATGTCCCCAGGACCCCAGCACTTCACAAAGGGCATAAGTCTGCAACAACGCTCCGTAGTTAGGAGTTCCGGAAAAAGTCAATAATTTAATCTTCATAGTATTTCATTCGTTTCAGAAATTTCAAAACAACCCTTCCCCGTTGTAATTTCTCCAATAAACCAATCATTTTACAAAATACCAGGTAAGGGTACCATCCCCGGGAATACGCCCCGGCTCCCCGGTATATTTTTAATAAAATCCCGTAAGAGCAATGTGTAAACAACCAAGGATAAAACCACCGGGCCGGATGAAATTTTAAAAAACTGAATTTACCATAAACCAAACGAAAATTGACTTTCAACACCTTTTCCCATGCAGAACTATGTACTGTCAAATCAGCCCGCTTCAATAAATCCCGTCCCCGGTCCGTATGCACAATAGCCAGAGACAAACCTTTATAATGTTGTTCCGGAAAATCCGTATCTCCCCAGAAATCTCCCATCGTAATATCTGCCTTTCGCCTGGCAACCGCAAAACGACATTTCAAACAGCAGGAACGGTGCGTATAATGTGTCCCGAAAGCAGCATAGACCAAATCCCCGGCATAAACCTTCTCCGCCTCAGCCTCTTTTTTGAATATAACCGATAATCTCTGCCCTTTTTCACACCCCTCTTTTTTATCTCTGTAAATAATTGTTTGTACCGGACCGGCTTCGTGTTTCAAAAAGGACTCCAACGCCAGAAGCGAAGGAAAACCGGAACAAATCATATCTACCGTATACAAGTGTCCGGAAAACTTATTTTCTCCCAAAAAACAAGAAAGGCCGGCAATCTGACAGGAAGTACCTCCGAACAATACTGTTTTTCCCTGTCGTAACGCCTCTTTCACCGCTTTATAAATGCCGGAAGACACAACCTGCTGGTATTTGCTGTTCTGTATTTTATACAATTCACATATCCCGGAAATCAAAATATGTCTCACCTCTATCCCTTCCATCGAAGCCCCGGCCACTACACCTCCCTGTGAAAGCACATACACCGCCAAGGCTGCAAAAAGTCCTCCGGATGCACTTTGCATACGAAGCTCATCATCATTCGCCCAAACCGCATAAGGTTCCGAACGTCTGGCGATATCCTGATAATCATATCCGGAAACCACCGGACAAACCTCCATACACCGCCCACATTTCACACAAACCCCAGAGTCTATTTCAGGATACAAATGTCCATTTGAGCGCACGCAAGCGTGAATCGCTTTTTCAGGACAGGAATCCAAACAAGCCAGGCAACCTGTACATGTATTTTTCGAAGCCAAACGAATCTTCGTTCTCATCTTACAAAGCGTTTTATCAGATTTTTACTTTCCATTTTCAATACCCTTTCCCACCTCTTAAAAAAATAGACCCATAGAACAGGAATACAGCTATATTTACCGTGATTCCTCTGCAACGACATTTCATATTTTCCGAAATTCCCCCTTTGTTTGTATTGCAAAGCCAGGTCCCTGTGAGCCAACATACGATACTCCTCCAATTGCCCTGCATATTTATTCCGGTCCGTCTCACTCATAGTTATTCCATTACAGACAGAACGAAGTAACCTGTAAAATTCGTCACATCTCTCGTATGCCTGTCGATAAGTGCGCTTAACCCGCGAATGAGAACCGGGAGTATTTACATAATAGAAAAGACACTCATCGATATAACCACACCGGTATTTATAACTGACAGGCAGTAACATCTGAACATTCTGACCTACAAAAGAATATTCGATGCTCCTCTCCGGGTTCACATCCAGAAAAGCGGCAGTTCTTACTAAATAACAACCGTTTACCCAATATTGTACACCCTTTATCAACCCCTCAAAAAGCCGGGATTCGTAACGTCTTGGCAAAACAGCCAATTTCCTGACATTTTTCAGCGTATAAAAATCCACATAATAAGCATTCGAACGCACAAGCCCATAATCCGGATTATATTCCAGAAAATCCACTCTTTTCTCTATAGACAGGGGATCCAGATAATCATCCGAGTCCGGCCAGGTCAGAAACTCACCTGAAAACCATTTCAATCCTTCATTCAAAGCCGCTGCCTGTCCTGCATTCGCCTGCCTCTTATAGATTAATTTCATTCCCTCCTGTCGGAAAGCAGGAAGATATCCCAAAACAATTTCTTCTGTTTTATCCGTAGAACCGTCATTTACGAATATCAATTCAATATTTTTATAGGTCTGGTTCAATATCGAATCCAGGAAACGACTGACATATTTTTCCCCGTTATAACAGGGGGTTATAATACTCACTAATTTATTCATGACGAATTTTTTTTCTCACCTGATTGACAATGAACCCTCTCCACTCCCGGTTCATTCCGATAAAAAAAGTTCCCAAAGCAATAGATACGGCCGAAGTTGCGAACACCATCACGAAACGTCCGAAACCATAGGAAAGGCTGAAATGCATATAGACAGGAAACAGCAAAGACAAAACAGTAATAACGAAACATCTCCCAAACGCCTCCCAGACAAAACTCTTGATGGAAAAAGCGGATAAATATTTTTTCAGTATGAACATATTTCCGAAAGAACAAATCAGGAAAGCAATCACACTCAATACATAAGGAGTATTTGCAGAATACCCGTGTTTAAAATAAAAATAAGTAGCAGGCAATATCGCAGTATAGGTGATCCCGGCCAAAAGGCTCATATATTTTACTTTGCCGGTGGCATGAATAGCAAACAAAACCGGCCTGAACATGACAATAATCATAGCAATGACGATATTCATCCGGCAAAACAGAACCGTATGAGCAGGAACGTTTTTCAACCATACTTCCAATACCAGCTGATTCTCTAAAATTAAAGGAAGTGCAAAAAACAGTAGCGATAGATAAGCATACTTAGCCGCATTATTTACTAAAAACTGTACCCTTTTATAATCTCTCTCTGCATATTTTTTTACAATCTGAGGCCGGACTGCCGTCAAAAAACTGTCAGCAAACATAGATAAAGCTCCCAATACCTGATTCGCAATATTCGTTGCAGCATTCATCAAAGGTCCCCAAAACATATTTTGAAGCAGATTTATCCCCTGACCTCTCAAGGTGGCACTCATGTTGCCCAATAAATCCCATCCGGAAAAAAACAACATATCTTTTATCCGGTCTTTACTATATCTGAAACGATAATGACACTCATTAAAAAAACGTACGCAATATATCCTATACACCAGAGCCACTATTAACGTTACAACAAAAAACAATGCAGAATAAAGAATCAGTTTATCCCGATCGCTCCAACTCAGCAAATAAACAATCAGCAATTTTAAAACCGCATCGATTATACTTACATAAGCATATATTCCCATCCTTTCGTGTGCGATAATCGACGCATTGTAAGGAATCTGAGTGACACTGACCATACAGGCTGCGACAGAAAACTGATAGACCACACGTGCAGCAAACATCCGGTCGTCCGGAACGACCAATTTATGTTCTACAAACCACAGCCCTATTGTTTCCGCCAACAGGAATATAAGTACTGCTATCCCTATATGAATAGTCAGGGCGGTATCAAAAGTTTTTTGTAATCCTACCCGGTCTTGTTTCCCCAAATCATAAGTCAGAAAACGCGAAGTAGCTCCGCTCATGGCACTATTCAGAAATCCGAACATGGCAACCACCCCACCCACAACACTGTATATCCCGTAATCTTCCACTCCCAACACATTCAGCACCACCCGCGAAGTATACAATGTCACCGCCATAATCAATAACATCCGGATATACAACATGGCTGTGTTTTTAGCAATACGGCGGGTATTTTCTGAAGGCATATTACAGATTAAAATGACACAATAAAAAACATACGGAAAGGCTGTCTGCTTTTCCGGACAATACGATATGATTTACAGGAGGATCGGATTTCAATGTTTCGTCAACACATCAATTAGAAAATAACCGGGAAATAAATACGGAAAGAGGCCGACCGAAAAGTAAAACTTAAAAGTGCCCTTTTTACAGGGCACTTGGGATAAGGTAAACCGATCAATAACTATATCTCAATTCAGCCTTCAGCCTGCAATTCGGCTTGGAACTGTGTATATCGATCGTAATTGTCGTACTGTGCCAAAAACTGGTCTTCAACTTACAGGAAACAGAGCCACCGGTCGGTATATTACTCCAATCCCCTCCACCTCCGTCACTGGAACGTACATTTATACTAAAAACAGCACCGCCAGGCTCCTGTATGGTAGCTGTAGCAGAAATCGTAACGCCCCAGCCTTTTTTAGAAATCTGATAATGTGCATTACCATTACGGTCCAGGTCGATTTCAAATGGAATCGTACCGCCTCCATTACAAGACTGTGTGGTTGCTTGGGGAAACTCATCATTTCCTGCCAATTGATTTTCCACATGCTTCTGAAGCTGTGAAAAAATAATATCCAAATTTTCTTCCATAATAATAAAATTTAAACATTATACACCTAACAAACGGATAATATCTGTGATATAAGGTTTCCCTTCATTCGGGAGGGGCTCAAATACAGCAACGATAGCATGGTATGTTTTAGAAATTTCCGTTGCAGTAGTCACTTTGCAGGTAAAACGGTAATTTGTGCCTGCTACGATTTGACTCGAAACGCAAATCGGATCGTATGTAGCTCCGCACCACCCCTTCATTACTGTTTCGAACAGTTTCCGATCTTCTTCCGTCAAAGGACGCCTGGGACTCCAGCCTCCGGGAAGCGTAGAATCGAGATCGGCATTTTTTTCGATTTGAATCGGAAGCACTTCTTCATAAAGCAGATCATCGGGAGAAGAGGCCCTGAAAAATGCAAATTGAATGGCTGCTTCCCCCGGCTCGATACATTTAAATACAAAGTATTTTTTCAACGGAGCACCTATGCGATATTCTCCGGGTTCCGAACGTGTACCTTCTTCCAGGAGAGCTAATCCTCCTTCTAAACGGACCAAAAAATAATTGGTACCGATACTCGGGCTTACTTCCCGTTCAACAGTAAAAATTTCATTTACTTTCATGGCTTTGGATTTTTAGTTAATACTTAAAACACTATCTATCAATAGATAAATCAGTTTTCCTCATCCCATAAAGACCTCTCCCGTTGAATGCAAACAAAGCAATGTCAAATCAACATATTGTAGCATTCAATAGCCTCCCTCATTTCCGGAGTATATTGGGTTTTATCCCAACTTTCGATAATGCGGGAAGCTTCTTTTGCACATTCCGGTTCTTCTATATAATAATAACAATAAGATAAAAGCTTACATTTTAAAGGCGACCCTGCCATTTGCGGCAACAAGCGCTCTGCAAACGCCAATGCCTGTTGCAATTCCTTCTCCGTATTACCGATTTCCCGGGCATCCATAAGGGCGATAAGGGCTTCTGCCTTTATTGTAATATCCTGCTCTTCAGAATAATATTCCAGTATATCGGCAGACAACTCGGTTATCATACGTTTTATCGTTTGCTGTTCTTCACTCCACAATTTATCTCCGGATTGAATCTGATGTCTTCTGCCGGTTTCACAAAGGGACTCCAACAAATAACTTCGAGCCAAAAGAGAAAGATTCTGAAGAGATAGGTTCATAATTCACAAAATATAAATAGTCTGTTTTTATTTGGTCGTCGCCGGGAGAATCGAACTCCCGCTCCCTGACCACAGCGACGGCGTTGCCTTCGGGGGTTTCCCCACCGGAACCAAATCCGATTCACGCCCGGTCTGTTACCCTACGCGTGTAGCAACCCACGGCGACGCCACCGGGAGACTCTTTTACGTCCAAAACTGTCAAAACAACGTCTGACTCTGAATGATAACAACACAATAAATGTGTCCGTTTTAACGTTCGATAAAATAGACAACAACCCAATGACCGGATTGTTAAAAAAAGAAATTGAAAACAGACACCGTAAAAAATTATTAATCAACAAGTGATATGAATTTTGGATATCAACAAAAAATATCATACATTTGTATTTACATTTGTTCATTTAAATGAACGTTTAATTACGCTTTTTTAGACATTCTTACCATAAAAACCGTAGCCTTTCTTTTTTCTTTTCGTTACTTACACAGATTCATTAAATCTGTAATACTATGATTGTAGCTTATTTAAGAGTCAGTACGGAACGACAACATCTGATCAACCAACGGAATGAAATTACAAAATTCGCACAGGCAAGAGGAATGACGATCGATCGTTGGGAAAAAGAGGTAGTCAGCGGACGTTGCCGTAAAGAAGACCGCAATTTGGGACATCTGTTAAAATCATTAAAATCCGGAGATAGCCTGATCGTCACGGAACTTTCCCGTTTGAGCCGGACGCTTTATGATATTATGAGTGTATTGAACAATTGCCTGGAACGTAAAATAACGGTCTACAGTACAAAAGACGGTTATGCTTTCGACGACAGTATCAATAGCAAAGTACTGGCTTTTGCTTTCGGGCTGGTTGCCGAAATCGAACGGAATCTGATTTCGTTACGTACCCGGGAAGCATTGGCCACCCGCCGTCAGGCAGGTATCCGACTGGGCAGACCCGCAAATTACAGGCCCAAACACCAATTGTTAAACGAAAAGCGGGAACGTATCGCAGATTTATTAAAACAAGGGGTGCCTGTTAAAACCATTTGTTTACGATATGGTTTTTCCCGCAGTACATTTTATAAACACTGGAAAGAAAACAAAATCAATCCCCCCTCCGACAGGTATTGATTTATTTTTAATCTACGATTTAAACGGATCAGAACCGTAGGTTCGTTGATCTGCGAAGACACAAGACAAGCATTAATCAAACTCCAAAGACGGTTCTTATCCAAAATCATAGATTTCCAAGGTAGATTGTGAGTGCAATCTGAAATTCATGATTTCAAGCAGGCTTTTAACCGTCAATCATATACGCCGCAAGACGGCCAACACATAACGCCGGATAAACCGGAGATGAAACCAAAGAGCAGAATAAAAGCGCCAGGTAAAAGACTGACAATGACGTATTCTGCCATCCGGATAGCGAACGGCAAAAAGGATCGCAAAGATATCGGACCGAACGGCTTTTTCCTTATTTTGCCAACAACCGTCTCCCTGCATAATAAAATACTCTCCCCGAAGGGCGATAATACGATGCAATAATAGTTTTCCTCCATAGCGGAATAAAACCACATCTCCCCGCCCCAATGCCCTGTCTCCGGGAGGACAAAGTTCCAAAATATCCTTGCCGTCGCGGAGAAAAGGAAACATGCTGTTTCCCCGTATGTAAAGACTGACGTTTTTACCTTCCTGTAATACAGCTATCGCTTCTTCCAACAATAAATTCGAAACGGTTTTCATGAACGGAAAATGGTTTGGTAAACCAATCCGGCAGCATCCGGATCAGGCAAACATTCCAGGATATACACAGGGACCCGCTGTAAAACATCGGAAATCGTCATGCAAATTGCATCAGAGAGTTCTACATCTCCCATTAACTCCGGAGGACAGGAAGGATACACAGCCCCTAATGCCCTCAATACGGATAACTCCGAAATTCGATTATACGGAGCTTGTTTCAGGCGTACCAAAGCAATTAAAGGATAAGCTTCGTTCTTGTAACATGGAGTTTTGCCACTCCAGGGAGAACCGGAGACAAGCGGATATCCTTCGGTAATACGTACAACCGGACTGTCATCATTTAATAAAACGGCACCGGAAATATATTCGCACCATATACGGGTGTGCGTACTTTTACCGGTCCCGGATTCCCCTAAAAAAAGAACGGCTTTCCCATTGCACGTAATGACAGAAGCATGGATTGCTATCGTCCGCTGCATGGCAAAAGATATATTGTAAGCCACCCAGAATCCGAAACGCAACAAATCCGGGTGGGATGTCGAATCTGTCAGCACTTTACGCCGCCCGGGGAAACAAAGCAAATGAAACGAACTATATCCGTCGGACGACTGAAGACTGCATAGAAAACAAGCCTCCCCCTTATATATCCGCAAATGTCCGATCTCCAAAAAGCTTTCATAAAATAAGATACCCGGCACCGAAGGTAAAATCCGGTCCGTCTCGATTGTTAAATCAGGACAAGCAGACGACTCTTCACTTAAAAACGGGACAAAACATCCCATCCGTTCCAATAATTCCGATGTCCCGGAGCCACCGATCACCAACATATGTCCGGCGATACGATAAACTTTTTTCCTGTTTCCTTCCATAAATCGTTTCTTTACCGTAACTTCAATAACAAATGAGGATGTTTCAGGTGCTCGGCAACAGAATAACCAATACGGCTTACAAATGCACTACGGTAAACAAGTTTGTGTTTCCAGCGAGACGAAAAGAACCGCCGGGCCTTGAATAGAAAGACGGTAAACGCCGATTTTCCGATAGGTTTATTCTGCACAACAACACTCAGTACCTCATTCTGCATACGACGGTACAACTGCTTGTTCTCACCCGGAGGGACAGGACAACAACAAGGATCTATTCCGGTTACATCGAAAGCCAAAGCCGTAAATACCCGGGCAAATTCCAACAAACCCGTTCCTTCCAAGGTGTTCATAAATGCACCAACATCTACTTTCTGTCCGCATTTTTGCCAAAAAAGAGCCCAATCGCAAAAATGCCGCAGAACGATGCCTTCGGAAGCGAAATGAACCGCTGCGTGCCGCAATAGGAATAATGCATTGAAATCTGCCGGAGGTGTCCATAATTTATTTGCCTGCACCGGCAATTCCGCACAAGGACAGTCAGCCAGTATATCGTATAACTTTTTCTCCAGGCATTTGTCAACGGTATCCATTTTTACATTCAGGAAATATTGATGATTTTCAACCGGAATGGCACGGTAATAAAATTTAGAATGCTTATAATAATCCACATTCACATCTATTCCGTTATCTTCTGCCCATTTATTCCCTTCTTCGTATTTACCGAACAACCACACGTCAATGTCACCTCCTTCGCGGTGAGCGGGTACCGGATATAAAGAAGCCAGTCCCAATCCTTTCAGTATCATTATACGAATTTCCTGTCCGGCTAATTCTCCGGCCAGTTCTCCGGCTGTACGGGTATACCGGGCAAAACGGTTTTCTATTTTTTCCACATTCAACACCCATTGCAAGCGTAACTCCCTCGGTAGTAAATACTCCGCAGATAATTTTTTCAATCCGTCCCATATCAAAGCCAGAACTCCTTGCCCGGAAGCGATTTTATATACTTCTTTCCAATCCTGCCCGGAAAGCATTTCAAGTTCTTTTATCTCCGCAGGGCATCTACCTATAGCAGTACGTAAAAGTCCGACCACTATTTTTTCATGCTCCATATCAAAGTATAGCTTTACATTGCTTCAGAGAATCTATCCATACCAAAGCATCGCGCTTCGCTATTTCTTCGGGGATCGAATAGGTTTTCATCAATAGTTCCACCACATTTTCCTCCGTAAATTCCTTATGCCTGAATTTTACCCATAATTCTTTGGCTGTATCGTTCAGAGAAATTACTTTGGTCATATCGGCACCCTGCATGCCGTGCATAATTACGATATTTTCACCGGCAATCACCCGCAACCGGTAATCTGGATTAATTTTCATACTAATATTGATTTAATAAAAGGTTTGAAAGTCACAGTCCGTTACTTTCAAACCTTTATTACATTATTTAAATTCCGCCGGGAAATAAACGCCTGCCGGGAAACGGAAGTAACCGGCATAGGTCGCTTTCAGCGGTTCTGCAGCATTGAAATTCCACACGCTGACGTGATTGATCTTGTAGTCTTGACCATATCCCTTGATTGTCGCCATATACACTTCTCCGGTTTCCGGATCAACGCCCAAGCTGTTGTAATTCATTGCAGCATCTGCAATTTTACTCGTTATATTCAATAACTGCTCTGTTGTTCCGGAGGTAAAATCATGCCTGTATATCGTTGTCGACCCGTTTGTAAAATACACGTTATCTCCAAAAGCAGCAAAAGCCGGCACGGCACCCCAGCCTGCTCCGATTTTATAACTTCCCAATTCATTGCTTTTCAGAATAGAATAATCGGCCGGATCAATCTTCATCATAACGGCCGGATTGGATACTACAGAGACCCATAATTTCCCGTCCGCCGATTTCCGGAGACCCGATATATTGGCATCCATAGTAAGGGTATGTACGATATCCGTCCGTCCCGGTTCCAATACATGCAAGGATTTACCGGCAGCGGCAAATACCTTATTTCCGGCAACGGCCATCCGGTTTTTAATAACTCCTTTTGTACCTTCGATAAACTGAATCGTTTTTGTGGCAAGATTAAAAGAGTACACCCCATTATTATCCCGGATAAAAGCATATCCTCCCGTCACTGCGATATGGGTCGGCCAACTTAAAGCCGGAGTAAACTCGTCTGCTTCGTAAGCCACCACTTTTTCCATCGTTTTCGCATCGGCAACGACAAACATTCCGACTCCACCGTTTCTGCTGCCGTTTTGCGTAATGATATAAATTTTGCCGTCATTGATAAACAGGTCCTGTGCTACATTTCCCATATGTTCACCGTTAGCCCGGTAATAAATATCAGGGGTCATTACTCCATCCGGAGAAATATGACAAAGGGTTCCGGTTTCATTCGACATATTGCCTTCCATCAACACTAAAGCACCTTTGGTATAATCGACTACAGCCGGAGTCAAGGTCGTCAGGTCAAGCGTTTTCGTATAACGTTTTCCGGCAAGCAAATCGGCGTTACCGCTAAACGTCTGCACACCTCCTGTCGTTCCGACAGTAATCGTCGCCGGCGAAGCCGTGAAATTCGTTGGAGCGATCATCATATATACGGTTGTTGAAGCTCCGACAGCCAACGTTACAGGTTCTTTCACCGACAGTTGTACGACAGTCCGCTTCACCCCGTCTATCATATTACCGGAAGCATCTATCGTCTTCCCTGCCGTCAGGGTGGAAGTGGTAATGTCAAATGTATAGTCACCGGCAATCGTCTGTCCGTTTCCGTCCAATTTTACCGTTTCCAATGCTATCGGAGCTGCCGTCGAATTGGTGACTGTAAATTCCAATAATACAAAAGCATGGCGAAAAGAAAAATCCAGTGTCTGATCGATATAGGTACCGACAGTTCCTCCGTCCAAGCTCAAAGAAGCATACATAAAATCGGTCGCCCCGATATGAGCCGAGCTATTGGCAGCCTCCTGTACCTGATTATTGGAAAGGGTTGCCGGGAGACGGGTCAGGACTGCCGTTGCATCGGCACCTTCCCGATAGGGATAGTAAGCATAAAAACGGTGTGCACCCGAAGCTCCCCATTTGTATTTTCCCGTATAAGTAACGTTATCGGCTACGGTAAAAGTTGCAGAAACATTATTTTCACCCGATGCCAGTGTATATTTGATATTCGTTACATTACGGTCGGCATCGTTCGTCTCGGCCAGAGCCTTATCGGAAAAAAGTGCGATCGCATCGCTGCTGTTCCATAAAATACTGTAATCGTCGCCGATCGATGTGCGGGTAGACTCTCCGCTCTTTCCCGTTACTTTAAGTCCTTCATTCGGCTGCACCGAAATTCCGTGTTCATCCTCCTGACAAGCTCCGAACAAGCAGGCAAAGAACACGAATAATAACATTCCTTTTTTCATTTTTTATCTTGTATTTTTATTAATAATCAACTTCGTTTATTACCAGTTGCCTCCGTTATCCCAGGGATAGGATGAAGAAGCGAATCCTTTTTCCACTTCAATTTCAATGATTTCAACCACAGGCGGCTGATAACTTCTAATTTTTTGTTTTTCCATCATTATGTATTTAAAAGTTTGTGTTCCATCTTTCTATTCGACTTTACAGACGTTTTTCATTTCAAATTATTAAATTGTTTATTTCCGGATTGCAATGTCGTCCATACAGAAATATGCCGGAGTATTCATTCCATAAGTCCCGGTATCGGAGCTCGATAAAGTAAATGTCAATTTATTTACAACTCCGAGCGATGTTAAATCGAGTTTCGTCCATTGCTGTATAATATCGGACTTCCCGTTCCGGTAATCTGCCAAATAAAAATCGACTGTACCGATTTGTCCTCCGTCTTTGTTATATCCGGTTACGGTCAGCTTAAACCAATCTCCATCTGCAAATTTTTTCGCAAAGCTATCTCCGTTCAGCATGGAAAGCACGGCATAGGTAGAGTTGGTTACATACAAATGGTCAACGGTCTTTTCCGTCGCTGTCGGAAAAGTAATTGCCGAAGTATAATCGGGTCCCATAATATTTTCAGCACAATAGACAATGGCAAACCTTTCTGATCCGTTCCGTCCGCCCAGTGATGTCAAAGGATCCTTATAATAAACACTGTACTGATTCGACACTCCGGCAACCGTCATATCACAATTTCCGGAATAAGCCACTCCGCACCAGAAAGCAGAAGGACCTCCCATCGCTGCCGTATAAGGATAAGCTGTAAACGTCGCACCGTAACGGGTATGGGTATAAATATCACAAATACCGTAATCATCAGTCGTTCCGGTGGATGTTCCGTAAGAAACGCCATTGTCTTCCAATACAATATCCTCGAAATCAATCACATCATACGTCATTGCAGGAGTCAACGCATTAACGTCCAAATTCTTCGTATAACGTTTCCCGGCCTGAAAATTCGCATTTCCGGTAAATTCCTGGTCTCCGGCAGAAGTTTTTACCGTGATACGGGCTGTCGCGGATGAAAAATCAACAGGGGCAATCAACAGGTAGACTTTGGTGGAAGCTCCGGCTGCCAGCTCGACTCCCCCCGCAACAGTAAGTCCGACGACATGGCTCTTACCTCCTTCGATCTGAGTTCCGGATGCATCCGCCGTTTTCCCCGAAGTAAGAACCGAGGTTTTCAGGTCGAAAGTATAATCTCCGGCAACCGCTACGGTTCCTCCGTCCAAAGTCAACCCTTCCAGTACCAACGTTCCGGTAGTAGAATTGGTAATGTGGAATTCCAATAATGAGAAAACATGTCTGAAAACAAAATTCAGAGTTTTCCCGATGTATTCTCCTTTCGTTCCGGATTCCAACGCTAAAGAGGCATACATAAAATCCAACTTGCCGATATGATCCGAATTATTTGCGCCTGCCTGAATCTGGGCATTGGGTAAATTAACCGGTATATACTGAAGTTTGGTATTAGCACCTGCAGCATCCCGATACGGGTAACAGGCATAAAAATAGTGTGTCCCGGGATCTCCCCAGACGTATTTTCCGGTAAAGGTCAGACGATTGTCCGAGGCAACTCCGAAGGTTCCGGAAGTTCTTTCCGCCCCCTCCGTCAACACATATTTAATGTTGGTTACACTTTGGTTTTTAAAAAACGGACCGTCGGCCGATATTCCCCATTCTGCCTGAGCCTTATCGGAAAAAAGAGCGATAGCATCGCCGGCACTCCATAAAATGCTATAGTGATCTCCTATCGAAGTCCGAACCGGAGAAGCATTACTCCCTGTCACTTTCAAACCCTCATCCGGCCTGAATGAAAGGGCGTGTTCCTCCTCCTGACACCCCCAAAGCAGACAGGAGAATAACACCGATAATAACAACCATTTTTTCATTATTTCTGTTTTTATCTTCTATTTACCGTTACCAGTTGCCTCCGTTATCCCAGGGATAGGATGAAGAAGCAAATCCTTTTTCCACTTCGATTTCAATAATTTCGATCACCGGGGATTGATAATTTTCAATTTTTTCCATAGTCTCTGATTTTATAATTAAACATGAATTATTTCCGTGTATCGATACTGATTCCTTTGACATGTAAATCAACGGCTCCGGCTACTTCTGTAGAACATTCTCCCAGCCAGCCGTTTTCCTGATTGACACCGCAATACACTTTTACAAAGTCGATTCCCGGTAATTCCACCGGATTTCCGTCGGCATCCACAGCCCAAGCCAGATCGATAGCCGATTCGTCATCTGTATTGGGATAATTATCAGCATAGCCATAACGAAAAGCATACAGGACAAAATAATTACCCGCTCCACTTTCATCCAATCCGTTTTCAGGTAAACGGGTTCCGCTGAAAGTTAATCTGTCTTCGTTCACCCAAGCAGGGAAATAAGATTGCCGGTGAAACATATTCTTAGCCTTATATCCTGAATTCCCCTGATTGTCTTCCCAATAAATATATTCGTCGGCAACCTCTTCCGACACAGGGCGGTGGTAGGTGATTTCATAATTACGAATTGTCCGGACATCTTTACCCGCCTCAAGGAAAAAAGGATACCAAGCTTCGTTCTCTGCTGTCTGATATGCACTTCCGGCAATTTCATACCATTCGTCATCCGGGAGTCCGTTACCGTTTTTATCGTAGGAAACGACGATAATTCCCGGTTCACAACTTCCGCCGAACGGAGCATCGGGACGGGGATTGGCATTAGAACCGAAGGCATTTCCTAAAATCCGGATATCCCGTTTTCCCTTTACGTTCACAACCGTATGGTCAAAACCGAAAACAATATACCCCCCGAATCCGCCCAAACTGACCATCCCTCCGTTCTCTTTTCCAACCAAATACCCTTCAACCTTGGTAATTATATCTTCCCGGGTATCTCCTTCGGTATAAGCAGGTAAATCATTGGTAAACTGTCCTACTGCCGGGAGAAAATCATAGATTTTAGCAATATACGGCGATGCCTCGGCAGTACTTTTCTTTACCGTCACCGAAATGTTTCCCGTCTGACTTTCCTCTCCTTTTGTCGCCGTAACTTTCAATTTATAAGTGCCCGGCAGTCCTGCTAAAAAAACGGCCTCTCTGGATGTCGCCGCCGTCAGTGAATAAATCTCCGAAGGCGCACTTTCCATACTCCATTGCCAAACAACATCTTCTCCTTCCGGAGCATTCGTTAAAACAAGACGTGTCAAAGCACTGGAAGAGGAGGTAAAGACCGTGTCCTTAATCTCTCCCAACTGTTCATCGTCATCCCCCCCCGGGGTTCCCGGGCCGTTATTATCGTCACTGCATGCAAAAAACAATACACTGCACAACGAAATCAACATTAAAAATTCAATCGTCTTTTTTTTCATCATTTATTTATTAAGTGTTCTTATAATCAGGATTGTTACATTTTTAAATTCATTTATATACAAAAGCAAAATGCCCCGGAATATTCCCGGCCGTCGTCTTCCATTTCAATTTACCTTCCGGCGTAAAACAATAGATATATCCCGTTACAACATAATTTTGGGCATCGGTAATAAAAATCTCCCTGGTTTCCGGATTAACGGCGATTCCGTAGGGAATCAATATTTTCTTATCCGTACCGTCGGTAATTATTTTATCGGACACGACTTGCTGCGTCCGGGTATCCAAAATACCGTACGTCACCGTATTCTGTCCCGTATGATGGCTGTAAGCGACACTGTAGAAATAGAGAGAATCGCCGACCATACACATCTCGCTAACCGGTAAATTCAAATCGGAAACCACCTGATCCGTAGCCGAATTGATGACGAACAAATCCGGCGGTACATTATAATAATCCCCCCGGGAAGAAACATAAATATTCCCTCGTTTATCCACCTGCATCCGATGCAGGTTTATCGCTACATCTATATCCTTGATCTTCCGGAAGGTTTTTAAATCCACCACCGACACCCGGCGGTCATAATTGGGAACCCGATACCCTCCGGAATTCGCCACATACAATTTCCCATTATGAATGACCATCTCTTCCGGCTGATAACCAACCGCCACTTTACGCGTCAGTTTCAATGTCGTCGTATCTATTTCTGCTACAAAACCGATTTCCGCATTGGGATCGATTGCCACTTTTCCCGCATACGAACTGATATACCCCTTTCCTTCATGAAAAGCCATATACCGGCAATTGGGTACCTGTATGGTATCGATATGCCGGGTGGTTTCCACATCGAACACCTCGATAAAATTGGAACAATTGATAACGGCATAAGCTTTCGAGCCGTATATTTTAATATCGTTGCCGACATCTCCCAATTCCTTAACGATCTCCGGATTGCGTTCCGAGTACAAATCCCGGGTATACACACCTGTCGTATAATCGAAATAATCCAGTGATGCCCGGTTCATCCCCATATTCCCTTCATTGAGCAGATAAAAACCTTTGATCCGGCCATTTGCCAAGGGATAAGAAACCGTTTCGGAATCCGAAAGAAAAATAACTTCATCTTCCCGGCAGGCCGAAAAAGACACGAGTATCAGGAGTAAGTATATAATCTTTTTCATCAGAAGCTAAGAGTTAAAATAAAACGGAAATTTCGTCCGGGCATCGGATAGTTCAGTACGACATCATAATATTGATTCAATAAATTATTGGCTTCAGCCGATAATTTCAGGGTATAGTCCCGGTAATGAAAAGCTTTTTGCAATGAAGCATCGTGTGTATACCACGGCTCGATACGGTTGCGCTCAATATTATTCACGGCTCCGTTATAACGTTCCCCGACATAGATAAAACTGTAATTCACAGCCCACGTTTTATAGGTCAATCCGCCGATAACCGATCCGCTATGCCAGGGAGTATAAGGAATCTGATCCCCATACGAACTAAGCTTGAAACCGTTGATTTTCGTAAAATCCTGAGCTTTCGACCAGGAATAAGTCAGGTTTGTATTCAGTTTTACTTTTCCTATCGACGCCTGGGCAGCAACTGTTGCATCAATCCCTTTGCTTTCCACTCTTCCCATGTTCGTCATCATCCACCGGAAACTGCTTCCGGTAGGCGTTGCAATAATTTTATCGGTAATCGCGGCATAATAAGCATCTGCCTGAGCCGTCAAAAGAGTAATAAAAGAAGCTTTAAATTCTTTTTTATAACTGACACCGAAGTTGTACTGATTGGCATACTCCGGTTTTAATTTACTATAACCGATTTGTGTATAATACAAATCATTAAAGGTAGGCATACGGAAAATCCGCTTGTAGAAGAAACGCAAGGTCAGGTCTGTTTGTCTGAAAGGGGTATACCCGACAAATACGGCCGGCGCCAACTCGTGTTTATCAGGGGATTTTGTATTGTATCTTACTTTTTCAAAAACCAATGTCCCCAACAAACTGGCTTGCATTTTCAATCGTCCGAAATCCACAGCCGTCGCCAAAGCTCCCCAGGCCGAATAACGTTCCGGAAAAGTAAAGAGCGTACCTACCCCCCGCATATTCGCATTCAGTTTATTGTACTGCAGATCGACGGCAAGCGATACATCCCAATTCGGCCGGATAGCATAGGAATGGGCCGTGGAAAGATACCAGTCCTGCTGGTAATACCGGTTATCGTACTGCATTTTTTTGGTAACATAGTCTTCCATAAAAAGCACCGTATCACGGGACAGGTAGTGAGTATAATCCCAGGCAAATTTTGCACTGAATTGCATTTTGTACCGGGGAGACAACTCTTTTTTCAAAAAAGCCTGAAACATAAAATTTTTATCTCCCTGCCGTTCTCCGCTCGAAAATACATTCCGCACGATCGCTCCCGGCAGTCCCCTGTCGGACTGGTAGTAGTAAATCTTCGCCTGCCATACCCCATCAGGTAGCGTTCCGTATAAACCGCTTTCTATCCGAAATGCATCTATATCACTGTTTTTCCGTATTGCCGTCGTATCGTATGCGACCTTTCCTCCGGGAGTCAGCCTTCTGTAACGGAATTTATACCGTCCGTTGGAATGCAGGTATTCACCTCCGGCTGTTATCGCCAGACGATCGGAAAATTGATGTTCGAGACGGAAAGAAGGATTACACAGTTGTATGGAACCTGCCTTATAGCGTAAAAGAGCATGAGTGCACTTCCCTTTTTCAAAAACCGGACGTTTCGTTTTTAAATAAACGGCCGATGCCGATGCAAAATCTTTGGCAGCCTGAAATATTTCGCTCTTTTGTCCATTGTATAGAGCGATTTCTTCCAGGTCATCCAATGAAAAACGGCTGAGATCAACAACTCCATTTTGGGCATTCCCAATCTGCAATCCATCGTAAAAAACGCCCACATGATGAGAACCCATGTTCCGCACGTTGATGGTCTTCAAACCACCCATGCCACCGTAATCCTTGATTTGAACGCCGGCAAAATAACGAAGAGCATCCGCCAGGGAATGAGAATTAAGACGCTGCAACTGTTCACCTTCCAAACGCTGGGCCGGGATTATCTCTTTGTATTGTCGGGCAACAACAACCGCCTCTTCCAAGAGTTGCACACTGTCCAGCCTGCTTTGTGCTCTCAAAATAGGTATTATTGTCAAGAGACAAAAAATACACACACAATTTTTCATGTAATAAAACCAATAATACCACAAAATTTACACAGATTTTACACCACACAAAAATTGCCGAGCAAGCAAAACGTTACACTGAAGAAGTTAAACAGAATCAGAATACCGTTACACTTTCTCCCATTCGCCGCAGGAGCAAAATCTAAATACGCATGGCAGGTCTTCTGACTTGTTCCGTTTTGACGCCTTCCCAACCTTTAAGGCCAGTGGCAAAGTATGTCAAAACATCTTTGGAACTTACAGCAGCGGGAACTGTTGCCGATTTTCACGGCATTCCCTTTTAATTCCATTCGCGAAAACGAATCGGAAACCATCGCGGGACAAAAATATCTTTTCAGAATGATACTTACAAATAAAATCAATATTTTAACTTTTACAACATTTGATAAAATATTGAATTTCATTTTATTGCAATATATTTCCTATATTCTCCCAACGTTTTATCTTTTGAAAAATATCGAATCCGGATTTGAAAAATTCTGCGACTTTTTGTTCCGGATCAGGATAGGAAAGGGCATCTTTCAACGTCAGAAAGAACTCCTTCTTTTCCGGTTTAAACAGAGCTTTATCCGGTTGCAGCAAGGATTCATTTCCCCTTATCGTTTCGATAAAAGGATAGGGCATGGCAAAAAAGGCAGCCTGCGGGAAACTGATATCACCCGGCCAAAACCCACATTCGTATAACCGTTCGTCAAAAGCCTTCTCCATAACGGGGTCCTTTTTACCGAAAGGTGCCGGCTCTCCGCTAAACACGATACAAGTCAAATCCATCGTACCAAAATAATAAGCCGGATAATGCACTTTACAGCGAAATGCCGTCAGATAACGGGCCATAGCACCATAAGCAAACAACATATTCTCTAACCATTTGCGGATAGCAACCTTATCGTAGCTGTGATGCTTGTCGTCCTTATCGAATTCCAGGGGATCATAAAATTCCTGCGGATGAACATTGATCAGGGTCGGTGAACCGATTTGTTCCAAAGCCGAGGCAAACTGTCCGTAAAAAGCGGCAACACTCACGCCATCTTCCAAAGGTATATTTACTTTTTTCCCGTCACCGTTCATAAACTCTACCTGATGTTCTCTGAAGTTGAATAAAATGGAAAAAGGGGACGAATCTCCGGGTATCAGTCCGGTTGTCAATCCGTCCGGGACAAGATAGAGCCTTACATGTGCCCATTGGGGCCGCTTCGGGCTACGCTCCACTTTCACTTTCCCCGCCATCTGCAAAAACAGATGTACCGTATCGGCCGTATCCTGCCATTCAGGATAATCCAAATATATATCTTCCATCCTTTTATTGTATAACTGTTCGACAATCTACTTCTTAAACTTACCTTCCCTGAAAATAGTTCTTCCTTTTAACTTTATTTAGAGCCTATTTTTTTCAAACAAAATTGTTCCCCTCTCCGTTATATCTTTCCGGAGGATATCGGAAAAGCGGGGTAATTTTTACAAATATGATTTATGAAGAGCTATACTCTGATTTTCATTTTCTATCTACTATTTGTTTTTCCGGTTTCCGGTAACGAACGGAAAACACTTCCGCAATTCCATTTCGGCGGAGCCTTACGTTTCAATTACAATTTTTCGGACTGGAACCGGGGACACCGGGACAGAGGCGGGGACTTCGGATACGATGTATTTCTCCTTCACCCGACAGCTTCTTACAAAAAATTACTGTTGGATGCCGATTTTCGTTTTTACAGCACAGCTTTCGGAGGATTTATGCTGAAATACGGCTGGATCGGCTACCAATTCAATCCGCAAAACCGTATCGAAGTCGGACTCACCCGGGTGCCTTTCGGCATCCAGCCTTCAGGAGCCCACAACTTCTTCTTTCAAATTGCCTACTATGTGGGATTGGAAGACGATTCGGATATGGGAGTCAAATTCGTACATACGGGGGAGCATTGGGAATATGCACTGGCTTTTTTCAAAAATGCAGAAGAACTGTTGTTCAGTGCCGATGCCGAAGTATCTGACGATCGCTACGGATATGACGTTGCCGGACGAAACAAGGAAATCAACCAATTAAACGGACAGGTATTTTACAAATGGGGAGAAAACGTCATACAAAAAAGCGGTGTATCGGCCGAATTCGGGCAGTTATATAACCTGGATACCCGGAATAACGGTACTCATTTTGCTTTTGCCCTTCACCACGAACTCTACTGGAAAGGTCTCAGTTTAAAAGCACAGGCAACGACTTACGCCCTGTATCCTAAAAATGCTCCCGGAGAAGGCCGGACCCTCATCACAATGACGGCTTACGGAGCTCCTTATCTCGTTGCCGCCAAAGCCAATATCTATTCATTGAGTCTGGGATATAAATTCCCGATTCATTGGGGACCGTTCAAAAGCCTTCAAATATACAACGACTTCGGGTGGCTGCAAAAATGGAATGACAATTACAAAGACAGTTTTCAAAATGTGTCCGGCTGCCTGTTGACCGCAGGCCCGGTACAAACCTACATCGATTACGCCCTGGGAAAAAATCAGGCCTGGCTGGGGCCGGACTGGAACGGTTTCGGACCGGGAGGAGGCAGTGATTCCTGGCATGCCCGCTTTAACATTAACATCGGTTATTATTTCTAAAATCAAATTTATGCTGACAGAAATTTTTACACTCTACCGGGACCGTTGGGATTTTTTCCTGCAACTGATGTTACAACACATCACGATATCCCTTATAGCCATCGTCTGTGCAGGAGTCGTCGGACTATGTCTCGGTATTTTTATCAGCCGCTACCGGAGAAGCAGGAGTACGATTCTGGGATTGACGAATTTCATTTATACCATTCCTTCGATCGCTTTATTCGGCTTTTTGATACCTTTTTCAGGTATCGGCAATACCACCGCTATTATTGCCCTCACGATCTATGCTTTGCTTCCGATGGTAAGGAATACATATACCGGCATCCGGAACATCGACCCGGAAATCACAGAAGCCGCCCGCGGTATGGGAAGCACTCCCTTCCAACTCCTTTACCGGATCGAATTGCCATTGGCATTCCCGGTGATTTTAACCGGCTTACGCAACATGGTCGTCATGACGATTGCTTTGGCAGGTATCGCCGCCTTCATCGGTGCCGGAGGATTAGGCGTTGCCATCTACCGGGGAATTACCACTAACAATCCGGCCATGACTGTCGCCGGCAGTTTACTGATTGCCGTATTGGCTTTGTTCACTGACGGTTGTGTCGGTCGCTATGAAAGTTACATCAAAAAGAAACGCAAAATGAGCCGGGTATGAAAACAACACTACTCTATCTGCTTACGAGCCTGTTTTTATTCGTGGGCTGCCAAGATTCGGATACCACGATCCGGATTGCCACCAAACCGATGACCGAACAATTCATCCTGGGAGAAATGCTGGCCATACTGATTGCAAACAACACCTCTCTCCATCCCGTTATCACCAAAGGAATAGGAGGCGGAACAAGCAATATCCACCCGGCAATTGTAAAAGGCGATTTCGACTTATACCCCGAATATACGGGAACCGGCTGGCTGGTCGTTTTGAAAAAAAATAATTTACTACCACCACAGCAACTTTACGACCAACTGGCAGAAGCCTATCGCCAACAGTTCCATCTGGTCTGGATCGGTCCTTACGGCTTTAACAATACCTATAGCCTCGCCGTAAAAGAAGAAAATGCCCGTAAATTCGGGCTACAGAAATTTTCAGATCTGGCCCGTTATCCGGACCAATTCAGATTCGGGGCCGAGTATGATTTTTTTGAAATACACGAAGGGTACGATGCCCTGTGTAAATTTTACAACCTCAAATTTAAAAAGACAATGGATATGGATATCGGTTTGAAATACGAAGCCATTAAATCGGATAAAATCGATGTTATGAACATTTTTACTACGGACGGGCAGCTTAACGGTGCCCGCCTGACCGTCCTGGAAGACGACAAACACTTTTTTCCGACTTATTACTGTGCAACCGTTGTCCGCGAAGAAACGTTGCAAAAACATCCGGAACTGAAACAGGTACTGGCTAAAATGAATCATATTTTAACGGATAGCGAAATGTCCGAACTCAACTATCTTGTAGAAGTAGCAGGCCAACCGGAACACGATGTCGCTTTAAATTTTCTGAAACGCAAGGGAATCCTGACTCAAAATTAACCTGGACTTATGAATGATTTTCCCGCTATACGATTCGATCACGTCTCGAAAGATTACGACGAACATACCATTTTAAAAGATATCAGTCTGGATATCCGGAAAGGTGAATTTCTGACTGTCATCGGCAGCTCCGGCAGCGGAAAAACGACCTTGTTAAAGCTAATTAACGGCTTAATACAACCGACATCCGGAAAAATATATATCAACGGGAAAGACATTTCTCTGGAAAATCAAACCCTTTTAAGGCGTAATATCGGATATGTAATTCAAGGCATCGGATTATTTCCGCACATGACCATACGAAAAAACATAGCCTATGTACCCGGTTTGCTCAACAAAAAAGACAAAAAACGGACAACGGCAGCCGTCGGGCGGTTGATTCAAACGGTCGGACTCGACCCGGATATGTTGGAACGTTATCCTTCCGAACTTTCCGGAGGACAACGGCAGCGTGTCGGCATAGCCCGGGCACTTGCCGCCGATCCGGATATTCTTCTGATGGACGAGCCCTTCGGAGCCGTGGACGAAATTACCCGGAAAATGCTTCAGTCCGAAATTATCCGGATTCATCAGGAATTGCATGTGACGATCGTATTCATTACCCACGACATCCGGGAATCCCTTTTATTAGGCAGCCGGGTTCTGGTCATGAACAACGGATGTATCGAGCAGGAAGGTTCTCCCGATGAAATCCGCCGATCTCCGAAGTCCGACTTTGTAAAAGCCCTGACCGGACACGAAATACAATGACCTTACGACCGTTTAATTGTGGATTTTAAATTGTAGATTATATAAACAAATTCCATTTCTTGATAAAAAATCAACGATCAATACGTACAATGAATTATCCACAGCATACTTAAATAAAAAATATATGAAAAAGAAACATCAAAAAATCCTGACACTTATCGGAGCTATTATTCTTTGCATTCTGCTATTGTGGTGGCTGTTTGCAGCTACATTAATCGAAGAAGACGAAGAAATGCCTACCTCTGTTATTACGGAACAGGCAGAATAAGCTTTTCAGGGAACAAAAAACGCCGGACCGAATTCCGGCCCGGCGCTATTTCGTGATCATTTCCCCGGTCAATATCCTGCAGCTTGCGCTATTCTCTTCGGAATATCGGTATTGTCCAGTTTACCACTGAACAATTGAGCTCCGGCACCTATGGCATATACCGGAACAACCCCGGCTGAATGACTGCCGCTCGTCCAACCGACCATTGCAATGCCATCGAGTATCCGGATGGCCTCTCCGGCCAGTTGTTCGTTTTCAGAATAAAGATTCTTCTCCGGTTTCGCGTTTTTCGAACCAAAAGTATTTTTGTATACCTCCTTTAATCTAGCCTCCTGAGCTTCACTCAACGGCACCTGATTCCAGAATCCGAGATTTTCTGTCAACACGCTTTTCACATCTTCCCAACTGACTTTGTTTCCTTTTTCTTCCCGTAACTGATGAAGTTTTGCCGTCAGTTTATCCTTCGATACTTTCTGATATTGCAAAGCCTGTAAATTCAAAGCATATTTTCCGGTTCCCAAAACAATACCTCCGGTTTCATGATCGGCTGTAATGACAATCAACGTCTCATCCGGATGCTGATTGTAAAAATCCAACGCTTTCTGTACAGCCTCATCCATATCAACCACTTCCCGGAAAGCCGTCGCCGCATCATTTCCATGACAAGCCCAGTCGATCTTACCTCCTTCAACCATCAGAAAAAAACCGTTATCGTTATTCCGGGTCAAAAATTCAATCGCATTCTCTGTAATCTGTGCCAATGTCAGATCATTCCCGGAGCGATCTATCGCATAAGGCAGAGAAAAATTATCGCTTCCTTCCTGCTGTATAAAAATTAGTTTCCCGGCATCCCCGGCTTTGGCTTTATACTCTTCCATTCCCCGGATTACAGTGTAACCTTCCTTGTCAAACAGTTCATACAAATTGATAGCCGTCGAATCTTTTTTATTATTGGGTTGTACAAAACCGGCTCCGGCATAGAAATCAAAACCGGCTTTCGGCAAATCCGTACCGATTTCGTAACTCATCCCACGATCCGGACGATGAGCATAAAACACTGCCGGAGTAGCATGATCGACACTCACAGATGTCGTTATTCCGACTTTTTTACCCGCTTCTTTCGCTTTTGTAGCAACACTGTATAACGGAGCTTGATGCAAACTGTCCATACCTATCGTTCCGTTTTTCGTCTTCGTTCCCGAAGCCAATGCCGTTCCGGCAGCAGCAGAACAGGTAACAGAATTGTATTTAGAATAAGTGGTTGCAAAATTCACAACAGGAAATTGTGTGAAATGTAAAGGCTTAATACCAATCCGGCCTTCTTTTTCCGCCAAATACATTTCTGTACCGTTTACCTGATTTACCCCCATCCCGTCACCGATAAAATAGAATACGTACTTTGCCTTCTTTTCTTTAGGCCCACATTGGCATTGCGGCAACAAAAACAGCACAACTGCCAAAACAGATAATAAATAAATCGCTCTTCTCATTTTATTTTTAAATTAATTCAAAAACATACTGTCCGTTATTTAAGTTCAAAAATAAAAACAAAAATTCAAATACAGTCGTCTTCTCCTTCAATTTAATGAAAAAGTAACAAAATAATTAAAAAGTCCACCGACCAAAATAAGGTTTAAATTTTAGATTTACGATTTTAGATTGGAATACAAGCAAAAAATTGTTGATTCGTTGTCGGATTTATTTAATCTAAAATCATAAATCTAATCTTTTTCTGAGGGTTGCTTTGCGGGTTCAATCTAAAATCGTAAATCTAAAATTAAAACATCGGTTCCGGAGATTTCTTATCATATATCACTGAAATCTTATTCCCCTCGATCAGAATTCCCCGTCCTCTTCCTTTCTCATAATTTTCTTCGTTGTCGACATTGACAGCAATCACTCTGCCCTGATAAAATGTAGTCATATCGTCAAAAATCGTATGACCGACCAAAATACGGTCAACTTTATATTTTTTCAATAAACGGATGACGTCCGGAAGATAAACCGGCTGATATTTATCGGCTGATTTTACCATTCCTCTATACCAGAAAGGGCCCGCTTTCGTATCAAAGACAAAAGCAGAAGTCGCCGATACAGCCTTTCGGCCTTCTTTATTAAGGGAAAGACCTTTGCCGACCGTTTCATTCATCTGTAAAACCGCCTCTTTACGTTTCAGAAATTCGGCACTTAATCCGGCGTGTACAATCAAATTATTTCCGATAATTTGTACCAGATTCCGGGTTCTCAACCACCTTCCCAATTCGCTGTTTTCCTGCCACAAATCCTGATAAGCAATCCGCAAGCTATCAGCCAGTTCTTTGTATTTACGTTTTGTATAACGGCAATCTCCCCGCAATACCATTTCTTCATGGTTACCTAACGTAAAAGAGACTCCGCCTCCGGCTTCCGCAGCTTCCTGTTCTAATTTATAGATCAGCCAGAAAACCGGCAATACGTCTTTCCCGCGGTCGAACACATCTCCTATTATCACCAAGCGATTGTCTCCGAAATTCCAGTTGTAATTTTCATCGATTACCCCGTTATTTTTCAGTACGGATACAAAACAATCCAAATTACCGTGAGGGTCCGAGATAACGAGCATTTTTTCCGGTTGCGGCATCTTCCAGGGTTGACGTTCGAAAGTATGCAACTTTACCCGGAAACGATGTTTTCCGTTACCGGAAACCACCGGAAAAGAAAAACCGGCAGGTACAGCAGCATACGACGTATCCCGGATCACGGCATCCTCTCCGACCCATACCATGCGGAAACCACCGGTACTATCATACAAGATATAAGGCCCATCGGCCGACAACGAACTTTGCTTTTCCTGATGATCTTTTGCTACAGCAGCCTGAAAACAGGCTGCCATAAAGCAAACGATCAAAAAATATCTGATAAGATTTTTACCTGTCATAAACCTGACTTTTTATTACCACGGATTTATTTATGAACCGGATTTTCGGTCAAAAAATATTCCGTTATATCTGACAAAATAAACTCTCTGCTTCTGTTCTGCATTTCAAAGATATTTTTTATTTTACCAAACATCCGTTAATTTGTCAAATATTCCGAATAACCGGGGTTCTGTTCTTTCCGGATAGCGGGATTGGCATCCATTTCCTGTTCCGGAATAGGATAAACCACCTGAGGCCGTGTATAATCGATATGACTCGTCGAATTGTCGATACACTCCTCCGGTTCCCGGTCAAAAGGAATGGCCCTGCGGAAATAATCCCAAAATGTATGTCCTTCGAGCACCAGTTCTTTTCTCCTTTCTTTCAGAATCGCTCCGATTAATTCTGCTTTATCCAAACCCGTAGCATCGAACTTTTTATTCGTTCTTTTTTCATATACATTGTTCAGCGTCTCTACGGCATCCGGTGAGCCCAATTCGGCATAAGCCTCAGCCAGATTCAGATAAAGTTCGGGCAAGCGCACCAGGCAAATATTGTGCAGATAATGGGGATTGCCTATATATTTACGACAAGCGTTGTATTTGTTCCGGGTTTTACAAACCAGATAGGTCCTGACATCTCCTTCCACTTCTTTTACCAAATCTACCCAGGCATCCTGTAATCCGTAAGCTCCGTATCCGATCTCACTCTCAACCTGCCCGTCTTTCGGATCTCCCGGTTTATCTATAGTTTGATATCTCAATAAATAATTCAGGGAATTCGTACTGAGATTATCCGTTTCCGTATATTGTAATTCCCAGACACTTTCACTGTTAAAGGGTTTCCAGTATGTGCCTGCATAATCTTTAGGATCGATCATTTTTGTCTTCGTCGCCGAAAGTCCGTCCAAGGCCGCATCTCTCGCAGCTTCCCATTCTCCCATATAAAGATATACGCGGGACAACAAAGCACATACTGCCGGATAAGAAATGCTCTTTCCTTCCCCACCCCCGTATTGCTTCAATAAATCCCGGGCAGCCGACAAATCTTTGACAATCACTTCTTCGTAGCAATATTTCGCATCTTTCCGTCCTTCCGGTTTTTCTTCCATCCGTTTCAGATCTTCAACTGTCAATGCTACAGGTACACCGAATTTGTATTGATCGGCATATCCGGGTTTCCCCGGGAAAGAGAAAATCGGCGGATAAGCAAAGTTACGCATCAATTCAAAGTAGGTCAGCCCTCTCAGTGCCAATGCTTCTCCTTTAATCCGTCCTTTTTCGGCATCTGTTCCTTCTGCCTGATCGATCCCGTTAATAATCAGAACCGACGCTTTAACCGTGCTATATAATTTCTTCCAGGTATCCTTGGCATAACCGGCAGAAGAAGAAGTTTCATCGTAAGCATTCTCTTTTTCATACCGGTTACCGCTGGAAGACAGCACAAAGAAATCGGGTCCTTTGGCAGCTTCATAAGCCTGTATATGCCGGCCGTAAAAGTCTGCATCGGACAATTTATCGTACACTCCGGTCAGAGCACCCTGAGCATTCTCTACCGTTTTAAATACCTCACCTTCATCGATCTGGGTATAATTCATCCTGTCCAGAAAATCGTCACAACCTGCGTTTACCAGAAGGAACAATACAAAGAATATATAATATTTTTTCATGATTCCTGAATTTAAAAGTTAATCTGTAATCCTGCCGTGTAAGTCGTAGCCGACGGATAATCGTCGGGATTCCGGTACCCGTTCAATGTCATTTCCGGATCGTATCCTTTCAATGCGGTAAAAGCGATCAGATTTTCTGCCTGTGCAAAGATTTTTACACCTCCCAGACGAATTTTACTCACTACGTGTGTAGGGAAAGTATACTGCAATTTCAGATTTTTGAATTTCAGATAATCGCCTTTATAAAGATAACGGGTTGATAACCATCGATCCCATTTCGTATTGATCCGCAAAGGATTTTTTCCTCCGGGATTATCCGGTGTCCAACGGTCGAGCTGATCCCGTTCCATGGTCCGGTAGTCTCTCTTTCCGTCGTTCTTCGTCGCCACCCGTCCCGTATAATCCAACACCTTATGTCCCAACCCGTAGGTAAACAGACAGCTCAACTCCAGGCCTTCGAAACTGATCACCGTTGAAAAACCTCCGTTCACTTTCGGCAGTGCACAACCGACGATTTTCCGTTCCGCTTCATCGTAATTTTTAGTGATGGCTTTTTTACCGTCCGTATCCGTATAATACCAACGTTGTTCTCCCGTTTCCGGATCGGTACCGGCCCATTCCCTCAAATACCAGGAATAATAGCTTTCCCCGTTGCGCTTAATCTGAGTACCGATATCGTCACTCTTCAAGCCGAAAAACTTATTTTTCAATGTAGCCAGGTTCATACTGAATTCCCAGTTTACTCTTCTGTCTCTGATAATATCAACGGACATTTCCAACTCTATTCCCTGATTTTTCAAGCCTGCACTGGAATTCACCAAACGGTCTTCGTGACCGGTAACCATAGAAATAGGCTCATCCAGTAACAGATTGCTCGATTTACGACTGTAATATTCCAAACCGATATTCAGGCGGTCCCACATACGGATATCCAATCCGACATTGAATACTTTATTTTCTTCCCAGGTCAGCTTTTTATTCGAAATACTTACCGGAGCGATTCCCAAATCTCCGGCATAATCATACCCGAATCCGTATCTGGAACGCCAGGAATAATAACTACTGGGTAAAGTTCCGTTTATACCGTAACTGACTTTCAGTTTCAGGTTATTGATCACAGGATTATCCTGCAGGAATTTTTCCTGAGAAATCCGCCAGGCTCCTGAAACCGACCAGAAATTACCGACCCGGTGATCCGGATGGAAACGGGAAGAACGGTCGCTACGGAAGGAACCGCCGATATAATATTTATTGTCGTAAGCGTAATCCAGTTTCATCAGCCAGGAAAACATCGCATATTCATCGCCGCTGCCGCTTACACCGCCCGGGACGGAAGAAGCCGATAAGTACGGATAATCATCGGATAGAAAGTTTTTACCACTGGCCGCGATATAAGCACTGGTCATCGTTTCAAGCTCTATACCTCCGTAAGCAGACACATCGTGTACACCCCCGAACGTCTTATTAAAATACAACAGGTTCGAATTGGTAATCATGGTCCGGCGGGCATCTCTCTCTGACAAATAACCGTTATCCTTTTTACCATCGCCGAAATCCTTGTCGTAGTAATGCCGTTTCCTTGTATGGAGATAATCGACGGCAGCCACACTTTTAAAATTCAGCCATTTCGTAAAATTAAATTTCAACCAGCCGGAAAGCAGGGCTTTCAATTGAGGCCGGGCATAAGTGTAATATTTTCCGATAGCCACCGGGTTCATATTACTGTTGACATTACTCGGAAATTTAAAATTATACGATCCGTCTTCCAATTTTACAGGAACAATAGGAGCCAGGGACAATGCCGTATACTGAGGCATAGCATACCCTAAAGCATCACGGCGCGGCCCGCTTTGGTCGGAATAACTCATCATATTGCTGATTCCCCAGTTAAGAAAGCGGTTGGCGTTGTCCGACGACAAATTCGCCCGGAACGAATACCGTTTCAACTCGCTGCTCCGGAGTATCCCCTGCTGATTGAAATATTCCAGTGAGGTATAGAATTTTACGACATCGTTTCCTCCTCTGGCCGACGCATTGATTTTTTGGAACGGAGCCACACGGGTAACTTCATCATACCAGTCGACATCAGGCAAACGGCTGTAATCTTCCCCTTTTGCACCGTCTTTATCAAAAAATGCATTGTAATAATCATCCTTGACGGGATTGTAAATCTTAAATTGTTTATTGAATTCACTTTTAGCCAGATTCATCCACTCATTATAATTCTTACCCGAGAATTTATATCCTTCTTTATCCGCATATATCTTCTTCACTTCGTCGAAAAATTTTTTACCTGCTTTCCTCTGAATCTGATAATGCATCTCTCCTTCCAGCCACAGGTCGATAAATTCCTCCCGGTTTACCAAGTCAGGCTTCGATGCCTTGAATATCCTGGATACACCGAACTGTACATCTACCGTATAATTGACCTTTTGCCCTTGTTTTCCCTGTTTGGTCGTAATTACAATCACCCCGTTCGCACCCCTCGAACCGTAAAGAGAAGAAGAAGCGGCATCTTTCAATATCGTCATACTGGCAATATCCGAAGGGTTAAGTGTATTCAACGGGTTGGTCGGATATTCGGCATCCCCTGACATATTAGCAGCATCCCAAACGACACCATCCACGACATAAAGCGGCGCATTCGAGGCATTCATCGAACTGATACCTCTCAAACGGATAGTTGCTCCGACACCCGGTTGCCCGGTGGAGGTAACCAACGTACCCGGGGAATTCCCCCGAAGCACATCCTGAAAAGAAGCTACCGGGCGTTCGGCAATCTTATCAGCCCCTACGACCGTTGCCGATCCTGTATAAGCTTCACGGCTAACGGTACTGTAACCGGTTACGACAACTTCATCCAATTGGGTATCTTCCCGTTGCATGACAATCTGCATTTCTTTATCGGAAGCAGACACTTCCTGGGGAATCATCCCGACAAAAGAAAACACCAGAATCGTATTTTTTAAAGAAGGAACTTTAATTTCAAAACGTCCCTGAACATCGGTTGCAGTACCGGTAGATGTTCCCTTTATCCGGACAGACACGCCCGGTAAGGTTTCCCCGGAATCATCCCGGACAATTCCCCTGACCGCAATCGTTTGCTGTGGAAGTGCCGGAAGTGCTTCCGCTTTGCGAATGACAATCACATCATCCTGAATATTATATGTCAACCCGGTATTTTTCAGGCAGTCGTCCAATACTTCCTTTACGCTTTTATCAGCTGCCGAAACCTCCGACAAACGGACTGATTCTATATCCTGTGTACTGTACAGGAATACGAAACCGGTCTGTTTCTGCAACTCCCAAATGACATCATGGAGAGTTACATTCTTGACATTAAGAGCCACACGTGTCTGAGCGTCTATCGCAGCACTCACATGCAGACATCCCAATAATACCAGATAAAACGATAGCCTCATCATAAAAAAGACTTTTTTTAATCCCCCCTCACAGAAGGAAATTCGATTTTTGTTCATAACTTTGGATGTTTAGTTAAACTTATGATTTCTGTTTGCGCAGAAATCGCTACCGGCAGGAAATGTTAGCGCATTTCCTGCTTTTATTTTTATCTCATCATTTTGATTTCATTTTACCGGAAAACAATTGTATTTCCTTTTATTTCCACTCTTACCTTTCTGGTATCTTCCAACAACTGCAATATCGGCTCTACACTTCCATACCGGCTGATGCTACAACCGAAGCGCAAATCTTTCACTTTCGGGTTAGCATAAAATACATGCATATCATACCAACGGGACAGGTAATTCATAATGTCCTCCAAACGCCAGTCTTTAAAACGGAAATATCCTTCTTTCCAGGCTGTATATTCCGAAACATCGACGGTTTTCACCTGTACGTCCTTTGTCTCCCGGCTGAAATTGGCCTGTTGTGAAGGTGTCAGCACAAGCGGACCGACTCGAGGAGTTGTGATATTGACACATCCTTTTACCAATGTCGTTCCGATAATATCCTCATCGGCATAGCAGCATACATTGAACTCCGTTCCCAAAACTTTCACCTCCACATCTCCGGCCTTTACAATAAAAGGTTTTCCGGCCTTTACTACCTCAAAATAAGCTTCTCCCTGCAATTCCACCATCCTTTTATCTTCTGTAAAGTTTACCGGATACCGTAAGGAACTCATGGCATTCAAATGTACCCGGCTTCCATCACTCAGTTTCAGCGTATATTCACCTCCCCTCGGTATATCAATCCGGTTGTATATAACCTTCTGCTCCGGAATGATTTTCGTCTCATTCTGATAATTCAGACAGGCGGAATCTTTGCGGATTTTCGCACCGCCTTCTTCCAATACCTCAAATGATTTTTCTTTTTCAATATCCACAACAGTCCCATCCCCTAAAGTTAAAATTGCCTTTGTTGTTCCGGGTTGAATCCGATCGTTACAAACCGTCTGATGACTACTTAACGAACAGCACTCCTCCGCTGAATTTCTCAATAAAAAATAACATACGGCCAAAGGCAAAACAACCGAAGCTGCATAGCCGATGTATTTTTGAATTTTGAGATTACGTTCCCGCCGGATACTTTTCTCTATTTTACTCCAGGCACGGCTACGATCATATTTCTGCGCCATCGAGCAAAGTTCCCGGAAATTTTCCGGATTGTCTAACTTTTCAAATAACAGCTTTGCCGACAGAGAAGAATCGATCCATTCCTGTAAACAGGCTTTTTCTTCCTCCGTCAATATTCCCGTCCGGTATCCGGCAATCAAGGACGCAATCTCAAATTCTTTTTCCAACATAGCCTCTTTTTTATCCATATAACAGTTTAAACCCCGATCAGGGGTAAACCAAATCAAACTTTTTTTAATTTTTTTTTGGAAATAATCGCTTACGATTAAAAAAACGGCAATAATTTAACGAATCAGATACAACAGGAAAGTAAACAAATAGTAATATCCTTTCAAAAATTCCCGCAGACGCTTATAAGCGATTTTTTTATGTGTATGTACGGTCCCTACAGCCATCGACAACGTTTCTGCAATTTCCCTATTGTCTTTTCCCTCCAACGCCAATAACATGACCTTACGGGTTTGCTCAGGCAACTGCTCAATGGCTTGCCGGAGAATACGATAAGCTTCTTCCTCTATCACGTGATCCCGGAAAAAGGACTCTTCCCCCTGCTCCAGTATTTTTCCTGCATAGCCCAGTTTTATTTTCCGGTGCTCCAGTTCATTGAGTGCTCTGTTCTTTACAGAAGTATACAGAAATCCCTTCAATTGATGCAGATATTCGAAATCCTCCCTCCTTTGCCACAAACGGATAAAACATTCCTGAACCAAATCCGCCACGCATTCGGCATCTCCGACATAACGCTCACCGAAAATACACAACGGTTCATAAAAGTCATCGAACAACCGCCGAAAAACTTTCACGTCAGTAATATCCACTTTTATTGCATCCGCCATCTAAAACATATTGGTTAACCAGATTAAACGACCATTAAAATTTGTTGTATAAGATCGGTTGGGACAATAAAACTCCCCGTTTCTTTACTTTTCTTTTTTAAACAATATTCTATTTATTATCAAATGATTAGAATGCGGTATCCCGCATTATATCCGTGTATTTTTTTCCTGCAAAGGACTGTAATTTTTACACTTCAAGCCCCAGATTTAACGGTCGTTTTAATTGCAGATTTACGTTTTTACCCTACAATTCCTCCTTTTACAGAAAAGGATTGCAGGTATAATCTAAAATCGTCAATCTAAAATTTACAATTTATATGAACGTTTCTCCGGTCAAATTTAAAATAAAAAGAATAACAACACAAAATCCTTGGATAACAAAGCATCCAAAGATTTTGTAATGCACTCATTTCAATAGCGTTTTAAGCAACTTTTACTTTCTGAAAAGCCGATTCCAGTAATGCGGCCGTCAGTGACAGGCCGACTCTCCCTAAAGAAATACTATATCCGCTTTTTGTCTTTCCACAATATCCCGGAACGACAGTTATTCCCCCGGTATCCCTAAACTCCCGGGAAACCGCCTCGCAACTTTCTTCCCACAAAATCTCCGGAGCCCCAAAATTACTATCGGTAATTACAAAATCCCGGGAATCCTTCCAGGAAGCATTTTCAAATAATTTGCTGAAAAGCAAAGACGAAAGGATATCTCCCTTGGCCAGAATATAATCTTTCATTGCCTGTGAAGCTTCCTTCACGGGAGCCACCTGATGCAATATTTCATATAACTCATCCAAATGCTTTTGCATGTCTTCCAGGTATTCGGATAATTTATTCCCAGCCAATAAATGTTCCGCCAAATCGGCATGAACATGACGAAATTCTTTAAATTCTTCCTCAAAACCACTTCCTTTTTTCAAACTCAGTGCATATAATGCACGCAAACGAGGCATTACGCCTTTCAATGCAGAAACAACCACAATACAATTTTCACTTTGTTTTTGTATCTCATTTCTTATTCCGGCAATCATTTCAGGATTCTGCATGACTGCTCCTTTAAACTTATATATCAACATAATTCTATATTTAAATTGTAAATTTTCAAATTGTAAATAAATAATTCCGATTAAAAAACAGACCCACATTCCCGTGATTCCATTCAATCGTAAATCGAAAACGATGAAAGGCCAACTCCCGGTCCTGGACCGGAATAGAAATAATACAAATTGGCAATATGACAAACTATACCCCCAAAGGGGTTGTCGTTGTTGTGGTAGTAACCGTCGTAATTGTAATCACAGTGCCTACGGACGGAATTCCGCATTCATGCTGTAAAGAAAGCATGCTACTTGCATTATGGCAGTTACAATTCGACTTCATGATGTAAGCAAAAATAGAATAAACCTTTTGGAATATCAAACATTATTCCTGTTTTTCTTACTATAATATATAGATTTTAACATTATACCCTGTTTTTGCTATAATCTTATACACAACCTGATTTTCAGATATTTCACTGCAAACGTATGCACAATAATATCTGTATAAACTTATTTTTTATTCCAAACAAACCCGTATCTTTGTCCTAATTGTGCGCGTGAAAGCAATGTGTAACAATATATTAATCAATAAAAGCTAAAATAATGATTTATTCACACGAAGTACAACACATGTGTGTTGTAAAAAAAGGCCCGAACCACGGTCCTGCCCCAATCCCCGAAGAAGGGAAATGGGTAAAAGCGAAAGAAATCAAAGATATTTCAGGTTTAACCCATGGTATCGGTTGGTGTGCACCTCAACAAGGGGCTTGTAAACTGACATTGAATATCAAAGACGGGATTATTGAAGAAACATTGATAGAAACGATCGGTTGCTCCGGTATGACGCACTCGGCTGCTATGGCTGCTGAAATTCTGACAGGTAAAACTTTATTGGAAGCATTGAATACCGACTTGGTATGTGATGCTATCAATACCGCTATGCGCGAATTATTCCTGCAGATTGTATACGGACGTACCCAGAGTGCATTTTCTGAAGGCGGTCTGCCTATCGGCGCCGGCCTGGAAGACTTAGGTAAAGGTCTGCGCAGCCAGGTTGGCACGATGTTTTCAACGAAAGCTAAAGGTGTTCGTTATCTGGAAATGGCTGAAGGTTATATCTCCCGCCTGGCACTTGACGAAGACGGGGAAGTATGCGGATATGAATTCGTACGCCTCGGTGTTATGATGGACCTGATCAAAAAAGGTACCGATGCCAACGAAGCATTGAAGAAAGCCACTGCAAACTACGGACGTTTCGCCAATGCAGCTAAATATATTGACCCACGTCACGAATAAAATAGGAGGAACATACAATGGCAAAAAGAGAAGTAAAATTTGAAAGTCAGGATCGTCGGATCAACCAGATCAATAAAGTATTGAACTCCTATGGTATCGCTTCTATCGAAGAGGCAGAAGCCATTTGCGAAGCAAAAGGAATCGATCCTTATTTAGAGTGTGAACAAACACAGAATATCTGTTTCGAAAATGCAAAATGGGCTTACGTTGTAGGCGCTGCTATCGCTATTAAAAAAGGATGTGTAAATGCCGCAGATGCTGCCGAAGCTATCGGCGAAGGCCTGCAAGCTTTCTGTATTGCCGGTTCTGTTGCCGACGACCGTAAAGTAGGTTTAGGCCATGGAAACCTGGCTGCCCGTTTGTTACGTGAAGAAACCCAGTGTTTCGCTTTCCTGGCAGGTCACGAATCTTTCGCAGCTGCCGAAGGTGCCATCAAAATTGCTGAAATGGCCAACAAAGTACGCAAAAATCCGTTACGTGTCATTTTGAACGGTTTGGGAAAAGACGCTGCTATGATCATTTCCCGTATCAACGGTTTTACCTATGTGCAAACTGAATTCGATTATTATACCGGAGATTTGAAAGTGGTAAAAACCAAAGCTTACTCCGACGGTCCCCGTGCAAAAGTAAATTGTTACGGTGCCGACGACGTTCGGGAAGGTGTTGCTATCATGTGGAAAGAAGGCGTAGATGTTTCCATTACCGGTAACTCTACCAATCCTACCCGTTTCCAACACCCGGTTGCAGGTACTTATAAAAAAGAACGTGTATTGGCCGGTAAACCGTATTTCTCTGTAGCATCCGGCGGTGGTACGGGACGCACCCTGCACCCGGACAACATGGCTGCCGGTCCTGCATCTTACGGTATGACCGACACCCTCGGACGTATGCACAGCGACGCCCAGTTCGCCGGTTCGTCTTCTGTTCCTGCTCACGTGGAAATGATGGGCTTCCTCGGTATGGGTAACAACCCGATGGTAGGTGCTACCGTGGCTGTTGCCGTATCGATTGCAGAAGCTTTGAAAAAATAATCGGGAAGCCGATTGTCTATATAAAAATCCTGTCGGTTTGCATCGGCAGGATTTTTTACATCTTCAGTTTTTGTTCGAAAAACGACAAAACACATTTTCTTTTACTTACGGCGTGAAGGCGGATTCATCAAGGCTACAAACCAAAGCAGGACAATTGCACCGAATGTAGAAACAATCAAACTTCCGATAATTCCTCCGGTAGACCGAAGACCGACCAAGCTAAACAACCAACCGCCCAATACACCTCCGATAATCCCGACAATCAGATTGATAAAGAAGCCGAATCCACCGCCCCGCATAATTTTACCGGCAGCCCAACCGGCAATAAGCCCAATGATAATATACCAAATAAACATCATAACTCCTTGTTTTTAAATTATACTTACTATTTCTTTAAACTTATCCTGCACAAAATAGTTTGGAAAAATCATCATTTTCAATCGACGATACCCTCATATTTCTATTTTTCCGATGATTTTATACAGGAAAATATTTTCACATTTAACTTATTGCCTTTAGCTTTACCATCCGAAAAAAATCAACCCCAGTTATTATTTTATAAAATAAAAGAGATGAAAAATGCCATTCAATTCTGTTTCGTCTTACTATTGGCAACCTGCCTTTTCTCTTGCAGGCAGACAAAAACATTTAAAGTTCTGCAATTCAATATCTGGCAGGAAGGGACGGTCGTTCCGGGCGGTTTCGATGCCATTGCCGACGAAATTATCCGAAGCGATGCCGACTTCGTCACATTAAGCGAAGTCCGTAATTACCACAGCACCCGTTTCTGCGACCGGATTGTAGAAGCGCTGAAAAAACGCGGACAAACCTACTACTCGTTTTATTCTTACGACAGCGGTTTATTAAGCCGTTATCCCATCACCGACAGTGTTACCGTTTATCCGGAAAAAAACGACCGGGGCAGTATCTATAAAATGATCACTAAAATCGGCAATCAGGAATTTGCCGTTTATACGGCTCATCTGGACTACCGGAACTGTGCCTATTACGATGTACGCGGCTACAACGGCAATACCTGGGAAAAACAAACTCCCGTAACCGACCTGGATTCCGTATTGTTTCTGAATCGCCGGTCAGTACGTGATGATGCCATTGCCTGTTTTATTCAGGAAGCCCAAAAAGACAAAGCAGCCGGACGTATTGTTATCTTAGGCGGCGACTTTAACGAGCCGTCCCACCTGGATTGGACAGAGGCGACAAAAGATATGCGGGACCATCAGGGATTGGTCGTACCCTGGGATGTCTCGACTTTATTGCAGAAAGCAGGCTATAAAGATACTTACCGGGAACTTTATCCCGATCCGGTAACCCATCCGGGCATGACCTGTCCTGCCGATTGCCGGAATATCGCACTCGAAAAATTGGTTTGGTCGCCTGAAGCCGACGACCGGGACCGCATTGATTTCATCATATATGCACCCTTTAACGGACTTGCCTTAACCGACGTAACCCTGGTAGGTCCTAAAGGAGATATCCTCCGCGGAGAACGGATTAACGAAAATACGGCCGACCCGATTATCGAACCGCTCGCAACATGGCCAACCGACCACAAAGCCGTATTAGCTACTTTTTCTTTAAAATAGTAATGTATGCTGATTGTTAATTTTGATCAGGTACATAAGCCGAATACACAAAGTCTTAAATTATCAGATAAGCCGGCTTGAAAGAATTAATGATTTTTGATTAAATACTCTGAATGCCATTAGTTTATTTACCGGTCTAAAATCGGATAAAAAGGGAAGAAATCATCTTCCCTTTTTATTTTGTATAATTTTCATACGATAATGTCTATTTATTTGACAAAATCCATTTAAAACAATACCAATAAACAATTGTATTTCAACACCTTATACAAACAGGCACGATAATTGTATAATTTAAAACAATGGAAATTCACATTCCCGAAAAACCAGATTCGATTTAACAGGCATCCCATTGATTACCGATAAAACCCAAAAAACAATATCCATAACTTTAAAAAAACGAAAACTGTTTTAATCACATTGTCGTCATTATGAGAATTTTAAAAGAATTTATACGAGATTTCAAGCGATTCCGGACAGCCGGATTATTAAATATTTTGGGATTGACAGTTGCTTCTGCTGTATTTATGGCCATCTTATTCCATATCTGCTTTGAAAACGGATACGATAAATTCCGCCGAGATGCTGACCGAATATTCCGGGTAGAAATGAAAATCGGAAATGACGGCTTCAGTTCGAATGTACCGTATCCTGTTTGTGAACTTTTGGCAGAAGGATGTCCGTCTATCGAACAATCTTTCGTTCAAAGGGACGGCTCAAACCAGGATGTCGCTATCGAAGATGAACAAGGGGCCATCAATAAATTTAACATTCCCATTTCTACCGCCAATCTATCCATGTGTGACGTTATCGATTTTCAGATATTGTACGGGGAAGCCCGCAAAGCCTTGGCAGAACCGGGAATGATACTACTTCCGGAAAGTCAGGCGACGCGTTTGTTCGGCTCTGCGGAAGAAGCCCTGAATCGACGAATGAAAATAAGTGGAGGTTCATGGAATACTATTGAGGGAGATTATACTGTCGCAGGAATATACAAAGACTTTCCCGGAAATTCGATTTTCTCCAACAACTGTTATGCTAAATTAAATGAGCAGGAAATGAATTGGGGAAACTGGAATGTCCAGTTTTTTATCAAAAGTAACCTGAAAGACCCAATAGCACTGACAAAACAATTAAACGACTTAAAAATCGCCGATGACGTATCCGAAAACGGAAAATTAGAAAAAAGAGTTACACCTTTGACAGATATCTATTTTCATTCGAAGGCCTCTTATGAAACCAAGCCTACCGGAAATCTGACCACATCACGAATTCTTTTCGGCGTATCTATCTTAATTATACTGATTGCCACGATCAATTTTATCAATTTCTCTATGTCTTTAGCACCCGCCCGGATAAAAGGTGTAAATACCCATAAAGTTTTAGGGGCTGGTGTCGGGAAATTACGTTTGCAATTGATGTGCGAAGCAATGATTTACGCAACTATAGCCTTCACTTTATCTCTGTTTTTACTCCAGTTAGCAGACCATTCGTTTATCGGACATCTATTTGCCACCTCCATTTCTCCCCAAGCACATCCCCTGACAACATTGGGATGCGGAGGGATGATCCTGATAGTCGGATTATCAGCCGGTTTCTTTCCGGCACGCTATATTACCTCTTTTGCACCGGCATTGGTACTGAAAGGAAATTTTGTATTGTCTCCCCAGGGACAACGGATAAGAAACGGACTAATGACATTTCAATTCGTAATCTCCGTCGCATTGATTACTTGTATGTTACTTATGAATAACCAGCAACGGTACATGCAGAATTATACTTTAGGATTTCATAAAGACCAAATCGTTTATTTTCAATTTAACCAACAGTTATTCGATCAGCGACATGCTTTTACAAACGAATTGATGCAATCACCGGACATAACGGATTATGCATATACCGATTGGATACCGGAAAGTGACAATGCCGCCACGATTAGTGGAAGTTGGAATGAAAATAATTTCCAATTCGACCGCTGGTTTGTCGACAGGCGTTTTATGCAATTAATGGGTATTCCTCTCATCAGTGGTCATGAATTTTCCAAAAATCGGGAAGAAACGGAAGTCATATTCACAGAAACGGCTTTAAAACAAATGCCCTTCCTGGAAAAGTACATGGGTCAACCGGTCGAAACAGCAGGAATCTCGGGTGGAGCCCGCTTTGTAGGTGTCGCAAAGGATGTCCAGCATCTTTCGCTACGTCAAGGGATTACACCTTTAGAATTTGTATGTATAAACGACCCCCAATATCATTTCGACTATATGTTGTTGAAAATATCACCCAATACGGGAGATGCCATGAAATACATAAGTCAGGTATTCAATCGTTTTTCAAAATACAATAATCTGAATGTACGTTTTCTGGATGATACAATGCAGCAACGTTACGAAAAAGAAAGTCGCCTGACACAAGCTATTTCCCTATTCGGACTGATCGCCATTATCATCTCTCTGATCGGCGTATACGGCATGATTGTATACAATGCACAATATAAACGGAAAGAAATTGCATTACGGAAAGTAAACGGAGCGACAGAAAAAGAAATTCTGGTCCTGCTGAACCGGGGATTTTTCCTGCTGTTGGGGAGTTCTTTCCTGATAGCCTGTCCACTGGCTTATTATATTATCTCGTCGTGGTTATCGAGATTTGCCTACAAAGCTCCGGTATACTGGTGGCTATTTGTATTATCGGGAGCCATTGTATTTTCGATTTCTTTGCTGACGATAAGCTGGCAAAGTTGGCGGGCTGCGACGACAAACCCGGTGGAAGGATTAAAAGAATCGTAAGTTTTAAATTATAGATTCATTTATGATTTACGATTTATGATTTACGATTCATTTTTTTGCAGGGGAGGATTGTGAGCATAATCTAAAATCGTAAATTTTAAATTTAAAGCCCGATCTTAAAATATGTTTTTTCATATTCATATACCTATTTTAACAATTGTAACTTGTATTTTACCTATTTCAAGGCTAATCCTTGTTATCTTCTCTTTTATAAAACGTTAATAAATACTACTTTTGTAAGACAACAGTCCACAGAGCGTTGGAATGCTTTTAAATATTCTTAACTTTGTATCGTTTCGTGGTATTTACTGAAACAAACATTTTGAGAATAAAAAAGAGCGTGTTATCTCTATTCTGGAATCTGGACAATTTCATTTATACAGGGATAAAACTTACGTTCGGGCTTACCGTATATAAGGCTAAGCGTGGACTGTTGTTTTATTTGTATAAGGGAAGTCCAGATCCTTCAGAATAAATAGGCTAACAGATTCCACGCTTTTTTTTCACAAGTTCTGATTTATCAAATGTCGGAAATAATAAACCCGGGAAGTTATACTTTGTGGGTCTGAAAGGACTATTGGAGGTAAATTTTTGCCATCAAATTTCAACGTTTCTTTCTCCGGTTTCATTATTTGACGACAAATGATAGTAAATCCACCAGATTACTTTATGAAAAAAATAAGCTGTATATTCGGAATTAAAACATCAGTAATACTTTTACTGATTGCTTCTTTCGTAACTGTCATGACGACATTACTGACATACGAATCGGCCGTTTTTATGAAGTGGTTATACGGGCAAAGTTGCTCGGGAACGGGATATGTTTTCAAAGCCGTCCTGCTTTTATTGTGGGTCTATCCCAGCATAAATCTGCTCTACATCACCTACCGAAGAAAGAGTTGGCAAGAAACCTTATTCATTTTAGTCGGTTTACTCGTCCTGTTTTTGATAACGTCTATCGTCATCGTCGGTATCATTTCCCATTAAGCCGTTTTATCACACCAATCCCCATTCTCCCGGATCAATTGTCCGAGAGCAGCTATCGCCTCCTGTTCCGGTACAGCCACCCTCATCATACGACGGCCTTTATAAAGATTTACCTTACCGTTCCCGGCTCCGACATATCCATAATCAGCATCTCCCATTTCTCCCGGTCCGTTAACCACACATCCCATGACGGCAATTTTTAATTTATCAAGATGGCCGAATGCCTGCTTTACTTTTGCAACGGCTTCTTCCAAATTATACAATGTACGTCCGCATCCGGGACAACTGACGAATTCTGCTTTATAACGCCGTAAGCCTACCGATTGGAGAATATTCCTTCCCAGATTCAACCCCAAAAGCGGATCGGAAATTGCCGGAGATGAAATCCAGATCCCATCTGCCAGGCGATCGATAAACAGACCACCGGTATGTGCCGCCACCCAAAGTTTCACCCACTCTTTGTCATTGCAATTTGTCATCACCCGGACAATAACTTTATTGGAAATACCGTTTTCACGTATCGTTTTCAACAAGCTACGAAATGCATGGTAACCGGGATTTTCAGGATTCAACACGACAACTGCCGAAGAAGAAGATAATTTCTCTGTCAGGTGCCGGTCTACCTGCATTTCCTTTATTACTTCCACAAAGGAGTCTTCAGCATTTTGTTTCTCCCGGATAAACTCTTCTGCTCCGACCAGTGGAGATACATTCCGCCGAAACACCTTCGCCCGGTCAAATGCGGCAACAGGCACAACGACCTTCACATTTTCCGGTAATTCAGCCAATTCAGGGCCTACCGTTTCAGTATAGATCATTTCCGGAGCCTTATTCCCGGCTTTCCACCCTGTATTTATCGGGTGAAAATCCAGATCGCGGATCAGTTGTGCTTCAATACTCCCGGTCACAGAAAGATCGGCAACCACTATCGGTTTTAGCGCAACACCTGCCGTAACGGATTTACTTTCCCGGTGATACTGCGGATCACATAACCCGACCAGCGACCTGGCCACCGGTATCTCATATTCAGGAGCCTCTGTCAGCGATACCCGTACCGTATCTCCGATGCCTTCATTCAGTAAACAACCGATCCCTACCGCCGAACGAATCCGTCCGTCCTCTCCTTCGCCAGCCTCCGTTACCCCCAAATGCAAAGGATAAGCCATACCTTCCTCTTCCATTTGTTTCACCAACAAACGGACCGCCTCCACCATCACCCGGCAATCACTCGATTTGAGCGAAATAACTACATCCGGGAAATCAAACTCCCGGCAGATTCTCAGATATTCCATCGTCGCTTCTACCATACCGGCCGGCGTATTTCCATACCGGCTCATAATCCGGTCCGACAAAGAACCGTGATTCGTACCGATACGGACAGCCGTATGGTGTTCCCGGCAAACTTCCAGAAATTCCGTAAATTTTTGCCTCAATACCTCCAATTCTGCGGCATACTGATCATCCGTATACTCCAATTGCTCAAAAGTAGCCCGTTTATCCGCAAAATTACCGGGATTAATACGCACTTTTTCAACATACCGTGCTGCCACAATGGCTGCGGCAGGATTAAAATGAATATCGGCCGACAAAGGAGTCGTATAGCCCCGCTCACACAGGGCTGCACGTATATTTTTCAGATTTTCCGCTTCTTTCACTCCCTGAGCCGTAATCCTTACCAACCGGCCGCCGGCATCGATAATCCGTATCGCCTGCTCCACACAGGCTTCCGTATCCATCGTTGAAGTATTCAGCATGGATTGTATCATTACCGGCTCTTCCGAAGACAAAGACAAGTTACCGATTTTTACAATTGTAGTTTTTCTGCGCATATTCTTTCCTAAAAACTGATTCTGACTGCCGTACAATCACAAAACCTCCTAATTATCAAACAATTTCCGTATATTCCGGGTATTCGTACAGTTCAATATATCTTTTCCTTCCGGGGTATAAGCAAAGGCTAATTCCGACTTATACAACTCCGTAATACGTCTCCTGACCATTTTAGAGGTAGAATTAATTGTCCCGTCTTTTTCATTCAACGCAGCAGGTAAAACGACGACAACTGCCGGCAGCCAACGCTCGGGAAAAAGACCGGCATATTTCCCTCCGTAACGATATTCCATCAATTCCCGGCGAATCTTATCCAACATCATCTTATACCCCTCAATTGTACCGGCCTCTATATGTTTACCCTGAATATACTCTCTCAATGCGTTTTTGTTCGGCACAATCAAGCCAACCGTATAGGACGACTGATTATTATACAACATACAGTAATCGATAAACCGGGATTTTTCCACAATCGCCTCCTCAATCCCTTCCGGACTGTATTTTTCCCCGTCATTGGCTATCAGCAACGATTTAAAACGCCCCAATACCGTTAAAAATCCATGTTCGTCGAGAAATCCCAAATCACCCGTATACAGCCAGCCTTCGCGTATTGTCTCTGCCGTAGAAATTTCGTTACACCAATATCCCCGCATGACATTCCCTCCCCGGATAACGATCTCTCCCTGTTCTCCCAGCGGCATTATCCCACCGTCGGCATCGCAGATCCGAAGTTCCATCGGAGTCACAGGTCGCCCTGAAGATCCGAACTTATGACACTCCGGCGTATTCGAACTGATTACCGGAGAAGCCTCGGACAAACCGTATCCTTGATACATGGGAATTCCCAAGGCCCGGTAATATTTTTGCAATTCGACATCCAACAAAGCACCGCCTCCGATAAAAAAACGCAAATTTCCTCCGAAAGATTTCCGGATCCTCGAAAAAACCAAGCTATCAAAAAAATGCTTTACCGGTGCCACCAATACTTTCAAGCCTTTTTTTCTATAATTACCGTCCCCGTAATACCAATAGGCAAATTTCAGCCCCCGCATATACAAAAAAGTGACAAATCTCCCCTTGCGCTGGATTTCCGCTTCGATATTTTTCCGGAAATTCTTGGCTATTGCCGGTACGCTCAACAAAACATGAGGTTTGATCTCCCGCATATTGAGCGGTATATTACGCAAAAAATCCATCGGAGAATTTCCAAAATCGACGGCCGCTAAAGAAGCTCCGTTATACATAAAAGAATAAATACCGACCGTATGTGCAAAACTATGATCCCAGGGAAGAAACAATAATACTTTATAAAATTCAGGGATACGAATCAAAGAATCGGCTTGCAACACATTGCAGACATAATTCCCATGAGTCAGTATAATCCCTTTAGGTTCTGCCGTCGTCCCTGAGGTATAGGATATATTGGCCATATCGGTACTTTTTACCGAACACGCGATCTCTTCCAAATGCCCGGGATGAACTCCCAGCCAACGTCTGCCCTCCTGCACCAAACGGGCAAATGAACTACAGAGACCGGTCATTTCTCCCGAAGAACGGAACACAACTATTTTTTCAACAGACTCCAACTCCCCCAATATACTGTTTAAAATATGGAGATAAAAAGGAGAAACGAACACAAAACGGGCCCCCGAATGATTGATACGGAACACGAGTTCCCTGGCCGTCAAGCGAATGCTCAACGGTACATTGACACCTCCGGCGTATAAAATTCCCAGCTCACTGCATACCCAATCACTACACCCTTCACTTAACAACGCAACCCGCTGTCCTTTTTTCAATCCGACGGCCAGCAATCCTGCAGCAATCTCCATCACCCGACTCTTCGCCCGGCTGTAGGTCAATGCCTCGTATTTTCCGTCCTTCTTCTCCCACAAATAAGGGTTATCCGGAAATTTTAAACAACTCCGCTCGAATAAGTCTATAATCGTATCCATCTTCTTCTTCCCATAATAAGGACAAAGTTAATAACAATTCCGCAATTCAGTATCAAATATCAATTTATGAATCTCCGAAAACCGAATAATCCGATAAAACACTATTTTTTCTTTTTACTGCAACTTTTGCCCCGGTTTTCTCGTATACTCCTTTCCACCGTTTAATAATTGAAGCTATGAGATTAACCATTACAGGCATATTAACGCTAATTATTTTTATCATGGTGTCTGTATTAAAAAATAAAATTGAGACACCTCAAACGACCTCTGAGTCATTCTGTCATTTCTCCGTTCAAATGACAGAGCCTCTTTTCTATGAGTTGCCGGAAGCACTTCAACCTTGTTCCTTTCTCAAGGAGGCTATACGAATTCCCTATGACGACTGAATCCGGACACGCAATCTCCGGTTTACCATTACAAATCCGTTTCCATTTTTTCATTCAAACCGGAAATTTCAATTCTAAATTTAAAACCATACGTTTTTCATTTTTATGCATACGTTTGTATTTGTATAATTCTATACAAAAGCATCGTTTCGTGTAAATATTACAAGAAATATTTGGTATTCACAAAGTTTCATTATTATATTTGCCTGCATAAAAATGTAAAAGTATGGCAAATTTATTCCTACATCTGATTATGAACCTTTTGATTATCGTGGTCCTCTGCTACGACGTGAGAAAGGTATATCTATTGGAATGACAACACACAACATATTCATATAAAAGGCCTTTCTCACACAACGGGAAAGGCCTTCTTGTTTTTAGTAATTTACTGCACAACACAAACAAAAATGAGAAACAAACTAAGAAGTCTAACGACAATGACAGGCCGCAGAATGGCGGGGGCCAGAAGCCTTTGGCGAGCGAATGGAATGAAGGACATGGAATTCGGTATGCCGGTAATCGGAATTGCCAATTCGTTTACTCAATTCGTTCCCGGCCACGGTCATCTGCACAAGATTGGCCAATACGTAAAAGAAGGGATAGAAAAACGCGGTTGTTTTGCAGCAGAGTTCAATACCATTGCCATTGACGATGGTATTGCCATGGGACACGACGGAATGTTATATTCGCTTCCTTCCCGTGACATCATTGCCGACAGCATCGAATACATGGCAAACGCCCATAAAATAGACGCTTTGGTCTGCATCAGCAATTGCGATAAAATCACGCCCGGCATGCTCATGGCTGCCATGCGCCTGAATATACCTACTGTATTTGTATCGGGAGGACCGATGGAGGCCGGCACTTATAAAGGCAAGCCTGTCGACCTGGTCGACGCCATGGTCATGGGTGCCGACGAAAAGTACAGCGATGAAGAAATAGAAGAAATAGAAAAAAGTGCCTGTCCCGGATGCGGCTGTTGTTCCGGTATGTTTACCGCCAACTCCATGAACTGTCTTGTAGAAGCCCTGGGATTAGCCATTCCGGGAAACGGCACTATACCGGCCACTCACAGCAACCGGAAACGCATATTCGAGAAAGCGGCTTCTCTTATCGTACAAAAAGCCGGCATGTATTATTTCGAAGGTGATAACTCCGTATTACCGCGTTCTATTGCGACAAAAGCGGCATTTGAAAATGCCATGGCCCTGGACATCGCCATGGGAGGCTCTACCAATACGGTTCTCCACCTGTTGGCTGTCGCCCATGAAGCCGAAGTAGACTTTACCTTGGAGGATATCGACCGTTTGTCGCGAAAAATTCCGGTACTTTGTAAAGTTTCGCCCAATTCACGCTACCACATTCAGGATGTCAATCGTGCCGGAGGTGTCATGGGCATTCTCGGAGAACTGGACAGAGCCGGTCTTATCGACACTTCGGTAAAAAGGATCGGCTATAACAGTTTAGCTTCCTGTCTGACCAAATACGACATAAAGAGTGAACGCCTCAGCCAGAAAGCCCGGAAATTCTATTTAAGCGCACCGGGTGGAAAATTCAGTCAGGAACTGGGAGGCCAGAGTCATTATTTCGAAACCTTCGACGCCGACCGTACACGCGGATGTATCCGGGATACGGCCCATGCCTATTCCAAAGACGGAGGATTAGCGGTACTAACCGGTAATATCGCCCGCAACGGTTGCATTGTAAAAACAGCCGGAGTCGACGAATCGCTGCTGGTGTTCCGGGGCATCGCCAAAGTTTTCGAGTCACAGGGACAGGCAATAAACGGTATTCTTAACGGGGAAGTAAAAGCCGGAGAAGTTGTCGTCATCCGTTACGAAGGTCCCAAAGGCGGACCGGGTATGCAGGAAATGTTATATCCAACTTCCTATCTGAAATCCAGAAATCTGGATAAAGTATGCGCTTTGATTACGGACGGACGTTTTTCCGGAGGCACTTCCGGATTGTCTGTCGGTCACATTTCTCCCGAAGCCGCCGCAGGAGGAGAAATAGCCATCATCCAGGACGGAGATCCTATCGAGATCAACATTCCCGAACGCAGCATCAACCTGTTGTTGAGTATAGATGAAATCAGTAACCGGCTTCAGGCTATAAAAGCTTTTAAACCGGTTGCACGCGATCGTTGTGTTTCCAAATCTTTACAGGCCTATGCCAGATTCGTCAGTTCGGCGGACAAAGGCGCCGTCCGGATCATAGATTAAATCCATCTCCCATGAAAACGAAAACACGACACCAAGCAATGGAAAAGCAAACGGCCGGAACCGAGCAATTTTCGGGATCTAAAGCTGTTATCGAAACTCTTTTACGGGAAGGAGTCGAAACCATTTTCGGTTATCCGGGAGGGACGATTATGCCCGTTTACGATGCTCTGTATGATTACCGCAACCGCATCAACCACATTTTGGTCCGCCACGAGCAAGGAGCCGTTCACGCAGCCCAGGGATATGCCCGAAGTAGCGGTAAGACAGGCGTTTGCATTGTAACCTCCGGACCGGGAGCGACCAATACCGTCACCGGTCTTGCCGATGCGCTGATGGATTCCACTCCGGTCGTAATCATCAGCGGACAGGTAGGCTCATCCTTACTCGGTACCGATGCATTCCAGGAAACCAACTTTATCGGAATCACACAGGCCGTCACCAAATGGAATTGTCAAGTCAAACGGGCCGCCGACATCCCTGCTGCCATATCCAGGGCTTTTTACATCGCCCGTAGCGGAAGACCCGGCCCGGTTGTCGTCGATATCACGAAAGATGCACAACAGGAGATTACGACCTACCGGTATCATCCGACAGAGCATATCCGAAGCTATATGCCCTGTCCTGCTCCGGATAAAAACCGGATAGCCGAAGCTGCACGTCTGATCAATTTAGCCCGAAAACCGATGACACTCCTCGGACAAGGAATAATCCTGGGACACGCAGAACGGGAATTACAGGCTTTCCTGGAAAAAAGCGGTATACCGGCTGCATCGACCTTACTGGGGTTGTCAGCCTTGCCCAACGAACATCCGCAATATGTCGGCATGCTCGGTATGCACGGCAACTACGCCCCCAATATCAAAAATAAAGAATGTGACTTACTGATTGCCATCGGAATGCGTTTCGACGACCGGGTTACCGGAGATCCCAACCGATTTGGTATCAACGCTAAAATCATACACCTGGAAATCGATCCGGCCGAAATCAATAAAATCATTTATGCCGACGTACCCGTCCTCGGGAATGTTAAAGAAACCCTGCCCTTACTGACAGACAGGATAGCACCCAAGGATCATTCAGCCTGGCTGGAAGAATTTCGAGCCTGCTATAACATCGAGTATCAGGAGATAATTGAAAAAGAACTATTCCCGGAAACACCTCATCTTCGTATGGGGGAAGTGGTCCATAAAATTTCGCATGCAACCGGAGGTAATGCTATTCTGGTAACCGATGTGGGACAACAACAAATGGTGGCTTCGCGCTACTTCCGTTTCAAACGCAGCCGCAGCATCATCACTTCCGGAGGATTGGGAACGATGGGCTTCGGTTTACCGGCAGCCATAGGAGCCAAAATCGGAGCTCCGGAACGCGATGTATGTCTTTTTGTCGGAGACGGCGGTTTTCAAATGAATTTACAGGAACTGGCAACGATTTTCCAATCCCGGATTCCGGTTAAGATTATTCTGATGAACAACCGCTTTTTAGGTATGGTCCGGCAATGGCAAGAGCTGTTTTTCGATAAAAGGTATTCATTCACTGAAATGACCAATCCGGACTTCGGACTGATTGCGCAAGCCAACGGCATCGCCTATGCCTGTGTCGAAGAGCGCACACAACTGGACCATGCTATCGACCGGATGTTGCAATGCAAAGATGCTTTTTTGCTGGAAGTAAAGGTCGAAAAAGAAGAAAATGTATTCCCGATGGTACCTGCCGGAGCATCCGTATCCGAAATCAGGCTCGAATAACCCCCAAACACTGAAGTTATGACTAAAGAATACATCATCACCATATTTTCAGAAAATAAAGTCGGCTTACTCAACCAGATTACAACGGTATTTACTTACCGGGACATCAATATCGAAAGCCTGACCACTTCGGAATCTTCGATCACGGGCATTCATAAGTATACCCTCGTCGTAAATACCGATCCCGAAAAGGTTGAAAAACTGGCAAAACAAATCGAGAAAAAAATCGATGTGCTGAAAGTCTTTGTTTTCACTCCGGATGAAGTTGTCCAGCAGGAAATCGCCTTGTATAAAGTTGCCCGGAACAAAAACATCGAAAATCTGGTCCGGGAGCATCATGTAAGAATACTGGAAATCGACGAAACTTATATCATTCTGGAAAAAACAGGTCATAAAGAGGAAACACAAACCCTTTTCGAATTACTAAAACCTTACGGGGTATACCAATTCGTACGTTCGGGTCTGGTTGCCGTCATTAAGTCCAGGAAAGAATTAATGACTGAATTCCTGCAACAGAAACAGGAAGAGGATTTGTAAATTGTAAATTGTAAATTTTAGATTTTAGATTTTAGATTGAAATTGAAATTGTTTAACAAAGGGGGCCGTCGCCGGATTCATTTAATCTAAATCGTAAATCTACAATTAAAACCTGAATTTTAAATTATACCCACAATCTTCCCCTGCAAAAAGAGGAAGCATAAATCAAAAATAAAGGTTATCACCTAAACTTGAATACATCGGTTAATTATGACGGCATACTTTAAAAATCAACACACTAAATATTAAAACATATCTAAACCATTAAATTTACTATCATGGCAAAAATTAATTTCGGAGGAGTTGAAGAAAACGTTGTTACACGGGAAGAATTCCCGCTTTCTAAAGCATTGGAAACATTAAAGAACGAAACGATCGCCGTTATCGGATACGGCGTACAAGGTCCGGGACAATCTCTCAATCTGAAAGACAACGGATTCAATGTTATCGTAGGTCAACGTAAAAACAGCAAATCCTGGGACAAAGCCGTTGCCGACGGCTGGGTAGCGGGAGAAACATTATTTGAAATAGAAGAAGCGGCTGAAAAAGGCACCATCATTCAATATCTGCTTTCAGATGCCGGTCAGATCTGTGCCTGGCCGACCATCAAAAAACATTTGACAAAAGGGAAAGCACTCTATTTTTCCCACGGCTTCGGTATTACTTATCAGGAACGCACCGGTATCATACCTCCTAAAGATGTGGATGTTATCCTGATTGCACCGAAAGGATCGGGAACCAGTCTAAGAAGGATGTTTCTGCAAGGCCGGGGACTCAATTCCAGCTATGCCATTTTTCAGGACGCAACGGGAAAAGCTAAAGAACGGGTCATCGCTTTGGGTATCGGTGTCGGATCGGGCTATCTGTTCGAAACGACTTTTCAGAAAGAAGTTTATTCCGACCTGACCGGAGAACGGGGTACATTGATGGGTGCGATACAGGGTATATTCGCCGCTCAATACGATACACTCCGCGCACACGGACATACTCCGTCCGAAGCCTTCAATGAAACCGTGGAGGAACTGACCCAAAGCCTGATGCCGCTGGTAGCGGAGAACGGGATGGACTGGATGTATGCCAACTGTTCGACAACAGCCCAGCGGGGCGCTCTCGATTGGTGGAAAAAATTCCGGGATGCGGCAAAACCCGTATTCGAAGAACTCTATGGTCAGGTAGCCTGTGGAAATGAAGCCCAGCGTTCTATCGACTCGAATAGCCAACCCGACTACCGGGAAAAACTCGAAACCGAACTAAAAACAATGCGCAATTCCGAAATGTGGCAAACCGGAGCTGTTGTCCGCAAATTAAGACCGGAAAATAACTGACAATGGATTGCAGACTGTAGAATTTACGATTCTGTTACAACTTGATTTTCTTTTTCCACGCCCCTAAATTGATTAAAGGGACGTGGATACTCAATCTGTAACCTGAAAGATACAACCTGACATAAGCAGATCACCTGTCCTTTAATCTCTAATTGAATTCATTATGAGTGAAAAAATATATATATTCGACACGACTTTACGGGATGCCGAACAAGTACCCGGTTGCCAATTAAACACCATTGAGAAAATCGAAGTGGCACGTCAATTGGAAAAACTCGGGGTCGATATCATCGAAGCCGGCTTTCCTGTTTCGAGTCCCGGCGATTTTAACTCTGTCGTGGAAATCTCCAAGGCGGTCACAAACCCGACCATCTGTGCTCTCACCCGTGCTATAAAAAAAGATATCGAAGTGGCAGCCGAAGCATTGCAATATGCCAAAAAAGGACGTATCCATACCGGCATTGGCACTTCCATATACCATATCCATGAAAAACTGAACTCCACACCGGAAGAAATCATCCGCCGTGCCGTCGATGCCGTTAAATACGCCCGGCAATTCGTAGACGATGTGGAATTTTACGCAGAAGATGCAGGGCGAACGGAAGCGGAATATCTGGCCCGTGTTGTCGAAGCCGTGATCCAAGCCGGCGCTACGGTGGTCAATATCCCGGATACAACCGGTTATTGTCTTCCCAATGAATACGGAGCAAAAATCAATTATCTGATGAACCATGTTCCCAACATTGACAAAGCCATCATTTCCACACATTGCCACAACGACCTGGGAATGGCAACAGCCAACACGATCGCTGCGATCCAAAACGGCGCCCGGCAAGCCGAAGTAACGATCAACGGTTTAGGGGAACGAGCAGGTAACACCGCCCTGGAAGAAATCGTTATGGCTATCGCCTGCCACAAAAACCTGGATTACGAACTGGGAATCCATACCCGCGAAATCATCGCCACCAGCCAGCTCGTCTCGAGCCTGATGCGCGTTCCGGTACAACCCAACAAAGCGATCGTCGGCCGGAATGCATTCGCCCATTCATCGGGTATACATCAGGACGGCGTACTGAAAAGCCGGGAAACTTATGAAATTATCGCTCCTGAAGATGTGGGCGTCGATCAATCCAGTATCATTCTGACAGCTCGCAGCGGCCGTGCAGCCCTCAAACATCATCTGAAAGAAATCGGTTACACCCCGGAAGGAGAAGAACTGGATGCCCTCTACCAAAAATTTCTGGAATTGGCAGACAAGAAAAAAGACATCACCACCCGTGACCTGGAAATATTGGTCGGCAGCGAAAAATCCCGCCGGAACCGGGCATTAAAATTGGAAGCCTTACAAGTGGTCTGCGGCTCGACAACCATTCCGACCGCCACAGTACAAGTCAGTTTCGGCGGCGATGTTTTCACAGAAACAGCCAGTGGCAACGGTCCGGTAGACGCTGCCTTCAATGCCGTGAAAAGTATAACCAAACGCCGTGTCCATGTAGAAGAATATCTGGTACAAGCAATCACACGCGGTAGCGACGACTTGGGAAAAGTACATGTACAAATCTCCCACAAAGGGAAAATGTATCATGGGTTCGCTGCCAATACAGATATTGTTTCGGCTTCAGTAGAATCATTTTTAGATGCCATAGCAAAAATATCATGAAAACATTATTCGACAAAATCTGGGATGCACACACAGTCAGTGTTCTTCCCGGCGGTTCCTGCGCTCTGTATATCGACCGGCAATACATTCACGAAGTCACCAGTCCTCAAGCCTTCGACGGCCTGCGGCAAAGGGGCATCGGAGTTTTCCGTCCGGCCCGGATCACAGCAAGTCCGGACCACAATATTCCAACAAAAAACCAGCATTTACCGGCAAGCGACCTGCTCTCCAGGGAACAATTGGCTACCCTGGAAAGAAATTGTGCAGAATACGGTATTTCCATCTTCAAAGTAGGTAGTCCGCACAATGGCATCGTCCACGTCGTAGGACCGGAAACCGGCTTAACCCAACCGGGAATGACCATTGTCTGCGGAGACAGCCATACCTCCACACACGGTGCCCTGGGATGTGTTGCTTTCGGAATCGGCACAAGCGAAGTCGAAATGGTGCTGGCTTCCCAATGCGTACTGCAATCCAAGCCCAAAACCATGCGCATCAATATAGAAGGCAAATTACCTCCGGGTGTATGTTCGAAAGACATCATCCTGTATATTATTTCAAAACTCGGTACAGGAGGCGGTACCGGACATTTTATCGAATTTGCCGGATCAACGATCCGTTCTCTTTCGATGGAAGCCCGTATGACGATCTGCAATATGAGCATCGAAATGGGTGCCCGTGGCGGAATGATCGCTCCGGACGAAACCACTTTCGCCTATCTGAAAGGCCGGAAATATGCACCGCAAGGAGCTGAATGGAATATAGCATTGGAAAGATGGAGGCAATTATACAGCGAGCCCGATGCTGTTTTTGACAAAGAAGTAACTTTCCGGGCAACGGACATCCGCCCGATGATTACTTACGGAACAAATCCCGGCATGGGAACAGCTATCTCGGAGAGCATTCCCCGGCTAGAAGAAATCCCCACAGACTCCCGGCCTTCTTTCCTGAAATCACTCGGATACATGGGATTTCGTCCGGGTGAAGCCCTGATGGGGAAAAAAATCGACTATGTATTTGTCGGTAGCTGTACAAACGGACGTATCGAAGACCTGAGGGCTTTTGCCGGATATGTAAAAGGAAAAAAGAAAGCGCCTCAGGTGACCGTGTGGATTGTCCCGGGTAGCAAGCAAGTCGAGAAACAAGCTATCGAAGAAGGATTACGGGACATTCTCGAAAAAGCCGGCTTCGAATTACGCCAACCCGGATGTTCTGCCTGCCTGGCCATGAATGACGATAAAATCCCGGAAGGCAAATATTGCGTAGCCACATCCAATCGTAACTTCGAAGGCAGACAAGGACCGGGAGCGCGTACTCTGCTGGCAGGCCCCCTGGTTGCAGCAGCAGCGGCCATCCACGGTAAATTAACGCATCCCTTATACGATCCGGAACGGTAACCATTTGCCGGAATCCGGAAAATACAAACAAGTCAGAATAAAGATATGCAAGATAAATTCACGACATTAACAGCCACAGCGGTACCTATAAACATTGAAAATATCGATACCGACCAAATTATTCCGGCCCGTTTTTTAAAAGCAACGGATAAAACAGGGTTTGGCTCCAGACTTTTTTACGACTGGAGATCGGAACCGAACGGACAGCTAAAAAAAGATTTCGTACTGAACCAAAACAGCTACAAAGGAGAAATACTGATCGCCGGAAAAAACTTCGGTTGCGGTTCGAGCCGGGAACATGCCGCCTGGGCCATTCGGGGAGCCGGCTTCAGAGCCGTCGTCTCCAGCTATTTTGCGGATATCTTTCGTAACAACGCACTGAACAACGCCTTATTACCGGTGCAGGTATCCGAAAAATTTCTGAAAACATTATTCTCTGCCTTAATTCACGAGCCCCGGCTATATATCACGATCGACCTTCCCGGGCAGACCATCCGGTTTGCTGCAGAAGAGGAAAAATTCGACATCGATCCTTACAAAAAAGAATGTCTGATCAAAGGTTTTGACGATATCGATTATCTGTTGAGTCTGAAAGAAAAAATCAACGCTTTTGAAGAACAACGATTTAAAAATTAATTGTAAATTACAGGCTGCTCCAGGTCCGTTGATTTATTTCATGCTTTTGTAATCTTCATAACCAAAGATTGCAAAATCATTCGAATCATTCATCATTTCCCGGAGTATTTAAAATAGCATGTATAATATTAAAAATCCATGAATTTTAAAATAGCAATTCTTCCCGGAGACGGTATCGGCCCGGAGATTATCGGGCAGGCAGTAAAAGCGATCGATGCCGTTTGCCATAAATACGGACACACCGTAAATTACACTTACGGTATTGTCGGAGCAGCGGCCATCGATGCCTGTAACGACCCCTATCCCGAAGCTACCCACCGCATCTGTATGGACGCGGATGCCGTACTGTTCGGAGCCATCGGCGATCCCCGCTTCGACAATAATCCCCAAGCCAGGATAAGACCGGAACAAGGGCTTTTAAAAATGAGACAAGCTTTGGGCTTGTATGCCAATATCCGGCCTGTTTCTATATTTCCGACATTACGCCACCGTTCTCCGTTACGACAGGAATTGATCGACGGCGTAGATTTCGTTTGTATCCGGGAACTGACCGGCGGTATTTATTTCGGACGTCCGCAAGGAAGGTCCGAAGACGGACAGACCGCTTTCGACAGTTGCGTATATACAAAGGCCGAAATCAGGCGTATTTGTGATCTCGGTTTCAACTACGCCCGTAACCGCCGGAAAAAACTGACGGTGGTAGACAAGGCCAATGTCCTGGCCACATCCCGCCTTTGGCGGGAAACCGTACAGGAAATAGCACCGGCCTGGCCGGATATCGAAGTCGAATATATGTTTGTGGACAACGCTGCCATGAAACTAATTCAGCAGCCCAAACACTTCGATGTCATTGTCACCGAAAACATGTTCGGAGATATTCTGACCGACGAAGCCAGTGTCATAAGCGGCTCCCTCGGCCTGCTCCCTTCGGCATCTGTCGGGCTGCACACTTCGCTGTTCGAACCCATTCACGGTTCTTATCCGCAGGCTGCCGGAAAAAATATTGCGAATCCCGTTGCCACAATATTATCGGCGGCGATGATGTTCGAATATGCTTTACGGCTCCCGGAAGAAGGAAATAAAATACGGCAGGCCGTTGCAAACACATTACAGCAGGAAATCGTAACCGAAGATATATCCGGAAACGGTAAAGCATACGGAACAGAAGAAGTCGGCGATGCCATCGCCCGGCTCATTTTAACCGACAATTAAAAACAACAATTTCATATCCGATTAACAACAATATATCATGAGCGAAACTTATTTCCCGGATTTAAAAGACATTATGACGGCTGCACACACGCTGAACGAAATCCTCGTGCCGACCCCCTTGATGAAAAACCGCAATCTTTCGGAACGCTACGGAGCAAATGTCCTGTTGAAAAGAGAAGATTTGCAGATGGTTCGATCCTACAAAATCCGGGGTGCCTATAACAAGATCAAATCTTTGACCTCCGACGAAAGAACACACGGAATCGTGTGTGCCAGTGCCGGTAATCACGCCCAGGGCGTTGCTTACTCCTGCAACAAATTGAAAATTGCAGGAAAAATCTTTATGCCGGTTACTACCCCGAAGCAAAAGGTCAATCAAGTTAAAATGTTCGGGGGAAAATTCGTTGAGATCATATTGACAGGCGATACATTTGATCATGCCCATTCGGCAGCTATGGAAGAATGTGAAAAAAACCAATCGGTATTCATCCATCCTTTCAATGATTTACGCATCATCGAGGGGCAGGCAACTGTCGGACTGGAAATCTTGCAGGAGGTAAAAGACCTTATCGACTACCTCTTTATCCCGGTAGGAGGAGGAGGCTTGCTCGCCGGCGTCGGCAGCTTCTTCAAACAATTGAGCCCGAAGACCAAAATTATTGGCGTAGAACCTGCCGGAGCTGCCGGTATGAAAAAATCCCTCGAAAACGGGAAAGTCACGGAGCTTTTAGAAATTGACAATTTTGTAGACGGGGCAGCCGTTCAACAGGTAGGGGAACTGACCTTCGATATTTGCCGCCGGGTGGCAGACGATGTCATCACTGTTCCCGAAGGAAAAATATGCTCGACTATACTTCAGCTTTACAATTTCGACGCTATTGTAGTCGAACCGGCAGGAGCCTTGAGTATGAGTGCTCTCGATGATTATAAAGACAAAATCAAAGGGAAGAATGTCGTATGTATCGTCAGCGGCAGTAACAACGACATCACCCGTATGGAAGAAATCAAAGAAAGGTCTTTGCTATACGAAGGACTAAAACATTACTTCATCGTCCGTTTTCCACAACGTGCGGGAGCCCTGCAAAATTTCGTCAGCAATGTCCTCGGTCCGCACGACGACATTACCTATTTCGAATACCGTAAAAAAACACAACGGGAAAAAGGACCGGCAGTCATCGGCATTGAGCTTCAGCATCCGGAAGATTTCAAAGGTCTTCTTACCCGTATGGAGGAACAAGGCATCAAATACATATACCTAAACGACAATCCCAATTTATTCGAATTTTTAGTGTAAAGCACGCCTTTCCGCCATCCGTATCCTCAGATACTATTTTATACATCGACGTAACAGCCTCTTTCCGGTTTATCTAAGAATCCGGAGAGGCTGTTTACCGGAATCAGATCATCGTCCGGCATCGTTTCAACATCCCATGTTCCGGCTTGTATTCCGACAATCTCCTACTCCCCGACAAAAAAACAACGAACTAAACGAAATGACAAAAGATTCGAACGTTTTGTAAATAAGCGTTTATAAAACAGGTATTATTTTTATCCCCGGGAAAATGCAATTGCTGTAAATCAAGAGCCTTACTCAATCCAGCCAAAGCCTCCTCTAACGGGAGGATTTGAAAAGCAATAACGGTAAACGCAAAAATATGAAACAACAATTACGGGGATTTTGGCCGATTTTCGCCTGTTATACGGCATCACTCATCACGGCATGTCGTACCGGCCCGGAAGATATCGGTCGTTTGCCGGACGGCAAACACCCTATAACGTTCACCGCTTCGGTGGAGAGTTTGACTGTAACGCGGGGTACGACAGACAATAACTGGGAAAATATTAACGGTCACTTTGCGGTACAATCCGAAGAAACGGTAAAACAATATATCGTCACATCACCGGAAGGTAAACTGAACAGCAATGATCCCTTATATTGGAACAGTCCGACAATGGACATCACGGCCTGGTATCCGTATTCTCCTGATCTTCCCGGAAGTTTTACCATACAAAGCAACCAGACCTCAAACAGCGGTTACCAAAACAGCGATTTCCTTTATGCTTCAAAGACACTGACATTCGACAAATCGACCCCGCCTCACCTCGGCTTCCGCCATCTGCCTGTCAAAGTCGTAGCGAACCTGAAAAGCGGAGACGGCATTACGGCAGAACAAATCCGGAATGCTACCGTCAGTTTCGTCAATGTAGCACTGACCTCCGGGGCCATAGCTCCGGACGGTTCCGTCGCTCTGACACCAAACGGGAATGCGGTTGTTCTGCCGCAAACGGTCGCGGCCACAGAAGGATATCAGAAATCTGTCCGGGCATTGCTTGTCCCGGGACGAATACAGGATAAGCAGTTTATCCGAATAACGGTAGAGGGCAAGAATTACTTTTATACGCCGAAAAACGAAACCGAAGCCGATTTCGTATCCGGAAACCTATATACCTATTTTATTACCGTAAAGAAGTCCGGCCTAACGGTCACCGTAGAAAACAACGGTTCTCAATGGACAGAAAACCCGGGTTGGGACCAACCGGCAACGGACGCGGTGTTTCAAGTCTCCATCCCTTCTGTCAGCGGCCTGGAATTACACATAGATAATGCGACCCTAAAAGAGGGGAATCACTATGAAATCGCCGGCAATTCGTTTTCCATCACCTATGATGCACCGGCAGGAGGAGAAATGAAAGGATTTATCAGCCGCGGCATCTGCAAAACGGAACGGACAATTGCCCGGGACGGTAGCAGCTACACATTTACCTTCACCGACATCCGTTCGGATTTACAATTGACCTACGACGCCTACGTCGAAACAGGCAATTATTACAACAGGGACGGAACCTGGTCTATCGCTTACAATGCAGAAAAGTGTATCGGCATCGTATTCAAAACAGGTGCGGACAGTACGGATCATCCCCGAAATTACGACGGTAAACTGTCCGGCAACCGGATTCTCGGTTACGTCGTAGCACTGGCCGATGCTGCCACCAATGCCTGTACCTGGGGAAAACTAGATACAGATACGGAACTCGAAAATGCAGAGTCCCGGTATAACACAGCCTATAACGGTTACCGGAATACGGAACACATTATCGGTACATACAGGGGAGGAAAAGATTGGAATAAATATGCGGCTTTCAAAACCATCTTCGATTACCGCTCAAAAACAACAGCCCCGGCAAACACCAGTGACTGGTACCTGCCCTCTCTCAAGCAATTATCCGACATTTACAATCTGTATCAAAACGAAACAGGCAATATACTTTATGACAAATTGAACGCCATCTCCCCGGCAAACCTTTTCAGAGATCCGCCTGTTTTCGGGTGGGAGACCGAACCCGGCGGCTATTGGTCGAGCACGGAATATTCCGGATGGTCTGCCTGGTACATACGCCTAACGAATGGAACACCTGCTTTTTACGCAAAAGCAATAAATCCGGAACAACCGAATTTTCGTCGTCTCTGTTATGTCCGCGCGATATTAACATTCTAAACCCAAAAGGAAAATGATAAAGCATCTATTCAGACAATTCTCAACGGCTATCGGTATCGTCATTTTGATTACAGCCTGCGACACCGATAAAAATCATTATACCGGGGAGGAAAATATTCCTCTTTCCATATCCGTCAGTCCGGCTAATTTCGTTTCTCCCTCCGGAGCCGTCACCCGCAGCACAGACAACGGCAATCAAACGACTTTCGACAAAGACGACCGTATCGGAATTATCGTCATCAGCCAAACCGGAAATATCCTGGCCGATAACCTTCCTTATCGATATGACGGTACCGCCTGGACTTTCGACCGCATACTGGGAGAAAACGAAGGCAAAAGCCCTTATTATTATGACAATACGTTAGGGAGTGTTTCCTATCTGGTCTATTTCCCTTATCGTCCGGAAGCAAACGGTTTGTCTACGGCCACTGCCCTCAAATTGCAATTTCCGCCGTTACCGGATCAGCGTGACGAAGCAGCTTACCGCAATTCCGATCTGATGTTGTGGGAGTCGGGCTCCGGCATTCCACAAAAATCCCTGAACATCCGGTTGGAACATGCCTATTCACTCATATCACTCTCCCCTTCGGTACAACTCCGTATGCCGGACGGAACGGTAACGAAAAATGCCATATCAGTCGGTAACGTCAGCCTCACCATTGCAGGAGAAACCCGGTACGCCCGGCCGGTAACAGACGGCAGTTGGCGCTATATCGTCCAAGCGGGCACAAAAATCGTCCCCCGTTGGTTATACACTTACAGAAATGCTGTCTATCAAGGAACCTTACCTGCTATTACTCCGGTTGCCAATACCCGGTATACACTGAGATCGGCCGTCGACATACCCGATTACGGCTGGGATAAAGCAAAGGCAGGTGATTTCTATTGTACCGATGCCGAAAACAAGACATTCCTGCTTCCGGCAGAATCCCTTTCATTCCCGGCTTCAGCTACCGTTGTCGGTATCGTATTTTACGTCGGGGAACAGGCTTCTGTCGATGATCTATTGTTAAAAAAAGCACATCCCACTTGTACACACGGCCTGGTCGTTTCTTTGGGTATGGATTTCGATGATTGGCTTTACAGCAGCCTCCCTGTAAACATTAATACAACCTGGATCAATGCCGAAGGAAATCCCTATAAAGGGGAAGTCAATTTAGCAGAGGATAAAAAAATGTGCGGCTATTCCAACACTCTCGCTTTACACGATTACAACGAAGGGCTATACGGTTCTACAGCAACCGGCGACGACTGGAGGCTCAAAGTAAGACCCTGTCTGAGAGTCCGGGAGTACGAAACGCTACATCCGTCCCCTGCCGGCAGCAGCGGTTGGTATGTTCCTTCCTACAAAGAGCTGGAATTTATATATGCAGAAAAAGATTTACTCAATGTACAACTCTCTAAAATAACCGGTCTCCAAACACTGGAGGGTCAGCATTGGTCGATCACGGAAGACGGATTCCTCTATGCATACATAATAGATTTCACCAACGGCAGCAAAGGAGTTATTGCAAAATATATGCCTCCCGGCAGAAATATACGCTACATTTTGGCTGTTTGACGAACCGTCGGGGCGAATCGAAATCAATACAAACAAATTCAACTCATCATAATAATGCCATCCTTACCGGACTTTCAGTACCTGCAAGGATTAAAACAAGAATAACATGAAAAGAAAACAAGTACTTACAGCAGTTGTCACCTCCTTATTTATAACAACAGCTTGTACCCTTGAAAAAGAGATACAAGAGGAGATTAATGCCCCCGTAGCGCTGCAACTGAGCAGTCGTATCAAAGCTTCTACGCGCAGCAATACCCAGTCGACATCGATTACCGAAGGACAGACCGTATATGCCTGGGCAGATAAAACGACAGGCGATCCGCACATCAAAGCCTGGACCCTGAGAGCCAAAGGAGACAATACCTTTACCGGAAGTGCCCGGTACTTTCCGCAAAGCGGTGAAGCTTTAAATATCTATGCACTCCACGGTCATTTCGGAACAGACATGAGGGAAGACATCACGGACTTTCCTGCATCGGGCCTGATACATACGGTTTCAGCCGACCAAACGACAACGGTCGAATATGCCAAGTCCGACCTGTTGTATGCCGCCGAAAAAAGTGTCGCCCGGACAGGAGCTTCCGGTGGTAGCAAAAGACTGGTCTTAAATTTCTATCACCTTCTTTCCAAAGTAGAAATAGCGTTGAAAGCCGGTACAGGCCTGACGAGAAATGACCTGAACGGTGCTACCGTTACCCTCATGAATACAAAATTGAAAGCCGACTTCAGACCGGAACAAGATAACGAAATAAGCGACGGGACAACACGCGCAGCAATGGTAAGACCGGCAGCCACAGAAAACACCCCCGAACCCATTTTAATCCCCGCAAAGGTCATTCCGGGAGATGATTTCTCCGGTGCCGATTATGCCGAAGCCGTCATCGTTCCGCAAACGATCGGAGACGCCGGGGAAATCCCGTTCATCAAAGTAAACCTTGCATCCGGCAGGGAGTTGTATTATAAAATAAATAACAAAACATTCGAAAGCGGTAAAAAATACATTTTCAACATCACCGTCAACCTGCCCGGACTGGAAGTGACTTCAGGCATCGAAGACTGGGCTGACGGCGGCACCACTTCAGGCGATGCCGAGGCAGACGAAAATGAAATCGTCGTCAGAGAAGACGGAACTTGGCGTATCGTTTTAGACAGCGAACGCGAAAAAACATACAATATCGTATTTCTAGGCGACGGCTTTATCGAAGAAGACAACGTTGTAGGCGGAGCCTTTGACAAAGAGGTGGAAAAATCCCTGGATTTTATATTTTCCAAACAGCCTCTTAAAACATACAAAGATTATTTTAAAGTATATCAGGTTTATGCCCACTCGAACGAGCGCGGAGCCGATAAAAACGCAAGGGAAAATATCATCGACACTAAATTCGACGCTACTTTCGGCTGGAACGGAATCAACCGTCTACTGGTAATAAGGGATGAGTGGACCGCAATCACGTACACCAACAAAGCGCTTCCCAACTATCACATGATTTTCGTTTTGGTAAACGATCCGATGCACGGCGGATCCGGAGGAAATATAATCACGGCTTCTGTTAACGATTGGTCGCATTTAACCGCTCTACACGAAATGGGACATCGATTCGGCCTGGGAGACGAGTATGAAGACCGGCTAGTAGCTATCGGAAAAGACCGCAAGGAAGCAGCACTTTATTCCAACCTGGATATCACAGGTGATCCGACAAAAGTAAAATGGAAACACTTCATCGGACGCCCGGGGTATTCCTCGGAAAATGTCTATGAAGGAGGATACTATTTTTCCGACGGCGTATGGCGCCCGTCACGTTACAGTATCATGAACATACTGGATACCGATCAAGGGTTTAACGCCATATCCAGAGAGGCTATCGTACGGCATGTTTTCCAATGGATCGGAGAAACATTCGATATGGATGAATTTTACAGGCGCGACGATCCGGCAGAGACACATCCGACTCCGGCAGCCATAAGTAATAATCCGATCCCGATGCCACCTCCCCTCGAATTATATTATGAATCGTTGTACAAAAAGCCGTTCAGACCACATGACGCAAACCCAATATAGAAAGTAATTCCTCAACAGGTTTTGTCAATTCGTAAACACCCCCTGCCAATCGGATTTGAATAATAATCCTGCGGTTAAAGCATAATTTTACAACTGAAGAAAGAGCCCGTTTGTCTTTTTTCAGTTAATTTTGCATGCTATAAAACGATAAAGATGAAAATCAGCAAAACCAATGCAGCACGGTTACTCGATAAAGCCGGAATTACCTATGAACTGATTCCTTACGAAGTCGATGAAAATGATCTGGCAGCAACGCATGTAGCGACACAATTAAGTGAGAATATTCATTGTGTATTCAAAACACTGGTATTGCACGGAGACAAAACCGGTTATTTCGTCTGTGTCATTCCCGGAGACCTTGAAGTCGACCTGAAACTGGCCGCCAAAGCTTCCGGTAATAAAAAAGCCGACCTTATCCCCATGAAAGATTTACTTCCCGTTACCGGCTATATCCGGGGCGGTTGCTCACCGATCGGCATGAAGAAACTTTTTCCGACATTTATCCACCCTACCTGTAATGATTTCTCCTTTATATATATCAGTGCCGGCATCCGGGGACTTCAAATCAAAATCAATCCCCGAAATCTAATCGGATTTATTCAGGCAAAAGTAACTGAACTCTCGATACCTACATATTAATCATTGTTCCTCTAAAATTGTAGATTTTAGATTGACGATTTTAGATTACACCCATCTCTGCAAAAAAAGAAATTGCAGATTTTAGATTGTAAATTGATCCGTGAAGTGATTTGTTGTCAGATTAATTTAAAATCGTCGATCTAAAATTTAAAACTAAGATTCCATTACAGATTTTACATTTTTTCCATTTTTTTATTCCTGTTGGCAAAAAAGTATAAAAATCTGCCAATTTATACAAATTGTTTTTCATTCTCGTCCTCTATTTTTGTTATAGTCACCTACTTCTGATTACTAACCTAAACTTTCGAGTATGAAAACAATTCGATTATTTACAGGACTATTGTTCATCGTATCGGCAATTTGTATCAGCTGCCAGGACGATGAAACACTCCCCCTGTTGGAACCCAAAGTCAGTCAATTGGATTTTAAAGCTGAAGGAGAAGAAATCTATTTTCAATTCGATTGCAATCTTCACTGGAAACTGGAATGCGACGCAGACTGGCTTCATTTGTCAGCCAAAAGAGGTACAGGTAAAGGTATCGTTGCCGCCACATGCGAGAAGAATCAACTGACAGTCCCGCGCTCGACCGAAATCAAAATTTTTGCCGAAGATAAAACAGAAACGATTAAAGTAACCCAGGCTTCGGCAAGTTCTGTGCTTCATTTTAAAACAACGACAACAACCGTAAAAGCCGAAGGAGAAATCATCGACATCCCTTTCGAAAGTAATGTCGCCTTTACCCTCGATACTAAAGTTTCCTGGATAGAAAGAATGGTTTCAGCGGATATTCCCGACACATTGATCCGGCTTCGTGTTTTTCCCAACTACACTCTTTCTGACAGGCAAGAATTTGTTGTCGCTTCAGAAACAGACGGGATTCTAAAAGATTCTATAAAATTGCAGCAAACTTTCTGTATCAATTCTGCTGCTACGGACAGTCTGGCATTGACAGCACTTTACACTTCGACCGGAGGAAATCAATGGATACATTCCTGGGATATAAATCAACCTTTCAACACCTGGTATGGAATAACGACCGCTGTCATCGACGGTCAAATCCGGGTAACCGCTATCGGACTGTGGGAAAATAACCTGACAGGCAATCTACCGGAAGAATTGAGTTATCTTTCCGAATTGACGTCCTTCCATGTCGGAGATAACCACCTCGACGGTCCTGTTCCACTCTGCTTCACCCAGCTAAAACGTTTGGAATTGCTCGCCCTTCAAGGAAATAACCTCGAAGGAAACCTTCCCGCAGGTTTAGGTAATCTGCCCGTATTGAGCGCCCTGTATCTGGACAACAACCGTTTGACGGGAGAAATACCGGAAGATATTCTCGGCAACAGCCATTGGAGCGACTGGAAAACCAGCAACTTCTGTCAACAACAGGAGGGATACGGATTCACAAATTGTGATCAGGGTGTTTCCATAGAAACGGTAGAGAAGAATATTCTAATCGCTTTTTATGAATCTACGAACGGGAATTCCTGGAATCAAAAATGGGATCTCGATGCCCCGGTTTCCGAATGGTACGGTGTTACGACAGAAACAATCGACGGGCATTTGCGGGTAACCGAACTAAGGTTATGGGAAAACAACCTGAGCGGGGAATTTCCTTCAGAACTCGGTGATCTTTCCGAATGCCGCATGATACATGTCGGCGGAAACCAAATATCCGGAGAACTTCCGGGCAGCCTGGGGAAAATGCAAAAACTGGAGATGCTGGCTATACAAAACAATCTCTTTAGCGGAAGCATCCCGGCAGAAATCGGCGGATTATCAAATCTGGTCAATTTCTACATCGACAACAACCAATTCTCGGGAATTATTCCGGATGAAATACTGAACAATCCGAATTGGGGAGCTTGGCGAGACAGCGGATTTTGTAATCAAAAAGCCGGATTCGGATTTTCCAACTGTCCTTAAACGGCTGCCCCCGGTATCCGATCCGAACACCCTATAAATAGAAGATCACATTTATCAACTACAAACCAAATTTCATGAAAAAATTAATCATACTTCTAGGATGTCTTTATCCATTCTTTCTCTTCGGACAAGGGAAAATATTCAATGGAGAAGTTGTATCCGATCAGGACAATCAACCCTTAGTCGGGGTAACCGTTCTGGAGAAAGGGACCTATAATGCCGTCATCACAGACGTAAACGGAAATTTCAATATCAAAACACAAGGAACGTCTCCTATCCTCGTCTTCAGTTTTGTCGGTATGATTACACAAGAGCATCCGGCAAAAACGGATATGAAAATCCGTTTGAAAGAAGACGTATTGCAACTGGAAGAAGTCATGGTAACGGCCTACGGAACATCGAAAAAGGCTTCCTTTACCGGATCGGCCTCTGTTATTGATAACAAAAAAATCGAAAAGTTACAGGTATCCAACATTTCCCAACTCCTGCAAGGAGCAGGATCGGGCGTACAGGTTATCGACAGCGACGGACAGCCGGGAAGCGACGCAACCATAAGGATACGGGGTATCAGTTCAATCAACGGAGTCAGCTCACCTTTATATGTTGTCGACGGAACTCCCTACGGAGGATACGTCAACGCCATCAACCCCAACGACATCGAAACCATCACCATTTTAAAGGATGCGTCTGCCACTGCCTTATACGGTTCACGTGCTGCCAGCGGCGTGGTACTGATTACAACCAAAAAAGGAAAAACGGAAAAACCGCAATTCAATTTCCGTTCCAGCTTCGGTTTTTCTCAATTGGCAGTAGACTTGCCGGAGGTTCTTTCTCCGCGGCAATACCACGAAATGGCCTGGGAAGCCATCCGCAACGGATATCTGGACAACGGCAACGGTGTCAGTTCCTATGCTGCGGCTTCATACGCCACAGAAAATCTGACCAACTATTTACGTATAAATGCTTATGACAACAACACACCTGTCGGTATTGACGGTAAACTTGTTCCGGGAAGTCAATACCTGTGGAAAGGTAACAGTTGGAAAGACGCCCTGTTTAAAAACCGCCTCCGCATGGAGATGAACGCAGATGTCAGCGGCTCTACCAAGACAACCGATTATTTTATCTCTCTGGGATATCTAGACGATAAAGGTTCTCTGACAGTATCCGAATTCAAGCGTTATTCAGGACGTGTAAATGTCAATACAAAAATCAGGGAATGGTTTGAAGTGGGTTTAAACACCTCCCTTGCACATTCTTTATATAACTCTCCGGATCAAAGCCGGGTCATCCGATTCGTCCGCGAAGTACCGGATATCTATCCGATTTATGAATGGGACAAGGAAAAACAAACATACAGAACAGATGAAAACGGCAACAGGATACTCGATTTCGGTTCCTACCGACCGACAACAGCCTGGCCCAATACCAACCCTTTGGGAGAAGCCCAATACGACCAAAGGTATTCCGAACTCGACAACGTCACCGCACGTCTTCAGGCTGGTATAAACCTTCCGTACAACATACAATTCAAAACAACCTTAGGTGTCGATTATTCCATCGGCAGCGGTTATGATTACTACAATAACCTGTACGGCTGGTCCGCCCAGACAGAAGGCAAATCTTCCAGAAGCAGAAACCGGTTTTTCGTCTACACATTCAACACGCTTTTGACTTGGGACAAACAATTCAACCAGCATCACATCAACATACTGGCCGGCCACGAAGCCTATTCCAGCCGTTCGAATTTCCTTTCAGGAGAAAAAGAACGCTTCCCCATGGGCGGCATTTATGAACTGAATGCAGCAGCTACGCTATTGAACGCTTCTTCTTCCGAAGACAACCTGAGACTGGAAAGCTGGCTGAGTAAAATCGAGTACGACTTTATGAACAAATACTATCTCTCCGGTAGTTTCCGCACCGACGGTTCTTCCCGCTTCAGCAAAGACCAAAGATGGGGTAACTTCTGGTCTGTAGGCGCCTCCTGGCGAATCTCGAACGAAGAATTCCTGAAAAATGTTTCCTGGATCAACAACCTCAAATTAAAAGCCAGTTACGGTTCACAGGGAAATGACAATATCGGCTCCCTATACGGTTATCAGGGCACATACACTTCCGGCTGGAACGATTACGACCATCCCGGCTACCTGGTCGGTTCACTACCTACTCCCAATCTACGATGGGAAAGCAACTACCAAATTAACATCGGTCTGGACGCCCGCCTCTGGAATCGCATTGATTTCTCATTCGAGTGGTATGACAGAACAACCAAAAATCTGCTCTTTTGGAGAGACCTACCCCCTTCTACCGGTGTCGGAAGTATCAAAGACAATATCGGAGACGTGAGAAACCGGGGTATAGAATTACAAATCAACTCTGTAAACATCCTTACAAAAGACTTCCGTTGGGAAACCGATTTCAATCTTTCCCATTACCGGAATAAAATTCTCAAACTACCGATGGAAGAAAAGGTAAACGGATTGCACAAATGGAAGGTAGGTAAATCTGTATACGATTTCTTTATGCCCGAATGGGCCGGCGTAGACCCGGACACCGGAGACGGTTACTTCTGGCAGGATGTATACGACCGGGATGCCAACAACCAATACATCACGAATGCAAACGGTGAAAAAGTAGTGGCAGGAAAGGTAAAAGTAACCAATTACAGCGATGCTACCCGCCATTATCAAAAATCAGCCCTTCCGAAAGTTTTCGGTGGATTTACCAATAATTTCTACTACCGGAATTTCGACCTTTCCGTTTTCCTGTATTACAGCATAGGCGGACAAGTCTATGACAGCGACTACGCCTCCATCATGCATACGGGAAGCAATATCGGTTACAACTGGAGCAAAGACCTGCTGAACCGCTGGACCCCCGACAACCGTCATACCAACGTACCACGGGCTACAACCTATTCCAACAATTGGAACAGCACGTCCACCCGCTTCCTGTATGATGCTTCCTATGTACGGGTAAAAAATATCACTTTCGGTTATCGTTTGCCGGCAAAATTGATGGAAAGATTTAACCTGAAATCTTTACGCATATATTTCAAAGGAGACAACCTGTTTACCTGGAGCAAACACAAAGGCATGGACCCGGAAACGGATATTTCCGGTGTCGCCAGCAACCGGCTGACGACCATGAGAAAAATTTCTTTCGGACTGGATCTGACTTTTTAACAAACCGGTATCCGGATTTTCAACGGAAACGGATAAAGAAAACCCATCCGAAATGTATCATTAATTTATTGTAGCGTATTTATTTAATGAAAGATCATGAAAACAAAGAATAACATCCGAATTACAGCGTATCTGTTTCTCTGTATGAGTCTCTTTTCCTGTTCGCAGGACTTTCTGGAGACCAAATCGAGCACAGATCTGGGCGACAAGCTGATTTACAAAACAACGGCTTCCACAAGAGGAGTTCTTTACGGTATATACAAATACATGCGTTCCTGGGGATGTACTCCTCATGTCCGGATGGATTGCTGCGGACTCCATACCAACCTCCTCACATTCGACGTCATGGGCACTGACATTACGATGCAACCGGGCACCTGGTACTGGTATGACTACGACTACTGGCATACCGGTAGTGAAACCGAATTCAAAACCGATCATTTCTGGCGCTTTTATTACATTATTATCAATAACTGCAACAACATTTTATTTTACATCGATGATGCAGAAGGACCGGTCAGTGAAAAAGAAGCCATTGCCGGAGAAGCCCGGGCACTCCGAGCATTTGCTTACTTTCACCTGATACAATTATACCAGCAGACTTATACAATTGCCAAACAGATGCCCGGTGTTCCTCTCTATACCACTCCGGCCAAAGGGAATGCGGAAAACAACCCCAGAGCCTCTGTCGAAAAAATCTATAAAGTCATCACGACCGATCTGGAAAAAGCCGTACTGTCCTTACCGACTCAAAGAGAAAGTAAATACTATATCAATGCGAATGTAGCCGCCGGTATACTGGCCCGGGTATACCTAACCATGGGAAGGTGGCATGAAGCAGCCGCAATGGCCCAACAGGCCCGGGCTGGTTATCCGCTGATGAGCGCCGAACAATGGACGGAAGGTTTCAACAACATGAGCAATCCCGAATGGATTTGGGGTATACATCAAACGTCTACCGAGAATGTCGGATGGGGGAGCACCTTTTCCATACTGGATTTTGAAAGAGGCGATCAAAAAAGTTTCAGGATAAACGATAAGCTGGTGGAAAAATACTCCGATACGGATGTGCGCGGAACATTGATTACACCGGTAGGAAGCCTGCTCGGCAACCGGAAATTCAGAGAGCCGGCTACACTGAATATCGGACACATGGTCCTGATGCGCTCCTCAGAAATGCTGTTGATAGAAGCAGAAGCTTCCGCCAAAGACGGGGACGAAACCCATGCCCAGGACCTGCTATATGAATTACAGGCCAAACGGGACCCCAATGCCCGAAAAACCGACCGAAAAGGTAACGAACTCATCGAATTGATATTACTGGAAAGAAGAAAAGAATTGTGGGCGGAAGGATTCAGTCTGTTCGATTTGCTCAGAAACCAAAAATCTCTTGTCAGAGAAGGAGATCATCAAAGTCTGAAAAATTTTCCGGCTAATTCCTGGAAATTCATTTTTCAGATTCCACGAAGCGAACTGGATGTCAACAAAGGTATTCTGCCCGAAGATCAAAATCCCAATACGGGGGTATACACCTATTAAACTTATTGATATTCAGGAAATAAATTATAAAACAACCGAACCAAATTTGAAAAATTATGAGAGCTATATTTCTATTTTTAAACTTCCTGGTTTGCTGGAATTTGATGGGATGCGACAAAGATTCTGAATCCGGCCCGGAGCCCTCGACTCCCCCTTCCGGAAATACCGTCGCCCAAGTATTCGGATTTACACTGAAAATCGCAACGGATTTTACCTGGAACAGCGAAACAGACAATGCATATCGCTATTTATCCAAAAATCTGGATGAACTGGGCAGCATTATCCCCGAGCCTGCCCTTCTCAAAATGAAAAAAATCACCTTCGTCATCCGGGATGCAAAGGACAAGCCCCTGATAGAATACTTATCAGACGATACGGAAAAAGCAGATACGATTATTTTCAACGATTTGCTTCAATACTATCAGACATCGTTGCAAAAACAACCTTCCCTTCTCCTTCATTTCCTGGCGCGGCAATACCAGCATCGTTACCTGTCCGCGTATACGGATAAAATCGAAGAAGCCTATCGGGAAGCCGTCGAATCGGGTATTTATACAAATATACCAGAAAACGGTTTGACATTCTCCGACCCTATCGGTTATTTTGCCGAGTTATCCGAAACCTACTGGGGAAAAAACAACGGATACCCCTGCGATTATCATGATTTGCAGCAATTCGATCCCAAGGGATTCGCCTTAATGGAATATTTCTGGGGAGAAAGAGCCATAAAACAATACAATCGTTATCAAATAAACGGATATGATGTTATGGTTTTGAAGACACATGAAAACAACCCTTTAACTGCCGAAGCCCTTCCTTTCCTGCAATCAAAATTGGAAGAAATCAACCGGCTTGTCCCCAGGGAATTTACCGATTTCTTTAAACGCCGCAAGATATGGATGGAAATCGGTTCCGGCTCGACAATCGGAGGGGCTGCCGAATACCACCCCGACAGAGGCTGGCTCATCGATAACGGCAGATTACCTGAAAAATACAACTGTATAGAAATTTCCAACATGGAAAATTTTATCAAATGGTGTAAAGCCAACCAACCCATGATGATTTTACACGAATTGGCCCACATGTATCAATTGAATGCTTATAAAGACGGTATATTGATAACATCGGCCTTTGAACAGGCCCAAAATTCTCACATTTACGACCTGGTCGATTACAATACCGGAAACGAAATCGTCAAGCAAAAAGCTTACGCTATGGATAACGAGAAAGAATATTTCTCCGAAATTACAGAAGCCTACTTCGGGGAAAATGATTATTATCCGTTCCGCAAAGAACAATTGAAAACATTCGACCCTGTCGGCTATCAACTGATGGAATATATATGGAATCCGATCCATTTTAAAGAATAAAATGATTTCCGGAATAGCAAGTCATTCATCTATTCCATTATTTTGACCGTCACATAAAACAACGGCGATTGAAACTTTAAAATGTATCAATAATTATTTTAGGTTACATAAAACTCATGAATACGATAAAAATTCTTTCTTCCGAAGATATTAAAAACCTGGTATCTATGAAAGAAGCGATAAATACCATTGCAACGGCATTCTGCGATTTATCGGCTAAAAATGTAAATATGCCTTTACGGACAATAACGGATTTCGGGGAAAACGAGCTTACGCTTTTTTACAAGCCTTCACTCATGCCTTCCCTGCACTCTGTCGGCATCAAACTTTTGAGCCAATATAAAACGGGAGGTAAAAACGGGCATCCGACTATACAAGGAATTGTCGTTCTCATCGATCCCGAGAACAACACGACCCAAGCCATCCTAGACGGCACCTATCTGACAGCCCTGCGGACAGGAGCTGCCAGCGGTGTCGCCACCCGTGCCCTTTCCCGGGAAGACTCGGAAACATTCGTGCTTTTCGGAGCCGGAGCCCAAGGATATACCCAGTTCGAAGCCGTTTGTTGTGCCCGTAATATTAAAAAAGCCTATATCTTCGATATTAACAAAGAGGCCATCGACAGATTTATCCGGCATTACCAAAATCTCGGACAGGTCAGCTTATATCCGGGAGAAGACTTGTCCGTCCTTCCGGAAGCCGATATTATCAGCACCGTAACGAATTCGAAACAACCGTTATTTCCGCTTGAATTGCTGAAAAAAGGAGCACATATCAATGCCATCGGTTCCTACAATCCGAGTATGCACGAATTACCGACAAATATTTTCACTTCGGCTTCACTCTTTGTCGATCATAAAGACTCCTGTTTTTCGGAAAGCGGCGACATTATTATACCTTTATCTGAAGGTTTGCTGCCTCCGGAACATTATAAGGGGGAAATCGGAGAAGTTTTGCTGTCCCGGATTCCGGGACGTACTTCTCCGGAGGAAATTACTGTTTTCAAGAGCGTCGGAATTGCGATACAAGATTTAGCGGCTGCCAATTATGCCTACCGCCAAGCTTGTCAGCAAGGCAGGGGAACCAATATTCAATTATAAAACAACGTCTAAATCCATTGACTTGTTAAACTCTGCGTTTCGTTTAAAACCAAATACACAGACATGATGGACCTACCGGTAAGTATTTTTAATGACGTTTTAGGCCCGGTAATGCGGGGGCCTTCGAGTTCACATACGGCAGCCGCTGCCAGAATCGGCCAATTGGCAAGGCAATTGGCCGGCGGAAAAATCCAAAAAGCAGTGGTCGAATTTACCCCGGACGGCTCGCTTGCCACAACTTACCATACCCAAGGTTCAGATATCGGCCTGGCAGGTGGATTGTTGGGGTTGTCCCTCTCTTCACCCGAGCTGTTGAAGTCATTATCCCTGGCTACACAAAACGGCCTGGATATCCAATTTCACATCCGGAAATATGAAGCGACACATCCCAACACTTACAAGCTTTCATTAACGACAAGCGATAGCTCGTCTTTCAGCCTGACGGCCCTATCTACCGGAGGAGGGATGATACAAATCACAGAGATTGACGGTTTTCCGGCAGAAATTTACGGCGACTATTGGGAACTGTTACTTTACCTGCCCGATACTCCCGGCGATATCAGCGAACAAGTGAAAAACAGCAGGATATTTCAGGACATTTCCCTCGAAAACCATACCATACATTGCCGAAATCAGGATCATCTCATCCACCTGAAATTTTCACAGGCATTGGAAGAAAAAACCATTGCCTGTATTACACGCCAATTCAACTGCAACAAATACAGGTACACCTCACCTGTATTACCCGTCACGTCCGGATGCCGAAACCGGATCCTTTTCCATACGGCGGCCGAACTGGAAAATGCGTTTCCGAAGCCGGACACTCAATTGTGGGAAATGGCTTTGAAATACGAGTCCCAAAGAGGTAACATTTCAGAAGATGAAGTGTGGAAAATGGCGGCCGGCATCCTGAAAATAATGCGTCAGGCAGTCCAAAACGGACTACAAGGCACTTTTTATAAAAACCGGATTCTTCAGCAACAATCCCATCTAATGGAGAATGCTGCTGCCCGCCTATTACAAGCTCCTCTGATCAATAAAATTTCCCAATATACGATGGCCGTGATGGAGACAAAAAGCGCTTTCGGTACTATCGTTGCTGCCCCAACCGCCGGCTCCTGTGCCGCAATCCCCGGAGCCATTTTAGGAAGCGCCGACTGCTGTGGCTTTACGGAAGAAGATTGCATCAAAGCCTTACTTGCCGCAGGTATTGTAGGTGTGCTCATCGCTCAACGATCCACCTTCTCCGCAGAAGTCGCAGGCTGTCAGGCAGAATGCGGATCAGCTTCCGGCATGGCCGCCGCCGCGATAGTACAGTTAATGGGAGGCTCTGCCCGGACAGCCCTGCAAGCCAGTTCTTTCGCCCTACAAAATATCTTCGGAATGGTTTGCGATCCTGTCGCAAACCGGGTAGAAGTACCTTGCCTGGGTAAGAATATCCTGGCTGCAACAAACGGATTCACCGCAGCAAATCTCATCACTGCCGGCGTAAATGCCGTTCTTCCTCTGGATGAAGTCATTGCTGCAATGGACGAAGTCGGACGTTCACTTCCGGCAAAACTTCGTTGTACAGCACTGGGTGGATTATCCGTCACCCCGACCTCCCTGGCGATCGAAAAACAATTAAAAAATTTGGACGAATAACGACTAACTATGCCAAGACCTATGAAAACATTCTTCTATCTCTTCTGCCTATGTACTTTTCTATGGACGTTACCCTGTATTTCTCCGGCACAATCGCCGATAAATAACGATATCATCGAAAAAGTACTAACAGAGTTGGAAAAACAACACGGACAAAGCGAAACAGAACGTATCCGTAAAGGAGTATCGCAACTGGCCCGGAATTGGCGGTCCGGCGACGGTACGGAACAAGAGTTTGCCGATTTTTGCCTCCGGTACTTCATGAGCGGCAATACCCTGCATTCCAATTTCAGACGAATCATCGACAACCTGACTTACATGGAAGGCATGTTGTATAAAATCTCGACCCTTTTTCACGAATCGGATTATTATACGGATACCCCTAAACTCGAGGCCGACGACTACCTGCAACGTATCCTCCCCGGTTCTGACCATTACTCTGCAAAATTCGCCCATTATGTACAACTCAATTTTCCCTATTACACCTTTGCAGAGAAACAACGGCATTGCCGGGAATGGACCCGGGAAAAATGGGCCATGGTTTGCCTCGGTGACTCTTATGCTTTTCGGCACGACCGATTTTCTTCAAATCCGTTTACGGAAAAAGCCGACCATTTCAAGCGCTATATGGAGCATTATTTTTTCAGCATAGACCGCATTACCGATAAAAAAGGGAAATACCTGTATACCGACGAAATAGCTTTACATTGCCACCGGGGCCTCAGAGATCAGATCAAACAAGAATATACTACCCCCGGCGGAACCTCCCGCCAGGAACTGTTATACGCGATCGCTGAAAATGCAACGACAGGAAACATTCCCGTACTTTTCCTTAAAGATACAACAACCCGCTGGAACCCTTCGGCAGGCAAGCTATACAAAATGGAAAACGGGAAACAAAAGGAAATCAAAAACTATGAAACAGAAAACCTTCACCGTTATGCCGGCCTTCTGGCTTGTATGAAGGAAAAAATGTTCACGGACCAGAGTTATACCCCCCAAACGACAACAATTCAACGCACTTTCGACAAAAGCTCCGTCTCTCTTGAAAAAACAGAAACACTGATCCGCAATTTTCTGGCAGATCCTCTTCTGTCCGAAATCGGTAGAATCATTGAAAAACGACTGGGACGAAAACTCCGGCCTTACGATATCTGGTACAGCGGTTTTCAAGAACAATCCGCATTTTCTGCCGGCTATCTGGATTCTCTGACGCATTCCCGTTATCCGGATCCTCAAACTTTCCGAAAAGATTTACCGAATCTGCTTATAAAAATGGGAATCCATCCCCAGGACGCTCACTTTATCGGTTCGCATATCTCAGTACGCCCCGTCGTATCCGGAGGCTACTCCTCTCAACCCTCTCTGCCGGGAGATACTGCTCTCCTGACCACAATGTTCGGCAAGCAGGGATTGGATTATAAAGCTTTTCGTGTCAGCATGCACGAATTAGGTCATTGCATATGCGGTGTGTTTTGTACAAACAATATCGACTATTTCCGTTTGGCAGGCGTACCTTGTGATGCCATCACGGAAGCATTCGCCGAATTATTTGCCTATAAAAATGCAGAAGCACTGGATTTGCATCCCTTCTCTCCGGAAGAAAAACAACACCTGCTCAATCTGGCTACCATTTGGTATCTGCTGGAAATGGGAGGACAGACCCTGACCGAGATAGAAACCTGGAAATGGTTATACGCCCATCCGAAAGCAACTGCGCAGGAACTGAAAGAAGCCGTACTTCATATCAGCAGTACGATTTGGAACACGTATTTTTCAAAAATATTCCACATCCGGGATCAGCATATCCTGTCGATCTATAATCACTATATTACGGGGGATTTATACCTGTACAATTACTTTTTAGGAAATGTTATCATGTACCAACTTCACAAAACTTCGGTTTCGTCAGATTTAACCGAAGAACTGAAAAAAGCCTGCCGGGAAGGATGTACACTAACCGATCTGTGGATGGAAAAGGCCGTAAGTGCCCCTGTTTCAACAGAATCTCTTATGCAGGATGCCCTGAAAGCCATTGAATATTTTAATACTTCTTCAAGAAAATAAACCCTGCTGCAAAGGCAATGTTGAAAAAATATTTTTTATAATTGCATGAAATATCGTACAACTTTAGAACAATAAACAGTGTAACACCAAACGCCGGTATACGTATACACCATACATATACCGGCAATATTTAGCCGAATATTGTTTTTGAACATTTATTTCACTATATGGATTCACTATACTTCAAAGTTACATTACATCAACAAGAATCTTTGAAGATTGAAGAATGGGAACTTCCACATTTTTATTCTTTATTGCATTTTCATCCGGAATATCAATTGACAATTATCCGGAAAAGCAATGGTTTTCTATTTGTAGCTGATAAAATGTACAGATTTTCTCCGGGAGACATATTTATCATCGGCCCCAATATTCCACATGTATTTCAAAACGACGATACCTATCACGATAACTCTGTTCCCAAAGTAGATGCCGTATCCATCTTTTTTACGGAAAAATCGTTCGGAGAAGGTCTGTTCTCAATTCCCGAAGCCGGTCGTATAAAAGAACTGCTCCATAAATCGATATACGGGATCAAATTGTCTTGCAGTCATCACGGGGAACTCCGCCTTATCTTAAACGACATCGGACAAAAGAAAGGTTTCGACCGGATATTGGATTTATTAAAGGTATTGAATGAATTATCACTTTCCAAAGAGCTGGAGATGATTTCCTTATTACAAACACCCACTCTAAAGCAAAAAGACGAATGCTCCAAAATCAACACCGTTTACGAATACGTATTAAAAAATTATCACAACCCGATACACCTCAATGAGATTTCTGCTTTGGTAAACATGTCTCATTACAGCTTTTGTAAATTTTTCAAACAGCGGACAACAAAAACCTTTGTGCAGTTTCTCACGGAAGTGAGAATCGGAATGGCATGTAAACACTTGGTCGAAGGCAAAATGAACATTACGGAAATTGCTTACCAATCCGGATTCAGTAATTTATCCAACTTCATCCGTCAATTTAAAAAACTCATCGGATCAACCCCTTCCGAATACCAAAAAAAAATCAACGAACACCAAGTCTGAATGAATTTTAGATCAGACACACAAGCCAACCCGCTGAATTATGAAATCAACTCTTCAGAATGAATCAATCAAAAATCGTAAATCGTAAATCTAAAATTTACGAGTGTTCATTTCTCCATAACCCCGTTATTACAAAAGATTTTTTACTTTCTGTTTTTTTCTTTACTTTTACAAATTGATTAAAAACATAAAGGTATGCATTTTTCATACCTCATTCAATATCGTAAAATAAAAGAAGATCATGGAGCAGAAATTGACGATATATAACACCATGTCGCGCCGGAAAGAGGAGTTTCAACCGTTAAATCCGCCTTTCGTAGGCTTGTATGTCTGCGGTCCGACAGTGTACGGTGATGCACATCTGGGACATGCCCGGCCGGCCATTACCTTCGATATCTTATTCCGGTATTTGCAATATTTGGGATATAAGGTGCGATACATCCGGAACATTACGGACGTCGGCCATCTGACGAATGACAGCGATGACGGGGAAGACAAAATCGAGAAAAAAGCCAGGCTCGACCGGCTGGAACCCATGGAGATTGTCCAATTCTATACCAACCGTTACCACAAAAATATGGAACAGTTGAACACCTTGCCGCCGAGCATCGAACCACATGCATCCGGACATATCATCGAGCAACAGGCGTTGGTAAAAAAAATTCTGGAAAATGGCTTTGCCTACGAGAGCGAAGGCAGCATATACTTCGATGTCGAAGCTTATAATAAAAAATACCAATACGGAAAACTCTCCGGACGAAAAGTAGAAGAGTTGTTCGCCAACACCCGTCAACTCGACGGACAAAATGAAAAGCGCAATCCTTACGATTTTGCATTGTGGAAAAAAGCGACTCCGGAACACATCATGCGCTGGCCTTCTCCATGGAGTGAAGGTTTCCCCGGATGGCACCTGGAATGTTCGTGTATGAGCCAAAAATACCTGGGAGATACGTTCGACATTCACGGTGGCGGACTCGATTTGCAATTTCCTCACCACGAATGCGAAATCGCCCAGAGTACCGCTGCCTACGGACACGAGGCTGTCCGTTACTGGATGCACAACAATATGGTGACCATCAACGGGCAGAAAATGGGAAAATCGTTAGGGAATTTCATCACTCTGGACCAATTGTTCAATGGCGAAAATGACGTTTTGGAGCAGGCTTATTCTCCGATGACCGTTCGCTTTTTTATCTTACAGGCACATTACCGCAGCCCGCTGGATTTTTCCAACGAAGCATTGAAAGCAGCGGAAAAAGGTTACGAACGTTTGATGGCAGCCGTTGAGGTTTTGAACAAACTGACTCCGTCTACTCAAAATACGGTCGATGTGGAAGAATTGTGGACCAAATGCACGGAAGCGATGAGCGATGACCTGAATACTCCCATATTGATCTCTCAATTGTTCGAAGGCGTACGCATCATCAATTCGATTGCAGCCGGAAAAGAGCAAATCAATCGGGCCAATCTGGATCGCCTGAAAAAACTGTACCACGACTTTGTATTCGATATCCTCGGACTGAAAGCAGAAACCGAGTCAATAGGCAAAGACCATGAAGCGCTCGGTAAAGTTCTGGATATGGTTATGTCTATCCGTACAGAGGCAAAGCAAAAAAAAGACTGGGCTACGTCCGACAAAATCCGGGATGATCTGAAAAATGCCGGCGTCAACATAAAAGACACGAAAGACGGTTATGAATGGAACATCGAATAATTTTACAGTTGAAATTATTCAATATTAATTTTAGATTTACGATTTAGGATTTTTTCAGAAATTCGGGCCGGACGGAATATAATCTGAAATCGTAAATCTGAAATTACAATATGCACGACTTAATATAAATGAGTATGCCGTACCTGTTTATCTGTATTGTACTTCTTCTGTTTTCTTGCGGTAACAATCCATCGGAAAAGAAAACGGCTGCCCCTCCGGTGCCAGCCGGTACTCCTAAAGAAAACATCAAATATGTCAACGGCATAAAAATCGAGACTCCGGCCAAACAAGAAAATTTCCGGTTTCACGATCCTGTAAATCTCTCGTTTACAGCTAAAGAACGGTTTGAAGTCGATTCGGCACACATCTTTCTGAACGGGAAACAGATCGGAACGACGGGAAAAGGCATACAAACGTTCAGTTTTACGGTTCCGACAAGTAAAGTCGGTCCTTCTACCCTTAAAGTGACGGTCTTTCATCCGGATAACAAAAGAAGCATAAGCACGCAAACCATTGTCCTAAAACCGGACAAAGCCCCCCGTAAATATACCTATGATGTCGTAAAAACATACGCACACGATCCGAAAGCTTATACCCAAGGCTTAGTCTATCAGGACGGATTTCTATATGAAAGCACCGGGCAATACGGCGAATCCGGTATCCGGAAGACAGACATGAATACCGGAAAAATCCTTTCCACATTAAACATAGACAGTAAGTTTTTCGGAGAAGGCATAACCATCTACAAAGACAAGATATATCAATTGACCTGGACCTCCCGGAAAGGATTCATCTACGACGTCAAAAGCTTTTCCCTGGAATCCACCTTCAACTATAACACACAAGGCTGGGGTATTACAACTATGGGAGAAAAACTGATTATGAGCGACGGAAGCAACAAATTATTTCACATCGCCCCTTCTTCTTTCAATGTAATAAAAGAAACAGAAGTATATGACAACAACGGACCGGTAGACCGGCTCAACGAATTGGAATATATCGACGGGCTGATCTGGGCAAACGTGTGGATGCAGGACCGCATCGTACTGATAGACCCGGAAAGTGGAGAGATAAAGGGGGAGATCGATTTAAGCCGGATATTATCTCCGAATGAAAGGAATAATTTGGGCGACAGTGATAATGTATTGAACGGTATCGCTTGGAATCCCGGAAAAAAAACAGTATATGTCACAGGCAAACGCTGGCCGAAGATGTTTGAATTGAAAATCAGAGGTCAGGCAAAATAATAGTGTGCAATCATTTATGATTTACGACTCATCTCTTTATCCTAAAACCGGTTTGCAGGTTCAATTTAAGTCGTAAATCCAACATCGTAAATTTCGAATCATGGACGTCAAGATTGAAGAATCCTGGAAAGAATTGTTAAAAGACGAGTTTGAAAAACCGTATTTCGCAGAATTGATCGCTTTTGTCAAAGAGGAATATAAAACGCAACGAATCTATCCGCCCGGAAAACTGATATTCAATGCGTTCAACCATTGTCCGGTAGATAAAACCAAAGTCGTTATTCTGGGACAGGACCCTTATCACGGCCCGGGACAAGCTCACGGACTTTGTTTCTCCGTTCCGGAAGGTATCGAGCAGCCGCCTTCTTTACAGAACATTTTTAAAGAGATCCGGGACGATCTCGGGACGACCGTTCCCGTTTCCGGCAACCTGGAACGCTGGGCTGACCAGGGAGTCTTACTGCTCAACGCAACCTTAACCGTAAGGGCTCATTGCGCCGGTTCTCATCAGAATAAAGGCTGGGAAACATTCACAGATGCTGTTATTCAACGGCTCGCTGCAACCAAAAGCAATCTGGTTTTCCTGTTATGGGGGTCATACGCTCAACGCAAAGGTGCCTTTATCAACACCCAAAACAACCTGGTTCTGAAATGTGTTCATCCCTCTCCCCTTTCCGCCAACCGTGGGGGTTGGTTCGGCAACCATCAATTCAGCCGGACAAACCAATATCTCCGGGAACACGGTCTGGAAGAAATCAAGTGGTAAAAGAGATATTCCGGACCCTTTTGCCCCTGCTTTGTCCGAAAACGAGTGAGTAGTTTTTTACTTTATTTTATACGATTCTTTATCAGGAATTTCCTATTTTTGATGCAAAATTCAATTATTTAATACACAAGCTATGGTTAACTACAAAGAATTAGGGCTGGTTAATACCAGAGAAATGTTTAAAAAAGCAATGGCAGGCAAATATGCAATTGCTGCTTTCAACTTCAATAATATGGAGCAAATGCAGGCAATTATACAGGCTGCCGTTGAATGTAAATCACCGGTGATCTTACAGGTATCCAGTGGTGCGCGCAAATATGCTAATCAGACTCTTCTTCGTTATATGGCCCAGGGAGCAGTAGAATATGCAAAAGAATTAGGCTTGCATATCCCGATCACTCTTCACCTGGATCACGGTGACAGCTTCGAACTTTGCAAAAGCTGTATCGACATGGGATTTTCATCTGTCATGATCGACGGTTCACATTTCCCCTATGACGAAAACGTAGCTTTAACGAGAAAAGTAGTAGACTATGCACACCAGCACGATGTAACCGTTGAAGGTGAGTTAGGTGTGTTAGCCGGTGTTGAAGATGAAGTATCGGCAGAACATCATACCTATACCCGTCCGGAAGAAGTAGAAGATTTCGTAAGTAAAACCGGTGTCGATTCATTGGCTATTTCAATCGGAACCTCTCACGGAGCGAACAAATTCAAACCAGAACAATGTACCCGCAATGCTGACGGTATTCTGGTTCCTCCTCCATTACGCTTCGACATTTTACAAGAAATTGAAAAACGTATTCCGGGCTTCCCGATCGTTCTCCACGGTTCTTCTTCTGTTCCGCAGGACAAAGTGGCCATTATCAACAAATACGGCGGTGCATTGAAAGATGCAATCGGTATTCCGGAAGAACAACTGCGCGAAGCAGCCAAATCATCCGTATGTAAAATCAACATCGACTCTGACGGTCGTTTGGCAATGACTGCCGCTATCCGCGAAATCTTCGCCACCAAACCGGCAGAATTCGACCCGAGAAAATACCTCGGACCGGCCCGCGACTCTTTAAGAGAACTCTACAAGCACAAACTGATCAATGTATTAGGAAGTGCTAATACAGTCGGATAAATCACCCAGATAACACCGGTTTTCTCCGGTGTTATTTTTTTAGGTAACTGAACGCATCTTTTAACGTATACTTATTTTCAAAATGAAGATGCAATGAATCCCAATATCCCCGATAACACCCATCCCAGAATCGTCATTATAGGCGGCGGTTTCGGCGGCCTCAAACTGATAGCAAAACTACGCCGTCATCGCTTTCAGCTCGTTCTACTCGACCGTAACAACTACCATCAGTTTCAACCCCTTTTATATCAGGTAGCGACGGCCGGATTAAACCCGGGTTCCATTGCTTTCCCTTTCCGCAAAGATTTCCGGCAGATTCCTGATTTTCATTTTCGGATGACAGAAGTAAAGCGGATCCTCCCGGAAAAAAAACAGGTAGAAACAACAATCGGTGTCATCTCCTACGATTACCTGATCATCGCCGCCGGCACAGATACCAATTATTTCGGGATGCAAAACCTGAAAGCCCATGTCATGCCCATGAAAAGTGTCGTCGAAGCGATGGCCCTGCGTACAAAACTATTGAGCAATCTGGAAAAAGCGTTGATCACGGACGATCCGGCCAAACGACAACAACTCCTGAACATTGTTGTAGTCGGCGGCGGAGCCTCGGGTGTTGAAATTGCAGGTGCCTTGACGGAAATGAAACGCTATATCTTCCAAAAAGACTACCCCGATCTGGGAGGTGGAGTTTTCAATATCTATCTGATAGAAGGCTCTCCCCGTCTGCTCGGCAATATGTCGGAACAGGCATCGCAAAAAGCCTGTCATTTCTTACAGAAAATGGGGGTAAATATACGATTGAACACAAAGGTTACCGGTTATGAAAACGACTGTATCTTGTTCGAAAGCAACGAAAAACTCCCAACCGAAACTGTCATTTGGGTCAGTGGCGTAACCGCCAACCGGTTCGGGGGTATTCCATTAACCTCTGTCGGTCGCGGAGGACGTATTCTGTGTAATGAATTCAATCAGGTAAAAGACCTGACAGACGTATATGCCATAGGCGACATCTGTCTTCAAACCGAAGATAACTATCCCAACGGACATCCGCAAGTTGCCCAAGTTGCTATCCAGCAAGGTAAATTACTCGCTTCCAATATAATAAAAACAAGACAAAACAAACCTCTTACACCTTTCCATTACCGGGACAAAGGCAGCCTGGCCACCGTAGGGCGAAATAAAGCCGTTGCCGACCTTCCGTATCTGAAAACACAAGGCTTCATCGCCTGGTTCTTATGGATGGCCGTACATTTACGCTCCATTTTAGGCGTCCGGAACCGTCTCGAAATTCTGCTCAACTGGATGTGGAACTATTTTACATACGATCAGGCCATCCGTCTGATCTTCACTCCGATACACGGGGATGAAGAAGAAAAAGAGAAAAACTGTAAATCGTAAATTTAAAATTCAGTCAGTGGTTCTTTCATTTTCCAATAAAGGCCATTCCGGGTCATACACATGAGCCTCTTCCATCCGTTTTTTCAATTCCTTTACCTTCCGGGGATACTTCGTCAATAAATCCGTTTTCTCCGAAGGATCTGCAGCCAAATTATACAATTCATACATTGAGGCCTCTCCCTTAGAAGCATTCAGCCGTATCAACTTCCAATCCCCCTGGCGGACAGCCTGACGTCCTCCCAGTTCCTGAAATTCAAAATAAAAATAATCGTGTTCCTGTTGTTTCCCTTTTCCGGTAAGCAAAGGCATCAGACTAATCCCGTCCGTCGCTTTCACCTTACCTCCGGTCAACTCAGCAAAAGTGGGCATCATATCCCAAAAAGAGCACATAAAATCCGTTTCCCCCTGCTTCACGACACCCGGCCAAACCGTAATAAACGGCACCCGGATACCTCCTTCGTACACATCCCGTTTATATCCGCGGAATCCACCGTTACTATTGAAAAAATCAGGGTCGGCCCCTCCCTCTTTATGGGGTCCGTTGTCGCTGGTAAACACGATAATCGTATGCTCATACAATCCGAGTTCTTTCAACTTGGCAACCACTTGTCCTACATATACATCCAATCGGTATATCATGGCTGCAAACGTTGCATGAGGTTCTGTCTGAGAACAATATCCTCCCTTGCGAAAAGCAGCGCATCCCTCATCACATCCCTTGTATGGAGTTTCCGGATACAAGCCTCTGAATTTCTGTATAATACTGTCTTCCGGAACAATCAATTCCGCATGAGGTATGACATAAGGCAGAAATAAAAAAAACGGTTTATCCTGATTCTCATCGATAAACCTCAAAGCCATCTGATGAATCGTATCCTGGGTATACACTCCGAACCCACCGTCATTATTTCCCGGCAACTCCACCCTTTCCTGGTTATGCCACAAATGATCGGCATAATAATTATGCGCCAGCAACTGACAATTAAATCCGAAAAACTCATCTATACCCTGGCGGTTCGGATCGCCCACAGAACCGGGAGAACCCAATCCCCATTTTCCGAAAGCCCCGGTAGCATATCCTGCATTCTTAAATATTCTGAAAATAGACTCCATATTTGCAGGTAAAGCAGCCTGTCCTTCCGGCTCCACCTCTTTATTTCCCCGAATCGGAGCATGTCCGGAATGCAAACCGGAAACCAAACAAGCCCGGGAAGGAGCACTGACCGTAGTTCCTGAATAACACTGAGTAAACCGCATCCCTTCCTGTGCCAAACGATCGATATTGGGTGTCTCGAATTTTTGCTGCCCGTAACAACTGACATCCCCGTAACCCAGATCGTCAGCTATGATAAACACGATATTCGGAATTGGCTTTTCCTTTTCGGCTGCCATAGTTGTAAATGACACCAAATTAGCTGTCCCGAAAAGACACACCGGTACGATAATTTTACTATTCATTCTCAAAAATATTACAAATTATCTACAAGTATACTAAATTTTTCCCAATTAAAAACCGAAAACGTTGGATATCCGTAAATGACGCGAAAATATTGATTGAAAGCGATTTTTCACTTTCAGGGTTTCGTTTTCTTCTCTTTTTATTGTAACTTTGCGACCCTAATTTTATAAATACAAAATGCAGAATTTAAGGAACATTGCCATTATCGCGCACGTCGACCATGGTAAAACGACCTTGGTGGATAAAATGATCCTGCAAGGCAAACTATTCAGAGAAAACGAAAAACAAGGAGGTGACCTGATCCTCGACAATAACGACCTCGAACGCGAAAGAGGTATCACAATTCTTTCTAAAAACGTATCAGTCCGATACAAAGACTATAAAATAAATATTATTGATACCCCGGGGCACTCGGATTTTGGCGGAGAAGTTGAACGGGTATTGAACATGGCCGACGGAGTAATTTTATTGGTAGATGCTTTTGAAGGCACCATGCCGCAAACCCGCTTCGTATTGCAAAAAGCCCTGAACCTGGGTAAAAAAGCAATTGTCGTCGTTAATAAAGTAGATAAACCCAATTGCCGCCCGGAGGAAGTCCAGGAAGAAGTATTCGACCTCATGTTCTCCCTGGGAGCTACAGAAGAACAATTGGATTTTGTGACCATATACGGAAGTGCCAAGCAAGGCTGGATGTCGACGGACTGGAAACATCAAACGACAGATATCACCCCGTTACTGGACGCCATTATCGAAAATATACCCGCCCCTCAGGCTGCAGAAGGAACAGCTCAGATGTTGATCACTTCTTTGGAGTATTCCTCTTACATCGGCCGGATCGCCGTCGGCAAATTAACGCGGGGAACTTTAAAAGCCGGACAAGCTATCACTCTTTGTAAGCGTGACGGCTCTCAGGAAAAAAGCCGTATCAAAGACCTGATGCTGTTCGAAGGCTTGGAAAAACAAAAAGCAGAGGAAGTAAAAGCCGGAGAAATTTGCGCTATCGTCGGGATTGAAGGTTTTGAGATCGGAGATACGATTGCTGATTATGAAAACCCGGAAGCACTCCCTCCGATTGCAATAGACGAACCGACGATGAGTATGTTGTTTACAATCAACAACTCGCCGTTCTTCGGTAAAGACGGTAAATATGTCACTTCCCGCCACCTCAAAGAGCGACTGGATAAAGAACTGGAAAAAAATCTGGCCCTCCGCGTACAGCCGGGCACCAGTGCCGATTCTTTCGTCGTTTTCGGACGGGGCGTACTTCATTTAAGCGTATTGATCGAAACCATGCGCCGGGAAGGCTATGAGCTGCAAGTCGGCCAGCCGAAAGTAATCATTAAAGAAATTGACGGCAAAAAATGCGAGCCGGTTGAAGAACTGACAATCGATATTCCGGAAGAATATTCCGGGAAAGCCATCGAAATGGTGACAAAACGAAAAGGCACGCTGAACAATATGCAAACCCGTGAAGACCGGGTACATCTGGACTTCGATATCCCTTCCCGGGGTATTATCGGTTTACGCAGTAACTTATTGACTGCTTCCGCAGGAGAAGCCGTTATTGCACACCGCTTAAAAGGATTCGAGCCTTACAAGGGAGACATCGAAATGCGCATAAACGGTTCTCTGATAGCCATGGAAACCGGTGATTCATTCGCCTATGCCATCAATAAATTACAGGACCGGGGAAAATTCTTTATCGAACCGGGAGAAACAGTTTATGCCGGGCAGGTAATCGGGGAAAGCACCCGTCCCGACGACATTGTCATCAATGTATGTAAATCCAAGAAACTGACAAACATGCGTGCAAGCGGTTCTGACGAAAAAACAAATATCGCTCCCCCTGTCAAATTCAGCCTGGAGGAAGCCCTCGAATACATTCAGGAAGATGAATACGTAGAAGTCACGCCACATGCCATGCGGTTGAGAAAGATTTATCTGGACGAGAACGAACGCAAACGCCAGGAAAAATCGAAAAGCAGTACCAACGAATAATTCATTGTTATTCCGATACAAAGAGGCTGTAGTTTTTACTACAGTCTCTTCTTTTTATACCTAAACGATAAAAATCAAAAAAAGAAATGTAAATTTCAGACCGCTCCGCGAAGGAAGTTGCAAAACCCATCAAAAATCTCAACAGGTCCGGTTTAACCATCGGTTTGACTTCTTTTCCAGGCCAATCCCGTCCCTCTGTCGTTCAAGCCTATCCATCATATAATTCTCATTTTTTTTGTTTTTTTTGAAAATATATACCTATATTTGTAGAAAGTGTAAGCTAGATAATTGTTTTATTACAAAAACAGAAATCGATTCAACAGTGTTGTTTTCAGGAAAAAAAGAGGACAACGGTAATTTAATTTGCGAAAAATATTCAACAGACAAATAAAATTTAAAAACTATGAAAGGCGTACTCATACTTATTCTAACGATTTTACCCATTATTGCTTTTTCTCAAAAAAAGAAACAAAGGTTAGCAGACCAGGATACGGAAAACTGGCGTTACGAATTAGAAGCTGTAAATGTAGGGATACAAGGAACTTGCTTGGTAAAAGTGTGGAGTTTTTCTAAAAATCCGACGATTGCCACAAACCAGGCCCGTAAAAATGCCGTTCATGGAGTTATTTTTAAAGGGGTTCCGGCTAAAGAACGGATTCCGGGCAAAAAGCCGTTGGTGCAAAACGCAGAAATCGAAAAACAAAATGCTGATTTCTTCAAATCCTTTTTCCAAACCAATGGCGGCGACTATATGCGTTTCGTAACATTGACGAATAACGGGGCCATCGCCGCAGGAGATATCATGAAAGTCGGGAAAAAAGAATATAAAGTCGGTGTTGTCGTAACGGTACAATACAACGATTTAAGAAAATATCTGGAAGAAAAAGGAATTGTAAAAAGATTAGATGCGGGATTTTAAACTTAGAACTATGAAAAAGACATTTATCAATATCATCTTTTTGTGTGCATTCACCTTAACGGGCTTTTGTCAGGCAAAGAAACCGACAATCATGGTTGTTCCGAGCGACGTTTGGTGCTATCAGAACGGATTTGTAAAAGAATACGACGATATGGGCAGCAAAAGCACCATTTCAGACTACAAAGCCGCATTGTTGAAAAATCCGGATTTAACTCTGGCTATCAGTAAAATAGGTGAAATGATGAGCGAGCGGGGTTTCAACCTGAAAGTTCTTGCCGATTGTTTAAAAGCATTGGATACAGAGGCCGCTGAAGAAAGCGTTTCCATGACAGACCAGGGAGGTATAGCCGAATCGCCGATCGACAAATTACGCAAAGTCGCAAAAGCCGATATCTGGATGCAACTGATGTGGACTGTCAACAAGAAAGGCCCCCAACATACATTGACATTTAATTTACAAGGTATCGATGCCTATACAAACAAACAAATTGCTGCTGCTTCCGGTACAGGAGAACCCTCTTTCAGTGTCGAACTACCGGTTTTACTGGAAGAAGCAATCATCGGTCACATCGATCAATTCAACAGCCAGTTACAGGCACATTTCGACGATTTATTCGAAAACGGACGGGAAGTGTCTCTGGAGTGTAAACGAACCAATGATTCGGACGTCAATTTCGAATCGGAATTTGACGGAGATGAACTTAGTTTCCTGATCGAAGACTGGATGGCACAGAACACGGTAAGCGGCCGTTTTTCGACTTCCGACGTTACCGAAAACAGAATGAAATTCGAACAGGTACGCATACCGATGGTCAATGCCAACGGACGTGCCCTGGATACCCGCAATTGGGCCAACGAGCTTCGGAAAGCACTGCGGACCAAGTACAACATTAAAGCCAAATTATCGACCAAAGGTTTAGGTCAGGCTTACATCATTATCGAAGGTAGTCAACAATAAAATTACAAAGTCATGAGGAAATTTTTATACGGTATAGCCATCCTGCTTCTTTGCTCATTCTACAGTCAGGGACAAGAAGTTCTGAGTGCCAAAGAAATGGTAGCCGTAACTCCTGTAGTTCCTGACGGACTGGATTTGCCGGATTATGCCAAAAAGGCCCTGGAGCATAAATTAATCCAAATTACCACACAAAACGGTTTCGGTTCGATCTCCGGTGAGATTGCTCTGACAGCCAATGTCATAACAACCGACAAACAAGTGACAGGCACGATCCCGGCTCAATATGTAGTAAGCCTGGAAGTATCCCTGATCGTGGTTAATGTTTTGGAAGGGACAATCATCAACGAAATTGCCGTACCTCTGAAAGGGATCGACAAAGCAGAAAACCGGGCTATCACAATGGCTTTCAACAATCTGAACCCTCGTAGTCCGGCCATTCGGAATTTTATGAACCAATGCCGGAAAAAAATCATCGATTACTATACGACCCGGATACCGGCTTTGACAGCCAAAGCCAAATCACTGGCAGACCGTACAGAATACGATCAGGCCCTGGCCGTACTGGCCTCCGTTCCTGAAAGCGTGGACGAATATCCGGCTATTGCCGATCAGATGGTTGCCATTTACATGAAGAAAATCGACAAAGACGGAACGGCGTTTCTTCAAAATGCAAAAGCCAAATTAGCACAGCACGACCTTGAAGGCGCATTGAACGAACTCATCCGTATAGATCCATCCAGCAACTGTTTTGCAAAAGCAACCGAGATGATCGATACAATAAAACAAAAGGCTGACGAAAAAGAGAAAGCGGAATTAGAACGGGAAATGCAACAACTGGAAGCTGAAAAAGAAGCTCAGCAAAAAGCGCAGGAGAACCAGGTCATGCTAGAGAAACTACGTATAGAAGCAGCTAAAAAAGCAGGAGAAAATTACACGAGAACTTCTTCCTCAGACATGGAAAAACAGGTCAGCAAATGGTTTCTGGAAAGATTCAAATAATACCCGATTGTTGACAAACAACAACTCAAAAACCGAACTACTATGAAACATATACGCGTTTTATCACTGCTTCTTTTTATCGGAATACTTCCTTGTACAGCACAATTGAAAGTTGTTCAGAAAAGTGCCAAAAAAACACCGGTATGGGTAAATACAACCCAAAAAGACTACATCGTCACCTCTGCCATTGCAGACAATATAGAAAGGGCGAAAAACGAATGTATGGATAACATCCGTAAATACGTCATCGATGCTGTAGCTCAAAATGTAAAATCCTCCAGTGAAAGTACGATCAACCAGGAGTCTGTCAACAGCGGCATCGTCAATTTCCTGGACTCATACACCTACACAGCTCAGACCCAATCTGCCAACCTGCCTTATCTGACAGGAATTTCCGAATCTAAAATAGAAGAAGCTTATTGGGAAAAAAGAGAGGATAAAAAAACAAAAGAAATATCCTACCTGTATTGTGTAAAATATCCGTTCCCGAGTCTTGAACTGAAAAAACTCGTTCATGAATTCCAGCGCAAAGACAACGAAATGAATGAAAAATACAATACACTGGAAGAACAATATGAGAACATCACCTCTGTCGCGCAAATCGATAAAGCCATCACAGACCTCAACAGCCTCATCCGGTATTTTTTCGACGATGTCAGAAAAGAGGCTGCCAGAAACTTACAACGCAATTACAGACAACTATACAATGAAATCTCTATTCACGAAATTTCCAACAAACTGGGGTGTTATTGTCTTGACCTGCAATTGAGAGGAAAAGCCATAAAAGTTTCACAACGGCCTGTCGTAAAATCAGCAACATTGACACAAATAAGACCGGAAGCAGAAGAAGACCACTGGAATATCCATTATAATTCCGAAACCTGTGATCCGACAGAAGAAAACTTTGCTACAATAACTTTCAAATTGGGAAACAAAAACTTATCCCAAACATTTTATATCGATCCCGAACAGGATAAAGTAAAAGTAATTTTAAGCAAAGACGTCTATCTGACAGCGGAAACGAAGACCGATTCTACCTTAACCAACATCAGCATTCGCATAAACCTCGAATCCAAAGCAGCTTATACCATCGACAACATTACCTTAAATGTTCCGGGATTAAGCATGCCGTTATTTATTGACAATTTAAATCAGACTGTTTCCAAAGGTACACAAACGGTTAATATCGATTATAACGGTGAGGTAGAATTATTAGAGAAACAAAACAACAGGATGAATCTATTAAAAGGCCATCTGGAAATCAAAAATACGGAAGGAGTTTCCAAACGTATTGATTTTTCCCTTCCTTTTAAAGCAAATTGGTAACAAATAACTCAAATTATCGACTATGAAAACTATTGTAAAAGTATTAGTATGCTCATTGGCATTGGTATTTGCCTGTTCAGCAGTTGAAGCACAAACCAGTAATAAAAAACTGAAAAAAGACCTGAAAAGTAAAGTAGAAAAAGACTGTCGTAAAACAGCTAAGAAATTAGAAAAAGAAGGCTGGAAAGTTATGCCCGGTAAGCTTCCGATGGAAAGACAAATCCAGGACAGCCGTTATGCCGAACTCGACAAGGATAACAAAGGTGAAAAATTATACTTTACCGGTACACATAAAGCAACGGGCGGTAATTATTCTGCCGCTAAAAAAATCGCTGACGACCGCGCCCGGATGGAAATTGCAGAACACATCAATACCACACTTTCGGGTCTTGTAAAAAGTAAACTTTCTACCACCAACTACGGTGAAGACGATATCGAAACGATCGACGAGTTTGTTTCTACCAATAAAAACCTGGTATCCGCCTCTTTAAAGGGAGTATTTCCTGTATTGGAAATATACCGTGAAAAAGGAAACGGCGTCGTGGAAGTGCAAGTAATGGTAAAAACCAATGCAGCCGACGCTCTTAAAGCAGCTAAAAAGGTGTATCGCGATGAATTATATCAAAAGTCAGAGAAATTAGCCCAGGAACTGGATGAAATCTTACCGTACTAACAGTAATTATTCTTCCGGATTATAAAATTTAAAAAGGAAATATTTCAAAATATTTCCTTTTTAATTTTAACTTCATATCTTTGCCTATAGTATTTGGTGTTTGTCTCCAAGTCTTTAGAGATGAATGAAAAGGGAACCGGGTGAAATTCCCGGACAGTACCCGCTGCTGTAAGCTTCCTCAAGGAAAGACATTCTCTGCCACTGTTATCAAACGGGAAGGCGTCTTATTCCGGAAGTAAGTCAGAAGACCTGCCAAATACGGATTTGTAGCTTTCGGGACAAAAGCACAAGGTCATATCAAGCCTGCACTTGTTATTTCCTATTTTTCCCCCGAAAAAAAGAAACCCGGAGAAAGAAGAATAACTGTAACTGAAATTCTTTCCCGGGTTTTGTTTCAATTTGCCGCAGTATCCCTGCTCTCTTCCCGGGCCGGCTTTACAGGAACAGGGTTCTTTTTCCGGTATTTACATATCAGGCCTTTCAACTGTACAATTTCATCTTCCGTTAGTTCTCCGGCCTTAAAAAATTCAATCGTACACTCTTTATTGATCCACAACACGACAAATTTATTATTGACATCTCCCAATTTCCAGGCCCGGCTCACGGTGTGATCCGGATCATTGTATACATAGGCCTGTGTTCCTGCGATCTCCTTTCGGATCATAAAACGCAACAAAGAATTAGCCAGCAAAGGAGCATCTTTCAAATTAATAATACCATACGATTCAATATTTTCATCGGTAAAAGGATGTTTTCTGAAATAATTCCGCAATACCCTGTTCTGACTCGGATGATCGGGGTCTACGTAAAACAACAGCAAATGCTTCTCTCCCAGAAACGGCAATTGAAGCGGTTTATTATAAGCATCATAAATCGTAATCGGGCATACCTTCTGGCCTACCTGTGCTCTTCCGATACAAACACAGCAAATAAAAGATAGAAGAAGGAAAAAACGCCCCATCTTTAAAATTGATTACAAAAAATTAAACATTGGCATCATTATTGCGTATGAGTGAATACACAATAATATTTTTTTTACAGCAAAATGTGTGCTAGACACAGTAAATCGTCAACAAAAAATGTCAACACGTAGCATTTATATTGCATTCATTTTTAATCTGTTCTCCTTTCAGGGAATTTGTCAGGGCAATGAACAAACTCAGGATAGCCTGATCATTCAATACCAGGATACCTTAAAAAAACAAAATATCTTTCACCGCATATATAAATATTTTCAGGAATCAAACGAAACGACAAAAGAAAAAAAATTCGATTTTTCCATCATCGGAGGTCCGCACTTTGCCAGTGACGTAAAATTGGGCTTAGGACTTGTTGCATCGGGATTGTACCGCATAGACCCAACCGATCTGTCGATATCACCTTCCAATGTATCGTTGTACGGTGACATTACCACTACCGGATTTTACCTGTTGGGAGTACGGGGCAATACAATTTTCCCCCATGCAAACTATCGGCTGGATGCAAATATATATTTCTTTTCATTTCCCAGTAAATATTGGGGAATCGGATATGAAAACGGCAGGCAGGAGCACCACTACACAGAATACAAAAGAAAAGAAGTACAGGTCAAATTGGATTTCTTAAGAAAGATCGCAATCAACACCTACGTCGGAATTACAGGTATGTACCGACACGTCAACGGAAAAGATTTCAATAATATCAGTTTCCTAAACGGAGAACGAAGCGACATCAGCACTTTCGGCGGAGGACTGCTCATCTCTTACGATTCCCGGGATTTCATTCCCAATCCCTATTCCGGTTCTTTCGTCAAGCTGGAGCAATTGTTCTTCCCTTCTTTTCTGGGAAACAAATACTCTTTCAAACGTACGGAAATTGTTGCCCGTCATTACGCTAAATTGTGGAAAGGAGCAATCTTAGCCTCCGACCTTCAGGGGATATTCAACTATGGCGATACCCCCTGGAGCATGGTTGCCCTGATGGGTGGTCCCTATCAGATGAGAGGTTATTACGAAGGTCAGTACCGGGACAACGATTTGATTCAGGCACAGGTAGAATTACGCCAAAAAATATACAACCGTCACGGTATCGCCGTTTGGGGCGGAGCCGGAAATATTTTTCCCGAAGTGAAAAAATTCAAATGGAGTCATACCTTGCCAACATACGGACTCGGCTATCGCTGGGAATTCAAAAACAGAGTCAATGTCCGACTCGATTATGGTATCGGAAAAGGTCAGACCGCTTTTTACTTCAGTATTAACGAAGCATTCTAGATTTTAACAACAATATGTATCGCTTTTTCAAATTATTTTTTTCTAATCCCTATCGGTTATTCTGGTTTTATGTCGGTATGAGCCTCATACCGAGCGTATGCCTTATATTTACCGAACCGTTTTCCTTTATGGGGAAGGTCGTACTCATTACTTTCCCGTTCGGACTTTACATTTTTCTGCTTTCTTTATCCAAAAATACGGGAAAAGTGCAGCTTTTTCTATTCCCGCTGTTGTTTTTACATGCTTTTCAGCTTGTACTGTTCTATCTATTCGGAGAGGCCGTCATAGCAGTAGATATGTTTCTCAATCTGGTAACAACAAATGTCAGCGAAGCTTCCGAATTACTAGACAACATCTGGCCGGCGGTCGTGATCGTATGTTTGTTATACCTTCCGACGACAGCCATTGCCGCCGTAGCCTGCAAACGCAAAGTATACCTTCCGTCACCGTTTCGGAAAAAAATGATCATAAGCGGAGCCTTCCTTATATTGATTTCCTATGGCCTGACATTTACAGCGATAAACAAAAATACAGCACGTTTCACGCTACATGAAGATGTATATCCCGCCAATGTCATATATAACTTAGGATTTGCTGCTCAAAAATGGTCCCGCAGCGAAAAATATCCCGAAAGTTCCCGGAATTTTACATTCCAGGCCCGGAAAGACATACATCCGCAAAAAAGGGAAATATACGTTTTGGTTGTGGGAGAAGCCAGCCGGGCGGGAAATTGGAATCTTTGCGGATACGAACGGGAAACGAATCCCTATTTGAGTAAAACCCCCGGTCTTGTTTTCTTCCCGGATGCCATTACCCAATCGAACACGACACATAAAAGTGTCCCTTTGATTTTATCCGCAGCCTCTGCAGAAAATTATGATGTCATATATACCCAAAAGAGCATTTTGGAAGCATTCAAAGAAGCCGGATTTACAACCCTATTCCTGTCCAATCAAATCCCGAACCGCTCTTTTACAGACTTCTTTGCAACACAGGCTGACTACCGCCACAATATCCGCACCGACGGAGGAGAAAACCTCATCACTCACAATCATTTTGACGGCGACCTGCTCCCTATTGTCCGGCATTACCTCGATTCTTTACCGGGAAACCTGTTTTTCGTACTCCATACCTACGGTTCTCATTTCAATTACAAAGAACGTTATCCCCAGTCATTCTCCAGATTCCTTCCCGACAATGCGACCAAAGTGGCCGTAAGCAACAAACAGGAACTGATCAATGCCTACGATAACAGTATTTTATACACGGATTATTTCTTACACCAATTGATCGAATCGCTCCAGCAAACCGAAGACTGCACAGCCCTATTTTACACGGCCGATCACGGGGAAGACTTATTGGATGACAACCGGAAGCGGTTTTTACACGCATCTCCGAATCCGACTTATTACCAATTACACATTCCGATATTTATTTGGATGTCGGGAACCTATCAGACAGCTTACCCGGAAAAAGCCGAAGCCATCAGCCAAAACCTGACGAAACCGGTCGCAACGGACGCAGCATTTCATACCGTACTGGATATGGCTGCAATCCGGACACCCTATCTACAACCGGATTTATCACTTGCCAATACGGCATTTAAAATCACAGACCGAATGTACCTGACCGACCACGACAAACCGATATTCTTTTACAATGCCGGATTAAAACCCCAGGACAAAAGCATGATCGAAAGAAGAAACATATACCACGGAAAGAAATTTTAAAATTTTTGATTTACGATTCCAGACACCTTTCCTCATCACAAACCTGGAGATTGGGTAAATAATAATGAATCCGGTTATGACAAAATCATTGCTAATTAAAATTTTCCGATCTTACCCAAGAACCGGTTTTCTCACAACAATCTAAAATCGTAAATCAAAAATTGTAAATCAAAAATCTATTTAGGGTATCCTACCGGATTATTCAAAAAGAGCTGCTGGCTGTCTTTCAATTTAAGAGAGGCCCGCAACTTATCCTGATCCATTGACATACGAGGAACGGTTACCAAACCGGTTCCCGCACAAAAAATCGCAATATTTTGAGAGACAATCCCGGCATCTATAGCTCCTGTCATCATTTGGTGCTCTCCTTTTCCTCCGAACTTCGAAAGATCAGATACCAAAACCAGACATACCGGAGCCGTTTTTACCCATTCCTGCCCACCTGCCACAAAAGATCTTAAATCATCCGGAGACACCGGCTTCAAAACACGGTTCACGGCATCGTAGAGGTAAGCTCCATCGGCCCGGCAAACATACACATCAATATCCTGGCGATTCATGGCAGACGGCGCCGTACGCTTTCCCGATTCCGGTCGGTTTATACCGTTTGTTGCCCATAACAAATCGGATAAATCCTGTAAGCTCAACTCTTTATTTGCAAATTCCCGGTCCGATTTACGTTGCTCGAATGCTTTCATAACCGGCACCCCCCTGTCCTTGTCCGGCGCATTCAATTTTATCTCTTTCATTTCCTGAGCTTTCCCGGTAAGAGAAAACAAACAACATACCGTTAATAATAAAACAGAATCCTTCATACTATCGTGTTTTAAAGATTTAGTCTTGTAAAGATAAAGGAAAACTTTTTATTTTGACTCTCCGGATAAACACAAATCCGTTTATTTACCGGAACAATTATACCCACTTATCTGGAAAGCACGCATACTTTACGCACTTCCCGCCGTCCCCCATCCGAATATACAATGCATCCGTAAATCACATAGATTCCGGCAGGCAACAAACACCCGTCCCCGGATGTACCATTCCAAGAAAATCCGATGCCTGAATAAACCGGGACACGGTCGGCTATTTTACGGACACACCTGCCCCGGGCATCATACACCGACAACTGCAATACAAACTCCCGGTCCGGAACCGTGATTTTTATCTCTAATTCATCTTCCAGTCCATCCCCATCCGGAGTAAATACTTCCGGAACACATTTCATAAATTCCCCGTCATTTCTTTCTGACAAAATCTTTCCGGCCCGGTTAGGCATACCCGGACTTCCGAATCCGTTTCCGGCATCCCCTCCGGCCGAAGTCCATTTCCCTTTTCCTGGCATACCGGTATTACTCCACCCTTTTTCCAAAGCTATCCCTTTTGTTTGGGTAACCATCGGATGATGCAAAAACTTACCGTATGTAACCTCATCGATAACCTCCCGGTTCCGATTTAGCACAACCACAACACCTCCATCGTCGGCATAAGCCAGTTTGGCAGGCAACACAACACAGTTTTCCATATGATGATAAGAATAAGCCATTGCAATAGCCGCTGGATTAGAACATATCCACACCAATGCTCCGGGTTTCAAAACCTCTTCCGATTTCACAATCGGTTTTACAGCGATCAGACTTCCGGTTCTATCCCTTTTACCGATATAAATTTCACATAATGCAATATCTTTATTGCCAGAATTATACAGTTCAAGATACTCCGCATCGGCAGGTACAGCCTCATAGAGAATTTCATTAATCAACAAATCGCCTTTACCCGGTATTTTTCCGGCTTCCTGTGAAAACACAACAACTACAGACAACAAGCAAAAACAAAGACCTACTTTCTGTCCTCCTGGAATATAGCCAGAAACAGAAAAAATAAAAAGATAAAAAAACAGTATCATTACTTCGGCTTTTAATTCAAACTCCCGGTCTATGTATCGCAAATTGAACAAAATTTCCACCCATTTACAATTCCACCTCCTTATTCAAATTGTAAATTACCTGGTAAGCTGATTTATTACCGGATCTGTTTCACCTAATACCGTAAATCCGGAATCAACCATTAAAATATTCAACATTCTGCATAAATTTTAACCGGAGAAACACGCTCTCCCTACACACCTGTAAATCAAACATCACCTTCAATCGTAAACCGGCAACCACCTTCCGTTTCCCCCTACCTTATCCTCAATCTTCAATTTAAAATCTAAAATCTACAATCCCTGATTTTTTAAATTTACGAAAAAATCCGGTCGCATTCAATAATATTCCTTATTCCATACAAAATGTTTCATTTTAAACATATCCGGTATCTTCTGAAAAATACATCAATTAAATTTCTGATACTTACTCTATTTACTACTTTTGCAAATATGAATAACTGAAATTTTAAGACATTTTATTCCAATTTAAAAAGATGAAAATAGCAATTGTTGGGGCCAGCGGAGCTGTAGGACAAGAGTTTCTGCGAGTGCTGGATGAACGTAATTTTCCGATAGATGAGCTCGTACTATTCGGTTCGGCAAGAAGCGCCGGTACAAAATATAATTTTCGGGGGAAAGACATTGAAGTAAAACTTTTGCAACACAATGATGATTTCAAAGGAACAGACATTGCTTTTACCTCCGCAGGAGCAGGTACCTCTAAAGAATTTGCAGAAACAATCACACGTTACGGCGCTATTATGATCGACAACTCCAGCGCATTCCGGATGGAAGAAAACATTCCTCTGGTTGTACCGGAAGTCAATCCCCAGGATGCTTTAAACCGGCCGAAAGGAATTATTGCGAACCCGAATTGTACCACGATTCAAATGGTTGTCGCCCTGAACGCCATTGAAAAATTAAGCCATATCCGACGGGTACATGTATCCACTTACCAGGCCGCAAGCGGTGCAGGCGCAGCAGCCATGGAGGAACTTTATACGCAATGCAGACAAATATTAAACGGAGAAAAACCGACGGTGGAAAAATTTGCTTACCAGCTTGCCTTCAATCTGATACCTCAGGTTGACGTGTTCACCGACAACGGTTATACAAAGGAAGAAATGAAAATGTATCACGAAACACGCAAAATTATGCATTCTGATATACAAGTCAGCGCTACCTGCGTTCGTGTCCCTTCTTTAAGAGCGCATTCCGAAAGCATCTGGCTGGAAACCGAGCAACCGGTTACCGTCTCTGAAGCACGCCGGGCTTTTGAAAACACGGACGGCATCATCCTTCAGGATGATCCGGCGACAAAAGAATATCCGATGCCTCTCTTTATCTCCGGCAAGGACCCCGTATATGTAGGGCGTATCCGCAAAGACCTGACGAATGAAAACGGTTTGGCTTTTTGGGTGGTCAGTGACCAAATCAAAAAAGGAGCCGCTTTGAATGCCGTTCAGATTGCGGAATACCTATTGACACAACCCGGGCAATTCCACAAATAAATCTTATTTTACAATGCTTTACTTCCGTTAAAGTAAAGCATTGTAAATAACCCTACAAATCTTGCAAGCACCAGCGAACTGGCGTCGCAACATCTTTCAAAGGACTGCAAACATAGCATTTATAACCTTCCGCTACCGGACATTCCCGGATATTTAACGTCAGTAAATGTCCTCCTTCATAAATCAATGCTTTACCCGGAAAGATATTTACCTGAAAAGAAGACAATGGACAAGTCAAACCGGTACCTTTATATTTTAGAAAACTTTCTTTAACCACCCAGATATCATAAAACAAACTCTCATTTTTAAACTTCCCGTTTTCCAATAACCGGACTTCTTCCGGATGAAAAAAACGACGGGCGACCTCATATCGGGGAGAGGCAATCTTCTCGATATCGATGCCGACTTCCGCATCTGAAAAAGCACAAACAATATAAGTCCCTGAATGGGAAATATTAAAATATACCTGTCTCTCTCCTTCCAGATAAGGCTTTCCGTGCTCGCTTCTCCGTATTCGACAATCTTCTTTTTCCATTCCGAACAATTTTCTTAAACCGGACCATACCATCGCCTCTCCCAACAAACGGGTAAGCCGCACTTTGTCATTCCGAAATGACATTGCTTCATCAAAAGTTGCCCGCTTTACCCGGGATTCGAAAAAGGACAAGCCCGGTTTCTCCCCTACGGCAGAATCTATTTCCAGATAAAATATGCTCAACATGCCTTGAAAATTTCACAAAATTTATAATAATGCGAATACAAAATAAAAAAGTAAAATCATATCTTTGCAAAAGAGGAAGGATAAAAATAGGAATTAAGTGGTATTATTCAAATAATTAACATTTATCAACAGCTTCGTTTGTTTTTTAACGTTTCATTTAAAAAAAACGTTTGAAATATTGGAAAGTTGTCCGAATTTCTATATTTTTACCCGCTGTAAGTGAGATGTAATAAAAATACAAATTAAATTTATATCATGGAAGTAAAAAAGGCACCGAAAGCAGATCTTGAAGGGAAAAAAACACTTTTCTTTGAGATTGGTCTTGTAATTGCTTTGGGTATTTTGTTATATGCTTTCGAATGGAAAAGTGAAACGTCCAAAATGAAAGATTTAGACACAACTGCCCAGATGCAAATAGAAGATGAAGTTATTCCCATTACCCAGCAGAATACTCCTCCTCCTCCTCCTCCTCCTGCAGCGCCCAAACTGGCGGACTTGATCAACATCGTAGAAAACGATCAGGATGTGGATGATGATCTGGAAATTACCGATGCTGAAGACGAAACAGAAAATACGGTCGTTGACGTTACCAGTTTCGATGACTTTAAGACTGAAGATACGGGAGAACAGGAAATCTTCCAGGTGGTAGAAACGATGCCGGCATTCCCGGGGGGAAGTCCTACCGCATGGGTGAACAAAAATATCAAATATCCGGTATTGGCCATGGAAAACGGTATTTCCGGTAAAGTATACATTCAGTTCGTTATCGAGAAAGACGGTAGTATTACTGACGTAAAGGTAGCGAGAGGTGTAGACTCATCATTGGACAAAGAAGCTGTTCGTGTGGTAAAGAGTATGCCCAAATGGACTCCGGGAAAACAGAGAGGTAAACCTGTGCGTGTGGCTTACACGTTGCCTATCAATTTCCAGTTAACCAACAACTAATACAAGTTTCACATAATATGTAAGGGGCTGTCAGTAATGTCAGCCCCTTCTTGTCTGAAATGCTTTTGTCTTCGCACAGAAACTTTAGGACAGGATATACGTTCATATAAATTGTAATTTCAGGTTGTAACTTGTAAATTACTTGGTGACCTGACGCGTTATCAGATTTTTAATCTAAAACCTACAATTAAACATTCCACTTAGCAAGACATTACATATATGAGTGAATATTTTTATACAGAGAAAGAAGCAGAAAGAGCGATTTTAGTCGGAGTTTCCCTCCAGGATGCAGGGATCAGCTATGAAAGGATGAACGAATATTTGGATGAACTGGCGTTTTTGGCAGAAACAGCCGGAGCCCAAACCGTAAAAATATTTACACAAAATCTGGATAAACCGGTCAACAGTACGTTTATCGGAAAAGGTAAATTGGATGAAATTCGTCAATATATAGAAGAACACGGAGCCGAGCTGGTTATCTTCGATGACGAACTCTCTCCGACCCAACTCCGGAACATTGAAAACGAATTGAAAGGCGTCAAAATACTCGACCGCACCAACTTAATTCTGGATATATTCGCCAATCGGGCCCGTACAGCACATGCTAAAACACAGGTAGAACTGGCACAATATCAATACTTATTACCCCGTCTGACCGGTATGTGGACCCACCTCGAAAGGCAAAAAGGAGGTATCGGTCTGAGAGGTCCGGGAGAAACAGAAATTGAGACCGACCGCCGGGTCATCCGGGATAAGATTACCCGCCTGAAAGAACAACTGTGCCGGATCGATAAGCAAATGTCCACTCAGCGCAAGAATCGGGGAAAACTGGTAAGGGTGGCTTTGGTCGGCTACACCAATGTCGGAAAGTCGACATTAATGAACCTACTCAGCAAATCGGAAGTGTTTGCTGAAAACAAGCTTTTTGCCACCCTGGATACCACCGTCCGGAAAATTACAATCCGTAACGTACCTTTATTACTTGCTGACACCGTAGGCTTTATCCGGAAACTGCCTACTCATCTTATTGAATCCTTCAAATCGACACTGGACGAAGTCCGTGAAGCCGACGTCATCCTGCACGTCGTAGATATTTCCCACCCGCAATTTGAAGATCAACTGAAAGTCGTTAATGAAACATTGGCGGAATTGATACCGGACCCCAAACCGACAATCATCGTTTTCAATAAAATCGATGCCTTCACTTACATAAAAAAAGACGAGGACGATCTGACACCGGTAGAACGGGCAAACTACAGCCTGGAAGATTTAAAACAGATGTGGATGTCCAAACAAGGCCGTGAAACCGTCTATATATCTGCTGCCCAAAAAGAAAATATCGAAGAATTAAAAGACAAATTGTATTCAATTGTCAAAGATATCCATTCGGCCCGTTTTCCATACAACGAATTCCTGTATACGGAATATACGGACGAAACAACTACGGGCAAGGAAAATCCGTCAATGTAATTTCTTTTGCCACAATTGTGGCAAAAGAAATTATCCATACCAACCATATACATCCACTATTGAGCCAATAAAAATCCAAAATCAAAAATAGGAAACAAAGGGCGTTTTTCTGTGGTATAACGACAAATATAAGGTAACATTAACAGCATCTGAAAAGCACAAAAAAGCTCATTTTTCTTCTCTTCCGGAATTTTAACGTCGGCCCGTTCGGCATACTTCTTCAAAGCATATTCAAAAATCATATACTCGTATCTGCTTTGATAATTCCCTTCCAGGTATTTATCCAAAGGAATAAGAATATGCCAACATTTAAGCAAATCTTCAGGCACTTCATCCCAAAGGGCATCCGGATGTTCATCAATAAAGCTAAAGCTCATTCGGAGAATTTCTTCAATAGTCATAGCTCTGGTTTTAGGTAACATTCGCATATGACCAAAAGAAAAGTTAGCGCGGAACTTGCATCTTCTACTCAACGGCACCTGGCAGGCCTTGGGAACAAAGAGCAAGCCCACGCTAACATGACTATAGCGCAGGCGTTGCACACATCCCCGATTCCCATTCTAAACTAACCAAGTTTTTTGAGTAGGGTCTATGCGAACGTAAATATATAACATTCTACACAATCTTGTGCAAATGTAAAGAAATTTTTTATACTTTCAATGAAATTATTTTACTATCACCAAATAATAATTCTTTTTACCGCTTTGAGCCAAAATATATTTTCCATCGATCAGATAGCTATCTGAAACGATGGTTTCTTCTCCGACCTTCTCTTTATTAATACTTATCGAATTTGCCTTTACAGCTCTTCTCGCTTCACCTTTCGACGACATGATCTGCGTCTTTTCTGCCAAAAAATCAATAATAGAAATACCATTTTTTAAATCTGTAAGGGCTATTTCAAACTGGGGTACACCTTCAAAAACAGACAAAAACGTCTTTTCGTCTATTTTTCGCAAGGTTTCGGATGTTGCATTCCCGAATAAAATCTGGGAAGCCTCCAAAGCCGAATGATAGGCTTCTTCACCGTGAATCAGACATGTAATTTCCTTAGCCAAAGTCTTCTGCAATTTTCTAAGATGCGGAGCTTCTCCGTGCTCGACAATCAAAGCATCGATCTCTGCGGGAGGCAAAAGCGTGAAAATTTTTATATAACGGGCAGCGTCATCATCCGTAGAATTCAACCAAAACTGATAAAACTGGTAAGGAGAAGTACGTTCCGGATCCAGCCAAATATTTCCGGATTCCGTCTTGCCGAATTTCTTACCGTCGCTCTTTGTCATCAAAGGCCACGTCAAGCCATAAGCTTCCAGTCCCTCCTTACGACGGATCAATTCCCCGCCTGTCGTTATATTGCCCCACTGATCGGATCCCCCCATTTGCAACATACAATCATAATTTTTCCGAAGATAAAGAAAATCGTAGCCCTGCACCAATTGGTAAGTAAACTCCGTAAACGACATCCCATCGGCATATTCACCATTCAAACGGCGTTTTACCGAATCTTTGGACATCATGTAGTTCACTGTAATATGCTTACCGATTTCCCGTATAAAATCCAGAAACGAAAACTGCTTCATCCAATCGTAATTATTCAGCATAATAGCCGCATTGGAAGCAGAAGAATTAAAATCGATAAAATGGGAAAGCTGAGCCTTAATTCCGGCCATATTTTGCTGTATCGTTTTTTCATCGAGCAAATTTCTTTCCAGAGACTTGCCGCTTGGATCCCCGATCATACCGGTGGCACCACCGATAATAAAAATCGGTTTATGACCGGCCATCTGAAAATGTTTCATCATCATAACGGATACCAAATGTCCTACATGCAAAGAATCCGCCGTAGGGTCTATCCCGACGTAAGCCGTCGTTTGCCCTTTTGCCAACTGTTCTTCTGTACCCGGCATAATATCGTGTATCATGCCTCTCCACTTTAACTCATCTACAAAATTCATGATTATATTATATTACTTCAACATTCATACATACCGGCCTTCCCAACCATCCCCCCGTCAAAACCGGATCATATTGTACATTTGTTGTGCAAAGTTAAGAAAAGGATTATAAAACAAGCTGTTCTCCTTCACCTCTTTATTCATAAACTGGAATTTATCGTCCAAAGCGTCCGCAATCAAAAGAATAATGCACAGGATAACAAAGGATTTAGCAATGCCCAAAACAGTCCCCAATAGCTTATTAACCAAGCCCAGCGATACGATATCCACTAATTTAGTCAGCATTTTCCCCAAAAGATAAATGGCCACGACAACCAGCAGGAAGGTCACGCTCAAAGCGATATACGATAAATATTTGGAGGATATATCCAGAAAATCCCGCAAAATATTTTCCGTATAATCCGAAAATTTAATCGCAACATATACACCCAGAATCAGCCCCAACAAGGTCGCAACCTCAATAACAAATCCCCGGGAAAATCCTTTATAAGCGCCATAAAGCAAAGGCAAAAGCAATAAAATATCGAGGTAATTCACAATATTTAAATTTATCTGTTGCCAAAGATAAGGAAAAGTTCAGAAAATCCATCCTTTTCACCCGACAGGACAGCAGCAGAAATGAAAGTACATTCAGAATTTTAAAGAGTTTTACTATCTTTGTCCACTCACATTCTTTAATTATGCGCAACACTATTTTACTTTCAATTTTATCATTAGCAATTCTGGGATGCAGTTTTTCCCGGAGTGTCGAACGCCAAAACGAACAACTCCGTTTTAAAGCGCCTGCCCGCATCTGGGAAGAGACATTACCCCTGGGCAACGGACGCCTCGGAATGATGCCTGACGGCGGAGTCGAAAAAGAACGCATCGTACTTAACGAAATATCTCTTTGGAGCGGTTCGGAAGCAGATTACAGCAACCCGGAAGCTGCCGGCAGCTTATCCCGTATACAACAATTGCTATTTGAAGGCAAAAACAAAGAAGCCCAGGAGCTGATGTATCGTACCTTTGTTCCCCGGATGCCGAAAGGCAATACCTACGGCACTTACCAAATACTCGGCAACCTGGATATCCGGTATCACAATGAAGGAACGATGGATACAAGCGGCTACAAACGGATTCTGCAACTGGACGAAGCCTTGGCAACGACATCGTTCGGGCAAAACATACACCGACGTGAATATTTCGTCTCCCGTCCGGACAATGTATCGGTCATTCATTTTAACCAGCAAAAAGCTTCGGATTTCGAGCTGTTTTTAAGTCGTCCGCAAAACGCCCGGGTTTACCGGGACAAGGATACGTTAATCATGGAAGGAACGATGGATAGCGGGCAGACCGGCATCAAGGGAGTCAGCTATATTGTCCGTATGAGCGGACGTCTGGAAGACAACACCCCCGGAGCCGGCATACAAGTCACGGACTCATGTATCCGCTTCCAAGCCGTCCGGAATACGACTATATTCATCTCCGCAACGACCGATTATAACAATCCCGCCTACAGAGAACAGGCTGCAATGTTACTTTCCAATGCCATCCATACGCCTTACGAAGAACTGAAACAAAGACATATCGACGCACACAAGGAATTATACGACCGGGTAGAGGTATTTATCGGTACCCCCCAAGACTCCGTACTACAACTTACAACCCCGGAACGTATCGCACGCTTCACACAGGAAGACGATCCCGCTTTAGCCGCCCTTTATTTACAATTCGGACGCTATCTGCTGATCAGCAGCGCGCGTCCCGGTTGTCTCCCCCCCAATTTACAGGGGGTGTGGGCAAATACGCTACAAACCCCGTGGAACGGTGATTATCATACGAATATCAACGTACAAATGAACCACTGGCCGTTAGAACCGGGAAATCTGACAGAATTGTACGAACCGCTGATATCCTTAACGAAAGGTCTTGTCGCTTCGGGCGAAAAAACAGCGCGTACTTTTTACGGCCCCAATGCCCGCGGATGGGTTGCTCACATGATGACCAACCCCTGGAAATACACCGTTCCGGGCGAACATCCCTCCTGGGGTGCAACCAACACCGGTGGAGCGTGGTTATGCGCTCATTTGTGGGAACATTACCTGTATTCCGGCGACACGGCTTACTTACGGGAAATTTATCCCGTAATAAAAGGCGCTGCGGACTTTTTCTTATCGACAATGGTAAAAGAGCCTGTTCACGGTTGGCTTGTAACGGCTCCGACCTCCTCCCCGGAAAATGCGTTCTATATCGGTAATGATCCGACGCCTATCAGTATTTGCATGGGACCGACCATGGACATCCAGCTGGTAAAAGAATTGTGGGGGAACACAATGGAAGCAGCCCGTCAGCTTAATACAGATAAAGACTGGTGTGCAAAACTGGCTGAAGCTTACAGACAACTACCTCCCCATCAAATCAGCCCGGAGGGCTACCTGATGGAGTGGCTGGAAGATTACCGGGAAGCGGAAATCCATCACCGCCATGTTTCCCACCTATACGGCTTATATCCTGGAAATCTGATTACCCCCTCTGCAACCCCCGAATTAGCCGAAGCCTGCAAAGCGACCTTAAACCGGAGAGGGGATGCCGGAACCGGCTGGAGCCGGGCCTGGAAAATCAATTTTTGGGCACGCTTACACGACGGCAACCGGGCCTATAAACTATTCCATAGCTTACTGGTACCGGCAGTACGCCCGGACGGACGTCATCAGGGAGGCACCTTCCCCAATTTATTTTGCTCACATCCTCCTTTCCAGATCGACGGTAACTTCGGAGGAGCTGCCGGTATCATGGAAATGCTATTGCAAAGCCACGCCGGTTTTATTCATCTCTTACCGGCCCTGCCCGACAGTTGGAAAGAAGGTTATTTCAAAGGTTTATGTACCCGGGGCGGCATCACTGTGGACCTGACGTGGAATAATCATACCCCTCAAACGGCAACATTTACCGCCCGGCAGAATACAACCTGCCGGTTACTACCCCCACCGGGCGTCCGTCATATCAACCTCGAAAACAAAACAATCACAACGGACGATAACGGGTATCTCATTTTCCCGCTTGAAAAAGGGAAGCAGGCAGAAGTGAAATTCACTTATTAATCAGGCCTTTGTCATAAAATGACAAAAAATTCCGGAGTCAAAAAGTCAAAAAACAAATACCTTGACTTTTTGACTCCTTATTCTTTCCGGAAATTCAAAAAAAATAGAATCAATTTACTTTACCAACCGAACATTTTCAACCCCTGATTTTCTATTTTGCATTATTGTTCGTATTTTCGCAAGTTGTTAAAATAGGTAGATCAGGCTCTACCCGAAAAATAATTTACAAAATTAAGCAATCATCATGTATAGAACACATACCTGCGGTCAGCTTCGGCTCGAAAATGTCAATGAGAAAGTATGCCTGAGCGGCTGGGTACAAAAAATCCGTAATCTCGGTGCAATGAGTTTCATCGATCTGCGCGACAGATACGGAATTACGCAATTAGTTGTGGAAGAATCAGCTACGGCAGAAATAAAAGACAAGGCAGCCCGCCTGGGACGTGAATTCGTTATTCAGGTAAATGGAAAGGTCGTTGAACGTGCCAGCAAAAATGCCAAGATCCCGACCGGAGACATTGAAATATGGATCGATACACTCGATATATTGAGTCATTCGGAAATCCCGCCTTTCACCATCGAGGACAATAGCGACGGCGGCGACGAATTACGAATGAAATACCGCTACCTGGATTTACGCCGGTCGATTGTTCGGAAGAATCTGGAATTACGCCACCAGATGGCTCATTTGGTACGTAATTACCTGGACAACGAACATTTTATGGAAGTGGAAACTCCGGTATTGATCAAGAGTACTCCGGAAGGAGCCCGGGACTTTGTCGTTCCTTCCCGCATGAATCAGGGACAGTTCTACGCCCTGCCGCAAAGTCCCCAAACATTCAAGCAATTACTTATGGTAGCGGGTTTCGACCGTTACTATCAGATTGTAAAATGTTTCCGGGATGAAGACTTACGGGCCGACCGTCAACCTGAATTTACTCAAATCGACTGTGAAATGTCATTTGTAGAAAGAGACGATGTATTGAATATTTTTGAAGGTATGATGCGACACCTATTCAAAGAATTGAAAGGTGTCGATATTCCGGAACTACCGCGTATGACCTGGCACGATGCCATGGAATACTATGGATGTGACAAACCGGACATCCGTTTCGGCATGAAGTTCGTCAATCTGACCGATAACGCCCGCAACCGGGATTTCGCGGTATTCAACGCTGCTGAATATGTAGGAGCAATCTGCGTACCGGGTTGCGCTGTATATACCCGGAAACAATTAGACGAACTGACGGAATTTGTAAAACGTCCGCAAATCGGAGCCAAAGGATTGGTGTATGTCCGCTACAATGAAGACGGCAGCTTAAAATCCTCCGTCGACAAATTCTACACGCCGGAAGATTTGAAAAACTGGGCGGAAATCTGCCAGGCAAAACCCGGCGACTTGCTCCTGCTCCTTTGCGGTCCGAAAAATAAAACGTTACCGCAACTGTCCGAATTACGCCTGGAAATGGGAGAGCGGCTTGGCCTTCGGGACAAAAACGTATTCAAACCATTGTGGGTCGTAGATTTCCCCTTGCTGGAATGGGACGAGGAAACGCAGCGTTTCTATGCCATGCACCATCCTTTCACTTCTCCCCATCCGGAAGATGTGGATATGATGGAAAGCAACCCCGGAGCGGTACGGGCAAATGCTTATGACATGGTTATCAACGGTGTGGAAGTTGGAGGCGGCTCCATCCGTATCCACAATACAGAATTGCAATCCCGCATGTTCAAATGTCTGGGATTCACGCCGGAACAAGCTCAAAAACAATTCGGATTTTTGCTCAACGCATTCAAATACGGTGCACCGCCCCACGGAGGTATCGCTTTCGGCTTCGACCGGCTGGTATCGATTTTTGCCGGTTTGGACAGTATCCGGGATACCATCGCATTCCCGAAAAACAATTCAGGCCGGGATGTCATGATCGATTCTCCGTCAGAAATCAGTGACGAGCAATTTAAAGAATTGGGTATTGAACTCAAGCTTTGATAAAGACACAAACTTTCAGACAAAGCTCCGCCCGGTCATAAATATTTAAAATTGAATTAACTTGTTCAAGGACATTATCGGACACGAAGACATCAAGCAAAGGCTGATTACCTCCCTGCAAACGGGACGTATCAGCCATGCCCAATTATTTGCCGGTTCAACTGGCTACGGCTCGCTTGCTTTGGCACTCGCCTTCGCCCAATATGTGTTCTGTACAGGCGATAAAAAAGAAGATGCCTGCGGAGTTTGTCCCTCATGCAGGCAGATGCAAAAATTGATCCATCCGGACTTACATTTCGTTTTTCCGGTCGTACGGAAAACCAAGCTGCCCGTAAGCGACGAATATATCAATGAATGGAGAAGCCTGCTCCTGCAAAGTCCGTATTTCAACCTCGAAGATTGGCAGGCTGCCATGCACGTGGAAGACAATGCCCAATCTGCCATCTATACCGAGGAAAGTGCGAACATTCTGCGTAAATTAAACCTCAAAGCCTTTGAGTCCGATTATAAAATCATGATTATCTGGCTGCCGGAGAAAATGAATCCGGAATGTTCCAATAAATTATTAAAAATTATAGAAGAACCGTATGATAAAACATTGTTCCTGATGGTATCCGAACACCCGGAACAAATTATCACTACAATTCAATCCCGTACCCAACGAATTACCATTCCGCCGTTAGAAAAAAGTGTGATAAAGCAACACTTAATGACTGAAAAAGGTATAAATGAAGAGAAAGCGGAAGAATATGCCCATGTGGCTGCCGGAAACTGGTATAAAGCTTTGCGGCTATTAAACGAATCGGAAGAGCAAATCTACAACCAGGAAAAATTTATCAGCCTGATGCGGCTTTGTTGGGAAAGGAAAATGTTACCGGTAAACGAATGGGTAAACGAAATAGCCGGAATCGGACGGGAACGCCAAAAAAATTTTCTCACTCACTCTTTGCGAATGCTGCGCGAAAATTTTATGAAAAATTTTGGTTTACATGTCTTGAATTACATGACCGAAAGAGAAAAACAATTTTCCATAAAATTTTCTCCTTACGTTCACGAAGGGAACATCATCCCTTTATCGGAGGAATTCGAAAAAGCATATCATGACATCAGCCGGAACGGCAATGCCAAAATTATCTTCACCGATTTATGTATTAAGGTGATGCAAAATATAAGACCTTAATTAAGGAACAACCAATAAAGTTAAAAGATTGACATTTATGAACAAAGACAATATATTATACGACGATCAACTGGAACTCCCGGAAAATGCCTCACCTTCAAACGACACGGAAAAGGAGGAAATTATTATACAGGAAACAGAAGAGATTATAGCTGTTGAAGAAATCCAGCCGGAAACGGTAAATAGTACTGAAAATTCAGACACCACTCCTCTGTCTGCCGAGGAAGATACGGAAATGCCCCAGGTAAAATGGGAAAAGCAGGAAGAAGCCGAATCAACCGTGGAGCCCGAACTACTTTTACGCCGGGAACGCAAGGAAGTCCGGCCGGTTATCGACCACCGTCTGTTGGCCGGGAAATTATCCGTGTACAACTGGCTCAGCGATGTCCCGGACAACAGTTGCCCTTCAGAAATTGTAGAAGTACGATTTAAAAATACCCGGAAGGGATTTTACAGTAATCCGTCCAGATTGAACCTCCAGGAAGGAGACATTGTCGCCGTTGAAGCTGCCCTCGGTCACGATATCGGAATCATATCACTGACCGGAGAACTGGTCAAAGAACAACTCCGTATGAAAAAAGTGGATTTGGTCAGAAATCCGTTGAAAAAAATATACCGTAAAGCTAAACCTCACGACATAGAGAAATGGCAGCAAGCCATTGCTTTGGAGCATGAAACCATGATTCGTTCCAGAAAGATCGCTGCCGACCTGAAACTGAATATGAAAATCGGGGACGTCGAATACCAGGGCGACAAAACCAAAGCTATTTTCTATTATATTGCAGACGACCGTGTCGATTTCCGGACATTGATCAAAATACTGGCCGAAACCTTCCACATCCGGATTGAAATGAAGCAGATCGGAGCCCGGCAGGAAGCAGGGCGCATCGGAGGTATCGGACCGTGTGGCTTACAACTGTGCTGTTCAACTTACATTACGAATTTTGTATCCGTGTCTACTTCGGCAGCACGCTATCAGGACATTTCCCTGAATCCTCAAAAACTGGCAGGACAGTGCGGTAAACTGAAATGCTGCCTCAACTACGAAGTAGACGCCTATGTCGATGCTCAAAAAGATTTTCCATCGGCCAATATTACCCTGAATACCGGAGAGGGCCTTCTTTATCACCAGAAAACCGACATCTTCGGACAAGTTATGTATTACAGTTTCGACAAAGAAGGAAGAGGAGCTTTGATTAAATTGCCGGTTAAACGTATCAAAGAAATCATAGCCTTAAACCGCAAAGGAATTGTACCTCCGAAGGCAAACGATGCCACCGAGGAAGAAGAAGCCGCAATCAAATATACAGACGGTGTCGGAGAAGAGAGCCTGAACCGTTTCGACGACAAAAAACAAAAAAGACGTCGTCCGAAAAACAGAAACAATAATCCGAACAAGAACAACAATGCCAACCCGGGAAACAACCGGCCGCAAAATAACAATCGGCCGGAAAATAATAGCCGGCCGGAAAACAAAACAAACCCTTCCGGAGAAAATCCGCGTAATAACCCCAGAAGAAACCGCAGACCGGAAGACAGAGGCGAAAAACCGACGAACCAAACCAATCAAAGACAGAAAAACGAATAAAGCAGATGAGTTATGAATAACTACCGTCCATATCCGTCCATTACACCGGCCGTCAAAATCATCATTATCATCAATGTCATCATGTATTTCATGACAGAGATAATCGACAAAAAGACCGGTTCAAATCTTTCCAACACACTCGGTTTGCATTTACCGCAATCCGAATATTGGGCACCCTACCAATACATCACCCACATGTTTATGCACGGGAGTATCAGTCACCTGTTCTTCAATATGTTTGCCTTATTCATGTTCGGACGGGTACTGGAAAGTATATGGGGTACCCAACGTTTTCTGGTGTATTATTTTGTTACCGGATTGGGGGCTGCCGCCTTAAACAGCGCTGTCGGCTGGTGGGAATACGATAAAATGTATGAGCAATTTCAAGCTTTTCAAAATACACCTCAACCGGAAATACTGGCCGAATTCATACGGGCACACATCTCCCATCCAGCAGGCTGGGTATGGGAACTTATCGACAATTGGTCGAACAATCCCAATGTTCCTCAATACATTCAGGCCGGAGAAGACCTTTTCCGCAGAGTAATTACGGAAACCGTCAACATCCCGACCATCGGGGCCTCCGGTGCCATATTCGGAATATTACTGGCTTTCGGCATGCTTTTCCCGAATACCGAGCTTTTCCTGATGTTCATTCCGATTCCGATCAAGGCCAAATACTTTGTGATCGGTTACGGTCTATTGGAATTTTTCCTCGGCATACAAAACAGTGCCGGAGACAACGTAGCCCACTTTGCCCATTTGGGCGGTATGCTATTCGGCTTTATCCTGATTAAATATTGGGGAAAAAACCGGAAAAAATTCTATTAGCAGACGGTTTCAGATTCAGGATGTATCAGCAGGTCATCGCTATTACAATCTTAAATCCAAATCCAAGATAAAAATTACATGTTTTACAGAGCTTACGGCGGAAATTTTTCAGAAGGGTTAGGAAAGGGGATACGGACTTCTTTCAAACGGGGTTCTTCGTTGACCCGGTTGATATACATCAATATCGGCATCTTTTTAATCATAAAGATATTGGGTGTGGTAAGCATCCTGGCCGGCAAGGGGAATATACTGGATAATTTCCTGTTGGAAAACTTAGGGATTTCTGCCGATCCGGAATATCTGCTTTTCCGGCCGTGGACTTTATTTACTTACATGTTCACCCATTTCGGCTTTCTGCATCTGTTATTCAATATGTTATGGCTATATTGGTTCGGCAGTTTCTTCCTGAATCATTTTTCGCAGAAAGAACTGACAGGGGTATACCTGTTCGGAGGTATATCGGGAGCCCTGTTATATATGCTGGCTTATAACATCTTTCCGGGATTCGACAGCGCTCATTCCTGGGCAATAGGAGCCTCGGCTTCTGTCATGGCTATTGTATTTGCAGTCTGTTTTTATCTGCCGCAACACCGGATATACATCTTTCTGATAGGACCGGTAAAGCTGATTTATCTGGCACTTTTTACCGCAGCGATCGACATCTTAAGCATTCCTTCTTCCAACCCGGGAGGACATATCGCCCACCTCGGAGGTGCCCTCTTCGGCTATCTTTTCATCATCGGCGTAAAACACCATTGCAACCCGGTTAAAGCATTGAGTTCTTTACCGGAAAAAGTAACACAATTATTCACCCGCAGAAAAAAGGTACACCTCAAATACAAAAAAAACGTATCCGAAATGAACGACCGGGAATACAATGAGTACAAAAAAAACAGAGATGCCCGCGTCGACCACATTTTAGATAAAATCTCCCGGTCCGGTTATGAAAGTCTGACCCGGGAAGAAAAAGAAATACTGTTCCGTTCGGGAAAATAAAAGATTTTAAATATCGGGATGAGTAAGCTTTTGGACAAAATCGTTTTTATCGGCAGCCTTATTGCCATCGTAGGACTACTCGGGTCCTATACGGCCCGCTATATCGATCCCAACACTTTTGTCATTCCGTCCCTGTTAGGACTAGCTTATCCCTACCTGTTACTGTCTAACCTGTTATTGTTGCTATATTGGATTGCCCGTTGGAAAAAAACCGCTCTTATCCACGTCTGTGTATTGGCACTCGGCATTCCGTTTTTCACCAGCTATTACGGCACCAACAACAATCACACGGACGAAACGGCTCACGACATAGCGGTTTTATCCTACAACATACGTTATTTCGACCGCTACGGCTGGAATAAAGACGATAAAACGAAAGAAAAGCTGATCAAATACCTAAACGGCTACAAGGGAGATGTCGTATGCCTGCAAGAATTTCCGTTTCAGAATCGTTCCTCCAAAGTTTCGGGACCGGTCCGGCAATTATCTTCCTACCCCTATCGGTATATACAAAAAAACATGGCCGTATTCTCCCGTTACCCCATTATTAACTGCCGGGAAATACCTTTCAGTCAGGAATATACCAGTTCCTGTATATATTGCGATATTATAAAGGAACAAGATACCGTACGGATTTACAACATTCATCTGGAATCCTATAAACTGGGCACAAAAGAAAGAAAATTCGTCAAAGACATCACACAGGGAGAGGGACACGATATTTCAGGAGGTGTTAAAAATCTGGTATCGCGCATTACAAAAGCCAACAAAAACCGGGCTACACAAGCTTTACTCATCAAATCGGAAATTCAAAAATCCCCCTACCCACTCATCGTCTGCGGAGACTTTAATGACACCCCGCTCTCCTACAGCTACAGGACGATTTCCAAAGGACTATCCGACAGCTTCCTTGAAAAAGGACGCGGCCTAGGCAACACATACATCGGAGAATTTCCGTCCTTCCGGATTGATTATATATTACACTCTCCCGATTATCAGGCCCTCAGCTACAGCCGGGAGGCCGTAACCCTATCCGATCACTATCCCATCAGTTGCAAGCTGAAAAAACATACACCCAAAAAATAATCGGAACGACTCTTTTCGTTTTGGTTTTTCCTGAAAAATATATACATTTGCAAACGCAAGAAGGCAATATGGCTTTCATATCGGGGAATTAGCTCAGTTGGCTAGAGCGCTTGCATGGCATGCAAGAGGTCGTCGGTTCGATTCCGATATTCTCCACCAAACGGACAAGGTTTCAGCTTTGTCCGTTTTCTTTTTTTGGCTAACAACGGAAATTAAAGCCTATGGAAGGGGAACAGCAGATACTGACCAAAAAATCATTTTGTTTTCATCTATCTACCCGTCAATTAGGAAAAATTCCAAATATTTCCTTATCCTCTTCTGTTATCGTCGGTGCATCCAACATCCGCAACTTAATATCCTCAAGATCATCCGGAGTAATATCTCCCAATATGACGTCTTGATGAGAAACAATATAAGTTTTAATGTCATTCAAATCATGTGAAATAAGATGATTGCAATCAATTGTAGAATCATGATCTAAAAAATCATATTTATCGGCTTTTATTTTAATACACCGATATTGAGAAGCCTGATCCCGATAAACATTCGCATTCATAGTACTATTAATTCTCACGGTTCCCAATAAAACCCGTTTTTCACTAACACCTACGACAATATGATATTTTACTTTAGGAGGGATTGTTCGATTATCAAATACCTTAAAAACGTCACCGGGTGTAACAGAAAATGAAGTTATATCTATCTGGCTACTATTTGCAGAAAGTAATTCATTCAATTTAGCCATGATTAACAAATTGCTTGATAGTCAGACATCAATTCATTAATGTACTCGATCATCTCATCAGATGCACCGGCTTCCTTTGCCATATCAAGAACTGATATCGTGCCTCCGCACGCTTTATTATAAGCCTCTTTATGAGACTTATTTACTAAATCCCAAAATTGCAAATCTTTATTTTCCTGAATAGATTCAGACAAACATTCAACATCTGTCTTGGACAGCAGTTTCATATCAGGAAACTGATCTGAAATAACAGCGTTTCCATCCAAATTCAAAGCTTCCTGAAAAAGAGGAAGACCGACAGTTTGTTTCACTCCGTCATAAATTCTTGAAGGTACAGGTCCATACGGCATGGCAACATAACGATCGCCTGTGACAGGACGGGCATATCTTAACAGATGCTTCTCATCTGCATAATAAAGTATCTTGGCAAGCTTGTGTTTATCAACCTTACCTCCCATCTCTTTAAGTACAAAAAGCACTGCAGCAAGAGCTTTACGTTCATTAAAAGGGAAGCCGGACATTGTGATGAGTTTTAACTGTAACTGTTTGTAATACAAATATACTACAAAAATTCCATATACCAAATGAATTATTACAGCAATACGAATAATCCGCTCATATATAACACACTATCTACATCATGAATCTTCAACAAAACTTTCAATTGCCTTAACGTATCACAAAAAAATCTCCTTGTAATACTTACTTTAAACTTAATAAAACAACATACTGAACGTCTGCCCTGCAGCCGTCAGCCTTCTCATTTCTTTAATAGCATCCCATAATACGGTAAAGCTATATCAACAGAATAAAGGACAAAAGGACAAAAAACGGAACTGGAAACAGTTCCGCTAATTTCTAATACTCAAAATACTTTTCACTAATCAGTTCTAATAATTATATCTCCTATAAAAAATAACTTATATTTTTCTAAATTTTTACTTCGTAGCAGTTTGAATTTTTGGGGAAACAATCTTTTTTCTTCCGGTAAGACCATCAGGATAACCTCTTTCTACTGAAAAACTATAATCAGGGAACTTCATTTCTGCTTCAGGTATATATTCTTTAGCGACATCTCCAGACGTAACTCCAGATGCAAAATAAGACCTAACTTCGTCATTAGCTTTATATATTGCTTTATTAAAGTGTAAAGTACAATCGGGACACGGAGGACGTTCCGTAAACAGATAAAAAGGGCTCTTCGTTAATCCACTCTGATCACTCACTCTTTTAGCAATAAGTTGATCTGCGTTTTTCCATCTACCATACCAACCTCCATATTTTTTAGTTATCAGCCTTGGCTCTGTATGTACTCCGTTATATTCATTAAATATCGTTGTATATTCACTACTAATACAACCTGCATTCATACCAAAACCACATCCTAATTTTCCTCCTACATGTATAATTTTACTTCCTAATTTTGTAGAATGAACTAAACTCATATGATTTTTACGAAAATTCCGCACTCTATCAGGAATAGTTTGTCCTTCCATAAGCTTAGCCGCCCGTTGAACAACTCTGATTAATTTAGCCTGTGAAACCTTATACGGACAGTTATCAGCGATATTCAATCCCTGCCCTGTCGGTTGTCTTTTAGTTACAGAACGGCATAACGCATTTGATTTTACATATTCACTTTTCATCATTTGTTATTTTTCCTATAGCAATTTAAAACAGAATCCAATTATATACAAATCATCTGCAAAAGCATTCTTTACTTTTACAAACAAAAGCCATATTCCTGCAAAAAAGCCCACTTTTCCATCTCCGATTTTACAAACCTGAAAACGTCACAATTATATATAACATTTTTGCCCGGATATATTCCATATACGATATCCATTTCCTCCGAAACGGACAAGGTTTCAGCTTTGTCCGTTTTCTTTTTTTTGCTAACTTAGCCATCTCAACGGAAATTAAAGCCTATGGAAGGGGAACAGCAGATACTGACCAAAAAAATCAGTCCGTATAAGATTATTTATCCGATACTCATCGGTCTGGCTGTGGTGTCATACATGCTTTACAAGGAATTCGATCCTAAAGCGTTCGACCAGATTCATTTTACGTGGACATCGGCAGCCTGGCTATTGGTAGCGATACTGTGTATGGCCGTCCGGGACATCGGCTATGTCATCCGGCTGCATGTTCTCGCCGGCAAACGGCTTTCCTGGGTACAATCGTTACGGATTGTCTTTTTATGGGAATTTACTTCAGCGGTCACGCCTTCCGCCATCGGAGGCACCAGCATCGCTATATTGTTTGTCAATAAAGAAGGGATAAAAGTGGGACGGAGTTCTGCCATTGTCATGGCCACTTCCTTTCTCGACGAATTGTATTTCATCATCATGTTCCCGCTGATTTTATTGTTTGTCAACCACACCCTTTTGTGGAATATACCGGACGCCAGCAAAGCCGTTGCCGACAGTTTATTCTGGTTCGCCATCGGAGGTTATTCCATCAAGCTGGCTTACCTGATTATTCTCAGCTACGGACTATTTAAAAATCCCCGGGGATTGAAATATCTCATCATGAAATGTTTCAAATGGCGGATATTGCGAAAATGGAGGCAAAATGCCAACGAAGCCGGCTACGACATTATCCGGAACTCCAAAGAATTAAAACAAATGCCCTTCTCGTTCTGGCTGAAAACATTCGGAGCAACGTTTTTCTCGTGGACAGCCCGGTATTGGGTAGTAAACGCGATCCTGATGGCTTTCTGGGCAGGACGTTACGACTGGGCCCAACATTTTCTGATCTTTGCCCGTCAACTGGTCATGTGGATTATGATGCTGATAAGCCCTACTCCCGGTGGCAGCGGATTTGCAGAATATGTATTTTCCAAATACCTGGGCGAATTCCTGCCCAGTGCCGGAGTAGCTGTAGCAATGGCCATATTATGGCGGCTGATCAGTTACTACCCCTATCTGTTCATCGGCGCTTTTATTGTTCCCCGATGGATTGCAAAACATTTCGGACAAGGAAAATCCAAAACTTTAAAATCAGAACACCATGGCACGCATGTTTGAAAGAAAAGATACCCGGAAATTTGATCTGAAACCCCGCTATTGGGATCCGGAAAAAGAAGAACGGGAAGAACGGGAAAAGCGAATCAAAGCCGAACTGGGCATCCGGGAAGACGACAAAGATGCTTATATCCCGAACATAAAGGGACATTTTACCGAATTGTATAAACAACGGAAAGCCCAGCGAAAAGGTCACAACGGCCAATATGCTGTCCGCCTCTTTATGGTGCTCATCATTATCTTTTTAGCAGCACTTTTTATTATGATGCGTTACTCCGAAGGTGTGTTGAAATTTCTCGGCATGTAAACCATCGCTATTCAATTTATAACAGTTAGTATCAAATTATTATATGCCTGATATTATTCAACTTTTACCGGATTCGGTTGCCAACCAGATTGCAGCCGGAGAAGTTGTACAACGTCCGGCCTCCGTCGTAAAGGAACTGATGGAGAATGCCATTGATGCCGGTGCCGATCAGGTCCGGATCGTATTGAAAAATGTAGGTAAGGCTCTCATACAGATCATCGATAACGGTAAGGGCATGTCTCCGACAGATGCCCGGATGGCTTTTGAAAGACATGCCACCTCTAAGATATCCTGTGCTCAGGATTTATTCAACATTCATACCCTGGGATTTCGGGGAGAAGCATTACCGTCCATTGCTTCCGTCGCCGACGTTGAAGTAAAAACCCGACGGGCAGAAGATGAACTCGGCACCTTCCTGTCTATATCCGGTTCTGAATTGAAACAACAGGAAGCCATCAACACCCCGAAAGGGACCAATATTTGTGTTAAAAATCTCTTTTTCAACATTCCTGCCCGCAGAAAATTTCTGAAATCGGATACGACGGAGCTACGGAATATCATCAATGAATTCCTACGGGTAGCACTCACCAATCCCGGTATCAGTTTTACCCTCGAAAACAACGGCAACGAAATCTACAACCTGCCGGTGTCCGGTATGCGCCAGCGGATAGTCAATGTGTTCGGGAAAAACATCAATAGCAAATTACTGAGCATCGAATGTAAAACCAGTCTGGTTTCCATTCAGGGGTTCATTTGCAGCCCGGAACACTCCAAAAAAACTTACGGAGAACAGTATTTTTTCGTAAACAACCGTTTTATGAAGCACAACTTCTTCCACAAAGCGGTTATGGAAGCTTATTCGGGTCTGATCGGTGCAGAAACGATACCGTCCTATTTCCTCTATTTCACAGTCGACCCGGCATCTATCGATGTCAATATACATCCGACCAAAACAGAAATCAAGTTTCAGAATGAAACGGATTTCTTCCAGATACTGATGGCCGGAGTCAAAGAAGCATTGGGAAAATTCAACATCACTCCTCCTTTGGATTTCGACACGGAAGGAGCCATTGATTACACTCCGCAAGCACCTGTTTCTTCAACAACTCCTTACGTACCGAAGGTAAATTACAAATCGGGATACAATCCTTTCAATTACAAATCCGGAATCAGCATCGAGGAATCGGATTTCGAAAAGAAGAGTGCCGGCAACACACCTGCATTTTCCAAGGATAAAGTTCCGGCGAATTGGGAATCCTTATTCGAAGGTCTACAACATAAAGAAGAAGCTCAACAGACAACCATTGCCGGCCTGTCCGAACCCGAAAAAAAATCTTCCGTTCCTTCCTCATTCGTACAGATGAAAGGACGTTATATTGTCACTCCGGTACACTCCGGCCTGATGTTTATCGATCAGAAAAGAGCACACGAACGTATCCTTTTCGAACAATATACCCATACTCTGGCATCCCAGAAAACAGCGGGACAGAAAAACCTCTTTCCGGAAACACTCGAACTCTGCGCCGACGATTTCGAACTTATCCGGGACATCAAGGAAGATCTGGAGTATTTGGGCTTCGAATTAGGAGAATTCGGGAAAAACTGTTATGCCATATATGCCACTCCTTCCGATTTATCCTGTTCGCATGCCCGGGATATCCTTATGCAACTGATCGAACATTATAAAAATACCGAAGGGGACATCAAGCAAAAAATGAAAGAGCACGTTGCCCTGTCTTTAGCGAAAGCGGCAGCCATCCCATACAATACAACACTAAGCCGGGAAGAGATGAGCGATATGCTGGACAACCTGTTCGCCTGTCAGCATCACAATTATACCCCCGATGGAAAGACGATCATATACATCCTCAATTCCGAAGACGTAAATACCTGGTTCAAATAGAGCAACGAAAAGGCGTCAGAACTCAAAACACACAACATGGCAGTCTCGATAAACAATGTCTCTAAATATTACGGCAGGCAAAAAGCCCTCAACAACATCAGCTTCACGCTCAATAGCGGTGAAATATGCGGCTTTCTGGGACCTAACGGAGCCGGAAAATCAACCCTGATGAAAATCATTACCGGTTATCTGGACGAGTACGAGGGAGACATTATCGTCAATGGAAAAAACCTCCGGCAATATCCGCTGGAAGTGAAAGCGGCCACCGGTTATTTACCGGAGCATAATCCGCTCTACCCGGATATGTATATCACCGAATACCTATTGCACGTTACCCGCCTGTATCATACCCCCAACGCCATGCAACGGGTAAACGAAATTATGGAAATGACAGGACTGCTTCCGGAGAAAAACAAAAAAATAGGGCAACTCTCGAAAGGCTACCGGCAACGGACCGGTTTGGCCCAGGCACTTATCCACGAGCCGGATTTATTGATTCTCGACGAGCCGATGACAGGACTCGACCCCAATCAACTGGAAGAAATACGGGATTTGATCATCCGGATCGGAAAAAACAAAACCGTTTTGCTTTCCACTCACATTATGCAGGAGGTAGAAGCCATTTGCGACCGCATTCTGGTCATCGATAAAGGCAACCTTATCGCCGATAAGCCGAAAAGTGTATTTCATCATACCGGCTCCGGGGGTATGGTGTTAAAAGTCAGCTTCGCACCCGGTAACCCGACTGACTGGCTATCAGAAATAAAAGGGATTTCCCAAATAAAACGGGACGGAAATGATTCATTTCGTTTGCTTTCACTCCCCGGGCACGATCCCCGCATTGCTTTATTTGAAGCCGCCGCCGGCCACCATTGTCCGATCATCGAACTAAGAGAAGAATCCAACCTGGAAAATGTCTTCAAAGAATTAACCGGAAAAAACAACTCACTTCACACGTAAATTCATTCCTGCTCTGATCGTATCGATTTTAAAATCGAAAACACTCCGCATTTCTCCGGCCATACAGAATCCGCACCGGTCACAAACGCCGGCTGTTTTTCCGGTACACTCCGCAAGACGGGTACCGTCGGGCAAAATAAAATTAGTCACCCAACATTGTTTCCTGAATTTATTGTGCGCCATCAAGCGCAATCCGGAAACAGAATTCATAATCGGATAACCGGCTTTTTTCATCCGGATAAGCTCATTAACCACTTCCCCACGGACTCCCCAATTGACAAAAAGTTCCTCCGTTCCCGGAAAAGGAGTATGAAAATTAAAAGAAATCGATTTTATATGCGGATTATCCCTGACAAATTCGATCGTTTCCACAACGGAAGGATGATTCAGCCGGTTGACGACCATATTCACGCTTACGGCAGAATGTCCGCATTCCGCAATATTTTTTACCAGACGCTCAAACGTGCCTTTTCCCCGTATTTCATCATGATACTTCCCCAACCCGTCCAGACTCACCCAGATCGAATCCGCTTCACATCCCTTGAAAGGCAATTGCGCATTCGTCGTTACAGTCGTTGAAAAAAAGCCGATTTGCTTCGCCAGACGTATCAGGTCATTGATATTCTTTTCTCCATCTTCCCAAAGCATAGGCTCTCCACCTTCAAAATCGACAAAGCGGGAACCCAAACCATAGGCATATTCCAATTCTTCACGAATCTGCTCATAGGTTTTGATCTTCGGGTTTTCTTTGCGGTATATATTACAATGCCGACACGCCAGATTACACTTTTCAGAAATAAAAAGAACCGTTTGTAAAGGCTGCTTTCTCCCGAAAAACTTTGCCTTAAAAAACCAGGAAAAAAGATATAATAATCGCCCCATACCGCTAAATTTTAATCACAACCGAATCAAACCGATCACAATAATAATCAAACAAAAGAAAGAAAGCAAATTACGTGCCAGGTACCAACGAATCATAAACCACCCGATACCTGCACCTTCGATACGTTGCCAATCCGTCATCGGTCCCATCCAAAATGCCGGTTGAAATGTCTTTTTCGGATAACGGATATACTCAACCATCAGATAAAACAAACCTCCTGCCATCGGTAAAGTCAACAATACGATATAATACAGCGGAACAAGATAACCGGCCCACACACCATATACAACGATCCCGAAAGGAACAAACAACATGAGTCCCAAAACCACAAGCATCGCCTGTCTATTATTGAGTAATACCGCCAGTGTCATCTTTCCCACCTTTTTATCCGGCTCGAAATCCATAATAGAATGCGTATACAGGATATTAGCGACCAACATACCCACAGGTATTGAAATAAACCATACAGAAGCATCCAGGTGTCCGCAAGCGGCATAATAAACCCCGGTCATCAACAAAGGCCCGAACATAAAACCGACTTGCAATTCGCCGAATCCCCGGTAACTCAACCGGACAGGATCACCGGAATAAGAAACTCCCAACAAAGCTGTAATCAAGGCGATATATAATATCGTTTCTCCTCTTTTTAAAAAAATGATCCCTCCGATGACAAATGCAACTCCTCCGAAAACCAGGCAGGCATACAGCAACTGCTGCATGGTTACAGCCCCGGAAGTGATATAAGAGCATTTGGCAATCCTGGAGCGGATCCCCTCTCCGGCCAGTTTATCCCGGAACTCACTTCCCTTCTTCCGGTAATCGAAATAATCGTCGAACAAATTCATTCCCAAATGCCCGACAGCACACCCGAATACAGCCAGAATAGCGTATGTCCAGGCAAATCCCTCCTGACCCAATGCCATACATACCGCCAATATTGCCGGCAGCATACTCTGCGGCAAAGAATTCCAACGTGCATTGCGACACCAAAAAAGTATAATATTCCTTTTTTTCATAAGTTCATTATAGCTATTTATCGTTATTTTACAACAGTCAGAAAATACATTATCCGGCCGAAGTTTCACACCCCACGGATGAATGTCCGCCCTACCTGTTGAATATAGAATAATTAAATGTCGTCAGTCAAAATTCATATATCTATTCCGCTGTTAATTGCGGCAAAATTCCCATCAACCGGCTTCCGGAAGGTAAAGGCATTCCCACCCGCACAATTTTACCCTGTGGGTCCAGAAGAACGGCATACGGCAGTCTTTGAGCCCGGTAGTAATCCAATATAAAAGGAGAATTCTCAAGATACCATTGTATCCCTGCCGGCTGTTTTTCCGCCAGCCAGGATTCCCACTGTCCCCGGTCTGTATCACAAGATACAGCGACAAATTGTATATTTTTAGTTTTAAAACGGACACTTAATTCTTTCAAGTAAGCCAGTTCCCTTGCAGAAAAATCACAATCCGTTTTCCAAAACAAAAGATAAGTATATTTCCCCGTCAGAGCATCCGGCTGTATTCTCACAGAATCCCGACTGCCCGCATACATCGCGGGCGCTGCTTTTCCCGGCTGTATTCTTTCCCACATCGCACACAAATGCCTGAAACCTGACCGCAAAGCCTCATCTTTTACACGCTTATTATAAAACGGCATAAGCCGGTTTAAACTATCGATACCGGCTTTTTCAACGTAGCCCGTAATCATACGATCGACAACAAACTCTGTAACGGCCGGATGATGCAACGCCGTATCTACAAATTGCAATGCCCGCTTCAAACGCTCAAATGTATCCGCTCCGGCTGAAATTCCCTGTACCTCTATCCACCCCGACAATGCTTCCCGGTAGATCGTAAAATCCAACCACTTTTCATCTTCCGTTATCAGATTTCTCACATAATCTTTGTAAAAACCGGAAGGCTCATACCCTTCTGCATGTTGCCCGGGATAAGTTCCCAGAGAAGCAAAAACGGTATACTTCAGCTTTTCCTTTGCAAAAGATACAAAGTCCGGAGGCAATGCCAGCGAATCAAGAATACGTATTCCTTCTTTCAGCTCCGCTTCCCGCTCCGCAATAAAAATTTTTTCATCCTGCCGGTAATCGGTTTTAATAGCCGTAGAAAAAATATCTCCGTTCAGTACCTCGTTTTCCAAAGCACCGTCTCCTGTAAATTCTGCACCTAAAGCAGAAGGAGTCAAATTAACATAAACATCAAAACTTTTTTTCGGTTGAACATACAACAACAAACGGTATTTTCCGCATTCCAGCATTCCGTCCTGCGGCTTATCCAGACCTTCCGGATAAAAAGAAACAAAACCCAACGAATCGGGTACCAGTTCAAATGACTCCCCTCCCACCGTCAAAACAGGATGCATTCCTTCGGTAATTCCGTCCAATTGAAAATTTATTACCGTATTCCTCGTCTCTCCACACGCTCCCATCAGTATTCCTCCGAATAAAGAAATACAACACCACTTAACAATATAACAAAACCTTCTGTTCATCCGATCGGTCTTTATTTTACAGACAAACAAGAAAGAGAGGAAACAGGCGTATCCTCTCTTTTCTGTTTTCAGAATATGAATCATTCAAAGGCGTTCCCCTTGGATTTACTTACATTCACAACCTTTCAAAGGTATTTTCTCTACCCTCCGTTGATGCCGCCCTCCTTCGAATTCCGTCGTCAGAAAACGGTCCACAACTTCCCGGGCTTCTTCATAAGCGATAAAACGAGCCGGCAAACCGCATACATTTGCATCATTGTGTAACCGCGCCAACCAGGCAATCTCAACATTCCAGCACAAAGCACAACGGATTCCCTGGTGCTTATTGGCTGTCATCGAAACTCCGTTACCACTTCCACAAAGTACAATGCCTTTATCGTACTCTCCTTTTTCTATAGCTACGGACAAAGGATGAACAGTATCCGGATAATCCATACTTTCCGGAGAATATGTACCGAAATCCTTCACCTCATAACCATTTCCCCGAAGATATTCCACGAGTCTCTCTTTATATTCAAAACCCGCGTGATCAGAAGCTATCGCAATTTTCATACTGATAAAATATTATAATATTTAATATCCCCGGACAATTTCACATTTTATCATGCCCGGTATTGCAAAGTTAAAGGATTATCTTTTACGAATGCAAAAAAAACGGGTATTCTTACAAATACCCGTCCAAAAAATTTATTGCATCAAAGTATCAACTTATACCCCTTACCGTGTACATTGATAATTTCCACAGAAGGATCTTTTTTCAAATGCTTACGCAGTTTAGTGATATACACATCCATACTTCTGGCGTTGAAATAGTTGTCGTCAGCCCAGATGTTTTTCAATGCATAATTTCTTTCCAGTACTTTATTGACATTCTGACACAAAAGCTTCAGCAATTCCGACTCTTTCGTCGTCAGTTTTTGTTCTTCTTCCCCATCAAACAAAGTCTGTTTTTTAGAATTGAATGTCAATTTACCGATCTTGAATATTTCTTGCTCATCTTCCGGTTTCAAACCTGTAGAACGACGCAATACAGCCTCGATCCTCAGCAGCAATTCTTCCATGCTGAACGGTTTACTCATATAATCATCGGCACCGATTTTGAAACCTTCCAATACATCTTCCTTCATATTCTTAGCCGTCAGGAAAATAATCGGAATTTCGCTGTTAATTTGTCTGACATCTTTTGCCAATGTGAAACCGTCACGTTTCGGCATCATCACATCGAATATGCATAAATCAAAAGGCTGATTCAAAAAAGCATCGTAAGCGGCATCGCCGTCCTCACACAAAATTGTGTCAAACCCCTTTGCTCTCAAATATTCTTTCAACAGCATTCCCAGGTTTGTATCATCTTCGGCTAATAAAATTTTAATTTTCTCATCCATAGCTATGTAGTTTTAAATAATTTCTTGAAAAATATACGCTTTTAAAAAAATAAAGTTCTCTTTACTTTTTGTTTTTTCGACGTCAAGGGCAAAATAATGTCAAAGCGACTTCCTTTATCCAATGCACTCTCGACTTCAATCCGTCCTCCGTGTGCGTCCACAATCTTTTTCACATAAGACAATCCTAATCCGAAACCTTTTACATCATGCAAATTACCGGTAGATACCCGATAAAACCGCTCGAAAATAAGCTTCTGTTCCTTCGCTGCAATTCCTATGCCATTATCTATCACGCTGATAATAATTTCATCGCCCTTATTCCGGGTATATACACTGATCTCCGGCGTCTTGGCACAATACTTGATTGCATTGTCCAGCAAATTCGAAAACACATTGGTAATATGCACATCGTCAGCCACCACCTCATCCCTATCGGCATCCAGATGTCCGAATAACTGTCCTCCCTTATCCTCCACACGCAAACTGAATTTCATTAATAAATTTTCAATAACTTCATTCAAATTTACGTTTTTCAACTTCAGTTTCATCCGCGTTTCCGTAAACAAGGCCGTTTGTAACACTTTTTCAACCTGATACGTCAGACGCTTACTCTCATCCCGGATGATACCGGCAATATGATCGATAGACTCCGGTGTTTGTTGCACCGCCCCGTCCTTCATCATTTGCGCAGCTAAAGATATCGTTGCGATGGGAGTTTTAAACTCATGAGTCATGTTATTGATAAAATCATTCTTTATGGCCGACAACTTTTTCTGCCGGATGATAACGGCGATACAAAAAATAAAACACAACACCAGCAACAAGGTAATGATCAAACTCGGTAACAGCAGAAAAACAGAAGACATCACATCCTGTAAATGTTCCGGAAAAATAAGATATAAACTTGCCTGGCTCTTATTACCGCCGAAAAACATCTGCTTGTTAAATACGTAATCCGAATGCCGGTTGAAAAAATGCTGCGACATAACGATAAAATGATCGCCTTCTTTCACGGCAAACTCAAACTGCGATTTTATGCCGTTATTCTTCAAGCGTTCCCGAAGCATACTTTGCAGGTTAAGCCCTTTTATCCGCTCTTCTACCGAACGCTCGGGCTCCGTCCACTTTTTCTTCAATACCAATACGTAATCCGTACCCAAACGATCTTTTACAACCTGCCTGTATTTTTGCAAAGAAGTAATTAATCCTGAATTCTTCTGTTTCAGGAATTCATTTTCGTTGTCGTTTTCATTCTCATTGTCCAGCAGATTCAAAGCAGGACTGACCACCATATCCACCTGGTCTTTCAACGGCTCTTCGTGTTCTCCGTCCACATAAACGGATTTATTCCCAACCTCTGTTTCCTGCAACTTTTCCGTCCCCTTTTTAATCTCATTCAAATTGTCTCTTTCTTCAATACAAGCAACCACCTCATCCAAAGAACGGTTCACGGCATAATCGAACTGCGCTTTCTTTAACTTAAAAGCCGTTTGAAAATACCGGGCCTGCATAATAATCAACCCTACCAATGCCAATCCGAGCACCACCCCTAAAACAATAATCTGCTTTTTTTTCATACCCACCTTAATTTTTTAATTTCAATCCACACCTGTTGAACAAATCCACATGTCATTTTCATACCCTTTCCATCAAAACAAAGTCGGTTGCCAATCCGTTCTTCGCATGTCTTTCCCCAAATGTTTAAAGGCCAGCTCGGTCACTTCTCTTCCCCGGGGAGTACGTTTCAGAAAACCCTCTTTGATCAGGAACGGTTCATAGACTTCCTCCAGCGTTCCCGGATCCTCTCCCACGGCTGTCGCAATGGTCGTCAAACCGACAGGACCGCCTTTAAATTTTTCAATAATTGTCAATAGTATCTTATTGTCCATTTCATCGAGACCGTATTTATCGATATTCAAAGCCTCCAATGCGTAACGGGTAATATCCCTGTCAATCGCCCCGCTACCTTTTACCATAGCAAAATCCCTTACCCGCCTTAACAACGCATTGGCAATACGTGGCGTACCTCTGCTCCGGGAAGCGATCTCGATGGCAGCCTGGCTGGTAATCCCGATATTGAGAATGGCGGCGGACCGGGTAATGATCCCTGCCAATACCTCCGTATCGTAATACTCCAAATGAAAATTTATACCGAAACGGGCCCTCAAAGGTGCCGTCAGCAACCCACTCCTGGTCGTTGCCCCGACCAAGGTAAAAGGATTGATCTGTATCTGCACGGAACGGGCAGCCGGTCCTTTATCGATCATAATATCAATACGGTAATCTTCCATAGCCGAATACAGATACTCCTCCACAATCGGACTCAACCGATGAATTTCATCTATAAAAAGAACATCATTTTCTTCCAGATTCGTCAATAGGCCGGCTAAATCTCCGGGTTTATCCAATACCGGCCCGGAAGTAATCTTTATTCCAACTCCCAACTCATTGGCAATAATAGCGGATAAGGTAGTCTTCCCCAACCCCGGAGGACCATGCAGGATAACATGATCCAAAGCCTCTTCCCGCATTTTGGCTGCACTTACAAATATCCGCAGGTTTTCTACGATCTTTTGTTGTCCTTGAAAATCTCCGAAATTCAACGGACGCAGCGCACGCTCAAATTCCCTATCCGTCTCTTTTACAGTATTGTCTCTTATATTAAATTCACCCATAACCCTTTACATCTGACATCAAAAATATAAAAACAATAGCTCAACTCAAAGTGTTAAAATCGAAAAGTGTTAAAAGAGTAGTAAATTATAAAGAAGATTAACATTTGAAGTTAGATTTTAAAAAAAGCTTCTATATCCGCCTCCAGTTTCCGGATCGGCAAATAGGCTCCATATTTCAGATTCCGCTTCAATTCAATGTCGACATGATTCCGGTCACGATACAAGGCCGCTATCGCCTCCCGGGTACGATGACCGTCCTTCGCCCGTTTCAACAAAGCTTTACACACCTCCTTGCACAAACAACTGATCATGTCGTACATATTATGTCCCCGCAAAAACAAATACGCCGTATCGGGATGCAAACCCAACCTTTCTAATTTCTGCCGGATAAACTCCAAATCGGCATTCGGGTAGGTATGCTGAAAATAATTGACCCGTTTTTGCACCTTTCGCTGCAATTCCTCCAATGCCCGTCTGGCATTATCACGCAAAGATTGTGCAGGCTTGCATATATTCGGATTGAGATAGCGGTTAAACTCGTATTTGGAAAAACGGGCCGGATCGGCACCCATAAAATAAAGATGCCAGATAAAAAGAGGATAAAGAATCCGCGAATAGTCTTTCAAAAATTTACGAAAATCAAAGATATAATTCGGGATATGCGTAACCCGTCCGCAAACTTCGTCCAGTCCCTCCGCAAAACAATGGTGATTCTCGAAAGAATAAGTATAAGTCTGCAAAACAAAATGAGCAACGTCCATCTCCTTCTCCTGCATCAAATAACGATAATCACTATCGATGCAAATGAAAAAATCCGGACTCAAATAATTGAAATATTTCAGGCATTGTGTCACACCGCTTGTTTCATGCCCGAATTCATTCCTGGACCCCGCAATAAAATGGAAACGATCGTTGGGCCGGAAATGCTTCAACACCGTACTCCAGAAAACAATATCGTCCTTATTTTCGACATGTACGGCAGCCCTGCAACGAAACATTTTGGCATCCAAGGCAAAACGTCTGGCTGCACTCGCAAAGTACAAATCTCTATCATTATCCGCACGCACACCGAACATACTCGAACGTTTAAATTGTAGATTGACGATTTTAGATCTTAGATTAAAAAAATCTGATAACGAATCAGGTTGCCAGACAATCTAAAATTTACAATTTATATAAACATTAAAATCAGAGGTACAAACTTTTAGGCTAAAATTCATCCAGGCACATATACAATCTATTCCCCAAAACTTATACCTACAAATAATTTCTCAACTTCTATTTCTTTACTAAATCTTCGACAAAAAACAACTTATCTCCCCAGCCGTCCCCGAATAAACTGGGCGAATGAGTCGAAGTTATAATCTGACAATTGGGATTCAACCCCCGGATTTCTTCAAACAAACGGTATTGCCATTCGATATGCAAAGATATTTCCGGTTCGTCCATCAATAAAATGTAAGGTTGCTCCTCCATCAAAAACACCCGCAACAAGATAATCAGAAGCTGTTTTTCTCCCGAAGACAGCTTATAAAGAGGAATCGTCTCTCCATGATCGATAAATATCAAATGATTGGTATGCGGATCTATTTCTATGGTTTTTTCCGTTTTGGCAAATAAACGATTCACCGTATCATAAAACATCCGTATCCGCTCGTTTATACAAGTGGCCTGTTCCGGAAAATTCGTCGCTTTCAGCCGGTAATCGGAAAAAGAAGGAGAATCTCCCCCGATATTATAAACAATATCGTGCAATTCGTTATAAAGCTGGCTGTATTCTTTACCGGCTTTCGGCTTATCCTTCATCGGTACATCGAATGTACTGATTTTCAAATACCGGACACCCTCCAGAGCTTTCTTCAATTCTCCGGACGGAGTTTTGGGAGTATATTCAATCGTAAAATCGTTTATCCAGGCATTCACACTAACATCATACGCCTTCAGACGCTTTACGTCCGCTGTAAATATGGCGTCGATAATATTGAACAAAGTTGTTTTACCACTACCATTTATACCGATAAGTATATTTACGTCGGGATTCAGATCCTTCCAGCAGAAATCAATCTTCTTCCAAAGATTAAAAATCTCTATCCCATGAATAAGGTTCGTTTCCATAATCTACACTTTCTACAAAGATATAAAACTAAACAGGAATAATGAATGACAAAAAATATAATTTTGCACTGTTTTACTATTTTGAATTTTCATTATGAGAGGACTTGCAACAATCGGCCTGCTGATTTTATCCAACATATTTATGACCTTTGCCTGGTATGGCCATCTGAAACTACAAGAAGCTAAAATAAGTACCCACTGGCCACTTATCGGCGTCATCCTCTTTTCATGGGGGATTGCTTTTTTTGAATACTGCGCCCAGGTTCCTGCCAATCGTTTAGGATTCGAAGGTAACGGCGGCCCTTTCAACCTGATGCAATTAAAAATCATCCAGGAAGTCATTACCCTGGTGATATTCATTCTGTTCTCCTTGATCTGTTTCAAAGGAGTCAGCTTCCAATGGAATCATGCTGCCGCCTGCGTATGTCTGATTCTGGCCGTTTATTTCGTATTCATGAAATAAACCGACAAAATAAGCGGTGCGGGGAATTAAGCGTCAACATACCTTGGAGTAAGGCAACGTAAACCAAAACTCGGAACCGGCTCCAGGAGAAGAAATAACACCGATTTTTCCTCCCAGCTTACATATTATCGTTTCACAAATGGAAAGTCCTAATCCCGTCCCCTGAGCAAAGGAATTCAATTTAACGAAACGCCCGAAAATTTCCTGCTGTTTTGCCTGATCTATACCGATCCCCGTATCTTTAACATAAAAATAAAGGTATTGCGGGTCTGCATCCAGGCGATATCCCAGGCGGATACTTCCTGATTCTGTAAACTTGATGGCATTCGTCAGAAAATTAATCAAAACCTGTGACAACCGTTTTTCATCCGTCCGGATCACACAACCGGGAATAGATTCCTCAAACAAGAGGGAAACCTTATCCGATTTCAAACGCAAACGGACCACTTCCAGCAAATCGGACAAAACGGTATTTACCTCTACACTACGTTCAAAAAAATCCAATGTACCGGCTTCTATTTTCGAAAGATCGAGAATATCATCGATCAATTGCAGCAGCAGTTTATTGTTCGTTTCTATGATATGAGTATACTCCCGGTTTTCAGGTGTATTGCAGGACTGTAATAATATTTCGGAAAAACCGACAATCGCATTCAAGGGGGTACGGATTTCATGACTCATATTCGCTAAAAATGCCGATTTCAACCGGTTCGATTCTTCGGCTTTCTCCTTAGCATCCCGAAGCTCCTGTTCCATACGCTTTCTTCCTTCGATCTCATGCATCGCTCCGGTTACGATTTTCGGAAGCCCTCTTTCATCCCATTCCATTACGATAGCATATGTTTCGACCCATATCGGTTCATGTGCACAAGGTAATACAATCCGGTACTCTGACAGGATAGCCTCCGTCTTCCCGTCAAGCAACTGTTCGGTAATCCTTTTTATCCGTTCCCGGTCCTCCGGATGAACCATATTGTAACAAATGTTTCCGTCGATGACCCTATCTTTGTATTGCTGTAAATCTTCCCGCTCCGCATATCCCATATTCACATAAATTTTCTGAGTTTGTATATCCCATTCCCAAGGGATCAGGTGTGTCGCTCTCAATACAAACTCATATTTCTTGTTCAATCGCTCCAATTGCTTACGCTTCTGTTCCACTTCGGTCAAATCGATAGTAGAACTCGTAATCCAACGGCGTCTGTTCTTATAGGAAACGACCACTTTATTCATCAGGAAGAAATGTTCCCTCCCGTCCGCAAATTGGGCATGATGTACGGCAGAATAAGTACCTTCACGAATAACGATATCGTCTAATTCTCTGAAAAGCTTCATAACTTCACCGCCCAAAGCCGCATTTTCATTCTTTCCGATCAAAATATCCGCAGACACGCCGAACATATCTTCCAGACTCTTATTCCACAAAACGTATTTCCGGCCGTTGTCCAAATCTTTAATACTAACCGGAATCGGCAGATTATTTAAAATAGAATTCAGAAAAAAACGGTCTTTTTTACTCTTTTTATCAAAATACAATTTTACACCTACAATTCCCAATAACAACAAAACGACAGCCCAAACAACATACCAATACCTGTGATAAAAAGAGGGAGGAACATTGTAATAAACAGCCCCGTCCGGATATAAATCCGGATCTATCCCATACCATTGTAAGGCCAGATAATTCAAGTATGTCTGTGCCTCTCCGCCGGCCTGACAGGGTATGTCGGAAGCCTTTTTGCCGGCTAAAATCGCTTTAAGCTCCCGGAGAAAGGTCGTTGTGAAATCATGTACCGAAATAAAATGCCCCCCTGCAAAATACCCCTTTTGCAGATCCATATCCGTCAAAGTAAACACAGGAGTATTCGTAAATCCGAATATCGATTTCCAGACATTGTTTTCGAGGTAAGCCGAAGTTTCCTCTACCGACCGTAAAAACCAACTATAATAAATGACCCCTACATTTTTATCGTATTCAGTCAATATACTCAATAAACGATCTGTACTCAAATCTTGTGTACACAACTGTTCGACTTTCAAATCAGGGTAATTCTCCCGCATAATCCGTTCAAAATCCGACCGGGTCAAGGTACTGACATAACGGTTATCGGAAATCAAAGCCACCTTGCTCATATTCGGGATGATACGACGCATCACCTCTATCGTTTCCCGGATGTAAAAAGGCTGCCACAAAACCGTACTATTATAGTCCCGGTTAAAATCCTCCAACAATATCGTATTTTCCGGTGTTAAGGTCTCCTGTGCCAGTAAAACCGATATGGATGCAGGCATCCGTTCCCTGACAAAACACAGGATCACCGGCACATCTTTCCATTCCGAATCGAATAAAGGAGCACATATCATCCAGGCAGGGTCACCGATAAATACAACAGCATCGGGCTTTTCCGGATATTTCTTTAAAATATCCCGCCGCAACAGCTCCACATCGGCCTCTTTTTTCAAACGAGGCAATACCAATTCATAAGTTTCAAAAACGATACTATCCCGGTCTGAAATTTGACGATAAATCATTTTCAAAAACAAATCACTCCAATTCTCATTAAACGTTATGGAATTAAATACAATGACCTGATTCTTTTGATCCGTAGCAGAAACAGAACCTCCTGCCAACCATCCGATTAGGATAATCAGGCCTACACATTTTCTCATGACCTACTTTTTCAAAACTTCTGCAAAGATAGGAAGAATCTCAAAAATAAAATCGACAGACTTAAATTATATCATTGTGCCATAAACTTTTCCTTATCAAAAGAGAATACCGGAAAAATACCGAATCACACAAAAATTTTTACCTTTGTGATAAACGGAATTTTAAACAAAATTTCCGATCCTTAAAGGGAATGCATCATGCGACTTGCAGAACTAAAATACAAAACGAGATTATTTCTACGTACCGGCCGAGCAATTGTCAGAATATCCGCTACAGTCATTTCATTCATAGCCTCTTTCTGTACCCTATGCCTGCTGATTTACGAAATCGGTTTTCAGGAAGACCCTGAAACAAAATATTACATTCTGGAAACCTATAAAATACTTCTACGGATATTTTTTTATACAGCTTTGGGAAGAATCCTGTCCGACATAAAAGGCTTCAGACGGGAAAAAGCGTTTTGGCTGGATTCTATTATCCTCGCCTTCATTTTATTAACTGTCATTCTGGATTCAAGGCCGGCAGCCCATTTAAGTGCTTTCATGCATCATGCGATTACGATCATGACTTACATACTCTTATCCGTCGTCAGCCTTATCCAGCTATCGAAACAAATAGTGACCACTCTGCAACGCAACCTGAAACCGGAAATGATGTTTGCTTACAGTTTCCTTTTTATTATATTGACAGGTACGTTCCTACTGCTATTACCCAATGCCCACCATGGACATCTGCAATTTATAGATGCACTTTTTACCTCTACCAGTGCGGTATGCGTTACCGGACTTACCGTTGTGGAAACGTCCTCCACGTTCACATTCACCGGACTGATTATCCTGGCAACCCTTATTCAAATAGGAGGTATCGGTGTCATGACATTTACCAGTTTTTTCGCCATGTCATTTTTTTGTCAGGTATCCTTCCGGGATCAGCTTAGCCTGAAAAACATCCTGAATGAAAATTCTTTAAGTGACATTTTCCGTACCTTATTCTACATTTTACTGACCACCTTCATCATTGAAACCATAGGAGCCTATCTTATTTACGATCAGATCCGGTCCGTTCCCGCTACAGAAATTCCGGATAAGCTGTTCTTTGCTGTCTTTCATTCGGTATCGGGATTTTGCAATGCCGGATTTTCGACGCTACCGGGAAACCTCTACGATCCGACCGTACGACACCTATATGGATTACAATGCTGGATAGCTCTCCTGGTCATTCTCGGCGGTATCGGCTTTCCGATCCTATTCAATTTCGGGAGACTTTTCAATTACCATTTCCGGAATGCCGTCAACCGAATAAAAAGAAATCCCTCCACCTATAACCGCCAATTACATATCATCAGTCTGACAACACGTATTGTCATCCCGATGACCCTGATTCTGGTGATCGGGGGCACCTGTCTTTTCCTGGGTCTGGAATACAACAATACGTTGAAAGACCTGCCTTTTTCCGGTAAACTGGCCATTTCTTTTATGAGTGCGGTAACGCCCCGTACGGCGGGATTCAGCAGCATAGACATGGCCAGCCTTTTACCTCCGACAATCTTCGTCACTATGCTTCTGATGTGGATCGGAGCCTCTCCGATGTCAACCGGTGGCGGTATTAAAACAACAACATTCACCATTGCCATTAAAAATATTTTCAGCGTTATCCGTAATAAAAACAACGTTGAAATAGCCCGCCGTCAGATTCCGTCTGAAAATGTAAGACGGGCACATGCCATCATCCTATTGTCTGTACTTTGGATCGGGATCGCAACCTTGCTTCTGTTACTCACAGAAAATCACGTGTCCGTTACAGAAGCTACATTCGAAGTCATTTCTGCCATCAGTACGGTCGGATTGACACTGGGACTGACGCCCGAATTAAGCATTGCAGGTAAAATTATTATCAGCCTCACGATGTTTGTCGGCAGAGTCGGACTCATTACCTTACTCACGGGTATCGCAAGGCAACAACTTTCACAGCCCTACCGTTATCCCGAAGAAAGAGTCATTCTTTAACTTATAACTAAAACCAATACATATGAACTGCATCATCATCGGACTCAGCAATTTCGGAATAGCACTGGCACAACGGCTCACCGACCTGGGACACGAAGTTTTGGGAATTGACAAAGATATCGACAAAATAAACGAGTACCAGAACAGCATCAAAAACACAATCAGTCTGAACATCAACAGCCGGGAAGCTATAAGAACCCTGCCATTAAAAGATGCGGATATTATTTTCGTAGCCATTCGGAAAGACATCGGAGCTTCCGTTATGGCTGTTGCCACATTGAAGGAAAACGGAGCCAAACGAATTGTTGCCTGTTCGATTTCCGACCTGCATTCAACAATTCTGAAAGCTATGGGAATTACAGAAATTGTGCGTCCGGAAAAAGAATATGCGGATTTCTTCGCTTTGAAAATAGAATTGACAACTTCCATTTATTCGTATATGGTAACCCCAAACTACTTTATATACGAAATGAAATTACCCGCTCCTTTTATCGGCCGCCAATTGGGAGATGTGGAATTCGAAAAAAATTTAGGCCTGAAACTCATTGCCATCAAGCATCCGGTAAACGGAGAAGAACACGGGAAAAACCGGCTTGAATTAATCGATAAACCGGAAAACAGTTTTATCGTCGGTCAGGACGACGTATTTATTTTAGCCGGAAAACCTAAAAATTTCCAGACATTACTGAACTGAAATAAAACAGCCGAAGTTAAAAACTTCGGCTGTCACCTAAATCAGTTAAAGACTATTACTCCCCACGAATAGCCTCAATCCCCGGCAATTTCTTGCCTTCGATATATTCAAGCAATGCACCACCTCCGGTAGATACATAGCTAACTTTATCCGCCAATCCAAACTGATTGATTGCAGCCACCGAATCGCCGCCGCCGATCAATGAAAAAGCACCTTTCTCCGTCGCTTTTACAATAGCATCTGCCACAGCCTTCGTACCTTCTGCAAATTTCGGCATTTCAAAAACCCCTACCGGACCATTCCAAAGAATCGTCTTGGAATTTTCAATTACCCTGGCAAACTTTTCACGGGTAGCCGGACCGATATCCAAACCTTCCCAACCATCCGGAATATTCATCGGATCACATACCTGCGTGTTAGCATCATTACTAAAAGCATCGGCAACGACAGCCTGATCTGAAAGCACCAGATTAACACCTGCGTCTTTTGCTTTTTGCATAATCTCACGGGCCAACTCCAACTTATCTTCCTCACAAATAGAAGAACCGACATGACCGCCCAAAGCTTTTTTAAAGGTATAAGTCATACCTCCACCCAAGATCAGGTTATCCACCTTACCCATCAGGTTCATAATAATATCGATCTTAGAAGATACTTTCGATCCTCCCATAATTGCGGTAAACGGACGTTGCGGATTTTTCATCACATTATCTACAGCATCCAGTTCACCTTTCATCACATAGCCGAACAATTTATCATTCGGGAAGAATTTAGCGATAACAGCTGTAGAAGCGTGAGCACGGTGAGCCGTTCCAAAAGCGTCATTGATCCAAACATCACCTAAATCAGCCAATTTACGGGCAAACTCTTCGTCTCCTTTTTCTTCTTCTTTATAGAAACGCAGATTTTCCAACAACAGGATTTCTCCCGGTTTCAATGAAGCTGCTTCTTTTCTTGCACTTTCTCCGATACAATCATCTGCAAATTTTACCTTCACTCCGGTTAATTCTTCCAGATGTTTTTGAATATGTTTCAGTGAAAATTTATCTTCCGGACCATTCTTCGGACGTCCCAGGTGTGACATTAAAATCACAGCACCTCCTCCGGCCAATACTTTTTTAATCGTCGGAATGGCTGCCCGCATACGCGTGTCATCCGTGATCTCAAATTTGTCATTCAAAGGCACATTAAAATCTACACGTATCAAAGCTTTTTTACCTCTGAAATCATAAGTATCAATTGACTGCATAGTTAAAATTTTAAATAATTATTTGATTTAGAATATACTTTATAAGTCTCTCTCCTCTATTTTCCGCCGTTAAAAATAGCAATAAAACGAATGCCTCCCAAATATTTTCAATTTATAAAACCGACAAAAAACTCAAACGATTGTAATTTTTCCCTTATTTTTGCACTCAAATACACAAATAAAAGGGGCTCTTCAACCCTGCTCAAAATCAGATATATGACACACGAGTTATACATGCGCAAGGCATTAGAAGAAGCATCTCTGGCGGAAGAGGAAGGCGAAATTCCGGTAGGGGCAATCGTCGTTTGCAAAGGCAAAATCATCGCCCGGGCCCACAACCAGACCGAACGGCTCAATGATGTGACAGCTCACGCTGAAATGGTCGCCATCACTATGGCGGCAGCCGCTCTTGGCGGAAAATACCTGAACGAATGCACCCTTTATGTCACCCTGGAACCCTGTACCATGTGTGCCGGAGCAATGGCCTGGGCCCAACTTGGGGAATTGGTATACGGAGCTTCCGACTCCCAGCGGGGATTCAGCCGGTTAAGCCCGGCAGTGCTTCACCCCCGCACCAAAATTACTTCCGGTATTCTCGAGCCCGAATGCAGTGAGCCTGTAAAACGCTTTTTTCAAAAACGCCGCTAAGTTCCTATCCGGCAAAATATAATGCTTTTTATCAAAATCAAAAAAATGATCATTCCGTCCGGTATTCACAGGATTTAAATCACCAGTCTGAAAACATTACAAACCAAATTAATTTTTAGTTTTTGTTTTTCGCCCTATCTTTGTCTCAAACTTATTGATATGGAGAATATAATTTTCACTTCGGATATACGGACTGTTCTCAACGATTGTCTGCAGGGTTTCAAACCGGAAGATATTTTTATACTGACCGATCACAATACGGCTCAGTACTGTCTTCCTTTTCTCAATCTGACCCGGATAAAAGAGACCCACCGGATATCGATACAAGAAGGTGAAGCCCATAAGTCATTGGAAAGTGCCGCTTATATCTGGAATGTATTATCGGATCAGGGAGCCCGGAGAAATTCGGTATTGGTAAATATCGGAGGAGGCCTCGTAACGGACATCGGAGGTTTTGCAGCTTCCTGCTTCAAGCGGGGCATAAAATGCGTCAATATCCCGACAACGCTTTTAGCACAGGTAGATGCCTCCGTCGGAGGAAAAACAGGCATCAATTTCAACGGTCTGAAAAATGAAATCGGCACATTCGCACTTCCTTCCAAAGTCATTATCGATAGCTGCTTCCTGAAAACCCTGCCGTACACTCAGCTTTTATCCGGTTGCGGGGAAATGCTGAAACACGCTTTACTGGCAGGCGGGAAACATTTTGAAAAAATCCTGCAACTGGATCTGACTCATATCGATTGGGTAAACTTTTCTTCCCTGATACAAGAGTCCGTGGAAATCAAATATGCTGTAGTACAAAGTGACCCCAAAGAAGCAGGTATCCGGAAAGCTTTAAATTTCGGACATACCGCAGGACATGCTTTAGAAAGCGCAGCTATCAGCTCCGGCCGGGAATTATCACACGGTGCAGCAGTAGCATACGGTATGATTGCAGAACTTTACCTATCCGTCCGGAAAATGGGGTTTAACTCTGCTTTATACGAAAAAATCGTCCGTTTTATCCGGAATATCTATCCGGAATACATGGTATCCGAAGACGATTCTACCCTATACGAACTCATGTTACACGATAAAAAGAACGACCGGGAAGGTGTAAACTTTACCTTATTACAAGAACCGGGAGCATTTTCTATTGACAATTATTGTTCCCGGGAAGAGATAGAGCAAGCATTGCAAGCATTAAAACAGAAGTAAGATAAAACGTATGGAAATAAGCCTGAATTCTATACCTCAAACAATAAACGGAGAAGTGAAGCTACCGGCTTCAAAAAGTATTTCCAACCGGGTATTGATACTGAACGCTTTATCGGACAGCGATATGCCGGTTGAAAATCTGTCGGATTGCGACGACACCAACCACATGCTGGAAGTGCTGAATTCTGACGACTGCCATTTCAATATCGGTCATGCGGGTACAGCCATGCGCTTTCTGACAGCTTTTCTTTCACGTATTGTCGGACGCTGGGAAATCACAGGCTCTGAACGTATGCAGCAACGTCCTGTCGGAGTACTGGTAGATGCCCTCAACAGGCTGGGAGCACATATCGAATATGCAGGCCAAAACGGTTATCCCCCTTTACGCATCTACGGTTCATACCTGAAAGGGGGCGCCATCGAAATACCGGCCTCTGTCAGCAGCCAGTATATTTCAGCGATTCTGATGATCGCTCCTTATATGGCAAACGGATTGCAACTGACATTAACCGGTAAAATCGTTTCCCGTACATACATAGATATGACCATCGCCTTGCAACGGGAATTCGGAGCTGAAATATCCGTAAAAGGACATTGTATACACGTAAAACCGGGAAATTATCGTCCGGTACACTACCGGGTAGAGTCCGACTGGAGCGGAGCTTCTTATTTCTATGAGCTATTGGCTATGACTGAAAGCGGACAAATCATTTTACCCGGCCTTCTACCCGAAAGCCTGCAAGGAGACTCGCACCAAACGGAGGTTTGGAAACAACTGGGAGTGCATACCCGTTTCACCTCACAGGGAGTCGTCATTGAGAGAAAAAATTCAGACCCAACCGGTTTAAAATACGATTTCACAGAAATGCCCGATCTGGTACAATCTTTTGCCGTAGCCTGCTGTATACGAAATATTCCTTTCGAATTTTCGGGTGTAGAAACGTTACGGATCAAAGAAACCGACCGGATCAGCGCGTTAATCACCGAATTAAAAAAGCTAGGATACATCCTGATAACCGGGGATGGCAGCCAACTGATATGGAACGGGGAGCGCAGGCAAGCGCAAACACATCCCCGGATCATGACATACAACGATCACCGCATGGCCATGGCATTTGCCCCGGCAGCCCTGAAACATCCCGGCCTAACAATCGTCGATCAGGAGGTTGTATCGAAATCCTTTCCCACCTATTGGGAACAGCTTTCGGCCTTAGGGCTCGAATTCACTTAAATAATAAAACGGCAGACCCAAGGTTCCCATACGGGATCACGCCATTGGAAACCGCATATTCACTATTTAGTATATAAACCTTTTTATTGATCCTATGTTAGAAAGCTTATTGCAATCTTCTTATTTTGCCTTATTCCTGATCGTAGCATTGGGATTTGTATTGGGACGTGTAAATTTCCGGGGCATATCACTGGACGTTTCTGCCGTGATCTTCATCGCTTTACTTTTCGGACATTTCGGCGTGATTATTCCCAAAGAACTGGGAAACTTCGGCTTGGTATTGTTCATTTTTACCATCGGCATACAAGCCGGTCCCGGCTTTTTTCATTCCTTTAAATCCAAAGGAAAAATGCTGATACTACTTACCTTATTAATTATAGGATCAGCCTGTATTACCGGTGTTATCTGCAAATATATCTTCGGCTTGAATACGCCGGAAGTCGTCGGCCTGATCGCCGGGGCGCTGACCAGTACGCCCGGTTTGGCCGCAGCCATCGACAGCACACAATCTTCAGCCGCATCCATCGGATACGGTATCGCCTACCCTTTCGGGGTTATCGGGGTTATTTTATTCGTAAAGCTGTTGCCCGGTATCCTGAAAATAAATTTAAAACAGGAGGAAAAACGGCTGGAACTTCAACAACGTGACAAATTCCCGGCATTACAGACAGGCACCTTCCGGGTTACAAACGAGAATATTTTCGGAAAAAGCCTGATACAGCTTCAGGTACGTACCATGACAGGTGCCGTCATTTCCCGGATAAAACACGAAGATTCGACTTCCATCCCGACTTCGAAAACCGTTTTATTCCAAAACGATCTGATTAAAGCCGTCGGTAGTGCATCTGCCCTGCAACAACTGGGGATGTTGGTCGGAGAAGCCGTCCAGGAGGATTTGCCGCTGGCCACTTCTTACGAAATTCAATCCCTATTGCTCACCCGCAAAGAAGTCATCGGAAAAACATTGGGTAGCCTCAATTTACAGGAAACATTCGGTTGTACCATAACCCGGATAAGACGAAGCGGTATCGACCTTTCGCCGGATCCCGGATTAATACTGAAATTCGGAGACAAGCTATTATCCGTCGGCCACCAGGATAGCCTGAAAGAACTGTCCAAGCTCCTCGGTAACGATGAAAAACGGCTTTCCGATACGGACTTTTTCCCCATTGCCATGGGAATCGTATTGGGGGTACTGGTCGGGAAAATAAACATCTCTTTCTCTGATAGTTTCTCTTTTTCTCCCGGCTTGACCGGAGGAATATTGCTGACGGCTTTAGTATTGAGCTCGCTCGGTAAAACCGGTCCCATTATCTGGTCGATGTCCGGAGCCGCCAACCTATTACTGCGTCAATTGGGACTCTTGCTTTTTTTAGCCGAAGTAGGTACGTCTGCCGGCGCAAACCTGGTCGCCACCTTCCGGGAAAGCGGCTGGACCCTTTTCGGCGTAGGTATGGCCATCACTTTAATACCCATGCTCATTGCTTCCGTTATCGGCTATTTCATTTTTAAAATCAATATTTTCGATTTACTGGGAACCATTACCGGCGGTATGACCAGTACGCCGGGCTTAGCAGCAGCCGGATCCATGACCGACAGCGATGCTCCCAGCGTCGCTTATGCAACCGTTTATCCCATCGCTATGGTATTCCTGATTATTTTCATTCAGTTGATTGCCATAGGTATGTAAAAAGCTCTGATACCGAACGGATATCAGAGCTGTATAATCGGAATACATCGCATTTTATCCCGTCAGGGCTTGAGATTCTTCATCCTGACACGCCTCAGTATATTCTGCAATTCGAAAACGACATCAGGATAAAGTAATGCCGTATTGTCCCGTTCAGCAACATCGTCGGCGATACGGTACAATTGCGGAGTACTCAGATTACCCGTTTCTATTTTCGGCCCCCAGGTAATCAGGGCAGGACCGTCGTTCGGTTCGATGTATTTCCAGTCTTTAGTACGTACGGACAAAGTATGGTTGGCAGCCTGTTCTATCACCCAGGGGCGATCTGTCTGATTCTTACCCAACCACGTACCAAGGTAATCGAAACTGTCGGGAGCTGCCCCCTTCGGCAATTCAGCCCCTACCAGCAAAGCCAGTGAAGCGAACCAGTCGATTTGCGACACCAGAGCATCGGATATCCGGTCAGGAGGAACCTGACCGGGCCATCTGACAATGACAGGAATACGGGTTCCTCCTTCAAATGCACTGTATTTGTTACCGCGAAGCGGTCCTGCGGGACTATGGCCGTTCAAAAGTTCTTCCGCACTGTCCTGATATCCGTCATCTACGACAGGCCCGTTATCACTGGAAAGAATGATAAGCGTATTTTCTGCCAGCCCCAATTTATCCAAGGCATCGATGATTTGCCCCACACTCCAGTCGAATTGCACGATAGCGTCTCCCCGCAACCCCATCGGACTCTTTCCACGAAAACGCTCATGCGGAAAACGGGGAACATGTATATCGTTTGTGGCGAAATACATAAAAAAAGGCCTGTCCTTATGCTCCCGGATAAAACCGATGGCATGGGTAGTGATGGAATCGGCAATATTCTCATCCTTCCAGAGTGCCTTTCCCCCTCCCTTCATATAACCGATACGCCCGATACCGTTCACAATTGCCATATCGTGTCCGTGACTTGATTTCAGATTATAAAGCAACTCCGGATGATCTTTCCCCAGCGGTTCCCCTTCGAACGGTTTCCGGTAGCTCACTTCTATCGGAGCTTCCGGATCGTAGTCGGCAACTTTGCCGTTTTCTATGAAAACACAGGGGACACGATCGGCTGTCGCAGCCATTATATATGAATAGTCAAAACCCAAGTCGCCCAATGCAGCCGAAAGCGGAGCATTCCAATCCTGTTGCCCGTCCTTATCCCCTAATCCCAAATGCCATTTCCCGATTGCGGCAGTAACATATCCGGCATTCTTAAACATATCCGCCAGGGTATATTGCTCCGGACGAACGATCATTCCGGCATTCCCGGCCGCAACATCCGTTCCGGGACGTCGCCAGGCATATTCCCCCGTAAGCATTGAATAGCGCGAAGGCGTACTCGTCGCTGCCGTGGCATGTGCATTACGGAAACGTATACCTTCCGCTGCCAATCGATTTATATGGGGAGTCTGCACATTTTTCGCTCCATAACATTCCAAATCACCGTACCCCAAATCATCGGCATAGATAATCAAAACATTGGGGCATCGGCGGTCTGCCGAATCAGGATTGAGCTTTTCGCTTTTCTGAGTGGCACTCCCGGTTACACAGGCCAGTGAAGAAAAACAAGTGAGAAATAAATATCGTTTCATAAAATTACCGATTGATTATTTACAAATTAAATATATCATTTTTCAAGCAAACCACATTCGGCTATAGAGAATTTTTTCGTCCCCGAAGTCGTATTCAGAATTTCAAATTTCACATACAGTACACAATCGGCGTCGAACAAAACAATTTGCTCTACCGGGTTATTGGTTATATTTCCGAACCGTCCCGAAACAACCGGTCTCCCCCAATGTTTCCCGTCCGTACTCACTCTGACAGAATAATTTTCAATATGGCCCAGACCATTTTCTACCGGATAATAAGAAAATCCGGACAAATCACGCGGACTGTCCAATTTTAAAATAAATGCAGCAAGCCCTTTTTCTATTTCACCGTCCCAACGGGAATGTACATCTCCGTCGGATAACGTTTTTTCATCACCCGAAAGGGAAGTTATTCCGTCCAATTTTATTCGAATACAAGCAGAAGGCACCGCATTCCGTTTTTGCCGCTCTTCTTCTTCGCCGGGTAGTTGCTCCAAATAGTACATGGATAAATTACCCCAAGAAACAGACACCCGGGCATCCATAAAACGTATCCGAAACCGGTCAGCCAAAACAGGTTCTGGCAAACGGAGCATCTTTCTGAATCCGATGGTCGTACTTTGTATTACTTCTTTCCAGTCTTTACCGTTCCATACATCGATAGCAAAGCGTTCGACACGCTGACCGAAATCACAGACATTTTCTTGTAATTTTATCACATTGATCAGAGCAGGCTTTCTCAACTGTACCTCCGCCACGGCAAGTGTCGTCCCATCCGCCGTATGCCAGGAAGTAAAAGGCGTATCATCGGTAATCACGTCCGAAGGGGTTTCTCCTTCCCACCCCGCAATAGCCGTCACAACAGCACCCTTGGCATAATCCGTCCGCTTCATACGGGAAATGATCTCCCCGAACTGAATCAAACGTCGGCCGTCTTTTTCCGGAATTTGTCCTGTAAGACCAGGAGACAAGTTGGGCAACAAATTCGAATTTTGTCCGACCGTCTCAAAATAACTATTCACCAAATAAGACAAAGACTTAATCGTATTGTCATCCCGCTCATTATAAAACCATCCTTTACGTAAAGGAAGTCCTCCCCGGGAAGGATACCAAACCAAACGCTTTCTCTTCATTAAATCATCTATACTGCCCAAATCGGATAATGTCGGATCATATCCCGGCAGCGATCCGAACAACCTTTCGTTATTGTCTATACCCTGCACACACCATTCCGTTTCACGTCCTTTCCCTTTTTCATTACCCACCCAACGTATATCGGGCGCATTGCCTGAAAGTATAACACCGGGCTGCAATTCCCGGGCTCTGCCGAATATCCGCTCCCAATCGAAAGGCATCTCTCGACCACTCACGTCGCTTGTGGTCCCGGCCCCGTCAAACCAAAGTAAATAAACCGGTCCGTACTCCGTCAGCAATTCCTCCAACTGACGGATATAATAATCATTATATGCTTCTGTTCCGTATGTTTTTTCATGCATATCCCAAGGAGACAGATACAAACATAATTTCACGTCATACTCCCGGCAAGCCTCAGCAACCTCTCTGACCAAATCTCCTTTACCTTCCCGCCATGGAGAATGCGCTACGGTATGCGAAGTGTACTTACTCGGCCATACACAAAAGCCGTCGTGGTGTTTCGCGACCAGAATAATGCCTGTAATTCCTGCCTCTTTGAATATTCTCACCCACTCGCCGGCATTTAATTGCGAAGGATTGAACAGGGAAGGACTTTCCTTCCCTGTACCCCATTCCATACCGGTAAACGTATTCATCCCGATATGTATAAAACCCAACATTTCCCGCTGCTGATAATCCAGTTGCCGATACGACGGACGGACTTCCGTTGCCAATCGTATCACTTCTTCCTTCGACGGATTTTCCGGTAAAACGACCGATATGGCTTCCTGTGCCGTCAATCCACCCCATAACAATGAAAAGATCACAGTCCATATTTGTTTTTTCTTCATTCCCATTCTCTGAATCAATTACGTAAATTCGGATTAATGTCCTGTTCCCCTTGGGGGATCGGCCATTTATAATCCATATCTCTACGGAAAGCGCGTTGATTTACGTACCATCTGCCGTATTGATCAACCGTTCCGTCCGGAGTAGGGCTTGTCCGCACCGATCCGGGAAAAGGCGCACCAAAAATATATCCGTTAAGCACCTCATGAGCAATTTCCCAGCGAAGCAAATCCCAGTAACGAATACCCTCCATTGCCAGTTCCACCCGGCGTTCATTCCTCAAAAGAGGCCGGAGCAAATCGGGGTTTGTCTGTGTTACAGACGGCATCATTACACTGGCACGCCCTCTTACTTTATTGATCGTTTCGTTCAACAAAGACGGTGTAATCACCTCTCCGGCTTCCAGCTTAGCCTCCAAATAACTCAGCAAAACTTCGGCATAACGGATAACGGGAACATTCCCTCCATAACTATTCTTATCCCCCGAATATGCCTCATCAAAATATTTACGCATCATCAGCCCCGTTTGGGTCGTTTGACCGCCCGCCACTTTATCCGGACTATTGGAATCAGGGTGGCAATCATAGACCTTTCCTTTAAAAACAGCTCCGTTATAATAAATCGTATAATTCAAACGAGGATCGCGGTTTTTACCCAGATCTGCAGGATCATAAAGTGGGCTGTTATAACTGAAAGGCGTTCCGTCCGTAAATTCGTATGCCTCGAACAACCCTCCTGCTACATTGATCAGACACCATCCGCCGTCTTTTACGGGTAATGCATGCTGCATCAATGCCATTCCGGCCAGATTCTCTAAATATTGCATTGAAAAAATATTCTCGCTGCTGTTTTCATTACTGGGTAAAAAAATCGACTGATAATTCGGATCGATATCATTATCCCCGAAATCAATGATTTGTTTGTAAGCTGCCGCCGCCTCAGGATACATTTTAGCCCCTAAACAGGTACGTCCCAAAAAGGCAAGAGCCGCTTGTTTAGTAGCCCGTCCCGTTTCATTTGTCTGCAAATCTTTAAAACGGGGTAAATCGGCTGCCGCTTCGGTAAATTCCTGGATAATAAAATCCGTGATTCGGGCTTTGGACGCCTTTTCCACCATATTGGCTTCATCTTTCGTCAGCACTTTCGTTACCAAAGGCACGTCATGAAAAAAAGAAGACAGGTAAAAATACTGAGCAGCCCTTATAAAACGGGCTTCGGCCGTCAAACGGGTTCTGACGGCCTCATCTGTCAATTTCGAAACCCCTTCGAGAAAACGGTTACAACGTGTAATTTTAGCGTATGAATTGCTCCAATATGCGCTAACATAACCGTTATTAGGCAACAAAGCCCCATTGGTCATTTTATAAAAATTAGAATTGGTTCCCCGGCGATCATAGGCATTGTCCGTAGGAAATTCCATAAACAACAACCCTCCATACGACCACCAGTCCGTAGGCCCGTATTCCGGGGAATTAAACAGAATATTTGCTTTATAAATACCAGTCAGAGCGAGTGTCGCGTTATCTTCACTGGTCCAGAAACTCTCTTCCGAAAACTGATCCAACGGGAAACGTTCCAGATCACAAGATATACATGCAAGCACATATATCAGCAAACAAACAATTGTATATTTTATCTTTACCATAACCATTAAAAATTTAAGTTGACACCGAAGGTATAAGTCGCCAGAATGGGATAATAGTTGCCATTGGTATTCTGCTCCGGATCCCATCCTTTTCTGTATTTATTCCACGACAGCGGATTCTCAGCCTGAACATAGAGGCGTAATCCGCCCAACTTGGCTGAATGCATCCATTTCTTAGGAAACGAGTAGCCCAGTCGAATATTTCTTAAACGGACATAAGAAGCATTCAAAATCCAAAAATCAGAAGTCACAATATTGGGACTGACGGAATTGCTCAAGTCCTCTACCCGTGGATATTTAGGATAACGTACCGGTTTTTCCGGCCTGAAACGTCCGTCAGCCTGCCACCTTTGGATATTTCCGTCTCCCCTGAAAGCATAACCGGCAAAATCTCCCAAAGAGCCTTTGACTCCGGCCACGCCTTGAATCAAAATAGCCAGATCGAATCCTTTATATTCCGCTTCCAGATTAAAACCGAAAGTAAATTTCGGAATACGTGTTCCCAAGTACACCCGATCGTAATTAGGATCGATTATTCCATCCGGTTTGCCGTCTGGTCCACTGATGTCTTTATAACGGATATCTCCGGGTTTTGCATTCGGTGTTACCTTTTTTTGATCATGCCAGGCCTGAATATCAGCATCATTCAGGAAAACCCCGTCTGAAAGATAACCGTAATACATCTGTATAGGATAACCGACAAATAAATCGCTTCCATTCCCCACCATACCGTTCAATTGCTCCACATTACCAACTCCTAATGTTTGTAATTCATTCCTGATAATACTCAAATTGGCATTCAGGTGATACACAAACTCTCCGACACGGTGACGATGCCCGATTTCAAATTCCCACCCGTAATTTTTCAGTTTTCCGGTGTTCATAACGGAAATACCCTGTCCCAACACAGAAGATATGCTTCCGCTTGGCCGATACAAAATATCGTATGTTTTACGGGTAAAATAAGAAACACCGAAACTCAAAAGCCCATTCCAAAGCGTTGCTTCGATCCCGCCGTCGATCGTCTCTGTTTCTTCCCATTTTATAGTGGGATCGATGGCAGTCGTCACAGCAGCTCCCTGTGCAAAATTTTCACCGAAGGGATAATTTTGCCCCAATACATATACGGATTGATAAGGATAATTACCTATATTCTGGTTTCCCAAGCGTCCCCACGACACTTTTAGCTTCAAAGCCGATACCCACGATAAGAGCTCGCTCTCTTTAAAAAAGCTTTCTTCCGAAATTCTCCAACCGGCAGCTACCGAAGGAAACAAACCGAACTTCTTGTTTTTAGGAAAGCGGGATGAACCGTCGTAACGCACGGTAGACTCCAATAAATAACGCTCGTTAAAATTATATTTCAACCGACCGAAATAGGATTGAAGCGCCCAACCATATCCTCCTCCCGAGGCTTTCTGATTATCGGGCGAACCGGCATTCAGATAAGGCAAATCATTGCCCGGAAATTTATCACGCGAACCCTGCACACCCCTGTTATCCTCCTGCTCCCAGGAATATCCCAATAAGGCATTCAGATGATGTCCGCCGATCCGCTTATTGTAATCGGCTGTCGCCTGAAAGGTTTTATAAATAGTTTTACCCATAAAATGAGTCAGGCTCGAAGGTCCCAAAAGCTGACCACCTGTCAGTTTCATCGTAGCTCGGTAAGTACGTCTTTCACCATTTGAATAAGTATAAGCGCCGATAGCCGACAACGTGAGGTCCTTGACAGGCTTGTAATCCAGACGTAGATTGGCATTTACGGAAAACCAGGGATTTTCAAAAAACGAACCGCTCTTGATCCATGCCGGAGGTGTACCATGGCCCTCACGTCCCAAACCGAACGACCCGTCGGAAAGTACAGAAGGCGTCAACCCCGGAAAACGCACCGCTTTACTGATCATATTGATCATTTCTGCAGCATCGTCCCCTCCCGGAGCCAACGGTTCGTTACGTATGGAATAAACACCGGACAAACGTGTGGATAATGTCAGATTAGGAAATATACCATTAATCATGTTCACTCGAGCATTATAACGCTGGTAATCATTACGTTCTATGATCCCGTTCTGTCGCAGGTAACCGAACGATATCATATACTTATTTTGTGTGTTTCCACCGTTAACGGTAAGGTTGTGACCGGTTTGAAAACCGTTTCGGGAAAAAAGTTCGTCCAGATAACGGGCATTGGCATAGCGATCGGGATCACTTCCATCTTTAAACTTCTGAATTTCTTCAGGCGTATAAGCCTGCCTGCCTACAGCCTCATTATAAATCGTAGCATATTCCCAAGTATCGACAAACTCCGGTAATTCTGTCGGTTTGTTAAATCCGACATAACCGCTGTAGTTTACCGTTATTCTCCCCTCACGTCCTGTTTTAGTTGTCACCAAAATAACCCCGTTCGCTGCACGGGAACCATATATCGCCGCTGTCGAAGCATCTTTCAATACGGAAATAGACTCCACATCTTCTGCATTGATGTCATTTAATGAACCCGGTATACCGTCGATCAAAACCAATGCATCCGATTTATTACTTTCTCCTCCGAAAGAACCAACACCACGAACACGGATTTCTCCACCTCCGGCTCCCGGCCTTCCCGTTCGCTGAATAACGGTAACACCGGCCATTTGCCCGGTCAATGCGTTAGAAAGCTGCGGTGTCGAACGACTTTCCAGCTTATTGCTACCTATCAAGGCGATAGAACCGATTACGTTTACTTTCTTTTCCGTTCCATAACCGACCACCACGATTTCGTCCAATGTCTGCAAATCCTCAGCCAATTCGATAAAATAGTCCGTCCTGTTACCTACCGTAATTTCTTTTGTAACATAGCCGATATAGGAAATCTGTAATTTAACACCCTGGGATACCTCCAGCGAAAAATGACCGTTTACATCGGTACTCGTTCCGCTACTAGTCCCTTTTACGACCACATTGGCTCCGATAATCGGCAAACCGGACGCATCGACAATCGTACCGGTTATTTTACCATCTTCCTGTTTTTCGTTACCGAGTAATACGATCTTATTGTTTTCAATTCGATACTTGTAAGAAGCAAGAATCCGGCTCAATACCTCGCGAATACTGCCGTTGCGTATATTTATATTCACTTTCTTATTCAAATCAACAACAGAATTATTAAAAAAGAATACAAATTGTGTTTCTGCTTCAATGGTTTTAATCGCTTCACCGAGTGTAACGTCTGACAATTTCAAGTTGATTTTTGTACTTTGGGCATAACTTTCCTGTACGAATACCTGGAACAGGGAAATGACAACGAATAGAAATATCGGTTTCATTTTCCCGAATGAATTAATGTTAAGAATGGGCATAATACACCCATACATGGATTTTTTTTTCATACATTTGCAATGTTTAAGTTTTACATATTGCTCACACGCTCTTACCTTTGTGAGCAGTTTGTTTAATTTGATTCCGGGCAGGTGCTAACAGCGTCTGCCTGTTTTTAAATATTTGTTTTTATCAAACCATAAGCCATAAATTTATTAAATTGATAATCTGTTCTATCTGCCTGCCGGGCTTACCACGACTCTGTCACCATCGATTCTATATTTTACCGGAACAATCATTTCCAGAAGTTCAAATATTTCATCCGGCGATTCTTTCCGGATCACCAGTGATAAACGCTGTTCCAACGGAACCCCTTGATCGCACACGATTTCTATTCCATACCACCGTTTCATCCGATACAGGACAACTGCCAATGTCTCATTCGTACAAACCAGTCTTTCATTAATCCAAAGAATATAATCAGCCGCATTGACCTTCGTCAACCGATAAGTGCCGGTTTGTTTGTCACAGGTGATTTTCTGATTCGGTTCAAGAATGGCTTTTTTTTGCGTACCGGGAAAAAATACCTCAACCCTGCCGGTTAGTAAAGTAGTTTCGCTCGTCGCTTTCGATTCGTAATTTTTCACATCGAAACGGGTACCGAGCACATGAACCGACATACCGTTTGTCTCTACATAGAAAGGCATTTTTTCGTTTTTTATTACTTCGAAATAACCTTCACCTTCCAGAGACACCCTCCGGCAATCAGAGTCAAATACCTCCGGATAGATCAATTTACTGTCTGCATTCAGCCAAACCCGCGTTCCGTCGGGCAAAGTAACAACACCCTTACTGTCTTTGCCTATAATCACCCGGTTCATCACACTCGCTTCCGCTTGTCCGTGCTGTCCCAAGTAGTTCCGGCTCCCGGTAAAATAACCGCCTGTCAGACAGAGAATACAGAAAATAACCGCTGCGGCCTTTCGGATACAAGCATGCAAACGGATACGCTTTCGTCTCGTATCCATAGCCCTCACTTCCGCCTCAAAACGCCGGAATGCTCTCCTGGCATAATCCGAATCGGCCAAAGGTGATTTTCCCGACACCAGCCAAATATCACGCATTTGCGAGAAAAGTTTTCTATTTTCAGAACTTTCTCTCAACCAATCCAAAAACAGCCGTTTTTCTTCATCAGTAGCTTCTCCCTGCAGATATTTTACAATTATACCGTTCATCTCCTATCCATATATTAAAATTCCGAAACTTAAACCTCTTTATATCTATCACAAGTTAAAAAGAGATTACCCTACCTGATAACTAAAAAAATTGTTTTTATTGAAAAATAGTTTAAGTTTGTAAAATAACAAGTACGGCCACCTGGATGAGAAAATTAAAAACAAACCATAAAAACAATGAGATAACTCTGTTCAAAGAGCTATTTGACGAATATTTCCAATCAATGGTCACTTATGCTTATCGCTATGTCAATGACTGGCAAACCGCTGAAGATATCGCACAAAATGTTTTTATGGCTCTTTGGATAAAAAAAGAAAGTATCGATTTCGAGAAACCCATTAAGCCCTATTTATACAGAGCCATTTACAACAAATCGATCAATCATCTCAATTCCGTACTGATACAACGCCGGACCGATGTACCGGAAACCACAGATATCCTGTTGAACCGCGAAATTCTGGATTACAACCAGTACGATACATTGCTGCTTAAAGAAATAAAAGGAGAAATCGACTCTTTTGTCGATACCCTTCCACCACAATGCAGAAAAGTGTTCCTATTGAGCCGCGAAGAGCATCTAAGAAATAAAGAAATAGCCGAAAAACTCCATATCAGCGAAAAGGCCGTGGAAAAACATATATCCAAAGCACTGAACGAAATCCGCAATCATTTGATCAAACTGGATATGATACCGTTCTATATCCTGCTGTTGCTTCCATCGCAAATGAACTCATAAAAAACAAACGGAAATTGGTACGTCCCCGCTTTTATCCTGCATTCTTTATAAATTACCGGAAAAGAAAAAGTCTGCAATATCAAGATATTGCAGACTTTTACTAAACTTGTTGCCGATTGGCTTTTTGTCAGTGATCCCGACGGGAATCGAACCCATATCAAAGGAACCGGAATCCTTCATTTTATCCATTAAACTACGGGACCAATTGCGATTGCAAAGATAATAAAATTTGAAAGAAAAAGGGGATTTCAAATCCCCTTTTTTTCTTTATTAATTTCTCGTCACTTTCTGACGGGCTCCGTAGTTGATTCTCAAAGAATTAGCCTTACGCAATTCCTGCTTTACATCCGTAACGATACCCATCGTTGTTTCCGATTGTATTTTCAGGTTATTGGTAATACTATTTCTTTCTTCTTCTTTCCGGGCTTCACGTTCTGCAGCCACAAACGCTCCCAAATCCTGTAAAGTTGCAAACTTATCGTTCAACTGAATACGGGGTTCGGTTCCGTATGCCTTTTGGAATTGCATGGTCGGCTTTCCTATGTAAATATTACTTACCAACGATTTCTTTTCCAATTTGGCAATCTGTGTCGCTTCAGGTAAATTATTCTGAATCATCAGGGTCACTTCGCGCATCGTCGTACTAACCATGAAGAAGAACAACAACATGAACACTATATCAGGTAATGACGCTGTAGAAATAGCGGGAGTTTCTTTTTTCCCTCCTTTTTTAAATTTTGCCATTATTTTTTCCCTCCTATATTTTTAGGTTCTGCTTCAGATATCGACATGGGAACCTGCTTTCTGAGCGCTTCCTGTTGATCCGAGGTCAGGGCCGAAAATTTCTTGCCCCATTTGGTTACCGCTTTCCGATCCCTCACTTCATTATAAGCAGCTGCAAGCTGATCTTGTACGGCGATATACATTTCATAGGAAGTACCCTTGTCGCTCTGCAAAGAAACAATACCTTTCGACACTTCTACATTTCCTAACAAATCGATGTTTTCCACCTTTTTTTCAGGTAAATTTTCGTCATTCATCGGATTGAGAAGAAATTCGATGGTTCTCTCTTTAAGCTTAGATACATCCATCAATTCACCGTTTACAGCAAGCTGGTTATTTCTATTCACCAATACCTGCAAAATATTACGTTTTGCAACTTTCGGGACTTCAGTATCATCCTGCTGATATGGCGGCAATTTTCGGAACATACCGGAATCTACGTTCATTGTCGTTGTCGCCAAGAAGAATACAAGCAACAAGAAAGCGATATCGGCTGTCGAAGTAGCATTAATTTCTGGTGTCTTTTTTGCCATATTTTTCGTTTTTATCTATTCCCTCCCGGGGAATGATTATCTTACTTTTCTAAGCAGTTCTGTTGCAAAAATTGCAATAATAGCTGCTCCAAACAGAATGTACATCGTATAAATAATGGTATCCGAGAAAATCAGCCGTGAAGGAACATTGTCCGTTCCGCTGTAACCGATAATATTCATAGGAGTACCGTCAGCCATTGCATACGCGATCAGAACAACGACAGCCAAAGCAGCCAATCCGATAAAACTCTTCATAGCCTGTTTCGGTCTCGTAAACAACCGCACAATGGGGAATATTACTGCTGCAATAACTGCAATAACAAATAATACGTATGCCCAATTCAATAATGAAGCTGTGTAAACCGGTGTTGTATATTGCTGGTCGGGCACATCACCTCCCCAGATAAACATACCCAAGATCACCGCCGTAACAGCAAACATTACTATGGTAACGATTTTCAATATCTTTTCAGTCATGGTTGATTATTTATTTTTTTGGTTGTATTTTACTAAGATATCCAACAAACTTACTGAAGCATCTTCCATATTGTTAACAATGCCTTCGATTTTTGAATTACAGTAGTTGAAGAATATCTGCAGAATCATAGCTACGATCAAACCACCAACGGTCGTAATCAAAGCCACCTTGATACCTCCTGCAACCAAAGCCGGACTCATATCACCAGCAGCCTGAATGTTATCGAAAGCTTCGATCATACCGATTACCGTTCCCAAGAATCCCAACATCGGAGCGATAGCGATAAACAATGAAATCCAGGTCAGACCTTTTTCCAAAAGACCCATCTGTACTGAACCGTAAGATACAACTGATTTCTCAACCATATCAACACCCTGATCGTAACGGGAAAGTCCCTGATAAAAGATGCTGGCCACCGGACCGCGTGCGTTGCGGCAATATTCTTTTGCAGCTTCGATACCGCCGTTGTTCAATGCATCTTCAACACCGTTAACCAATTTCTTGGTATTGGTATCAGAAAGATTCAAATAAATTACTCTCTCGATAGCTACAGCCAAACCGAAAATCAAACACAATACAACGGCAGCCATAAATCCGGCACCACCTTCGATAAATTTCTGTTTGATGGCAGCATGCATTGATGTACTTTCAACAACATCTTCATCCAGCGTCTGGGTCGTAGTTGTCTGTGTTTCCGTTTGTGCAGCAGGTTCTGTTGATTCCTGAGCCATTAGCATAGACGATGCTCCAATAGTAAGCATTCCTAAAACTGCTATTAGTGCAAATAATTTTCTCATGATCTCTTTAACTGATTTTTAGTTTATAAATAATTAAAATTTAACTCTATATATTTCTATTTTAATTCGCAAACCTTTGAGTCTCCCTACTACACTCCGAAAGACGGGGCAAGGTACAAAAAAAATGTTAAAATCCAATATGATTTACGGTTATTTCTCCTTTTAGAGCCGAATTTAAACTTTTTTTTATTTCATTAGCGTCTTTCTCCCGGGCCAATAAATGCATCATTTTACATACGGCAGCTTCCGTTGTAATATCGTATCCGCTTGTCACTCCGCTCCTTAAAAGTTCCCGACTGGTTTCATAACGCCCCATTTCCACGGTTCCTCCCTGGCATTGGGTGACATTGTAAATCAATATCCCTTTTTCGCAGGCTTTCCGGACTTTACCCAAAAAAACCTCATCCGTCGGCGCATTCCCTGACCCATAAGTCTCCAGAATCAACCCCTTCAAACCCGGCATTTCAATAACGGCATCGATAAATTCAGGCCGGATACCCGGAAATATCTTCAGAATAGCGATATGGGTATCCATATCCGTATAAGCAGATACCTCCCCGATCCGAGGCGCATAATCGATCGCTCCGTAATTGTAATGAATGTGGATACCTATTTCCGCCAGCGGCGGATAATTAAACGACTGAAAAGCATCAAAACTTTCAGCATTGATTTTTGTCGTCCGGTTACCCCTGAACAATTTGGCCCCGAACAAAATACAAACTTCCGGAACAACGGCCTTACCTTCAATTTCTGCCGCTGCAATTTCCAAAGCAGCGATCAGATTCTCCCGTCCGTCTGTCCGGATTTTCCCGATAGGCAATTGTGAACCGGTAAAGACCACCGGTTTCGTCAGATTATTGAGCATAAAGCTCAACGCCGAAGCAGAATAAGCCATTGTATCCGTACCGTGCAAAATGACAAAACCGGAATATTTTTCGTAATTCTCCAGAATGATATCACATAACTCTTTCCATAATTGAGGCTTTACATCTGAAGAATCAATCAGCTTAGGCAACGTATAACTATCAATCTTAAACCCGAATTCCTTAATTTCGGGTACGGCATTCATGATTTGTTCAAAATCAAACGGACACAAAGCGCCGGTTTCAGGATCATTGATCATCCCGATAGTACCACCCGTATATATGATTAAGATCGATCTGGTCATCATGACATATTTATTTCATACGTTTTCGAACTACAAAGTAAATAAATTCATTGCATTTCGAGTCGTAATTTCTTCTATTTTTTTAACATCCGTCTTCAAGGTATCCGCAATTTTTTGTGCAATAAGCGGTATATACCCGCTTTCATTTCTTTTCCCCCGGAAAGGAACCGGAGCCAAATAAGGCGAATCCGTTTCCAGCACCAAATGATCTGCCCCGATTTCCTGCACAATAGCTGCCAATCCGGAATTCTTAAACGTCACCACTCCACCTATACCGAGCAAAAAACCCATATCTATAGCACAGCGGGCCTCTTCAACCGTTCCTGCAAAACAATGCAATATTCCCCGGACATAAGGATGTTTCTTCAAAATCCGGAAAATCTCTTCCTGAGCATCCCGGGAATGAATGATCACCGGAAGTGAAGCATCTTCGGCTATTCCCAACTGGTATTCGAACACTTTCACCTGTTCCCGGTACCAGGTTTTATCCCAATAAAGGTCTATACCGCACTCTCCGATACCGCAAAAGGAACGGGTACCCAAATCATGCACTACCTCTGCCAGTTCCTGCTTGTAATTTTCATTTACAGACGTCGGATGCAATCCGATAGCCGGCAACATGATTCCGGGATACATTTCAGCAAGCCCCAGCATCCGTGGCCTGGTCCCGCTATCGATATCCGGAAGGACAATACGGCCGACTCCGGCCTCAACAGCCCGTTGTACAACTTCCTGGCGGTCGTCCTGAAATTCGCTTTCGTAAATATGAGAATGAGTATCTATATACATATTAATCCACCGATGAGGCGAAAATAATAAAAAACCGGTATAATATAAAACGTGCACGGTTGATCCGTGCACGTTTTAAATTTATTTATTGTTTATAGACAAAATCTACAACAATTATACATGACCCTGAGCGCACATTGCCTCGGCCACTTTGATAAAGCCACCGATATTAGCCCCCTTCACATAGTCGATCTTATCACCGTTCTTACCGAATTTAACGCAAGTGTCATGAATGTCTTTCATAATTTGAGACAATTTCTGATCTACCTCTTCGGCAGTCCAGCTATATCTCAATGAATTCTGACTCATTTCCAAACCGGAAACGGCAACACCACCGGCATTTGCAGCTTTACCGGGAGCGAAAGTGATGTGCTCGTTGGCATACTTAACAGCACCGGCAGTACAACCCATATTGGATGTTTCAACAATCATTTTACAGCCGTTAGCCACCAATTGTTTAGCATCTTCCTCATTCAATTCGTTCTGGATTGCACACGGGAATGCGATATCACATTTTACTTCCCACGGTTTTCTCTTGGCAAAGAATTTAGCGCCGAATTTAGCTGCATACGGTTCAACAACATCGTTGTTGCTGGCACGTAATTCCAACATGTAGTCAACACCTTCCTGTGTCAAACCTTTTTCATCGTAAATATATCCGTCCGGTCCGGAGATCGTTACTACCTTTGCTCCCAACTGAACCAATTTCTGTGCAGCACCCCAGGCAACATTACCGAAACCTGACAGGCAAACAACTTTACCCTTGATATCTTCGCCCTTTTCTTTCAACATGTGTTGTGCGAAATAAACCGTACCGTAACCGGTAGCTTCCGGACGTACACGTGAACCACCGAATTCTCTCGGTTTACCGGTCAATACGCCTACAAACTCATTACGGATTCTCTTATATTGGCCGAACAAATAACCGATTTCACGACCGCCTACACCGATATCTCCGGCAGGAACGTCAGTATCTGCACCGATATATTTGCAAAGCTCCGTCATGAAACTCTGGCAAAAACGCATTACTTCGTTATCGGATTTTCCTTTCGGGTTGAAGTCTGAACCACCTTTACCACCACCCATCGGAAGAGTTGTCAACGAGTTTTTGAAAGTCTGTTCGAAACCCAAGAATTTCAATCCACCTAAGGTAACCGACGGATGGAAACGCAAACCTCCTTTGTACGGTCCGATCGCACTGTTAAACTGTACACGATAACCGCGGTTGATTTGTACTTCACCTTTATCGTCAACCCAGGGCACCCGGAACATAATTACTCTTTCAGGCTCCACCATTTTTTCAAGAATCTTATTGGCTTTGTATTTCGGATTTGCCTGATAGGTATCCCATACGGTTTCAATAACTTCTTCTACAGCCTGGTGGAATTCTGATTCACCTACTGTTTTAGCCTTTAAGGCTTCCATGAATTCTTTAATTTCTGCTTTCATGTGTATAATTTTTAGGTCTTTAAAATCGTTACCGATTTTAATTTAAGGTTATAAAACAATATTTGATCGCCTGAAAAAATTCAAACGTTTTCAAGAGTCAAAATTATCTATTTATTTATTATTCCAAAACTTTTTTCTCTTATTTTTTAGAATTTAGAAAACGTTTTCTATTACAATTTATTACAATAAGCTAAAATGTAAGTATAATCTGTTATTAAAAATAAAAAATTGGTTTTAGATTTAAAACTTCCTGCTAGTATTGCCTGGCTTTTCTCTTTTCTCATTTTTCTTTATTTCGTATCTTTACAAAAAGTAAACTATACCTTGAGCATGCCTGTACAAACGCGGTTTGACATCCGGCCCATACGATCCTTGTTCATAACTTCCTATTCCCGGTAACGATGGCAACAGACAGTTCTTTATATACAAAGGTAGCAGTGAGTTTCCTGCCCAAACTAAACACAATGGCCCGCCTGCCTTTGCTCGGGCGCTGTGGCGGAATTGAAGGTTTTTTCCGGGAAAGTAAAAAAGGAATAACCGCCATTTGCCGGGAATTCAATTGCCTGCCTGAAATGTTCGACCGTCAATCGGCCCTAAATAAGGCAAAAACAGAAATAAACGCCATCGACAAACACGATATCCGCATTTGTTCCGTCGAAGACTACAACTATCCCTGCCTTTTAAAACAATGCGAGGACACTCCTTTAATACTATATTATAAAGGAACTTTAGAAACTGAGCATATCCCGCATTTGGCAATTGTCGGCACCCGGAATGCCTCGGAATATTACAAAAACAGGGTACAAGATATACTCCGGGAATTGGCTGATATGAAACACCGGTTGGTCATTGTAAGCGGTTTGGCCTATGGCATCGACATAACCGCCCATTCAGCAAGTTTACAACAACAATTTCGCACCTATGCCGTATTGGGACATGGACTACATACCATCTATCCGGCTGCTCACAGAAAAACGTCGGAAAAAATCATCGCAGCCCAAGGAGCACTGATCAGTGAATTCCCGACGACAACCCCTTTCGTTCCGGCCAATTTTTTACAAAGAAACCGGATCATTGCCGGTTTATGCCATGCGACATTAGTCGCAGAATCGGCATTGAAAGGAGGAGCCATGGCAACTGCCCGCATGGCTGTTTCATACAACCGGGACGTTCTGGCTATTCCGGGAAAACCCACAGATCCGTTTTCCCGGGGATGTAACCTACTGATCAAAGAAAACATGGCCGCATTGACCGAAAACGGGGAAGACATAGCGAATGCCCTCGGTCTGAAATGCATTCCTCCCGGTCCTGTTCAGACAAGTCTGGATATTTTCGGAGTAAACGACCGGGAAGCGTTCGTCAAAAAACTGCTGCAAACCAAAGGATGTCTGAACATAGAAGAAATCAGTAAATTTCTGTCCATCCCGACGAGCGAACTAAATGTAATCCTCCTGAAACTGGAATTCGAAGGCTATATCTTAGCTTTACCCGGGAAAAATTACACGATAAACTGAATAACCGGGAGATTCCCGGTTACCGGACCTGAAAAAAGAAGCGCGGATCAATTCTCGTCCGGCTGGCGGGTGAATGATATACCGACTATCGGATAAAATTCCCGGAAAAGACTGTCCACGCTCCAATATTTTGAGAATAACCCAAAGAATGAGGTTGCACAAAAATAATCAAATGTTGCAACTCATCAAGTGATCTTCATACAATATTGAAAGAAAGATATCAGAAAACAAGCCGTTATAAACAACCTTACCGGGCCACAGTAATAAAGCCTTTTTTAGTTATAATCCCTCGTGCAGCCTGATAAAATATTTCGTAAAAATAAGTGTCTTCAGCCACCTGCTTCCCATTATAAGTACCGTCCCAACCGTCACTCCCCTTATATATCTCAACTCCGTTACGGTTGACGATCCGAACCTGATAGCCGGGCATAAAATAATCGTTTATTCCGTCTCCATTCGGAGAAAAGGTATTGGGAGGCGTAATCCGATGATAAACCGGTAAGCGTAACCTGCTTTCTGTCAGGCAATCGTCGGCATTCCGAACGGTCAGGGTTATTTCATAATAATCCCGGTCATCGATCTCATATTTATGTGTCACCTCACAATTTTTTGCCGTATATCCGTCCCCCAATGTCCACGTATAATCCATATCGGCATAACACTCCGTTTGCAAAAGTACTTTCGCCCAGTCCTCATCCAGTGCATCCGGATAAGATTCTATCGGAAAATGATCTCTGTAATAAGGAACCTCCAATTGATATTGGACCGATTTTTCACACCTTCCACCACGCTCTACGGCCAAACCGATCTGATACCTTCCGGAATCCGGATACACATGCGATACTTCACGGTCCGTTGCCGTTACTCCATCCCCGAAATCCCATACATAAGTCTCCGTTACCGCTTCGGGCTGCTCTCCCCCCTCTATGGAAAACAAATACTCGTGTGTATGACAATCCATTAATGCGGAAGCGATTTTCCCCTTAAAATAATCGATCACCTGAAGACGTAACGTAACGATACTATCGCAAGCGTATACCGAATAATAATGCCGCGTATATTCTCCAGCCTCTCCGGTATAAAATCCATTTTGAGCATAACGCTCGCCTTTACAGATAGAGGCTTCTATCACGTGATGATAAAGCGGAGTTACCACCAGATCCATCCGATAAAGGCTATCACAACCTTTTTCCGTCACAAAAACATCCTCATAGCGACCGGATTCCGTCAATTCACGCCCCCGGAAATAATACCTTTCTCCTTCACAAATCGAAGTAGAAGAAGCAAAAAGATAAGTCCGGTTCACCCTGAGGTCCAAAGTGACGACAGAATCACAGATATTTCCCGTTTGCAACCGACGATTGTATATCCCCGCCTCCGATACGTCAAAACCATGTTTCCGATAAGTGTCCCCTTCACAAATAGCCTCCCGGATCGTGTCCCGGTAAACCGGATGGACAGTCAAAAACAAAGTCACCAAACTATCACAGCCATACTCACTTTGCAACAACCGATTGTGAAAACCGGCATCAGAAACCCGGAAGCCATTGCCTGTATAAACTTCCTCTTCACATATAGCAGCCGGAATAGTATCCCGATATACCGGATGAACCGTCAGATGCAAGGTCACCAAACTATCGCAACCCAATATACTGTGTAATTCCCTATCATAATATCCGGCAACAGATTCAACAAAACCATTGCCCGAATAAGTATGTCCTTCACAAACAGATGCGGCTATTGTATCCTGATAAACCGGATGAACCGTCAGGAACAAGGTCACCAGGCTATCACAACCGGTCACACTCTGCAATAACCGGTCATGGTATCCGGGCGTATGAACCGTAAACCCATAACCCGTATATATTTCCCCGGTACAAATTTCTGCCTGAATCGTATCCCGGTACACCGGATTTACCGTCAGAAACAGAGTTACTAAACTATCACAACCAAACTCACTTTGCAGTAAGCGGTCATGAAAACCCGGATCGGAAACCGAAAAACCGAAACCGGAATAAATTTCTCCCTGGCAGATTACAGCCGGAATCGTATCCCGGTAAACCGAATTCAATATCAGATGTACCGTTACCAAACTATCGCAACCGGCTACAGTCCTCAACGGAACGTCATAATACCCGGGAATACCTGTATTCAATCCGTGTTCTGTATACGTTTCTCCATCACAAATCATCACCGTTACCGTATCCTGATACACCGGAAGTACCTTCAAGTCCAATGTGACAAGACTGTCACAACCGGCAACACTCTGCAAATATTGTCGATAATATCCCGCAGATGAAACGATAAAACCATTCTCCGCATAAGTCTCCCCCTGACAAATCACAGCGGGGATTGTGTCCCGGTACACCGGATCTAAAACCAAATGTACGATAATCAGGCTGTCACAGCCCGTAATGCTCTTCAATGAATCTTCATAAAAACCAGCGGCACCGGCATGCAGGCCGTGTCCCGTATATACATCTCCGGCACAAACCGACACCTCTAACGTATCCCGGTAAACCGGCAGCACATCCAGGTGTAACGTAACCAGGCTGTCACACCCTTGAAAAGTCTGCAAACGAAGATCATAACAGCCTGGCGATGTAGCATTAAAACCGTGTTGTGTATAATTTTCTCCCTGACAAATCACAGCAAAAACAGTATCCTGATATACAGGATTCAGTGTCAGATGCAAAGTCACCAAACTGTCACAACCGAAGATATTCTGAAAATTCTGACTATAAAAACCGGGGCTGGAAACATTAAAACCGTTCTCTGTATACGACTTACCTTCACAAACGGCCGCTTCTATCGTATCTCTGCCGAGCGGATGCACCTTAAGATTCAATACAACCGTAGAATCACAGCCGTTGCTCCCCGTCCAGGTTTGTACATACTTGCCCGACTCCCAGGCTGTGAAATTATTCTGATGATACATCTCTCCCTGACAAATATCCTCATTGATTACCGTCATCACAGTATCTTTCTGATACAAATGTAAAGTGACGGTTTTCCGGCACCCGCCTGCATTTTGTAACCCGAAAATATATGTCGTATCGGCCTTTGTAAGGTTAAAGCCGTTTTCCGTATAAGCCTGTCCCGGACAGACATAGCCGACAATCGTCGTATCGTTTCCGGAAGCGACCAGAATCTGCCGGGAAGCCTTATTCGAACAACCGGCAGCCGTCGTAACTTCAACCTCATACTCCGTATTCCTGCCGGGATAAACCGTAATGCCGGGATCCCTTTGCCCCGAATTCCACTTATAAGCCAAGGTCCTGTCGTATTTTACATCCCGAACAGAAAAAGACCGGACCGGACGGACATACAAAACACTGTCTTTCGTATCGAAATTCAGTTCCCCGGGATGACAATACACAAACCAGGCAGCCCGGGCATCGTATTCCGTACTCGACCAATATCTGCCCACTTTCAGAGCATCACCTCCCCGGTTTTGTATAACGGTCCGGATGCTGTTCATCGACGTGAAAAGCTTACGCATTTGTCCGGCGGCAGGTACATACCAACCGTTTCCGAAATCCACCAGTTGAGCCGGATATTGAGTACCGCTCCCCTGATATTTACGTAACTTCAATGTATTCTGATAACCCGAAGTATCGGCCAAGCCTTTGAATATCTTTGATAATTCATTCACTCCGGATCCCGAACCGACATTTTCCAATTCCGGCACATCATCCCTCAATCTTCCCCATTTCAAGGGCCGGGGTAAATCGTGTAAAGCCACCATCCACCCTTCACTCCCTTCTGCATTTACCCAAAACACGACCCCCTGGGAACCGTCCTTATTAACAATGACGTCTCCCACCTTATATGTCTGTGCATATACGGACAATCCCAGACACAACCAGCCTATTATCAAACCTATATACTTCATTTCTTTCGTATCAGAAACTTTTTACAGCCCGTATATTGTAATACGAATCTCTGTCATTGACACTTATATAGCCTAACCACAAAGCCAGATTCCACGCTTGTCTGGCACTGGCCTCCGAACTGCTCCAGTAACGTTTATAACCCGACAAAGCTGTCAAAAACGGTGCACCGGTCACCTTCCGGAAAGATTCATTTATATCTTCAATTGCCGAAAAAAGCATAGTCAACTGTCCGGCTGCCGGAATATACCAACCGTGTTCGAAATCCACTGCCCATGCAGCCGGAATATAATACCTGCTGTCAGTTACATTACGCATCGCACGTGTATTATTATATCCGGAAGTATCGGCAGAAGCCTCTATCGACAGATAATAATTTTGAATACCGGCAATATCTATCATATATCCCGAACGCAACCAAAAAAACAAATCATTGCCACCACTCACCGCATCTTCCAAACTGACCGCCCAACCGTGTTTCCCGGTTTTATTCAGCCAATAAACGATACCGGCTGCCCTGTGTATTCCCGGATTATATTCGCCGATTTTCAGGATACTACCGTCTTCACAAAGTACATCGCCGATAGCAATTGCAGGCGGATCCGGGGGTGTCAATTGCGCCTGACCGGCCAAAGCCTCCAATCGCACAGAATCTCCGGCACAAACCAAATAATCGGAAGCGACAATACTCACTTCGGGCGTAGGATATACATGCAGGCTCAATGTAATAATACTGTCACAACCTCCGGCAGTCGTATTGTGCTGAACATAGGAATACACGCCTGCACTATCCTGTGCGGGCACATGAAATCCTTGTTTATGGTATTCCACACCGGTACATACGGTATCCGGCACAGTTTGCCAATAGGTACGGCCCGGCTCGATAATAAGGGGATTCGTCCCCAAAGCGCAGCCTCCCGTACCGTACAGCAAAATCACTTGTCCCGTCACAGCAATATCCGTTACCTGTACGACAACTTCCGGTTGCCCCTGTCCGCTCAAAATGGTATACCCCTCCGGAAACTCCCAGGTGTAACTGCCCTCCGGCCAGTTTTCCCGCATATTGTAATGTTGTACCGACCCCACACAAGGATGTTGCTCTCCCACAATGTCTTCAGTCATCACGACCAAAGGATAAACGTCGAGTTGCAATACGACAATACTATCGCACCTGTCCGCCCGCGAATAAGTCAGGGTGTCGTAATACTTCCCCGCCCGGGCATTCAAATAAGAAAAACCGTTGCCGGTATAGTCATCACCCTCACATATCCGGGCCCCGACGGGATAATAACGCTGCAAAACCGTCAAAAAGAGAGTCGTCTCCCCACTCTTTCTGCAATCCGACAAATCAAAATACGTATTGTAATAAGGAGAAGTCCCTGTATCCTGCTGGGGCGGCAAATCGTAATTATGCTTCGTATAAGGATCGCCCTGGCATATCGTATCGTAAAACACCGGAGTCGGGGGCAAATGCGGATCATCGGCCACCAAAGCACTCAACGTAAAGCGACAACCGGTGGCAGAGGTTATTTCACAGGAAACATGCATCGTTCCCTCTGTCCGTGTCCATTGGGTAGACGACGTCGTCCGCCCGTCCTGCCATAAATAAGAAGAAAAACCTTCCGGAGCCGAAAGAGTAAAACCGTCACCCGCACAGGCAGATAGCATCAACTGACTGGAAATACAACTGGCTGTAAAATAAGCATATCCGAAATGTCCCATCAAGGCACAATCGTAGGTAACAAATTGCACCTGCACTTCCTGTCCCGCATACGAAGACATATCCAGACCGACATTTGTCCAATCACGCCAACGCACCGGAACACCGAACATCTCAAAAGATTTGAATCCTTCAATTTCAGCTCTTGCCGACACATCATACTCTGCACAAGACTCTATCAATGCACCCTCACGGCTCATTATCCTCACCACAAAACGGGGCTGATCTTTACCGGGATGTCCGGGGTCCTGAAACACAACGGCAAATTTTAAAAACAATACCGATTTTTCCGGATCAACTTTAAAATGATAAGTAATACTCTCGGCTTGTCCGCCTATCGAATCATTCCCTAAACGAACCACTTTCGTTTCACCTGAAGGTAAAAATTTCAGTTGATTCCCCGTATTGGGGTCCGTACCCTGACGGGTTATCAGGCTGTGCCGGTTTGATACAATTCCCTTCGTTGTAAAAGGATTTCCGGTTGTTCCATAAGTAGCCTCCACACAAGCAGCAGTAATATCTGTAAAGTCAGGTACTGTCGGAGAAACGACATACCCCTGGGCATACCCTGCCCTCCCCAAAAACAGAAGTACTGTTACAACTGTCCATAAATACCACCTGCTAGTTTCAAACATTTTATCTTTTATCGATTAATGGCCTCCGGCCTGATTATCATTCAAAATCAACAATCCCTTACGGCCCGTTCGTGCGCCCAATCATAAATCTGAAATCATCAATCTACAATTGATTCAGGATTGGTTCATATCGTTAATTTAAAGTTTACAATTTATAATCTAAAATTCCTCAACGGTCCCATTCACTCCTGCACATCGAATTACGATGAATCGGATAAGTAATCATCACCTCGAAACTCCCACTCGTTTCCCCGCTTACAGCCTTGAAATTATAATCATAGGCACAAAGAAATTTCAATTCGGAAATCAACTTCATCCCCACTAAAAAACCGACTTCCCCAACCGACCGGCCGTAAATCGAAAATTGCATCATTTCTTCCCGCCGATCCCGGTTCAAATACAAGGACACCATGCCGTCCACCTGAAAATCCTCCTCGTACTGCTTGGCACAAAGTCCATACTCCATGTCGATACTACGTTCCACCGAACGGGTACGATAACGGACATAGGCATAATTCGTCCCACCCCAGATATGAGGTTCTCGCTTAAAAAAAGAGAAAAGATTCTGGCTGGCCATCCCGACTACCAATTTCTTATCGAAAACATATTCCGCGCCGATATTCGCATTCCATTCCTTCAATCCACGCATACGCTCGCTTCCTAAAACAGGATCGTCCGGATTTTCAAGTTCCACCTCCTTCCGGTCTATGTCCTGCGATTGCCAGGAACCTGCAACTCCCATGTTCAAAAAGCTGTTCCAGCTCAACCGAAGGGTGTAAGCATAGGAAAGAGAAACATCAAAAGTATTGAGATATCCGATTTTATCTTTCAAAACCTTCATCCCCACCTGTGTCCGGTAATCTTCCAGATAAAAAGCCCCGGTAGCTCCAAAAGTAACCGGACTTCCGGGAAAAGAAGCCCATTGCTTACGGGCTGCCAAAGAAAAGAATGCACTGTAATCCAAATTTACGGATGCAGGGTTGACCGAATACGGATTTTCCCAATAAAAAGCCGTTTCCGGGTTTATCTGGGCTCTCAAGGAAGAGATACAGAACAAGCATATGCATATTCCCAAACTATATGTCCGCAGACAATTTCGCATCACACTACTCTTTTACAATGCTTTTTCTGCACTATAAATAAACCTTCAAATCTTAATACTACATGCACCTGAACAGACCTGATCAAATTAGGTCTGATTTACAATAGGCAACAAAAGTAAACATTTTTTTCTTTAAGCAATATTTATTAACTTTTAATTAAGATAACTCCGCCTGTATTCTTTGTTTTCAGCAACTTTCAATCAGTATAATTTTAAAAGTCTCCTATCGGAAAAGAAAAAGAAATCACTTTTTTATGCTAATTTTGCTACAACAGCAAAATCAAAACTCCGGGACATATGAATTCACCGTCACGTTATACAAAATTTAAAGTCATCAGCGGTTATGTATTGCTTTTCATTTTGACGATAGCGACCATTACATTCATATACAAACAAATATCCCGGTTCACAGACAAAGAAAATTTCGTCAGTGCCACCAACCAAAAACTATACCTCATCGGCAATACCATCGCCAGTCTGTATGAAGCCGAAACACTGAGCAATTCATTTCTGCAAACCGGCTCGGAGCGTGCTTTTCATAAATACATCGACATTATCCGGCAAGTTGAGTCGAACATCGATTCCCTGAAAAAAATGACGGCCGAACCGGGACAGGAAGCCCGTATCGATACAATCCATCTCCTGTTAAACGACAAAATCAAAAACCTGAAAGAACTGCTCAAGGTAAAAAAATCAAAAGAATCAACCGACTATTATAACAAAGCCATTGCTTTGATCGAATCGGCCAAAGACTCTGTACCGCCTGCCCCGAACATCCGGAAGAGAGTAATTACCACCCGGGACAGCTCGTATGTCGCCACCGTAAAAAAGAAAAAATGGTTCCTGGGCCTATTTTCTACAAAGGAACCGGACACGACTTTGCAAATCCGGGAATCCGAACATATCATCTGGGATACCCTTCCGCCTGTTTCTGCCCAAAACAATCCCGACAGTATCGTACATATCTTAAAATATGCCTGGGAAAGTTTTCAGGCAGAAGCGGCAAACCTCAATCGCCAAATCAGCCGACGGGAATATAACATCGTCAACCAAAGCGTCCAGATTACAGAACAATTGAAAAAGGTACTTTATGCCTACGAAAAAGAAGAAATCGCCTATTCCCTGAAACGAATAGAGGAACGCGAGCAGGTTATGGATTCGGCTGCCCGGCTGATCGCCATTATCGCAATTGTTGCTGTATTGTTTATTGCATTCTTCTGTACACTCATTTTAAAAGATATCTCCCGCAGTCAGCGTTACCGGAAACAGTTGGAAGAAGCCAACGCATACACAGCCCGGTTACTTAAAAGCCGGGAACAACTGATGCTGACAGTGACCCACGACATCAAATCTCCCTTAAGTTCCGTTATGGGATATATCGAACTGCTCAATTCGGGCCCAATCGATAACAGACAGCGTTATTTCCTGAAAAATATGAAAAGCTCCGCCGATCATATCCAAAAGCTGATTACAAACCTGCTCGACTTATCGAAACTGGAAAACAACCGGTTGATGGTTGAGGAAATTATTTTTAATCCGGCACAACTTTTTCATGAAATTGTAGACACTTTTCTGCCGCTGGCTACCGCTAAAAATTTAACATTAAACTGCACTATTCACGAAGATCTGAATACGACATGCAAAGGAGATGCTCTTCGCATACGCCAGATCATTACGAATATCTTATCGAATGCTGTTAAATACACTGAATCGGGAACAATTACCTTTACGGCAACAACGTCGGAAGATAAGCGGATGATTTTCCGGATCAAAGATACGGGTCCGGGTATGACTCCCGGAGAACAAAAACTGATTTTCCAGGAATTTACCCGGTTAAAACCCCATGCTTCAATAGAAGGAACAGGATTAGGCCTGACCATCACACTTAAATTAATCCATCTCTTAAAGGGAGAAATGACGCTGGAAAGCGAACCGGGAAAAGGAAGCTGCTTTACCGTATCACTCCCCCTCGATTGCACGGCAACCGGCACGGAAATCCCGAAAGCAAAAACAGATGTACAGATTACGTCCGTCCACAGCCCGAATGATAAACAAATAAAAGTACTGTTAGTCGACGACGATCCATTACAACTGGAAATGACAAGCGGGCTATTGCAAAATTACGGCATACAGACCGAATGTACGGACAATCCTCAAAAAGTGACCGGGAAACTGGAAAAAGAGAATTATGACATTGTCTTTTCCGATATACAAATGCCGGGAATGACAGGCTTTGAACTGGTAAAGCAAATACGGGAACAACATTTTACCGTTCCGGTCGTCGCTTTATCTGCCGATTCGGGAAAAACAAAAACAGATTATCTGAATGCAGGATTTACGGCGTATCTGGGAAAACCTTTTACGTCGGCACAACTTTTAGACGTTATTTGCCAGATCTATCCCGGCTCCTTTTCCGGCAACCTCCAGCAGCAACCGGCTGCTTCTCCGGTATTACCGGCGGATCAAAACGGCTATAGCCTGAGACAAATACAACAATTTACGGACAACGACCCGGAGGCCACCCGAAAGATTCTACATTCTTTTGTTTCCGAAACCCGGAAACACCTTCAGAAATTAAAAGAATATGCAGATGAAAAACAAATGAAAAAAATTGCCGGGCTCGCCCACAAAATGCTTCCGATGTTCAGGCAACTAGAAACGGCAGAAATCATCCGTACCTTACAAACACTGGAACGCGACTCTCTTACCTCGGAGGAATCTGAAAAATTAACCCGGCAGATTATCGAAAAAACACAACTTTTACTACAGACTTTAGAAATGGATTTAAAAATTGCCACGGACTGATACAACGACTCAATCTATCGAGTAAAGTTTCATCTTATTGTAAAGGGTTTTTCGGTCGATTTTCAACATCCGGGCAGCCTCACTTTTATTATTATTACATTTAGCCAAAGCTTCCCGTATCAAATCTACCTCATTTTTTTCCCGTCTCAACGCCAGATCCTGAATCGTTTGTACAACAGGAGCCGCCGCCAACTCTGCCGGTATATCCTCCGGAGAAATAAATTCATGCTGACACAACAAAGTAGCCCGTTTCACGACATTCCGCATTTCCCGCAAATTGCCGGGCCAACTGTAATTCTTAAATATATTCATCACAGCATCATCAAAGCCGACTACCGCTTTCCCCAGTTCCTCATTGGATGTCGTTAAAAAATGATTGGCAAAAATTGGAATATCCTCCGGACGGTCACGCAAACTCAAGGCTGTCAGAGAAAACTCGTTCAACCGGTGATAAAGATCTTCCCGAAAACTTCCTTCTGCTACCGCTTTTTTCAAATTTTCATTCGTAGCGGAAATAATCCGTACGTCAAAAGAGACTTCCTTATCACTACCCACCGGTTTCACTTTCCGCTCCTCCAAAGCCCGCAACAACTGCACCTGTACATCGTAACTCAGATTTCCGATCTCATCCAGAAATATCGTACCGCCGGAAGCGGCGACAAAATAACCTGTCTTGTCGTTTACCGCCCCTGTAAAAGCACCTTTGACATGTCCGAAAAACTCACTGGCAGCCAAATCTTTGGGGATAGCTCCGCAATCGACAGCTACAAAAGGAGCATTTTTCCGGCTACTTTGGGCATGGATCAGACGGGCAATATACTCTTTTCCCGAACCGCTCTCACCGGTAATCAGCACCGTCATCATCGTCGGAGCCACCAAACGTATATATTCAAATAATTTCTGAGATTCCGGACTATTACCTTTGATATAGGGCACATCCTGACTTTCAGGCCTCCTCTTCTTCCCCTCCGGCATACTCTTTTGCTCCAGAGCCTCCTGTATCTTCTTCAATATTTCATCCGGAATAATCGGTTTGGCGACATAATCGAATGCTCCCGATTTCATCGCATGCACTGCCGTCTGTATATCGGCATAACCCGTCATCAGAATCACCTGTGTTTTGGGATAAGTCGCTTTAATCTTTTCCAAAAGGAAAATACCGTCCTTATCAGGTAATCTCAGATCGGTAAGTGCCACATCATATTGCCCGGCAGACAAAGCTTTCAAAGCAGCATCAACGGAAAAAGCTTCCGTTACGTCAAAACCTCGTTTTACCAACCAGGTTTTTAACATCAAACAAAACGTAGTATCGTCGTCTACCAATAAAATTCTTACCATACGTCGTTCTTTCCTTTATAAAACCGGTGTTCTTTTATCCTCCCATTTCCGTTCTCCCGTTGAAAACAAAAGTACCAAAAAATCCGCTAAAAGCAAAAAGGAGCCCCTTGAGGCTCCTTCGGCATGAAATAATAATAATCACTAAACAAGCTGTGCGGACACATCTGTCTCTTCTTTTTGAAATTCACCGGTTTTATTATAATAAACAGTTATTTTTTTATCATTTCTCTTCAATATCAGCTTGTAACAATCATCATCTCCCTTAAAAGCCTCATCGATAACATAGGCAGAATATTTTGCTGCTACAGCCGTACGTACTACATTCGGAACTTCGGATACTTCAATTTTAACATAATTTACCGCATTACCGGCCAAAAGTACAGGTACTTCGATATTTTTTTTCACAATATTTCCCAACCGGCTATCACATGTTGCCGTTACCGAACCTAAAAAAACAAACAAACCGAAAACGGCAGCGATCATCCATACTATTATTCCACTTCTCATATAAGTAATTGTTCAAAATTAATTATACATCTCTATACTTTAAGTGTTTGTATACAAAGAGTCTGCGAAAACATCAAATAAATCTATGGAATCAGATCATTTTAGCAACAATAGATTCTCTGTTTTTACGACCCTGTATCCATCCCTGAATTTTCACCTTTCAAATCCGCAACGGACAATCCCCACCATGGATCAAAAATCAAGGCATTCTTTTTAATATGTATAAAAATCATGCCAAATCAAAAAAAAGAGATAATTTTCGTTTTAAATACAATAAAATCAGTGATTTACGAAAAATACTATTTGAGAAAAGAATGGGGAATGTGTGTAATTTCAACTGAAAAAGCGGGGAAATATTCCCCGCTTTTTCAGTCCATCAGTGCTTTTTCAGCATCCAGCACCTTGGTATAATTCCAGGTATGTCGTTTGAATTTAACTTCGATCCGGTCGAGGCAAAGATTCCCGATACTCCCTTCGTGGGTATGGTTCAGAGTGCGTTGCGTATCTGCCGCATACGCCCCCTTTTGTACTTTCATTCCGATTTCCCGGTAAGCTTCCCGAAAAGGCACTCCTGCTGTTACCAAATCGTTTACATCTTCAACCGTAAACAGATACTTATAGCGTTCATCTTTCAATATTCCGGTATTCAGTTCCATCTCCTGCAATACGGCCGTACTGATAAGCAAACAATCCGTCAACTCTTTAAATGCCGGAAAGAAAATTTCCTTGGTCAGTTGCATGTCCCGGAAATAACCGGAAGTCAGATTGGCACAAAGCATTGCCATCTGTCCGGGCAGTGTCTGTAAGCGGTTGCATTTAGCCCGGACCAATTCGAAAATATCCGGATTCTTCTTATGAGGCATAATACTCGATCCGGTCGTATATTGATCCGGTAATTTTATAAACCCGAAATTACCGCAGGAAAAAAGACAAACATCAGCAGCCATTTTCCCCAATGTCGTCGCAATCGCCGCCAAAGCAAACAAAACGTTTTTCTCCATCTTTCCCCGTTGCATCTGGGCATATACCGAATTATAAGCCAAATCGTCAAAGCCCAGCAGATCAGTTGTCATCTGCCGGTCGAGCGCCACCGAAGAACCGTAACCGGCTCCCGAACCGAGCGGATTGGTATTTACCATATCGTAAGCTGCCTTCAACATCAGTAAATCGTCGGCCAAAGATTCTGCATACGCACTAAACCACAAACCGAAAGAAGAAGGCATGGCAATTTGCAAATGCGTATACCCGGGCAACAACACTGCCTTATTCTCTTCCGCTTTCTTTAATAAAACGCGGAACAATGTCCCGGTATAATCCAATACTTTCAGCATCTCTGCCCGGGTAAACAATTTGATATCCGTTAAAACCTGATCATTGCGGGAACGACCTGTATGAATTTTTTTCCCGGCCTCGCCACATTTTTTCGTCAACAAATATTCTATTTGGGAATGTACATCCTCAATGCCATCTTCAATCTTAAAATTTCCTTTCTCTACATCCGCATAAATCTCCCGCAAGGCTTGCTCCAGTTTCCGTAAATCGGTTTCGTCCATCAATCCGATCTTATGCAACATCTTCAGGTGAGCCATATTTCCCAATACATCAGCCTTCGCAAGCATAACATCCAATTCCTTATCTTTCCCGATCGTAAACTCTTCGGTAAACCGATCTGTATCATATCCTTTGTCCCAAAGTTTCATTCGCTATATTTTAAATATTTACAGTGTCTCTTGTTTATTCCGGCAACCACACCACCTGTCCCAAAATTCCTCCTCAATCAACGATCATAAATCCTGAACCCTTTCAACAATTTCTCAAAAAGCCCGATACCCTGTTCGATTTCATCCAATCTGATATACTCATTCGCCGTATGGCTACGGGCACTGTCTCCCGGTCCGATTTTCAGAGACGTCCAGGGAAGTACCGCCTGATCGGAAGTTGTCGGAGAACCGTAAGCAGACAACCCTAATTCGCGGCAACGCTTTACAATCGGATGCTCCGGTGATATCGACGACGAATTAAGTGAAAAAGAACGCGGCTTTACCTCGCTTTTCACATGGGCTTTTATCGTTTCAAAAATTTCGGCATTCGAATAATGCTCGTTGACACGGACATCCACCATAAACGTACACTCAGCAGGCACAACGTTGTGTAATGTCCCGGCCTGAATACCCGTAACCGTCATTTTCACTTCTCCCAACAAATCCGATACTCTCTCAAAACGATAGGTACGAAACCATTCGATATCGGACAAAGCCTCATAAATGGCATTCTGCCCTTCGTTACGTGCCGCATGCCCTGCCTTTCCCCGGGCCGTAACATCCAACACCAGCAATCCTTTTTCTGCAATCGCAGCCTGCATCCCGGTAGGCTCCCCTATCAAAGCCAAATCGACCTTGCCGATCTCCTCCACAACGCTACGTACGCCACCCTCTCCGGTATTCTCTTCCTCCGCCGAATTGAGGTAAATCAAATTATAAGGCTGCTCCTCTTTATCCAGCCGGAGAAAAGCTGCCAGCATTGAAACAATGCTTCCCCCCGTATCATTACTTCCCAAACCGAATAACTTTCCGCCTTCTACAACGGGCGTAAAAGGATCGGTTTTCCAATTCCCGTTCGGCCGTACCGTATCGATATGTGCCTCCAACACCAAAGTAGGCTTCCGGGCATCAAAATGAAGTGAACGTACCCAGATATTATTGCCTTTACGTTCCACCCGGTATCCATAACCGGATAAAACAGACACCATCAAATCCGCCACTTGCCGTTCCTCCTTACTGAAAGAAGGCAGAGCAATTATTTTTTCCAACAATTCTATCGCTTCCGTTACATTCATTACAATTTACGATTTTTGGTTTACAACCGGAATTCCATAAAACCGGTCATCTTAATAAATTTACGATTCTTCCCTCTCGTAAAGAAGAATTGTGAATATCCTCTAAAATCGTCAATCTAAAATCCGATCACCGTTCCCCCGTCCGGATTTTCCGGACTCGTCAACCTCACTTTTTTTACTCCGGATTCCAATGTCTTAAAGGCATTTTCTAATTTAGGCAACATTCCGGAATGAATGTATCCTTCCTTTCTCAATACATCGTATGTCTCTCTGTCCATTTGCGGTATCACGGAAGAATTATCTTCCGCATCCTTCAAAACTCCGGGTTTATCGAAGCAATACACCAATTCGGTTTCATAACGCCGGCTCAAAGCTATCGCTACCGCTGAAGCAACACTGTCCGCATTGGTATTCAACAATTGTCCGGCCGGCGAACAGGTTATCGGAGAAATCACCGGCATGATCCCATTTTCAAGCAATAAGGCCAGCATTTTTTCATTCACCGTATCGATATCCCCGACAAAGCCCCAATCCATACCGGAATTACTACGTTTGTGCGAAACGACGACCCCCATATCACATCCCGATAAACCGCAGGCTATCATTTTTTTCGATTGCAGGCAAGACACGATTTTCTTATTCGCCAAACCGGCATAAGTCATCACCGTTATTTCCAATGTCGCCTCATCGGTGATCCGCCTTCCTTCATGCATCTTTGTCTCCATACCGAGACGCGATGAAAGTTGACCTGCCATACTACCCCCTCCGTGTACCAAAACACAATGGGGATAATACGCAGACAACTTATCACACAAACAGCCTAAAACTTTATCATCTTCAATCAGCTTACCACCGATCTTGATTACTTTTATCATTTTTATAAAACTATATCGACTTAAATAATACGGCAGAAACAGGTTGTCCCTGCCTAATCAAAACATCATCACTTTCCGGAAAGCATCCAAAAACTCATCGGCTTCTTTCCGGGTTATCGTCAGGGCCGGCAACAAACGCAACGTATTCTTACCGCTATATCCGGTCAACGTATGAAAATCCTTTAACAAACGTCCCCGCACTTCTGCCTGGGGACATTCGGTATCTACGCCGATCATCAGTCCTTTTCCGCGAACTTCCGTCACTCCTTTGATTTTTTTCAGTTCCTGTACCAGATAATGTCCCAAAGCTGCCGCATTATTGACCAGATATTCCGAGTTCAACACTTCCAGTACGGCCAATGCCGCACTACAAGCCAGATGACTTCCGCCGAAAGTAGTTCCCAACATGCCGTTCCGGGCTTCAATACGTTCGGTAATCAATAAACCGGCTATCGGAAAACCATTCCCCATACCTTTCGCCATTGTCACAATGTCCGGATATACCCCGGCATACTGATGGGCAAAAAACTTTCCGGAACGCCCATACCCACTCTGAATTTCGTCCACAATCATCACCGTTCCGGCAGCATCGCAACATTCCCGCATCCGTAACAGAAAAGCGTCATCCACAGGACGAATTCCCCCGACACCCTGAATACCTTCTACAATAACAGCAGCATATTCCCCTCCGGCCAACGCTTTTTCCAAAGCTGAAACATCATTCAGCGGAATAAAATCCACCTTATGACACCGATTGACAGGCGCCTGTATATTCGGATTGTCCGTAATCGCAACGGCAGCACTGGTACGTCCGTGAAAAGCAGCTTTAAAAGCCAGAATTTTATCCCGTCCGGTCACAAAAGAAGCCAGTTTTAAAGCATTCTCATTCGCTTCGGCTCCGCTATTGCATAAAAAAAGATTGTAATGCTCATATCCGGAAGTACGGCACAACTCTTCCGCCAATTTTTCCTGTAACGGATTTTTTACCGCATTGGAATAAAAACCGATTTTATGAAGCTGCCCGGCGATTTTATCCACATACACCGGATGGCTGTGACCGATAGAAATAACAGCGTGTCCTCCGTAAAAGTCAAGGTATTTCACCCCTTTGTCATCCCAGATATAAGACCCTTTCGCCTCTACGGGCACAAGATCGGATAAACTATATACTTCAAATAATCCCATAATAACAACAAATGAAATCCCTCAACCTATTTATAATTTCTACGATCTTCCATACCGCAAAAACATCATCAGACACTTAAAAATAATTGGCCTTCAGATTCAATCCCATTGTCTCTTCCAGTCCCGACATCAGATTCATATTCTGCACGGCCTGCCCCGAAGCCCCTTTCAGCAAATTATCGATCACCGACGTCACCAACGTCTGCTTTCCTTGCTGGGTAATATGTATAAAACAATAATTCGTATTCACGACTTGCTTCAAATAAAGAGGTTCGTCGCTTACACACACAAATGGATGAACGGCATAATAAGCCTTGTATAAATCCGTCAATTCCCGTACACTTGCCGAAGTACGAAATACGGTATCGATAATAATACCCCGCGTATGGCATCCCCTTACCGGAACAAAAGCCAGATCGTAACTATTTTCAGCTCCGGCTCTTTTCAATGTCTCGTTAATCTCACTCAAATGCTGGTGGATAAATACTTTATAATTTGAAAGATTATTGCATCGGTTACTAAAATGTGTATCGGCTACGGGTTTCTGACCCGCTCCTGTCGAACCGGTTACGCCGAACACAGAAATCTCATCGGGAAGCCCATTCAAGGCCGCCAAAGGCAATAATCCCAACTCAATCGCCGTAGCGAAGCATCCCGGATTTGCAATATAACTACTCTTCGCAATGGTTTCCCGGGATAATTCAGGTAAACCGTATACAAACCCGTGAGCATTCTCAGCCAAACGAAAATCATTCCCCAGATCGATAATCTTTACCGTAGCAGGAATCTGATGTGCTGACAGGAATTTCTCTGATACCCCATGTCCCATACACAGGAAAAGAACATCAATATCCGAAAAATCGATATCTCCGAAAGTCAGAGGCAAATAAAGCAAATCCCGGTGGACGGCATATACTGCTTCTCCCGCATGTGATTCACTCTGAACATATTTGATTTCAACCTGAGGATGATTTACCAGTATCCGGATCAACTCTCCTGCCGTATATCCCGCACCTCCTGCAATGGCAATTCTCATTTTAATTCGTAAGTCCATAGACTTATTTGATATTTACGTAATCATCCTGATTACAGATGATTACATTTTTGAAATGTATAATTAATTATGAGCGCCTACTTCATTGATTATTTTTAAGTAAGCGACGTATAAAGCGAAACGTAAACCTGTAAATCCGACCGACTTACAGGTCCTTGTTCACAAAATTGTAAACTTTTAAAGGCATTGCCATCATCTTCGTAAAGCCTTTTACATCTTCCGCTGTCCAGGCATTATTCATTTCCCCGTATTCGGCAAAGCCGGAATTCATCAGATCGTGCTCCGATTCTATACCGATCAGGTCAAAATGATAAGGACGAAGTTGGATTTTCACCTTGCCGCTGACATGACGCTGGCTGTTTTCCAGAAATTTTTCAATATCACGCATTACAGGTTCGGAATACATCGCCTCATGCACAAACATACCGTACCAGTTTCCCAACTGCTCTTTCCAATATTGCTGCCATTTCGTCAAGGTATGTTTTTCCAGCAATTCATGCGCTTTGATCATTAAAAGGGGAGCTGCAGCCTCAAATCCGACACGGCCCTTGATCCCCACGATTGTATCACCGACATGAGTATCCCGCCCGATAGCCCAAGGTGCTGCAATTGCTTCCAATGCCCGGATCGCTTTTATTCCGGCTATTTTTTCCCCATTCACAGCGACCACTTCTCCTTTGTAAAATTCGATCTCTACCTCCTCTTTACCCTCTTTTTGCAACTGTGACGGATAAGCCTCTTCCGGCAGGTTCGTATCGGCATGCAACGTCTCTTTCCCTCCGACCGATGTTCCCCAAATCCCTTTATTTACGGAATACTCCATTTTCTTCCAGTCATAGCTTACTCCGTGCTCCTTCAGATATTCAATTTCTGTTTCCCGTGAAAGTTTCAGATCCCGGGTTGGGGTAATAATTTTCTTGTCCGGGGCAAAAACCGTAAAGCAAAGATCGAAACGAACCTGGTCGTTACCTGCCCCCGTACTACCATGTGCAATGTAATGAGCCCCGATTTCATTGGCATATTCCACAATCGCCAAAGCTTGAAAAGTACGCTCTGAACTGACAGAAATCGGATAGGTCCGGTTACGCAACACATTTCCGAATACCATATATTTAATACATTTTTCGTAATAGGCTTCTGTCACATCCAAATTTACATGTTTCTTAGCTCCCAATGCATAGGCTTTCTCTTCTACCTCCTTCAATTCCTCTTCGCTAAAACCACCTGTATTTGCCAAAGCCGTATACACCTCCAAACCCATCTCTTCACTTAAATACCTGACACAATAAGACGTGTCCAAACCTCCGCTATATGCCAATACTACTTTTTCTTTCATCTCTTCAATTTTAATACACACCCATTATTATCACTTCCGGGTATTTCAAGACCCTTGCAATAAATCAAGCTAATTTTTTCAATAAACGTACAATACCGGAACGATTGCGTCCGAGATTCCTCATCTCAGCTTCCTTCCGGGCCACAGCTTCCGGATCGTACACCATACCCGTACACAAACATTTCGTCATATTGGTACGTTGCAAAATATCATAATTAACACAGGATTTACAACCGGCCCAAAATTGTTCGTCATCTGTCAGTTTGGCAAAAGTTACAGGAACATATCCCAGCTCCGTATTGATACGCATCACCTGTTCTCCCGTCGTCAAACCGAACAATTTGGCATGCGGGAACTTTTTGCGGGACAAATCGAATGCCGCCCGCTTGATTTTCTTGGCAACCCCCATTCCCCGATAAGCCGGTTTTACAATCAATCCTGAATTAGCGACAAATTTTTCATGCCCCCAGGATTCGATGTAACAAAAACCCACAAACTCTTCCCGGTTAAAAGCAATAATCGCTTTTCCCTGCTTGATTTTATCGGCGATGTACTCGTCGGTTCTCCGGGCAATACCCGTACCTCTCGCTTTAGCCGCTTCATCAATCGTATTATTAATAACAGACACATACTGCAAATGCTTCTCTGAAGCAACCACGACATCTATTTTCATCTCTTTCTTCGTTTAAAAACTTTTCAATTTTTCAGATAGAATTTTTTCTTTTCAATTTTGTGGGGCAAATATATGCATAAATATCTATTTAAAACAAATATTTATGCATTATTTTTTAGAATACATTTTGCTTTTTCTCTGTAAATACAGGAAAACCACCATCTCAAACGTATGCATAAATATTCATCTGTATGAAATTCATAACTCAAATACAGGAAAATCAATTAAAAATTCTAATCATTTCCATTCTTTTCCTTATAATTTTATATTGAAAGCCGACATTTATTAATAATTCATTACAATTCATTTTTAATTCAGGATATTTTTCCTAGTTTTGTCTCCGCAAACGTTAACACCAAAGACATGGAAAACAATTATATTTTGAATCCTAATCCTTTAGTACAGTTTTTACAAAAAGAGCAAAAAGACTTTACCAAAGCCGACATCATTCGTTATGTAACAGAAAATGAAATCGAAATGATCAATTTCCGCTATGTAGGCGGTGACGGTCGTTTGAAGACATTGAATTTCATTATCAGCAGCCTCGAACATCTCGACAGTATATTGACTTATGGGGAAAGAGTGGACGGTTCGAGTCTTTTTCCGTATATTGAAGCCGGCTCGAGTGATTTATACGTTATTCCACGTTATCGCACAGCCTTTCTGAATCCGTTCAGCCAAATCCCGGCCATCGATATCTTATGCAGTTATTATACAAAAGAAGGTAAACCGCTGGAAAGTGCTCCGGAATACACCTTGCGCAAAGCACACGAAGAATTCAAAAAAGTAACGGGCATGGAGTTCCAGGCCATGGGTGAATTGGAATACTATGTAATCAGTGAAAAAGAAGAATTATTCGAAACCGCCGATCAACGGGGATACCACGAATCTTCTCCGTTCTGCAAATGGGGTGATTTCCGTTGCGAATGTATGCGGGCCATCGCTCAGGCAGGAGGCAAAATCAAATACGGACATTCCGAAGTGGGCAATTTCACCATCGGTAACACCCAATATGAACAAAACGAAATTGAATTTTTACCGGTAAACATTGAAGAAGCTGCCGATCAATTGGTTATTGCCAAATGGATCATGCGGACACTGGCTTCCCAATACGGCATTGATCTCACTTTCGCACCGAAAATCACAGCCGGGAAAGCAGGCAGCGGCTTACACATCCATACCCGTCTGGTGAAAGACGGCAAGAACATGTACATCGCCGACGGCAAACTGACAGACAATGCCCTGAAAGCCATTGCCGGAATATTGGACATCGCCGGCTCGCTGACGGCCTTCGGTAATACCAATCCAACTTCTTATTTCCGGTTGGTTCCGCATCAGGAAGCACCCACCAACATTTGCTGGGGTGACCGCAACCGTTCCGTATTGGTAAGAGTTCCGCTCGGCTGGACCGAAGGAGCTGAAAAAATGGTTTCCGACGCCAATCCGTTAGAAAAAGCCGATGCTTCATTCGATGCCGGTATCAAGCAAACCGTAGAATTCCGTTGTCCGGATGGTTCCGCAGACCTGTACCTGCTATTGGCCGGCTTGGCTGTTGCCGCCCGCCATGGCTTCGAAATGCAAGACGGTATTCAGTATGCTAAAGACCGCTATGTCAGCGTAAACATCTTCGACGATGCTCACAAAGCAACAGCCGACCGCCTGAGCCACTTACCGGCATCCTGCGCAGAGTCGGCAGAATGTCTCGAAAAACAACGGAGTATTTACGAAGCTCACGGTGTTTTCAGCAAAAATATGGTCGATGGTATCATCAAACAACTGAAAGCTTTCAACGACCGTACATTACGCCAGGATATCGGAGACGACAAAGCCCGCCTTACTGAATTGGTAAAGATGTATATGAACGCAGAATAAGATCGGTTGCCGAAAGCTTTTGCTATTTCAACGATCTCTTATAAACCAAAAGTCGAAAGTCTTTCCTGATTTTCGACTTTTGACTTTTTAAAATATATTTGCAGAAACAAATCCATTAACATGAATACGACAGTTATCGGTGTTGCCGGCGGTACAGGATCCGGGAAAAGTACTCTAGTCCGTAAACTACAGGAAGCATTTGCAGAAAAAGATGTAGTGACACTCAGTCACGATTTTTATTACAAACCTCACAACGATATCCTTCTGGAAGAACGGCGTAAGCTGAATTACGACCATCCCCAGTCCTTCGATACCGACATGATGGTAATGCATGTCGAAATGCTGAAAAACGGCATACCGGTAGAACGTCCGGTCTATTCATTCGTCGATCATACCCGTTTGCAACAGACGATCCCTGTTGTCCCGGCCAAAGTACTCATCGTAGAAGGTATTCTGATTTTCGACAGTAAAGCTCTACGCGACCTGATGGACATCAAGGTTTTTGTCGATACCGATGCCGACTTACGTCTGGCCCGCCGGATTTTGAGAGACGTGGCCGAAAGAGGACGCACCATGGAATCGGTTATCAACCAATACATCGGCACTGTAAAACCCATGCACGAGGAATTTGTCGAACCGTCTAAAAAATATGCAGATGTCATCATCCCGGAAGGCGGCTTCAACTCCGTTGCCATCTCTCTGTTAATCGAAAACATCAAATCAGTAATCAGATGAGCAATTGCAGATTCAGGACTACAAACTCCGTCTCTCCCTGATGCATACCCCTTGTTTATCGCTCAAATTTACGATGGGGAAATCTGTATGTCCAATTTAAAATCTGAATTTACAACCTGAATTCTTTTCAGAACTTTACTTATATAATGCGGCAAAAATCGTAAATCGTAACCCCCAAATTACACAATGAGTCCGTCCCAGTGTGTAATTTTTACGCCGACTTGTCTTCAAATTCAAACTAAATCTGCCGGCATAACAAAAAACGTAAACCGAATTACAGCTCTATCGTAAAACGGGTTTCCTTATCCGGAACGGAATGAACCCGTATGCTACCGCCGTGAGCCCGCATAATCTGACGGGCAATACTCAAACCGATACCGGATCCTTGCTCCTTCGTCGTAAAGAAAGGTACGAAAATCTGCTTCATCAGTTCTTCCGGAATACCGGGGCCATTATCCTTTATTGTAAATATTGTCCTGTTATCTTCTGTTTTCCATACCTTGACTTCAATCGCTGCATCTTTCCTTCCCCGCAAAGCCTGAATTGCATTTTTTACAATATTGATCAACACCTGTCCCAGCAGATTGGCATCGGCATACAACTTCAAATCTTCCGGAACTCCGGACATATCGATCTTCACCGAATTGAAATTATCTTCGGCACTACACAGAATCACAATCCGCTGTACGAATTCACTGACATTGAACAACTCCCGGCTGGGTGTCGGTATTCGCGTAAATTTCCGGTACGACTCGACAAAAGAAACCAAACCTTTACTGGTTTCGCTGATGACATGCAACCCGTTCATCGCTGTCGGACGGATAGCGTTGGCATCCACGCTCTGATCTTCGTACAAATTCAGCAAGGTATCGCTCAAAGAAGTAATCGGTGCTATGGAGTTCATAATTTCATGGGAAAGCACACGAATCAACTTGATCCAGGACTCGATTTCTTTTTCATCCATTTCATTATTAATATCGTGTACAACGACCAATCTCTGTGCCTCATTATCGATCGTAATTCCAGTTACCTTAATACTCAATTGTACCGTTCCTCTCTCCATCGTCAGAGAAAAAGTCTTGTTATCCCCCGGTTTCAAGGAATCGAAAAGCGAGGTCATTGCCGGATCAACCCGGTCCAACTGACGCGTATGGGTAAACACATTCAATCCCAGCAATTTCAATGCCGCAACATTGGTTTGCAGAACAAACCCCTTCGGATTCAGAATTACAATACCCGAATGTATACTGCTCAGAATCACCTCATAAAATTTTTCTTTCTGTTGAGCCTCTATCCGGGTTTTCTGAATGATATGCTTCATCTTGTTCAGAATATAATTCAGAAACATTTCCGCACTGGTTCCTTTCTTCTCCCGAAAATTCACAGAATAGTCGTCATTTTCCATCGACTCGAAAAAATATGCCAGTTTACGGTTCACTGCATTATAAAACGTCAGTGTTTTAGAAACATAATATACCACGACCAATGCCGCTATAACTCCCCAAGCGTTGTATCCTCCGATAAAAAGAATACATGTCGCTACGGAACAGGAAATAATAATCAGCAGGAAAAACAACAGATGCAAGGATATTCTTCTAAACATAGTTATCTGATTAAGTTCCGGACAGCCGGTATTACAAACCGTATTTCTTCATTTTATTATACAAGGTCTGCCGGGTTATCCCCAACTGAGTTGCAACAGCCGACAAATTTCCGTTACTACGATCCAGAGCCAGCTTGATCATTTGTTTCTCCATATCTTCCAGCGTCTCATTCCGGTCGATAAAAGTCGTGGTCACCGTTTTAAAGAAAAAGTCCGAAGGTTTGATCGTATTCCCTTCACACATAATCACAGCCTTTTCTATCGCATGCTGCAACTCCCGGATATTCCCCGGCCATTTGTATTCCAGCAGCTTGTCTTTCGTCGCCGGCTGGAGCCGGATCATCTCTTTACCGTATTTTGAAACATATTTTTTTAAGAAATATTCAGCCAACGGAATGATATCTTCCTGCCTTTCACGTAAAGGCGGTATCTCGATATGAATGGTATTGATGCGATAGAGCAAATCTTCCCGGAAATGATTTTTCTCCACCATCTCCTGTATATTACGGTTGGTGGCACAAATCAAACGTATATCCGTATCGATCTGTTTATTCGAACCCACCCGCACAATCTTCCGGCTTTGCAGGGTAACCAGCAATTTCGCCTGTAAAGCATACGACAGGTTTCCGATCTCATCCAAAAACAAAGTACCTTTATTGGCAGCTTCGAACTTACCGGCACGATCTTCACGCGCATCTGTAAAAGCCCCTTTCACATGCCCGAACAATTCGCTCTCGAAAAGCGTCTCCGTCACAGCTCCCATATCGACAGAAATCATCACTTCATTGGAACGGTTTGACAAACGATGAATTTCTCTGGCAATCATCTCTTTACCCGTCCCGTTTTCTCCCGTAAGCAATATATTGGCATCCGTTTTGGCCACTTTGCATACCAGATTATAAACCTGCATAATAGCAGGAGACGTTCCCCATAACATGGAAGGTTCGCTATTAAGTTGATTCTTCAATACATTTTTCTCTTCTTTGAGTTGCTTTACTTCACTTTGGGATTCCCGCAAACGGTAAGCCGACAATAAAGTTGCCACCAGTTTGGCATTATCCCAGGGCTTCACAACAAAATCAGCAGCCCCTTCTTTCACCGCTTTTACCGCTAACTCAATATCAGCATAGGCTGTAAACAACACCACCGGGATTTCCGGAGCCAATTCTTTTATCCGCGACAGCCAATAAATTCCCTCATTTCCCGTATTAATCGCAGCCGAAAAATTCATGTCCAGCAAAACAACATCTACCCACTCTGCGGACAACACCGTAGGAATCCGGTCCGGAAGCGTCAAGGTAATCACTTTCTCAAAATATGTTCCCAACAACAACTCTACCGCCGTCAATACGGATTTATTGTCATCTACAACCAGTATTACTCCTTTTTTAGCCATAACATTCGATTTAATATTCCAAAACTACAAATCGTTCTGTTATCTCCCTATACATGTGTCTAAAAAATAGACATTTTTGAAGTTTTTTTTCTATCCCTGCTTCATGCCGGGAAACACTTGTAAAAATATCACACAACATTGTCTATTTTTTAGACAGTACACATTTGAAGTATCAATTATAAAAAATTGTAAATCAATATATTAATAATTTTGGCACGCTTTTGGCAAATGCTAAGGCAAAGTGCAAAAGTAATATCACGAAAAAAATAGATAAAATGATAAAATTCAGTTTTACTTTAATGATTTTGCTCTCTTTTCTATTTCAAAGTCAGGGGCAGGACAAAAAATGGACATTGCAGGAATGTATCGACTATGGAGTAGATCGCAATCTGAGCATGGAACGTCAGTTACTAAACAACAAAACGGATAATAAAAATTTAAGGGATGCCCGTTTGGATCTGCTTCCCAGCGTCGACGGTTCTTCCAGTTGGAACTATAACTTCGGACGTTCCATCGGTGCCGACAATACCTACATCAACACACGTAATATTACGAATTATTACAGAGTGGGGGCTTCTCTTAACCTATTTTCCGGTTTCAGAGCCATCAATACTCTTCGTTACCGGAAGGTTTCCCAAATGAAAGGCTTGGAAGACTCTGAAAAAAAGGCCAACGACATTGCTATCAGTATCATGCAGGCATTTTACGATCTGGCCTATGCAGAAGGATTAATCGAAATTTCAACCGAACAACTGGAAAATGCCCGTCTGCAACTAAAACGGATGGAACGGCAACACGAGCTCGGGATGAAACCGAAAAGCGATTTATTCGATATACAGGCACAGGTTGCAGAAAGCGAATACAACCTGATTGCCAACCAAAACCGCAAAGCCACGGCCTTGGTGACCTTAAAACAAGCCATGAATTACGAGGAAGAAAAAGAAGGCTTACTGGACATTAATGTCAGTTCACTGAGCAGTGCGCTTCCCCAAAATCAGGAACTCGATATAAAAGCACTTTACGAAAAAGCCCAGACTGACCTTCCACAAGCCAACTCTGCGGAACGGGCTTTCCGGGCCGCCCAGCTCAACTGGTACATTAGCAAAGGTAACCTTTTCCCGTCCTTCAGTGCATACGGCGATATTTCGACTTATTATTACCACACCCAAGACGCTTCTTATACCTATCAGTTTAGAAACAACATGGGTAAGAGTTTCGGTTTCCAGGTGAACATTCCGATATTCGGCGGATTATACAGGCATTCGAATGTTGCCCGTGCCAAATATCAAATGAAAGACGCTGAGTTCGCTTACCGGGAAACACTCCAGGACGTTTACAAAGAAATCGAACTGGCCGTATTGGACCTGAAAGCTGCTTCCCAGGAATTCGACATGGCCATCAAAAAGGAAAATTTCAGTGAATTATCTTACGAAGCGAACAAAAAGAAATACGAACAAGGGCTGGTAACAATCATCGACCTCAATACCAGTGACAATAATTTGCGTCAGGCAAAACACGACGTACTGAAAGCCAAATTAACCTATGGGATCAAGAAAAGAATGATCGACTTTTACCAGGGCAGTCCTTTGCAAACAAAGATTCAACATTAAAAATACAAACATTTGAATAATAATTAAAATACTATATATCATGGACAAGGTTATCGAACAAAAGAGAGGATTAAAGAAAAAACATATCCCTTATCTTATCGGAGGTGCATTGGCACTACTCTTCATCGGCTGGCTGATATTCGGAAATCACAGTTCGACCTTACGGGTAGAAAAAGATAAAATCACCATCGAAGAGGTACGGAAAGGTACATTTAATGATTATATCCGGATCATGGGAAATGTGGAACCGATCATGTTTTTCCAGTTGAGTGCTCTGGAAGGAGGACGGGTTGTTGAAAAAATCGTGGAAGAAGGAGCTATGGTAAAAAAGGGAGACATTATCGTTAAATTGGAAAACCCCAACCTGTCGATGGAAATCCTGAAAAGTGAAGCCGACCTGGCCTATCAGGAAAACGAATTGAGAAATACATTACTCTCCATGGAAAAAGAAAAACTGAGTATTCGTCAGGAACGTCTGCAAAGTGAATTGACAGTCACCCGTAACAAACGTAAATACGATCAGAATAAAAAACTGTATGAAGAGGACCTGATCGCCAAAGAAGATTACCTGACAGCCAAAGAAGATTATGAAACATCCGTTGAAAACAACAAAATGCTGATTGAACGTCAAAAGCAGGACTCCATCTACCGCGAAATCCAGGTCGAAAATATGCAGGAGAGTTTGAACAACATGCGGAGAAACCTGAAACTGGTACGGGAAAGAAACGATAACCTGAATGTAAAAGCACCGATCAGCGGACAATTGGGAACCTTATCGGTTGAAATCGGACAAAGTGTATCCAGCGGCATGGAGATCGGGAAAATCAATGTTCTCGACAACTACAAAGTCGTAGCGCAAATCGACGAGCACTATATCGACCGTGTACGTAAAGACCTGGAAGCTTCTCTGGAACGCCAGGGCACAAACTTCAACATGAAAGTGCTGAAAGTATATCCGGATGTAAAAGGCGGACAATTCAAGACAGACCTTTGTTTCGTCGGAGAAATGCCTGAAAATGTTCGTACCGGACAAACCTATCACATCAACCTGCAATTGGGACAAGCCGACGAATCGGTACTCATCCCGAGAGGTGCCTTCTATCAAAGCACCGGCGGTCAATGGATATTCGTACTCTCGCCGGATGGCAGCGAAGCTTACCGCCGCACAATCAAGATCGGCAAACAAAACCCGCAGTATTATCAGGTAATTGAAGGTGTAGAACCGGGAGAAAAAGTAATTACATCGGGTTATGAAATGTACGGAGACAACGAACGACTGATATTAAAATAAAAACTACCCGGAAAATTGATATCCGGGAAAGCGGAACAAAAGATATAAAACATACCTTATTTAAATAAAATCAAATTTTACTGTAACATTTTACTACCTATCAACGTCTTAATTAATAAATAGTAATAGATATCATGAAAACTTTATCTTTTTTCACACTCCTGATTTGCGCATTATTCGCCTTTTCAGCATCGGGGCAAGACATTGTCGGTTCCGGAAATCCCAAATCGGAAATCCGTAAAATAGCCTCCTTCGAAAGCATTGATGTCGGGCTTGCTTTCCAGGTAACTTTGACACAAGGCAAATCACAGCGCGTGAGTATCGAAGCCGATGACAACATACTCCCCTATATCGTAACGGAAGTAAAAGACAAAAAATTATACATCAAAATGTCCGGTAACCGGGGATTCGATTCAAAATCTCCGATGAAAATCGACATCACAATCCCGGCTATTCGTGAAATCGAAGCCAGCGGAGCCTCTTCCATCAGCAGCGAGTCGTTATGGAAAAGCCAGGAAATGGAACTGGATATCTCTGCTGCTTCCAAATTAACCCTCCGAATCGACGTGACTTCACTGAAACTCGAGCTTGCCGGAGCCTCCAAAGTAGACTTAAGCGGAAGTGCCGGAGTTCTGAAAGCCGAAGTTTCAGCAGCAGCCAAACTGAATGCAGAAAATCTGAATGTACGTAAAGCCGACATAGAGGTTGCCGGGGCAGCCAATGCAGAAATAACCGTAACCGAAGAAATTGAATACGAGGCAAACGGAGCTTCCAAGCTTACTTTCAAAGGTTCTCCCCGTGTTCTGAAAGCCGAAGTTTCAACAGCCGCTTCTGTCAGCGAACGCAAATAAATAACATCAAACAATAAATTTTACAACATTATACTATGAAGACTATTTTCTGTTTACTATTGACAATTATGATTTCAGCCTGCTGCTACGGCTGGAAAACCCAGAAATCCATCAAAGGATCGGGTAACGTACAAACCGAAGAACGGAATGTCACTTCTTTCAACGAAATAAAAGCCAGCCGGGGTATACATGTTTTTCTTACCCAAGGGGAGGCCAAAGCTGTAGTCGTAAAAACCGACGACAATATCCAGCCTTACCTGGAAACCGTTGTCAAGGACAATGCATTGGAAATCCGGATTGTACAGGATGTCAATATCGAAAAAGCAACCCAAATGGACGTATATGTAACTGTACCTTTATTGAAAGAAATAAAAGCGACAACATCCGCCAATATCGAAGGAACAGCCCCCTGGGAATTCACAGATCTCAACATCAGCACAACTACATCCGCCAATATCAACCTTGATTTAACCGCTGTCGCTATAGATGTGAAGGCAACGACATCAGGCAGCGTAACCCTCAAAGGGAAAACGGAAAAGCTCGAAATCAAAGCAACAACTTCCGCCCAAATAAAGGCTGAAGAACTGACAGCCCGTTTTGCAGAAGTAGGAGCAACAACAAGCGGAGACGTCTATATTTATGTAACAGACAAATTGGAATATAAACTCACTACCGGAGCAAATCTGGTATACAAAGGAGATCCTCGCGTTACTAACGCAGCAACTTCTACCGGCGGAAGTGCCACACACCGGAAATAAGATAAAGTTAGACATATTCAGGCACATGAAGCCGACTGAAAAATAAAATTTTCGGTCGGCTTATTTATGTTTAAAACACCTGATTACCACATTCCTGACGCATACCAAACGGCTAACGCCCGATAACAAATTTAAAAAACTATAAGCTTAAATTAAAACAGGAAAACCACTTCTTTTCGAGCATAATTATATATAAAGACTCAACCATACCAAAAGAATGAGTACAGTATTACGCTGAACTCATTCCTAATCATATCAAATATTAATGACAATATTCAAAAATTAATCATTATCAATACTTTAAAATTCAAAATACTCTGGACCACAATTAAATTTTAAAGTATCTCCTCCAATTTTTCGCTCCAATACAAGATTTTTATATTTAAATTTTGATAACGTTTTTTTAGATACTCCAAATTTATAAGGCATGTATATAAATTCTAATTGATAGGTATCCTTTACTTGAAGTTTAGATGTCCCTGATTCATAAGTAATGTTCTTAAATTTTAATCGATCAGCATCTTTTACTCGAAATTTTGATGCACCAAAGTCATAAGTAATATTTTTAAGTTTTAATCGATTGGCATCCATTATCTGGAATCTATATTCTTTAGGTCCTCGAGGACCATTAAGAATTGCTTCCATAAACGGGTCCAGATCATAGCATCTAAGAATAAGAAATTTATCATCCTCAATTCTCCATTTTCCCATACAACTACCAACTTCTTTATAAATTCCACTCCAATAAAATATGCTATCCGGCCTCAGTATTAATTGATAATCTTTCGAGTATTTTTTATCGTTATAAAAGGAACCATATAACGCCCCCCGTTCTATTTTCTGTCCTTTACAACTGATTAAAAATAAAGCAACAACAAATAATATAAACGTTTTCATTTTTTATAATATATAGTAGGATATGAATTTTTCAATATATAATCCTTTGGTAATTGTTTTACACTAAAACTATTAGGATAAGCCTTTATAAAATCTGCTCTTGTAGAATTTATATTTAATGATTCTATTCCTGTATTAGCATTTCCTCCTGGAACATATAAACTTCCTCCTGCCAATCCTTGTACCCAAGCCGGAGTTATTGCATTAAAAGATTTGGCAACATAAGTAGAAGACAGCCCCGATATTGACCCCGGGTCATAAGCAAACTGAGCTTGATACGCCGCAATCTCATCATATATATCTTGGGCCAATGTACCTCCTGTCTCTGCATTAAAAGCAATGTCTCCTGTCTCAAATTGTCCAGCATGAGTTACCTCGTGAACAAAATCCCCAACACCCAAAAGCTTCGTACCGTCCGAAGCATATGTATAAGCCACGAATTAACACCCCGATCAGATAACCACCGATAACAAATTTAAAAAATTATTACGTAAATTAAAACAAATAGAAACATAACTCAAACAATACGAATCGCTTTTCATTCGTCTTATAATTAAAATTCAAAAGAATACAGATAAAAAATAAGTCCGGCATACTACCGGACTCATCCTATAATCATTATGAATTATTACGTATAAATTTTAATTTTAAGGTATATATTTATAATCTATGGATACCTTCTGAATTTCTGTAGTCTCCAAATTTACTTGGGGTCCTTTAAGAATAACCTTTAACGTTGGTAATATTGTTAGTAATTCATGCCTATAATCGAATTTGTCAGTACTTAAGATAGGAGTCGTTCGAAATATTGATATTCCCGAACAAATTTCAATGGTTTCATGCGATTCCAAATAATATTTGACAGATAGATCATAAATAGTATCGCCCTTTATAATTACATATAATTCCGGAAACATATCAACATGAGAAAGCCGATAATCTCTGTTATTATAATTATAGCAATATATAACATCAACATCAGATTCATTATCCCATATCTTTCTTAATTGAAACCTTTGAACTGTATCCGTAACATTTTTAGGTTCTAATATACGAATATACCGTTCATTTATCACAAAATAAAAATGACTATTACGAAAAAGCGTTAGCATAAAATTAAGGATTGTTGATTACTTTTTCTGAAAAGGACGATTTTTGGAGAGAAAAAAGACGAGGATAACCAAAATTTAACAGAAATAGGCAAAAAATACCTTAAAAATGATTTTTTAGCGGCAAAGCCGCCCGCCCTTGAAAAGGAAAGCCCCGCTATTTTGCGGAGCTTTGATTACTTATTTTTTCCGTTTCAAAATGGTATTGCCAAGTTTTAATTGATTTTTATTCAAAATCGTTATTTTGATATTTCCCTCAATATAACCTCCACCCTGCAATGCTCTTTCTATATCGTTCAAAACAGGATTTCTGTTACACATTATCTCTATCAATTTTCCATTTGACAAACTCCATTCACCCTTACATTCAATTTTTGACAAATCAAATAACTTTACCAAAGAACACGTATTATCGCTATTCAATTCCAATAACACATAAGTAGATAAAGGACTTTTCCTACCCTCTAATCCGTCAAACGAGCCACACAAAGAACCAACTGTTAATTGCTGGCTTTTACAGGATACAAACAAAATTAAAATTACTGAATATAATAAAATTCTTTTCATCGTTTATAATATATTTTGGGAAGTGATTTTATATTGTAATTAGCCGGTAACCCCTCTAAATGATAATGCATTCCAAGGATATGCTTGAATAAATGCATCTCTCGTTGAATGATAGTGTTTCAAAAAGTGTGTAAATCCCACTTTTATTATTTTTGTAATGCAACTTTCAAAAATGAATTATTATGGAATTTACACATGAACAAATTTCGGAAATAATTTCTGAAATCACAAATG